>Ga0265293_10000849_pt1 | contig 70438 bp, 68 predicted proteins | sample Munlanlewell138R_FD_192505 | JGI IMG/M metagenome (GOLD analysis project Ga0265293, IMG submission 192505) | Leachate microbial communities from a municipal landfill in Southern Ontario, Canada - Leachate well 138R | ecosystem: Engineered > Solid waste > Landfill > Unclassified | place: Canada... | reverse complement strand
ACAACGCATTTACTTCTAAGTTACTTGTTACATTTGTGAAGGCTTTATCCCATTCTTTAAAGGTATATCCTTCTTTGGTTGGGTTTGCAGGTGCTGTTGCACCTTCTCCATGATTAACTGTTACTGTAGTAATAGTTTCTGTTCCATTTTTAAATGTAACTGTATAAGTATTTACATCAAACAACGCATTTACTTCTAAATTACTTGTTACATTTGTGAAGTCTTTATCCCATTCTTTAAAGGTATATCCTTCTTTGGTTGGGTTTGCAGGTGCTGCTGCACTTTCTCCTTCAGCAACTTCCTCAGATTTCAAGATTTCCGTACCCGACTTAAAAACAACTGTATACATAGTCGAACTTAAATCTGTAATAGTTATTGTAATTGTTCCCGGGATCCCTTGATAACTAAAAGAAATTACTTGCTCTCCTTCTACATCAAATTTTGCTAATTCTTCAGCACTAAACATAGAAACTGTAAAAGTAGCATATTTAAAAGTATCATCACTATACGAAATTTTAATTTGAAACTCAGATAAATCTAAGTCCCCTACTATAACTTCATCAGGAGCTGAAACGACCTCCACATTAACAATCGTGGCACTAGGAGTACAACTAACTAGAACGCCAAAAATCGCCAAAATGGCCAACGAAAAAAAGAGTCTCTTCATAACTTTTCTCCTTATATGTGTTTTTTATTAAGTTAGAAACGAAAGCATGATATAGTTGTAAATATTATATATCATTTCTATGATATAATTATATCACTTTCATAGTATACCTTCAATAAATTTCTTTTACTTAGCATATAAATTTTTCTGAGTATTAAACATCTTAGCGTATAAACCATTTTTGTTCATCATTTCTTCATGTGTCCCTTTTTCTACAATTCTACCCTTATCCATTAGATATATAACATCACAATCTATGACTGTTGATAATCTATGAGCAATAATAATCATTGCTTTTTTAGTATTTTGAATAATCAATTTGTATATTCTTTCTTCACTAAATGGATCAAGTGCACTTGTCGGTTCATCTAGAACATACATATTGGCATCACTTGCAAAAACTCTAGCAATAGCAATTCTTTGAACTTCTCCACCGCTAAAAACAGCGCCGTTACGATTAAACTCTCTAGTAACTTGAGTATTAATTCCTTCTTCTAATTTCATTATCTTATCTTTCATACCGACCATCTCTAAAGCATTCCATACTTTTTTCTCATCATCTTCGGTATGTAGTTTGCGCATTAATATATTTCACCAATTGATAAAGCATATATTTGAAAATCTTGAAAAACAACAGCATATCTATTTCTTAAAGACTTTTGATCAATATCTTCATATTTATTCCCATCAATTGCTATATATCCCTCACTAGGTAAATAGAAATTGAGTATTAATTTTGTTAGCGTAGTCTTACCACTACCATTTAACCCAACAAGAGCAATCTTTTCACCTTTTTTAATGTTAAGAGATAAATCATTAATACTAAAATTACTAGTATTTTCATATTTGAAATCTAAATGATTAATATTAAGTTCATCTAATTTATCAACTTTTATTCCTTGCCTTCCCTCTATTTTTCCTTTATAATTAACTAACCAAATAAAATCATCTATATATAAAGAATTTTCTTTAAGTGTCGTTAATATATTTATTGCATCAATAAAATTAGACGAAAATTGGAATGTAGCATTTAATGAAGAGGTAAATATCGAAATTGTAATATAACCTTTTAATAATTGATAAGCTAAATATACGTAAACTAATCCTCGTTCTATTAGACCTTTAACCAAATTATGAGCAGTATGTAACCAAACAACCTTTTTGTGAGTTTTAGCATATTTTTTATTTATAACTTCAGCACTTTCTAAATATTTAGTAGTTAAAAGACTTGATACATTTGTTGTTTTAATCTCACCAGCAAATCTTTGTCGGTAAAAAGTACGATTAACATAATTGTACATTCTTCTTTCGGCTTCTGTTTCCTTACTCCATAAGTACCAACTCTTATTAATTGAGTTAACTGCAAGAATATTAATAATTGCCGATACAACAATTATAGATATTAAAATTAAGTCGCTTGCAATAATTACACCTAAAGCTAAAACAATGAAAAATGATGTTAAAAATCTAACGATATTATCAAATACCCTCATCCCCATCCAAGTACCATCACGGAGTGCACGGGAATAATTATCATAAAACTCTGGATTGTCAAACATCTCCATATCAACATTTTTTACTTTAGAAAATAAAAAATGTTGCATTTTCTTCATTATTAATTAATCTCAAAGTAACACTAGTTGTCTTACCTTCATAAGTGATGATAATCTCATGTTCACCTACACTGGCAAGTAATGCTAAATGTTCATTTGATAACATAGCTTCAGTAATAGGTATTGACTGAAACTTTCCATCAGAAAATGACACTTTAATGCTGATGCTTGATAATTCAAAAGTATCAATATCATAGCTATCTTCTAGTGTGGTTGCCTCTACTTCAATTGAAGTAACGGTCTCTTTTGATGTTATAAATTCACATCCAGATAAAATAAAAATCGAAAACATAAATAAAACTAAAGCTACAATTTTGTTAATACTAATATTCATAAGTACCTCCTATATTTAATTATTAACTTTATTATAACAAAATAAATAAGATATGAAAAGGTTTTCTGTTGTTTTTACTAAAAACTGGTCAATTTCATTTTACCATATACATTAGAAAAGCAAGCAATAATTAAATAGTGCAATCTTAACCAAGCAATAATTAAATAGTGCAGTCTTAACCAAGTAATAATTAAATAGTGCAATTTCAAACAAGCAATAATTAAGTAGTGCAGTCTTAACCAAGCAATAATTAAATAGTGCTACATGAATAAAAGCAAAAAAAGCTCTAATAATCGTCTTTTAACTGATATTAGAACTTTTTCTCTTATTTTAGCCTATTTTTTCTCCAAAACAAGCCTATTTAATACAAAAACTTTGATATTTTTTGTATCAAAGTTGGCGTTCTTATATGAAAGAGAACACCAATTTTAATACAATGCGTACACCTCTAGAATTTTAAAGATTTTGCGTACACCTAGCACTTTTATTGATGTGCTGCGTACACCTGCAATTTTTGGCAGTATTTTTTATGTACATCTAAAATGGCTTGCGTACACTTGAGAAAATTTTTGCGTACACCATCATATAAAATACTTTAATAACAACTTATTCATTGACTAAATAACTCTAAATTAAACTATTACCTAATAAACACAATGTCTAAAAAAAGAGGGTTCAATAAAATGTTTTGGGGTTTTAGACATTACTGACCCCAAAAGTTATTATGTTTTCTACTACGACCCCAAACTATTTAATAGAGCCAAAAAGAGCTACTCATCCGATTTAACTGATATAGCTCTTTAGATATTAATCTGTAATTGTTAAATTTATTTTTATATTTACTCTTGGATTAATAGTATAATGCCCGGTTAACTCAGCATATCCCGACCCAGTTGAAGTAATATGACCCCATTGTCCAATGATTACCAAAATATCATTTTCTTGACATGGCACAAATACACTCCATGTATAATATTGTATCCAAGGATAAGGACAATTTGTTTCATTTAATTCAATTTGGTAAGTTCCATTTTCTGCTGAATATGAATATGTCATATTCCGCTCAATTACTATTATCTCTTGTGATGTATCATTCAAGATATTAAATGTTCGAGTATATACTAGTGATGGATCTAACTTATAAACTGCATATATTGTAACAGTTGTATCTGAAGTAACTGCATTAGCAAATACCGTTCCATACTGACTCACTATTGCAACACTTGGATTACTTGAGTACCAATCATAATCCAGTCTTGATAATGATGGAAGTGTTCCGCTTTCTGGAATGAAATATAAATTTCTTGTAAATCCTTCTGTAATAGAATGATTTCCAAACTGTCCATTATTAAATCTAACTTCACTACCACTGCTATAACCTATACCAGGATCTGCTACCATTGCGGTAGTCATATTAGGGGGATTCTGTAATACTCTTGTCAATGTTGCTGTAATATTAGCGCCAATTAAATTATTGAAATATCCAATATAATATGTACCTGGGTCTAGTACGAGGGTAACACTTCTTGTTTTATTACTATTATTCATATATTGAGCATATTTATCTATTTTATAATAACTTCCTGTTGAACTATTATATTCCCTTTTCAACAGAATTAGTGTAATATCGCCATTTATATTGTCAACAGTACTAAAATCAATAGTGAATTTTCCAGTTTGGTTAATAGTTATTGTTTTTGCATAATCACCTATTTCTGCTTTATCAAATAGTTCCTCTGTGAATGTGGAAACCATTCTATCCATCATATCTATTGTTATTGAATCAGTAGGATTAATACTCAATGTCATATTGGAATAATCTGTAACTGGCATATCAATATGAATATAGAAGTACCCATTTCTAGGCAAATACATATAAAAACTATTTATCCCACTATCATTTTCAGCTAATTTTGAATATCCTAAGACGTTGTATTTATATTCTTGAGCGGCGTCCATATGATCTTTTACAATAATTGCTTCATTAGGATATGTAACAGTTGTTCCATCCGCCTTAGTAGCTGTTAGAGTGATTTTATAGAATCCTGCACCTCTGGTATTAATGTAATAATAGGAGTTAATATTATTATAATAATTTATTAGAATATCATTTTCTTGATTATATAATAAATATTGTGTATTTCTAGATACTATTTTTGTATTTATAGTACCAGATTTACTAGTGTCTTCGTACGCCACTCTTAGATAATAAGTCCCAATTGATAGATTTTTAATTATATGAACTATATTATTATTACTGTTTAAATCACTGACCTGCACTAATTGCATATTTTCATCATATAATCTTACATCCAATTTATTTGTAGATGTAATATAAATTTCATAATTTTTAGTATATGTAACATTCAACTCATATATTGCATATTTATCGGTCTCTGAAGTACTGCTGCCATATATATTTTTATATGCATTAATTATACTACTGTAATTTCCCAATGTATAAGAATCATCAACTAATGGTCTATATACTTCAATATGAGAAAATTCTGCAGCTGATTCAGTGTAAGGACTTTCATCACCTTTATGAGTATACAATCCCCATTCTCCCCATTTTGAAATTAAATCAACTTTATTCAAAGTTGTAATGTTATTCTTATTAAATCCAGATTCAATACTTAGAATTATTGCAGAATGAGATATATAATATCCAAATTCATAGTATCCGTTTGTATAATGTTCGCCATAAGCCCAATAAGATAAAATATCTCCAACTCTCGGATTTTCAACTTCATCATAACTACTATCATTAATATATTCATTCGGATAATTTATCCAATACTTATTCATGTCTTTATCTGGATTATACCAAGCATATGAATGGCAATTATAATGCGTAGTAGGAATTCCTTCTTCATAAGCATTAGGGTAATAAATTGCCATTTGTGATCTAATTTGTGCACGTTGATAATCATTAAGCCATTCTCCGCGTTGAAAAGCTGTAACTGGATTTCCGTTTGGAGTAATAGGACTTGCAGAAAATCTTTGAACTGAAATGTCATTATTTTCATTACGGCTATTGCTTAAAGACTGAGTTTGTTCATTTGTTAACTTTGCTGATATTTCGTTTTGATTAAGAAGAATTTCTAAAAATATAATATTTATATCATTATTGTTTGGTATCTGTATATTTTTAAAATTGAGATATTTTTGAAGTAGTACGGTTCCCGCATCATCTCTCTTAACCAATTCATTATACGCTTGACTACGTTTCTTGTAAAATTGTATTCCTTGTTCTTCGACGCTAAAAAGTTGAATTTGATACATTTCACCATTATTCAAAATCACATCAACTATTTCTTCAGTCAAAATTTTTTCATAATTATTACTAAAATCAGTTTCATTTATAATCGTCTGTTCAATTTCACTTGTACTTGCTTGAACAGAAATAAAATTTCCACCTATAAAAAATAATGATACTAAAAATAGTAATATAAACAAATATTTCTTTTTCGTTTTAATCTCCCTTATCAATTAATAAATTTTGTTTCAAAATCTTCCACATCTAATTTTACTAAAGAAGCATATAAAACCAAACCATCTTTAACGATACATATTAGCCCATTTGAAAAAATTCTCACACCAAATTTCGCTTCGACAGTTTTATCTGAAAAAAAACCAACTATATGCGTTTTAGTTACGTCTATTTGATCATTGTAAAAGTCTTCTTCATTAATGTCATCAAAGGCTATGTAAGGTAAATCAAGAATTGAGATTATTTTATCAATATCATTTACAGGAGTACTAGCACTCTTAAAACCTGTAATTATATCAACATAATTTACTGACTCATGCGATTCAAAATATTCTTTAAATATATCATTAAATGTGTAATACCTCATATCCGAATTCCTCACATATTCTGTCCACTCGTTATCAATAACAATACGATTTATCATTTCATTTTCCATCTGTTTCAAACTATCATAATTAGTTATGTTATTGAGATCTAATTGATCAAAATTAGACATTTTCTTATTTATAAAAAATATTTTTTTCATCTTCTCATTATTTGACATTTCACTATTTAGACTTAATGTACTAATTTCATTTATAATGCCTTTTATTTGTTTACTTTCATTACACGCAACTAGACCAAAACTAAAAACCAATACAATCACCCCAATTAATAATCTTTTCATTTTTTTACCACCTTTCGCTTATTAAATCAATTTTTGATGTAATTTCATCCATCAACTTTAAATTTCCCAAGATAATCACCATAAATAATAAATATCTTTTCATCTTTGCTACTCCTCGTATAATAAAATTATTTACTTTATCTGTTTTGTCACATTTTTAATTTTCAAAGATAATCACAATGAATGTAACCTATCCATATTTTCTAATAAAATATACTACCCCTACACTTATAATACGAAGAAACATTCGAATTTATTGGTAAAATTTTCATTTATTGATAATATTACAATTGTCAGACCTGTTTATTCAACAAACTTCTTCTACCTTAATATATTCTTGAATTAACGCAAAAAACCCCCTTATTTCTAAGAGAGTCGAAGTTATAAGATTCTAGTATTTCTAAATCGGGTGCTTAACCAAAACTATATAAGAAATAAGATTTATCTTTTATACATATATTCTAAATCAACAAATATAGTAAATGCAAGCGTTTGTTTTTTATTTTAAAATTAGGATATCGCCAGAGTTAATTTAGGGCTACAAGATTTTGGTAGATAGGGAAAAACGCCCTTTCTACATGAAAAAAAGGCCTGATAATATTGTATCAAACCTATGCTTTCAATATGGTGCGTCTAATAGGACTTGAACCCATAACCCCCTGGTTCGAAGCCAGGTACTCTATCCAGTTGAGCTATAGACGCATGAATTTATATATAAATATAATATCATAATATATTCTTAAATCAATAAAAACTGTGATAATTTATATACCACAGTCCATTTTATTTTATTCAAATGTAATCTTATTAACAGTTTCTCTATCAAGTTTTTTGATTACTTCTACAATCAATTTAACTGCATTTTCATAATCTTCTTTGTGAAGAATTGAAGTATGAGAATGAATATATCTAGTAGCAATACAAAAACTCATTGAAGGAACTCCATTATGTACTAAATGAACAGCTCCAGCATCCGTTCCACCACGTTTCAAATAATCTAGTTGGTATGGAATATTATTTTCTTTAGCAACTTCTAATACTACTTCTCTTAATCCTACATGGCCAATCATGGCACCATCGTAAATTAAGATTGCTGGACCATCACCCATTTTTACTGACATATCAGTACCTGGAGTGTCTTTCGCAATTCCAACATCAACTGCAATACAAATATCAGGATTAATCATTTGTCCACTTGTTTTAGCACCACGTAAGCCAACTTCTTCTTGAACAGTTCCAACACCATAAACTATATTTGGGTGTTTTTCGTCTTTTAATCTTTTAAGAATTTCAATAGCAATTGCGCAACCAATTCTATTATCCCAAGCTTTTCCTAATAAATAATTTGGATTTGCAAGTTGTGTAAAAGAAATTGCTGGAGAAATCATATCACCAATTTGTATTCCTAATTTTTCAACTTCTTCTTTATTTTTTACACCTAAGTCAACAAACATATCATCAATTTTTGCAGGATTCTTTAGCTCTTCAGGACTTAATAAATGTGGAGGAGTTGATCCAATAACACCACGATATACTTTTCCTTTGCTTGTTGTTACATTAAATTCTTGTGCTAACATTACTTGGCTCCACCATCCACCAATAGTTTGAAATCTTAAGAAACCTTCATCTGTAATCTTAGTAACAATCATTCCTATTTCATCCATATGTCCTGCAACCATAATTTTTGGACCATTTGGATCTCCAACTTTTCTAGCAGCAATAGACCCAAGTCCATCAACCATAATATCTTCTTTCCCAACCACTTCTAAGAAATGTTTTTCCATATACTTACGAACATTTTTTTCGTGTCCACCAATACCATTTAATTCCGATAACTCTTTTAAGAATTCTAAATCTTTTGTTAATTTCACTATTTGCCTCCTATAATCTTGCTTCATCACGTTCTTCTTCAACTGGATCTACTACTGGATCTTTCGTTGGAAGCGGATCTTTCAACGGAATCTTTTCTTCTAATTCAGATTCTTTGTGCTTTTCAAGCGCTTTTTTTGTTTCATCTTTTGCTAATTGTTCATATCTATATCCCTTATAATGTCCAAATCCACTTATTGCAATGAATATAGAAGATAAGATACATAAGATAAGTACAATCCATGCCATAATTTCTTTATTAAATAAATCTTTTCTAAATAAAATTATAACACCAAGTGATAAAATACCTATGTGTGTAAAGAATTTTACATAATCTGTTGATTCTTTTCTTATAACTGTTGAGAAGAAATACAAGAACCCTCTTAGGTACAGTATAGCACCAACAATATAACCCATTAGATTACCAGAATCTTCTTCTTTGCTAGCTGCTGCTATTAATATTACACCTGCAACTATATTTAATATAATTTCACCAATATATATAAACTTCATTAATTTATCTTTAGTCGTTTTAACCAAAGGAAATACTCTTAATAATCCAAAGACTATTAATGCTAAACCAACAATATACAAAAATATCTCTTCATTCACCTTAACAACTATCCCTACTGCTAATAAAATAGCAACAGCGATAAACTCGAATACAAACAAATACTTTTTAAAGAAATTTTTCATAGAGCCTCCTCTTACATTTTTTCTTTAACATTTACTCCGATTAAATTTAATCCATCTTTCAAAACAATTTGAACAGCTTTTAACACAGTTAATTTTTCATTTACTTCCACTAGATTATCAGTAATAATTTTTTCATCATTATAATAACTATGTAAATCACTAGCAAGGTTAAGTAAATATTGACTAATCTTATGTGGAAGTCTTTTAGTAGCTGCTTCTTCTATAACAGCAGGGTACTGAGTTAGTGTAAATACTAATTTCCCTATTTTATCAATATTTAATTCTTTAAATTCATTAACTTCCTTAAAAATAATTTGTTGCTCTTCTACCACTCTAAATAATGAAGATATCCTTGCATATGCATATTGAACATAATAAACCGGATTTTCATTACTATTTTTCACAGCTAAATCTAAGTCTAAATCCATTGGCGAACTTAAAGCTTTTGAAATATACATAAACCTAAGAGCATCAGTACCAACTTCATCAATCAAGTCGCGAAGTGTTATTGATTTACCACTACGTTTACTCATTTTTACTTCTTCACCATCTTTAATTGCTCTAACCATTTGTAATATTTCAATATCAATTAAATCGGGATTACCACCAATAAAAGCTATAGCTGCTTTAAGACGTTTTATGTACCCGTGGTGGTCAGCTCCCAATACATCAATCAAATAATCATGACCTCTAGATAATTTATTTGCATGATATGCAATATCAGGTGCTAAATAAGTTAAAGTTTTATCACTTTTAATTAAAACTCTATCTTTTTCATCGCCATACTCAGATGTTTTAAGCCATACTGCACCATCTAATTCATATGTATATCCTTTTTCAATTAAATAATCTAATGTCTTTTGAACTTCTTTATTATCATAAAGTGATTGCTCACTAAACCACATATCAAATTCCACATTAAATAATTTCAAATCATCTTTTAAACCTTTAAGTAAAAAATCAACACCGAATTTTCTAAAGTCATTTTCAAATGGATTATTTAAATAAAAATCTCCATGTTTATCATAAATAGATTTTGCTATTTCAATAATTTCTTTACCATGGTAATAATCTTCACCCATTTTAATAGGTAGATCAAACAATTCTTTATATCTTTCATAAATAGATAAAACTAGATTATTTATTTGATTACCAGCATCATTTACATAATGTTCTTTAGTAACTTTAAATCCTGCTTTTTTCATTATTCTTGCAAGGGAATCGCCATAAGCAGCTCCTCTACCATGGCCAATATGTAAATAGCCTGTAGGGTTTGCACTTACAAATTCAATGTTTACGTTTTTTTCATTTCCTATAGTTAAATTACCATAGTTTTCAGTTTCATTTAATATTTGAAAGACAACATTTGCACTAAACATTTTATCTATAAAGAAATTAATAAATCCACCACCAGCAATTTCTGCTTTTGTTAAATGATAGCTTTTTAAATCTATTTTTTCTAAAATATCTTTTGCTATCATTAATGGGCTTTTTCGAAGTGGTTTAGCTAACCTCATTGCAATATTTGAAGAGTAGTCACCAAATTTTTCTTCTTTTGGCACTTCAAAGAAAATTTCTATTTCTTCTTCAACACCTAATTCTTTTACTATTTCTTCTAATCTTTTCTTTAAATCATTTAATATTTTCTCAATCATAAACTCTCCATTAACTATTGTTATATAATTATATTATTATTATTTATATAATAATTATAACATATTTATCAAATAAATGAATATTAAAACTATTAATTATTTAAATAATTAATACCTTAATTCTCTTTATTGATTTATACTACTATATTTAAACAATTATAGCATATTCAAAATATTAAGTAAATATTTAAAGATTTTTAAAATTTATGGTATAATATTCAAAGGTGAAATAATGAAAAAAGTACTAGGTTTAATTTTAGAATTAAATCCATTTCATAATGGACATAAGTATTTTATTGACAAAGCAATAGAAAAAGTTAATCCAGATATTGTGATTGCAATCATCTCAGGTAATTATACTATGAGAGGTGAAGCATCAGTAGTGGATAAATGGACTAAAACAAAACTTTTATTAGAATCAAAAGTTGAAATCGTCTTAGAGTTACCGTTTATTAGTGCAATAAACTCTGCAGATTTCTTTGCACTTAACTCTATTTCAATTTTAAATAAATTTAAAATTACTGATTTAGCTTTTGGAGTTGAATTAGACAATTTAGAAAAGCTAAAGAAAATGAAAGATATAATCGATAGTGATTTATTTAACTCTGCCATTAAAGAAAAACTAAACACTGGTTTATCTTATAGTGCAAGTGCATTTAAAGTTTTAAATGAACTAGTCCATGATCTTGAAATCACTGAAAACTTCACCTTACCTAATAATACTCTAGGAATTCAATATTTAAGAAGTATTGAAAAACTTAATAAAAATATTAAAGTACACTTAATTAAAAGGATAGATAATAACTATTACGATAAACATACTACAAATAAAATCTCAAGTGCAACTTCTTTAAGAGTTTTACTTGAAGAAGATAAAAACATAGAAGATTTTATTCCTAGCTTTAATGAAAATCTAAACTTTTATAATCCTAAATTAATTGAGGATAATATCTTATATTTACTAAAGTATAATTTTTATAATAATCATATAAGTCATTTTTCTAACATATTTGGTGTTAGTGAAGGAATTGAAAATAGAATTTATTCCTTTTTAGATAAAATTAACTCATATCAAGAATTAATTGATAATGTGAAAACAAAAAGATATACACCAAATAAAATAAAAAGACTTATATTACATATAATAATGAACACAAATATTAAATATCAAGATAAAGCAAATTTTTATTTAAGAGTATTAGGTGCAAGTAATTCTGGTTTTGAATACATAAATACTTTACCTAAAACAACAAAATCAAAAATTATAACTTCTTTTAAGAATAAAGAAGATAATGAACTAGTACAATTGGAATTAAAGGCTAGTAAAATATATAGTTTACTAACAGATCAAAAAGATCTATATTTAAATGAGTTTAAAGTACCAGTCACAGGAGGAAGAAATGACAACTAAAGAAATAAAAGAAAAATTAGAGGTCTTGATAGACCCTGCTACAAATAAAACATTAGGTGAAACCGCAGCAATAAAGCATGTAGGTATAGAACCTGAGAAAAACCTCGTAATCCTAATAGTTGCGATTGCGAAAACTGGTGGGCAAGAAGAAAAGATTTTACGTCGTGAAATAGCGAAAATTTGTAAACTTGACTTAGGTTTTAATGGTGTAAAGATTCAATTTGAAGAAAAAAGAAAAATTGAAAGTATCGCTAACAGAAATATTAAATTTGTTATTATATCATCTGGTAAAGGTGGAGTTGGTAAATCAACTGTTGCTTGTAATTTAGCTTATGCACTTGCAAGAAGAAAAAGAAAAGTTGGTTTAATTGATGCAGATATTTATGGATCAAGTGTTCCGCAAATTCTAGAAATGAAACACCAATATCCTTCTGCTAATGCAGCAGGAAAAATAATTCCATTTGAAGCTTTTGGAATTGAAGTTATGTCAACAGAATTTTTTGCAGAACCAGGAAAACCAGTTATTTGGCGTGGAGCAATGCTTAACTCTATGATGAACAACTTCTTCTATGAAGTTAATTGGAGTAAAGATCTTGATTATATGATCATTGACTCACCTCCAGGTACTGGAGATATTGCACTTGACTTAAGAACAATAGTACCTGATGCAGAGGTTATAATAGTTACAACACCTCATTTAGCAGCAAGCCATGTTGCAACAAAAGCTGGTGTTGCAGCAAGACAATTAAAACACAATATCTTAGGAGTTGTTGAAAACATGTCTTACTACATTAATCCAGTAAATAACCAAAAAGACTTTATTTTTGGAACTGGTGGTGGTGACCAAGTTGCAATGGAACTAGATTCAGAAGTAATCGCTCAAATCCCTATAAATCAACCTACTCATCATTTATCATTATATGAGTCTGATGAAGAGATAGGAAAAATTTATGATGATTTAGCAGCATTATTAATAATTCAAGAATAACTAAAAATGCAAACTTTAAATAGTTTGCATTTTTTTTATTCAATATTAAGTTTATTTTTTAAGAAATATCCAGTTACTATAATCTCAACAGTAGCAAGTATTCCATACATTATCATCGATGCAAGTGGAATCAATAGTGGATTAAAAGTACCACTTTCAATTGCTTCAATGAAATTCCCTTCTAATACAAATATTAAAATTATTGCTATAAATCCTAAGACTTGTTGAATTCCATATATTGCTAAACCAACTAAAAATGAATTTAAACCTTTCTTACTTGATGCACTATGGCCAACAGTAAGTGCAGTTATAAACATCATTATTGTTCCAAAATAGTAAATAATAAGATATATCAATGTTAGTAAAACTGCTAAAAATATATTATCATTAACACCTGCAAGTAATGATTCAATCAAGATTTTAAAATCTTCATAAGGTATAACCATGCTAGCTAAGATTGAAAAGGAAATAGCAAAAATTACTACTGATACCAAAAATAACAAAAATGCACTAACTAATTTCGCAAATAGTAATTGTCCTTTAGTTACAGGAAGTGTATGAGTAAGATACCCTTCATCCTTAAGCATAGATTTATAATATCTAGTGACAGGATAAAATATAGAATAAAGAATTATTCCAAAAACTGCTAAAAAGTATCCTAATAGAAATAATCCGTTAACGAACCCAAAAATGATATGTACTTCTGTAAGTTTACTCAAGAAAAATATAATAACGCTTAAACCAATAACAACAGAGAAAAAGATAATAGTTTTTCTAAACAAATCAATTAATTCATGCTTAAATAATTTAGCTAACATAAAATACCTCTCTAAATATACCATCTATTGATTTACCTTCTTTGCTTCTTAAATCATCAGCATCACCAGTTAATATAACATGACCATCTCTTAACATAATAACTTCATCTAATACTCTTTCAATGTCCGCTATTAAGTGAGTTGAGATTATACATGTAGATCCTACTTTTAAATATTGGACGATTGTTCTCATAATTAAATCTCTAGATGCTGGGTCAACTCCTGCAATTGGCTCATCAAAGATGTATAAATCTGCATCTCTACTAATGACTAAAGATAGTTGAACTTTCTCACGCATTCCTTTAGATAACTCAACCATTTTTTTATCAATTGGAATATTGAATGATAAAATCAATTTTTGAGCTTTCTCAATATCAAAGTCTGAATAAAAATCCTTAAAATAATTAAGAGCTTCACTAACTTTGATATTATTATTAAAATAAGTTCTTTCAGGTAAATATGAAATAACTTTTTTTGATTCAACGCCTGGTTTTAACCCATTAATCAATACTTCTCCACTACTAGGTTGTAGTAATCCATTAATAATTTTTATTAAAGTTGTTTTACCACTACCATTAGGCCCAAGTAAGCCAATAATCTTACCTTTGTTAATTTTTAAATTAACATCTTCTAGAGCCATAAAATCACCATAATATTTACTAAGATTTTTACATTCTAGTAAATCCATGCAAATCAACCTCCTCGTCTTTTTCTTTTTTAATTTCTAATTTTACACTATAAACACCGATGTTTTCTAAATCATTTAAGAAACTAGCTACTTTATCATTTAAAATTTTGTTTCTTATATTATTTATTATATATACATCTTCTGTTACAAATTTCCCATTAGTTCTATTTGTAATAATTAATCCGGTATTTTCAATTTCAAAAAGTGCTTTTTGAATTGTGTTATGATTAACCTCAGCCATAACCGCAAGATCTCTTACAGATGGCAATTTATCAGCAGGTTTTAAATACCCAGAAACTATATAATATGAAATTTGTTCAACTAATTGTTGATGAATAGGTATATCGTTATTAAACTTGAATTTCATTATTACCTCCTTAACAACCCACTGTACTAGTATAATATCACAATGGTACAATGTTGTCAAGTATTTGATTAAATATTTTACACAAAAAAAGAGAACTAAATTCTCTTTCACATTCTTATTATCTTTAAACTAAATTTTGCACTTTCACCAATAACTTTAAGAGCATAAGTACCTTGCTCATTAATCTCTATTATTTTTTCATTATTTATTTCAATATTAATGATAGTATTATTGTCTTTTACAAGAACAATTTTAAAGTTTCCACTACTACAATTAGATTCAATTTTAAATTTAAAATTTGAATCTTTAACTTTAAATGAAGTAAATTTATAAATACCACTAAATTTTGATACACTCAAAGATGATTCATTGTTTATATTTTTTTCAACTTTTCCTATAGCAAGATAATTTGATGAGTTTTTGAAAATATCCTCATCGCTAAAAGTTTCAATTGTATAATCTTCCTCACCGTTTGTATCCTCCACATGCTTACATGAACTTAATGTAAAAAGCATTAAGAATATTACGGCTACAAATAAATATTTTTTCATTACTCTCACCTAATACTAATTATACCTCATATATTATTATATACAAGAAAAAATCATTAAAGATTTAAACTTTAATGATTTCATTTTTTATTATTAGTGTTTATGTCCGCAATTGCAATCATGATCTTCTGATTCTTCATCATCTTCTTCATCATGATCACATCCATGATCGTGACCACAACCACATTCATGATCTTCTGATTCTTCAAATTGCGCAAGAACATCTTCTATTAAATCCCATTCTTCATCAGTTTCAATTGGTTGAAGATCACCTTCACCATTTTCATTTGGAACATATGAAGCTGCCATTACTTCGATGTCATCTTCATCTTCGTTTGAAACAGGGTAGAATAGCACATAACTTTTATTAAATTCTTCAGACTCAAATGTAAATAAAATTTCGCATAAAATCTCATTTCCTTCTTCGTCAATAAATGTTAATTGTTTTTCTTTTTCCATAAGAAATACTTCCTTTCTATTTTTTCGAATGAAAATCTAAATAGCTTTGAAGAATTATTGTTGCAGCTAATTTATCAACATTCTTCTTTTGCTTCTTACGACTAATATCTGCTTTTATCATTACTCTTTCAGCAATCCTAGATGTCAAGCGTTCATCAATCATTGTAACTTTAAGGGCTAATTTATCCTCAATCATTTTTTTAAAATCTAAGCAATAGTTGGCTTGGATTCCAATATCACCATTCATGTGTTTAGGTAATCCTAAAACAATTTCCTCTACTGCATATTCTTTTACAACTCTTTCAACTTCTAAAAGAGCTTCATCTAAATTATTATCCGTAAATCTAAATGTACCAATAGGGTTAGCAATAATTCCTAAGTAATCACTAATTGCCATACCTAAAGTCTTAGATCCAAGGTCTAATCCTAACACTCTCATAATGTGTTCTTAACTAATGATTTCACAACTTCTAAAGCTTCATCAACTTTATTTGGATCTTTTCCACCTGCTTGCGCAAAATCATTCCTTCCTCCACCATTACCACCTGCAACAATAGCTGCTTCTTTCACAAGTTTTCCGGCATGGAGTTTATCTATTTTGTTCTTACAAACAAAAACAACATTTTTATCAGAATAACTAGCAATTAATACAACAGAGTTTTCTAGTTTTTCGCTTAAGCGATCAACTAAATCTTTTAGATTATCTGTTGGTAAATCTTTAGACTTACATATTAAAACATTATAACCATTAATTGTCAAGTTATTTTTCAAATAATCATCAAGTGGTATAACTAAACTATCTCTACGTAATTTATTATATAGTTTATCTAATTCTTTTACGTTTTCTCTAATCAAGTTTAGCTCATTTCTTCTATTTATTACTGTTTCATAACTAGGTAATACATCAGTCAATTCTATAATTTCATTCACTAAAGTTATTCCATTTTCTTTAGCTTCACTAATTATATTACTTTGCTTTACAAATAAATCATGAATTTCATTATTAATATTCTCTAAAGTATAAGCAAGAGCTTTATTAATATTTAAACCAGTTGAAGCTTCTATTCTATAAATTCCAGAACCCTTGCTTTCAACTGAAGTAATTGCAAATTTTTCAATATCAGCTGTGTTTTTCACATGGCATCCACCACAAAATTCCATAGAGAAATCTGTGCTAACTACACGAACTATACTTCCATACTTCTCACCAAATACAGCTTGCACATTCATTTTTTTAGCTTCTTCAATTGGATAATAATTGATATCTACCTTTTTTGCTTTTTTAATTTCTTCATTTACGATTTTTTCTATTGCTAATATTTCTTCATTAGTAGGTAGGTTATAACCATTAAAATCAAATCTTAGACTATCACTTCCAACATATGAACCTTGTTGATGAACATGTTTACCTAAAACAACCCTTAATGCTTCATTCAATAAATGGGTAGCTGTATGATTTTTAATAACTTGATTTCTGTAATCATTATCAATGCTTAAATGAACGGTTGCATTTGTTTCAATTATTGTATCTTCTAAATCAACAACTGAAGCATTTTGTTCGTTTGGCAGTTTTATTGTATTTGTAACCTTGAAAGTTTTGTTATTGTAAACAATAATACCAAGATCACCAACTTGACCTCCTCCTTCACCATAGAAAGGAGTTTTTTCAAAAACAAGTAAAACCTCACCACTAGCACTTTCAACTAAATTCCCTTCGCTAAAAATACCAATAATTTTAGAATCAATACTGTAATTTTCATAACCTACAAATTCAGAAGATTCTTTGAAGTTAAGCATATCTTCATTTTGAGTATTCATCGTATATTCTTCATTTCTAGATGCTCTAGATAATTCTTTTTGTCTAGCTAATTCTCTCTTAAAACCATCTAAATCAACGTTAAATCCGTTTTCTAATGCTACTTCTACTGTTAACTCTATTGGAAAACCAAATGTATCATAGAGCAAAAATGCTTCTTTATCAGTTACTAGCTTAGTAGGACTTGCTTTAATATAATCAAGTAATTTCTTTTCACCCGACTCTAGTGTTTGCAAGAATTTCTCTTCTTCTTTTTTAATAATTTTCTTTATATCACTAGATTTTTCTTTTACTTCAGGATAGAAAAGAAACATATTGTCAGCAACTACATCAACTAAATTATACATAAAAGCTGTGTTCATTCCAAGTTTCTTTCCATATCTTACAGCACGGCGAAGAAGCCTTCTTAAAACATAACCTCTACCTTCATTAGATAACATTGCTCCATCTGCGATTGCGAAGCTTACACTTCTTACATGGTCCGCAATAACTTTAAAAGCCATTTGCCCAGAATATTTAACTCCAGTAATTTCTTCTAGTTTTTTAATGATTGGCATGAAAAGGTCAGTTTCATAATTTGTTTCAACTTCTTGAATAACACAAGCCATTCTTTCTAATCCCATCCCAGTATCAATATTTTTACTAGGAAGTTCTTTATATTCTTCTCTTGGCTTACCACTTACTGCATTAAATTGACTAAATACAATATTCCATATTTCAATATAACGGTCATTTTCAATTTCTTCTTCAAGTAATTTAATTCCTAAATTATCAGGGTCATACTTTGGCCCTCTATCAAAGAAAATCTCAGTATCAGGTCCGCATGGTCCTTCTCCAATTTCCCAAAAGTTTCCTTCTAACTTAATTATATGGTCTTTATTAACACCTAGTTCAATCCATTTATTATAAGAATCTTCATCTTTTGGATGAACTGTAAAATATAATTTATCTAAATCAAATCCATAATACTTATTTGATGTTAGAATTTCAAAACCCCAAGTTAGAGCTTCATCACGAAAATAATCACCAATAGAGAAATTCCCTAACATTTCAAAGAATGTATGGTGTCTTGCAGTTTTACCAACATTTTCAATATCGTTTGTTCTTATCGATTTTTGTACATTCACCATTCTTCTATTTTCAGGTATTTCAGTACCATCAAAATACTTTTTTAATGGTGCAACACCAGCATTAATCCAAAGTAGCGTTGGATCATTTATTGGAACTAAGGGTGCAGAATCTATAATCTTGTGTCCTTTACTTTCAAAGAAATCTAGCCATACTTGTCTTATCTCATTACTACTTAATTTTTTCATAAATTCTTTTCTTACTCTCTTTCACTTTCAACATCTATCACTGTTGGCATTATAATAGGAGACTTTTTAGTCATTTTATAAACTATTTTATTTACTGAATCCCTTAAATCATTTTTAATTTCATTCCAATCAATGTACTTCTTAGAAAAATGATTGGTAATAATTGCTTCAGTAGTTTCCTTAATACTTTCAATAACTTCTTCTGCCGTTACTCCTGCCATAAATCCTTTTAATACAACTTTAGGACCTGCAATAATTTTCTTAACTCTTGCATCTATTGTAATAACAACTAAGATTAAACCATCATGTGATAACATTTCTCTATCTCTTAAGACTACCTCATTGATGTCACCAACAAAGCTTCCATCAACTAGAACATCTCCAGATTTTATTTTTTGTTTATTAGTTAATAATTGTCCATGCTCAAAGCTGATAAGATCTCCATTATCAAGTAAAACAATTCTTTCTTCAGGATAACCTGCATCCATTGCAATTTGTTTTTGCATTACTTGATGACGATATTCACCTACAACAGGAACTATGTATTTGGGTTTAAGCATATTATAGAGCAATTTCAAATCTTCACTGTCTGCATGAGAACTTTGAAGTAAGCTCTTTGGTATAATATTTACTTTCGCATTTTGTCTATATAATAAACCAATTACTTTTTGCGCAAGAATCTCAGTTCCTGGCATTGGTTGGGATATTATAACAACTTGGTCATCTTCTTTTATTTTAATTAATCTATCTACTCCAGTAGTCATTCTTTGGAGTGTATAATATGGTTCATGACGATTTCCAGTAATAATAATAGCTAAGTCATTATCATCATTCTTTATTTCGTCAGTCATATACTTTAAAGTTACCAATTTATCTTCAGGTATCTTTAAATAACCATTCTTCATTCCAACATTTATTGTCTTTTGAACTTTCAAGCCAATAACAGCAATTCTACGATTATTTGCTATACATACATTAATAACCTTCTGTATCCTTTGTAATTCATTAGAAAACATTGAAAATATCACTCTGTTTGACTTTTGAACAACATCATTAACATGATGAAGCATCGCATAATCATCAGCAGCACGGCCGATATTTCCGGCTCCTAAACTTTCTGAGAATAATGCTAGAACACCATTTTTCGCAACATCAACTAATCTTCCAAATGATACTTGGTATTTGGGATCTGTATTTGATGCGAAATTAAAGTCCGGAGCATAGACTAAGGCTCCATCAGAAGTCTTAATTGCTATACCACAACTTTCTGGTACTGAATGTGATGTAGAATAAAAATTAACTATAATATTTCCAAATGTATAATTCTTTTCAATATTTATTCTATATAGTCTATAATCTTCCACATTCATTCCAGCTTCAGCTAATTCTAATTCTACTAAAGACATAGTAAAGTTTGTTCCATAAACACCTACATTAATACTTTTTAGTATTTCTGGAACAGCACCTATATGATCAGCATGACCATGAGATAAAAATATACCTTGAATCCTGTTTTTATTTTCTAATAAATATGATATATCAGGGATAACTGTATCTATTCCATACAAATCAAAACTTGGATGTTTTGTTCCTGCATCTAGAATAAAGATCATATTATCAACATCTAATATATATAAATTCTTTCCGTTTTCGCCTAGTCCACCTAGTGCACAAAATTTAATATTTGCCATAATTTTTCACCTTATATTATTATACCAATTTATCTCATTTTTTACAATCAAAATAAATCTTAGATTTTACCTTAAAAAACACATACTTTATTAAAAAAACCATCTAAAATTTTTGTTTAGATGATTTTTTATTTTATTTATTAACAAAACTAGAACAAAAAGTATCTTTATATAATTTAGCATTTGTTCCATCGATCTTTATGTCTTTCGCGTAACATAATTCATTTCTATTATAAATACAATTTAGCGCACTACAATTTACACTTAAATAATCACTAATAATATCATCAATAGTTGCAATTTCTAAATTATAATCATCGTATGCAGTTCTATTTCTTTTATGATATGAAGCACAGTTTGTATCAGATTCTTTCAATGCTCCATATCCACTTACTTTTATAACGCTTTTTGAACATTTACCATCATAAAAGTATGAACAAGTATCTACACCACATTTAAGTAAAGGCATTTTTTATCTCCTTAATCATTTCGAAAATTTTTTCTACTATAGGGATATCTTATAATTGTTTTTAAGAACCTTTTAAAGTTAAAAGGATAAACTGGGTAAAGATATGGTTTCTTAAAACTTTTAATTCTTCCTAAATAGATTAACCATACCAAAAACGCACCAACAAATCCCCAGAAATTAAATAATAAAATTGAAAATATAAACACAAGCTTGGTTATTTTATTCGCAAGACCAAGTTCATAGCTTGGTGTAACATAAGTTCCTATTGCACTCAAAGCAACTAATAAGACTGTTTGAGTTTCAAAGACCCCCATACTAACCGCCATTTCACCAATTAATATTCCTGCTATCAAACCCATAGCAGTAGATAAGCTTGATGGAGTATGAATTGATGCCATCCTTAAAAATTCAACCCCAACCTCAGCAGCTAACACTTGCATAAATATTCCCAGTCTTGCATCACTTCCTGGTCTTAAGATTTCAAGAATCCCAAAGAACCAGTCATTTCTAACTAAAACTAACCAAACCGGTGTTAAAAATAAAGCAATTGCAATCCCAAAGAATCTAACTAGTCTTAGATATGTTCCAGAAATTGGAGACTGTCTATATTCTTCCAAATGTTGCATATGATCAAATAAAGTACATGGTGCTAAAATAACAGAAGGTGATGTATCTACAAATAAAGCAAACATCCCTTGATATAAATGTACACTTACTGTATCTGCTCTTTCTGTATATCTAACTAAAGGATATGCATTAAATTTCTTTTGTTTGATAATCATCTCTTCTAAAGCTTTATCACTCATAATTAGATGCGATGTTTTCACATCATTTAACCTTTTCCTTACATCATTTAATAAATCTTCTTCACAAACACCATCAATATAAGTTAAGCAAACATAGGCTGGGCTATCATCACCAATAAAGAATAATTCATTTCTTAATCTCGAATCTTTTATTCTTCTTCTTACAAGTTGAATGTTTTGGTGAAAATTCTCATTAAAACCATCATGAGAACCTCTAATTACTTTTTCCATATCGGGTTCAGATATAGAGCGATTTGGATAATTTCTTACATCGATTGATATTGCTCCAGCAACATCTTCAATAACTATAACTACCATTCCATTTAAGATATTTAGAATAATATCTTGAAATTCTTTTATATCAGTTAAAGAATGATGTGCTAAATTTTCCTTAATTAAATCATCAACAAACTTTTTATTCCTAGGAATCTTTAATATTCCTTTCACAATCTCAATAACTTGAAGACTATCAATTAAACCAGTCAAAAAATATAAATTTACTTTTTTCTCTAAAACATTTATCTCTCTTAGGCCAACATCATAACTCTTTGAATAACCTAGCTTTGTTTGAATCTTTTCATTTAAACTAATAAAGTCCATATTTAACCTTTCGGCTTAAATATTAATGCCATAAAGAAAGCAAAAATAATCGCACTTGCAATTCCAGCAGCAGTTAAATCAAAAACACCAACAAATAAGCCTAAGAAACCAATCTCATTTGCAGCATCCAACGCTGAGTGGAGTAGTGCATGCCCAAAAGAAGAAATAGGAATACTAGCTCCAGCACCAGCAAATTCAATTAATTTGTCATATACATTAAACAAATCTAAGGCAGCTCCTAAAAAAACAAAAAGAGATGTTACATAAACTGGTGCTAATTTAAATTTATCCATAATTAATTGACCTATTACACAAATAAGTCCACCAACTAAAAACGCATAAAAAAAGATCATTTAATCACCTACTCTTTCAAAAGCAACTGCATAAGCAATTCCTGGAATTGTTTCTTTTTGAGCTAAGATAACAGGATTATGAAGAGCCCCTGTTGCAACAACTAAAATTCTTTTATATGTTTTTCCTTTTAATTTTTGAAGTAAATAGCCATATGTAACAGCTGCACAACATGCACAACCACTACCACCAGCATAAACATCTTGATTATCTCGATCATAGATTATTAATCCACAATCATGATAATTTTCTTTTAAATTTATTTTATCTTCTTCAAACATCTTAATTAGCATATTTTTTCCATAAAAAGATAGGTCACCTGTTACGATAATATCATATTCATCTGGCTGTATCTTAAAATCTAAAAAATGCTGTTTTATTGTACTATATGCGGCTGGAACCATTGCTCTACCTAAATCAAATGGATCACTAAATTTACCATCAACAACCTTACCAAGTGTTGCCCTAATTACTTTTATATTAGTAGGTTTAGTAGTAATTAATGCAACCCCAGCCCCTGTAACAGTAGTTGTGAGTGAGCTAGGTTTTTGACCACCATATTCTGTAGGATAGCGATATTGTTTTTCACTTGTGGAAGAATGAGTTGATGCACCAGTTAAAATATTTTTACCATATCCCGCTTCTAAAAGCATACCAGCAGTAATAACTCCTTGCATAGATGTACTACAAGCACCAAATATACCCATAAATGGAACATCATAATCTCTTAATGCATAATTTGCTGCAGTAATTTGATTATTTAAATCACCACCAATATAAGCATCAATTTGGTCAATACCTAAATTGTTTTTGTTTAAACAATGTCTAATACTATCTTTAATTAATTGAATTTCTGCCTTATCCCAAGTTTTTTGATTAATGTATAAATCATCATAAGCAAAATCAAAATATTCAGAAATTGGTCCGTTTTTTTCTTTAGGTCCAACCGTTACGCCAGTATCACCAACATAGACATCATTAAATATAAAACTTTGTTTTCCTATTTTCATTTTAAATACCTAATATATATCTTATTGCACCAAATACAAATGCGCTTATTATTCCAACTACAATTACGCTTCCAGCTAGTTTAAACATATTTACAAAAATACCTAAAACCATTCCTTCGCTCTTAGATTCCATTGCTGCACTAGTCATAGAATTTGCAAATCCTGTAATTGGTATAATCGATCCCGCCCCAGCAAACTGGCCAAGTCTGTCATAAATACCTAATCCGGTTAATAATGCTCCTAAAAACACCATAATTGTTACAGTTAGGACATTTGCATATTCTTTTTCATATCCAAACCAATCCATAAATATTTGAATTAATATTTGCGCAAACAAGCATATAAATCCTCCAACAAAAAAAGCTTTAATGCAATTTTTTAAAATCGGTCGTTTTGGCTCTGATGCTTCTTTTGCTTTATTTACCATTTTATTATTCATAAAATATCACTTCCTTACTTGATATTATTGGATAAATTATGTAAAAATATTCAAAAATTTATTAGTAATGAAAAAAGCACAACAAATTTTAAATTGTTGTACTTTTATTAAAACTGTCTTAAAATCACCCTTTTTTCTTATAAACCACTAAACTTATAGTCAAAAATTAAAGATGTAAGACATTTATCTTTTTTAAACTTATATTTATCAATTAATTTTTCTTTCTGTGTCTTAACAGAAGAATTGTTTGAATAATCATGGTTGGCATGATTGAAAACAGATAAATATAGAGTATTTCTTTATTATCTAAATCCTTGGTTTGAAATATATTTTGTAAGAAAGGTATAAATAAAACTAAATTAATTAAAATTAATCCAAGCAAAATAGAACCAATCATTGCTTTATTTTTAACTTTGTTTCTAAAGATTGATTTTGTTCCTCTACAGTTTAAACTATGAAATAATCTGGCTATACAAAGTGTTGCAAATACTGCAGTTCTAGCAACATAAATATCTTTTCTTAATCCCATATAATATGAAAGAATTGTGAAAAAACCGATTAAAACTCCTTCAAACATAATAATTTGTATTACTCTCTTAGATAATAATGATTGATCTAGTTTTCTAGGTTTTCTACTTAAAACATCTTCATCTGAATCTTCCATCCCAATAGCTATAGCAGGTAGGCTATCTGTAAGTAAATTTATAAACAATAAATGAACAGGTGCAAAAGGAATTGGTAGAGCAAGGAGACTTGTATAAATTACTAATAGTATTCCTGCTGCATTTCCAGATAATAAAAATGTAATAGCATTTTGAATATTATTGTAAACTTTTCTTCCATTCTTAACTGCCTTAATTATTGTATAATAATTATCATCAGTTAAAATTATTGAAGATGCTTCTTTAGAAACTTCAGTTCCGCTTCTTCCCATTGAAATTCCTATATTTGCTTGTTTTATTGCAGGTGCATCATTAATGCCATCTCCAACAAAAGCAACAACACCTTTTTTTGCCTGCCAACTTTTCACAATCCTAAGTTTGTGTTCAGGTGATACTCTTGCGTAGATAGATATTTTATCAATAACTTCTACTAATTCTTGATCAGAAGTTTTATCAAGTTCTGCACCAGTCAAACAAATATCGCCATCTTTAAATATCCCTACATCTTTACCAATTGAAATTGCAGTATTTTTATGGTCTCCTGTAATCATTACAGGTTTTATACCTGCTGATATTGCTTCTTTAATAGCTAGTTTAGATTCTTTTCTGGGTGGGTCATATAAAGATAAAAATCCAACAAAAACTAAATTTTTTTCATCTTGATAAGTTATTTGCTTTTCAATACTAACATCTTTGTCAAACTCTTTATAAGCAACTGCAATAGTCCTAAACCCTTGATTTGCCATACTTCTTGTATTTACATTTATATCATAATGATCACCAGTTGTTATTCTTCTAACTTTATCTTTTGTATAAATATATGAACATTTACTTAAAACAACATCTGGAGCACCTTTTGTGAAAATATAGTATTTGCCATTAACATAGTTTAAAGTACTCATTATTTTTCTATTTGAGTCAAAAGGAACCTCTGAAAGTCTAGGTTTCTTTTCATTTTCTTTATAGATACTTATTCCTAATTTTTTTGAAAATTCAATTAATGCAAGTTCGGTTGCATTCTTATTTTGATCGCTTGTAAGAACTGAATCATTACATAGATAACAACCCATTAATAAAAAATTATTTACTTTTTTCCTTACATCAAACCTGCTTACAGAATTGACATAATTATCAGTATAAGCATTAATAACTTCCATTTTATTTTGCGTTAATGTTCCTGTTTTATCACTACATATTACATTTATACATCCCAATCCTTCTACTGCTTTTAATTCCTTAATTATTGCATTTTCCGATGCCATTCTTTGTGTCCCAATCGCTAAAACAATTGTAACAATAGAACTTAGTGCTTCAGGAATAGCTGCAACTGCTAAAGCAACTGCAAATAAAAGGGAATCAAGCAAAGTGACATTTCTATAGATACTTAAACCAAAAACAATAACACATATCACAATAATTAATATTGCTAGTTTCTTTGAAAATTCATCTAAAGAAACTTGTAAAGGGGTTCTATGGTTCTTAGATGTATAGAGCATATCAGCAATCTTACCTAATTCACTATTCATCCCAGTTGCAGTAGTAACATATAAAGCTTTACCCGCAGTTACTAAAGACCCAGAAAAAACCATGTTTTTTTGATCTGCTATTAAAACATCATCATCTTTAATAATTGCATCAGTTTTATCAACAGATTGACTTTCTCCAGTTAAACTACTTTCATTTACTTCCAAAGATTTTGAATAGATAATCCTTCCATCACAACTAATAATATCTCCTGCTTTTATAACTACAATATCTCCAATAACAATCTCACTAGTATGAATAGTCTCTTCTGCTCCATTTCTTATGACTCTTGCAACTGGACTACTCAATTCTTTTAAACTCTTTAAACTTTTTTCTGCTTTGAAATGCTGGTAAGTTCCTAAAAATGCATTTAAAACAATAACAGAAAATATAACAATTGTACTTTCAAGTTCGTTTGTGAAAAGAGAAATTAAGGCTGCTATAATTAAAATAATAACCAGAATATCTTGAAACTGTTCTAAAAATACTCTAGCTTTAGATTTTCTATCTTTTTCTAGCAGTTCATTCTTACCATATAATTTTCTATTTTCTTCTACCTGCTTTTTACTAAGTCCATTATAACCAATATTAAAACTATTAAGTACTTCTTGTTTATCCTTATTATAATACTTAATCAAACAACCCCTCCTCATTAAAAAAACTTTTAATATTATTAATACTAAAAGTTTTTAGTATGCCTATAGATGTCCATAGACATTAAAATATATATTCATTTTATTGATAAATTATACCCTTTCGGGTTTACTTACCAAGCAAGAATTTCCTCAAATTTTGGAGGGCATTTTTTTCAATTCTTGAAATTTTACTCTGGTTTTTACCCAAAACATCAACTAACTCTGTTTGTGTATAGTTTTTAAAATACCTTAATCTTATAATTTCTTTTGCTTCTGCATCTAAGGATTCAATAGCATCCATTAGATGTGTCCTTTTGCTTTCCTTATAAGGGATAATAGAAATTAATCTTAAATCATTATTCGAATCTGTTTTATCAAGCGAGGTTATATTATTCATATATAAATATGCTTCAATAACACTATTTTTATCTAGCCTAAATTTTAAAGCAATATCTTCAATTGATAACTCTTGATTTTGTTTAATGATTTTTATAATTTTATATATATTTTTACTTAACTTAATTAATCTGTTTTCTCTTAATTCTTTTTTTATTTCTCCGATTATATAATAGGTTGCATATGTATTAAACTTTACATTTTCTGATTCTTTAAAATTCTTTACAGCTTGAAATAAGCCCATCAATCCAGCTTGAATTAAATCATCTTTTGCAACATAACCATAGTTCATCTTATTAACAATTCTCTTAACCAAGTCAATATTATCATTAAATAGATCCATATGTTTTTACAATTTCTTTAAACAGTTTATTGTTGTTCCTTCACCAGGTTTTGATATAATTTCTAGTTCATCAGAGAATATATCCATAATTGTAAATCCTAATCCCGCTCTTTCTTCATCAACTTTAGTACTAAATAATGGCGTTTTAGCCTTTTCAACATCTTCTATACCTACACCTTCATCTTTAATAGTTAGATTTAAAATATTATTTTTTAGTTCCATACTTAAAAATACATATTTATCTGGATCACTATTATATCCATGAACAATAGCATTTGTAACAGCTTCTGATGTTATAGTTTTAATTTCATTTATAACACTTAAAGTTAAATCTTGCTCTACTAAAAAACTAGCAACAGCTCCTCTTGCGAAAACAACATTTTTAAGTTTCGCACTAAATCTCATTTCTACATAATTTCTCATTTAAGCTACCCCCAAATATTCATTTACTTCATCTTCATTTTTACCTATCATACATATCTTATGTAAACCAGATAATTGAATTAATCTTTTAATATTCTCATTTAAAGAACATAAGACGACTTTACCTTTCTCTCTCCTCAGTCTATTACATCTTCCAATAATAAATCCAACACCACTGCTATCCATAAAGTTTAACTTATTAAAATTTAAAACTAAATGTTTAATTAGATACTTATCAATCAACTCTGTAACTCTAATCCTTAAATTTTCAACAGTATGTTGGTCTAACTCTCCATCAAGACGAACATATAATACATTCTTTTTAATAAGCATTTGTACATTTAATAGCATTTTTATTCCTCCCGCACATATATTATATATTTTACCATTTATGGAGTATCTTTCTCTATTCTAATTTGAATTTAACTAAAATTTATCCATAAATTATCTAAAAACTTTTTTTGATTATGTAAAACTAAGTCGAAATATATAAAAGAATCTTAAATATATAAAAAGAAAAGCGCAAACTGCGCTTTTTATTTTATAATCTCTTTTTCTTTGTAATTTTAATTAGAATAAAGACTATCCCAATAAATCCTATTAATCCTATTGCAGGGAGAATATATATTATAAAAATATACCATTGATAATTCATGCTATCGTCACACTGACCTCTATTACCAAACTTCTCAAATCTTAACTTAAAATATTGATCAAGTTCATCTACACTCATCCCGTCTTCAAAAACCAAGTCTTCACAAAAGTTTCCATTCAGTAACATATTTATTGCACTATAATAATAAATATTATCATTTTCAATTAAATTATTTATTCTAATAATACCATTATCAACAGGAATCAAACTATTAACTTCATTGGAATCATAAAAAGGATAAAATATGTCTATATCTACTTCTATAGGGTTACCAACAGGATCTTTAAGAGAGGTAATATTTTCTTTGCAATAAATATTAGTGATAATTAACTCATTATAACCCTTAACTTTATTATATACTTTTTTTGAAATGCTCATAGTAATTTCATCACCATTTTTATAATCAAAAAAGCTCTTTAAATTTAAAATCTTAATTATCTGAACATCTAAAACAACAAACTCTAAATCACTCATATAATATAGTTCTCTAGTATCAACATCCTTAACTTCAACATGAGCAAACTCAGTATATCTAATAGAATCCGATAAAGACGGATCACACGCAAAGACTATATTATAAGAGGCTATAAATAGCATTATAATAAGCCCAATAATCTTTCCGATTTTTTTCATTTAAAATCATTCTCCTTAATTAGATATTATATACTTCATTTACTTATATAACAAAAAATACCTAGTGTTTTTTAAGAATTGAAATGATTGAATATTATTATCTTGAAATTCTAGATTTATCAAACTTTACTTCTTTTATAAATAAGAAAGCATATGGTATTAAAATAACAATTGTTGCTATAATTAAACACAAATGGTTTTCCATTACACTTAAGATTATTACCAGTGCTTGAAGTAAAATAAAAACAATATGTATCAAAATTAAACCTAAGATTTTTAATACAATATACCTTTTATTCATAGAACCAATTATACCAATGGATCTGATTATTAAGTATATTTCTAACAAAAGAAAACTTATCCCATAAGCTAATGTAATTGAAATGAGCAACACCATCCTAGTGCCATAATCTTTAAAATTAATTCCACCAAACTTAATTATTTCTAATACAATGTATGCAAAAAACAATACTATAAAAGATAACAACCCTATTACAATACTAATAGTAATAAACTTAAAGTCCTTCTCCACCTTAAACAAAGACTTATTTAATTTAAGACTCATTTTTCCTCCTACTAAGCGATATTCAACTATATTATACTCTTATTAAATATATTGTAAATAAAAATCAAGGAACTAAATCCTTGATTCATTTTATTTTACAGTGAAAATTATATCATTTATTATTGGCATTTCTTCTGTATATTCTAAATGTCTAATTCTATTTGAGTTTTCAACAACATCATCATAAATAAATTTAGAATCTACTTTAATATATTCTTGATATTTATATTTTTCTTCTTTGATCACATTTTGGTTTTCATCTAGGTAAGTAACTTTATATTCTTTTTTAATCCATTTTGGATATAAGTTAATATCAGTTAAATCACTTGTAAGTTTTGATACTTCATTTTTAAACTCACTATCTAAATACCAACCAGCAAATTCATACCCTCTTCTTTCCAAAACAGGTAGATTGCCATCTTTAACTTCTAATGGAAGAGCTGAAGTATCAACAACACTATCTATTTCACTGAAGCAGTTTAATAGACGTTTAGTTCTTTGGAAATGGAATAATGTTTCATAATTCATATAAAAGAATTTACATGTATCTACTAAAGAAGCCCAACTATTATAGAAGAAATCATTACCATGAATATCTCCAGATGAATAATCTTCATCAGTACGCCAGTAAGCAAAAAATGTGATAATAAATTTAATAAATGATCTATATTTATTATTCTTATAACAATATCCTATAAATCCTTCTTCGCTTTGGTTTTCTACTATTCCATCTTCTTCAAAAACAATATAGTATTTGTGGAAAAGATTTGCAAGACCTGTCATAGTTCCTTTTCCATAATTCCAGTCAATTGCAATTTTTAAGAAATCTTCAAGACTATAATCTTTCACACCTGATTCTGGATAAATTTCATTTAAATAATTATAAAAATAAGTAAAGAAACTATTAAATAATTCTTCTTTTGAAGAAAAAACATCTCCTAAATTATAATTTATCTTTTTTAATTCACTCATAATTTTAATACTCCTTTAAAAAACAACATCATTATTTTACTATATTTAAGCCTTTTTAGCAACTACATTCTTTAATATATGATAAAATATAATCTATAATAAATATTTTAAAGTTTCTTTGTTATATTTAAAATATCTGCTAATAAACTTAAATAGTAAACAATTATACAAGGAGATAAGTATGAAATACTTCTATGGACCCAAAAATAAGAAAAACTATTTTGAAGGATGGTATTTTAAGCACACATCTAAAGATCTAAATATTGCATTTATACCTAGTATTTCAATTACTAATAATAAGAATAAAAATGCATTCATCCAAGTAATCTCAAATAATTTTACTGAAAAGTTTGTATTTCCATATGAAGATTTTTTCTCAAGTGTTAATACATTAAACATCCGTATAAAGAACAATATTTTCACTTCAAAATCTTTAAATTTAAATCTTAAGAGCGATAAATATGAAATAAAAGCAAACCTTACATATTCTCCATTTCAAACTCTAAAATCTGATATTATGGGTCCTTTTAAAAATTTTCCTAAAATGGAGTGTAAACATAATATCTTTTCTATGAAGCATATTGTTGATGGGACTATCTTTATAAATAATAAAGAACATATCTTTAAAAATGAATTTGGTTATTTAGAAGGAGATTATGGTATATCATTTCCTGATAAATATAAATGGATTCAATCTAACAACCTCCATAATGGATCGTTCTTTCTTTCAATTGCAACAATACCTTATTTAAAGTTTAAATTCACAGGACTAATTGCAGCACTTATTGTTGGTTCAAAGGAATATCGCTTTGCAACATATAATTTTTCAAAGATATTAATTAACACAAAAGACCACATTAGAATTAGAAAAAGAAAATATATCCTTGATGTCTTTATAAAAGATAGTACTAGCTTAATCTTAGCTGCTCCAAAGAATGGTGATATGTCAAGAAAAGTGTATGAATCTATGGATGCAGTAATTGAAGTAAAACTTTCAAAAAAGAATCATGTGCTATATCATGAAACGGGATATAATGCCTCAATTGAAATAGGATAGTTTAATTATCAAACTTAAACAGCTTGGATAAACCAGTAATTACTATATTACTAATCAAACAAAAAATACTTAGAGTTTTCTAAGTATTTTTACTGAGAATTTAAAAATATTTCTTTAAAAACTTCATATAAAATATTAAAGAATGATGCTTTTACAACTTCTTCTTTTACTTCTAAATCAGCTTCCTTAATTAACTTACCATCATAAAATACTTTAATAGTACCTACTTTCTTATTATCGTAGCCAATGTTTTCATATATAATATTTGTTTCAACTTTTATATCCTTTAAGTCTGTACCTTTCTTTTTTAAAACATTAACATCTTCTTTAATTGTTATATTATAAGTTTTAGGATAAAATCTAACATCTTCATAAGTTTCTATAATATTATCTTTTTGATAAATTGGATGTACATCATAAGTTGACAAAGCATAATTTAGCATTTGAACTATCTCTTGGTTTCTAATTTTAGGATCAGTATTACCCATAGTAACAGCAACAAATCTTTTTCCATCTCGTTTAATCGTAGCTGTTAGACAATACCCAGACTCATTAGTCCATCCAGTCTTAATACCATCTACACCTTCTACAAATTTAACTAACTTATTTGTATTAACTAACCAAAATTTATTTTCTTTTCCTTCTCTTACATAATCTTCATAAATACTAGTATATTTTAAAATATCAGGATAATTATTAATTAAATAAGAGCCCATTAAAGCCATATCTCTTGCACTAGATACATGGCCAGCTTCTGGCAACCCATTTGAGTTCTTGAAAACTGTATTGGTTGCTCCAATCTTTTTAGCTTTATTATTCATCATTTTTACAAAATTAGCTTCGCTACCACCAATAGCTTCCGCAAATACAACAGCAGAATCATTCGCAGAGTTAATTGCAACTGATTTTAATAAATCTTCAACCTTCATCTTTTCTCCAGGTTCAAGATATATATTTGTTCCGCCCATTCCTGATGCATATTCACTACAAGTTAACTCTTGATCTAATGTTAATACATTATTTTCTAATGCTTCCATTATTAATATCATAGTCATTATTTTCGTCATACTCGCAGGCGATCTTGCTTCATCTGCATTTTTCTCATATATTACTTCAAGTGTAGTTGGTTCTAAAAGTATAGCTGCTTTCGCATTTTTTACTAATTCTAATTCCCCATCCTCATTCATAACTTCTTCTAGATTAAATTCAAAATCATCAATGTCTAATCCATTAACAGGTTTATTATATTGGAAGAAGATAAATGTAAGCATTACAAACAAAATAATGATGAATATAAAGTTCCTCTTAACCTTATTTTTCAATTTATATCACCACTAAATATTATTAATAAAACCATTAAAAAAGAACAAAAACTAATTATATATAGTTTTTGCTCTAATATATTTATAATTTAAATCTTCTAGTAGCTTCAATCGCTATTTTCCAACCTCTATGGAGCTCATTTCTCTTTTCTTCACTCATTTTATTAGTGAAGATTTTTTCAATTGAACGCATCTTTTTAATTTCTTCCCTATCTTGCCATACTCCAACTGCAAGCCCTGCTAAATATGCAGCACCTAAAGCTGTAGTTTCTAAACATCTTGGTCTTATAATATTTTTATTTATAATATTTGATTGAAATTGCATTAAAAAGTCATTAACAGAAGCTCCACCATCAACAGTTAAATGCTTAATTTTTATACTTGATTCTTCTTGCATAACATCCATAACATCTCTACTTTGATATGCAATAGCTTCTAATGTTGCGTTAATTATATTTTCTTTGGATGTTGCTCTAGTTATTCCAAACATTGCTCCTCTAGCATCATTATCCCAATACGGAGTACCAAGTCCAACAAAAGCAGGAACAAAATAAACTCCATCACTGCTTGGATTTCTCGAAGTATATATTTCACAATCTTTAGAATTTCTAAATAATCTTAGTCCATCTCTAAGCCATTGAACTGCACTACCTGCAATAAATACAGAACCTTCCAAAGCATATTCAGTTATACCATTAATTTTCCAGGCTATTGTTGTTAGTAACCCTTTATTTGAATAGATCAATTTTTCCTTCGTATTCATAAGCATAAAACAACCTGTTCCATATGTGTTTTTAATTTCACCAGCATCAAAACAACATTGGCCAAAGAGCGATGCTTGTTGGTCACCAACTATGGAAGCAAGCGGTATTTCTACATCTTCATCAATGTCATTAAAACTTACATAACCATAAACTTCACTAGTATCTCTTACTTCAGGTAAAATCGATTTTGGTATCCCAACAATCTCCAAAATCTCTTCATCCCATTCATTCGTCTTAATATTATATAACATTGTTCTAGATGCATTTGTTGCATCAGTTATATGTAATTTCTTATTTGTTAGGTGGAATGTTAAAAAGGAGTCAATTGTTCCAAAAAGAAGTCTATTTTCCTTTAATAGTTTTCTAGCTTCTTCCACATTATCCAAAATCCACTTAATTTTACTTAATGAGAAATATGGATTGATTAATAAACCTGTTTTTTCTTGAAATAAATCTACATATCCTTGTCTAATCAAATCATCACATATAGCTTGAGATTGTCTACTTTGCCAGACAATTGCATTATACACTGGTTTACCAGTTAATTTATCCCAAAGAATTGTTGTTTCTCTTTGATTAGTAATTCCAATTGCACTTATATCTTTTAGTGATAATTTACTCTTATTAATTACGTTTTTCACAACACCATAAACAGTCTCTAATATTTCTTCACCATCATGTTCTACCCAGCCATTTTGAGGATGAATTTGACTAAACTCCATTTGTGATGAAGCTATTATGTTAGAATTCTTATCAAAGATAATTGCTCTGGTGCTAGTTGTTCCTTGATCGATTGATAATACATATTTTTTCATAACACAACTCCATTTACTTTAATTAATTTTAACATAAATTAAGGTAATAAACAATTTATAATTTCTAAGTATTTTGCCCATACATTATCCTTGTATTAGAATACATTAAATTAGGAGGTAAAGATGAATTATCAAAGATTAAATTATCCAAATGGATATAAGAAAATTGTTCAACCAAAACAGGGTTGTAAAATGCCACCACAACCTAATATACCAATGCCAATACCTGAACCTATGCCAATGCCTAAACCAATGCCACTACCTACACCAGTACCAAATAACAATCCACCACTAAATTTATTCCCAGTTGATGAGGGATATGTCAAGGGAACAATTTTTAGAGGACTATATCAACCATATAAAAATATGAGTCCAATAGCTCCAGTAAATAATACCAAAATGCAAAGAATGTTATTTGATGTAAACAAATATCATTTTGCTATGACTGAGTTAAGTTTTTATTTAAACAATTTTCCTAATGATGTTGAAGCATTAAGATTATTTAATGGATTTAGAAAAGATTATTTAAGAGCAAAAAATGAATTTGAGACCGAATTTGGTGCTCTTGATATGACATCACAACAATTAGAAAGAGGTCCTTGGAATTGGGTTCAAACAACCGCTCCATGGAAGAGAGGAGTTTAATTTATGTGGATTTATGAAAAAAGGTTACAGTTTCCTGTAAACATTAAAAAACCGGACCCAAGAATGGCTAAGCTGGTAATCACACAATATGGTGGACCTGATGGCGAACTTAGTGCAGCTTTAAGGTATTTAAACCAAAGATACACAATGCCAGATGAAAGAGGAAGAATGCTTCTTACTGATATAGGTACTGAAGAATTAGCACATGTAGAAATTGTCTGTGCAATGGTATCACAACTTATGGAAGGTGCTACTTTAGAACAAATAAAAGCAGCTGGAATGGATACACATTATGCAACAAGAGGAATGGATTTATACCCTACTGATTCCTTAGGTAATGCATTTACTGTAAAATACTTTGGAGCAGTTGGAGATCCATTGGCAGACTTAGCTGAAGACATGGCAGCGGAAGAAAAAGCAAGAGCAGTTTATGAAAACTTAATTGATCTTGCAACAGATCCAGATGTAATTGCTCCTCTACTTTGGTTAAGAGAAAGAGAAATTGTCCATTTCCAAATGTTTAAAGAATTAAGAGATTATTACATAGAAAATCTTAAACTTTAAAAAGATTCCTGCAATAAGGAATCTCTTTTTATTTTTCTTTAAGTTTATCTATCCCATAAAACCACGGAACTATTTTTATATCTTTAATATACTCATATTCCTTATATTCATCTTTAATACTTCCGTCATCTTTAAACCAATTTTCTTCCATATTAGGATTATAATAATTCAAATGAAAAACATTATAAAATAACCCAGTATACCTCTTACTTCCGCCGTCTTCATAACTGGCAGTATAGAAAGCAAAAATTGGTATTTTTGAATTTTTCATCCTAGCAAAATCAACAAAAAAAAGAATAGCCCATATTAAGATTATATAAAGTAAAATATATTTATATTTTCTTTTCATAGTTCACCTCTTACATATATAACAAATAATTTAAAACATTTTTTAAAAAAAGAAAGCAAAATTAATTGCTTTCTAAATCTTTTAATGAATTTCTAAGAAACAAGAGTTACCAATAAATTCTCTTAGTAAAGAATTACACGGAACTAAGGAATCATCAATATCTTTAAAATATTTCAAGAATTTCACAAGTCTATTTGCTTGAATAAAATACTCATTATTTCTATCAATTGCTTCTAAAATTGGTAGAGCATATTTTTTTATAACTCCAAGTTCATAAGATAACTCCGTATTGAAAATATAATCTGCTTGTTCTTGGAAAGGATAAATCCATCTAAACTCTCCTCTTCTAACAGATGGCCACATACCTAAAGTATCAGAAGGTCTAGTTTTTCTAAATTGCCAATCCCTAACCATTCTTCTTAACATTCTTATATCTGTCGCACTAATAGGATTATGATTATCAATATTAATTTGCGCAGTTGGACTTATATAAATTTTAAACTTCTGATGCTTAGGTATTAATGAAGTTAATTCTTCATTAAGAGCATGGATACCTTCAATTATTATCGGAGTATTTTTAGGTATTCTAATTTTCTTTCCATCAACTCTTTTACCTATTTTAAAATCAAATTTAGGTAATTGAACTTCTTCTCCTCTAACTAAAGCAAGTAAATGCTTGTTAAATAATTCAACATCAAGTGCATTAATATGCTCTAAATCCGGTTCTCCAAATTCATCTTTTGGTGCAAAATCTCTATTTAAATAATAATCATCCATAGAAATTTTCACAGGTTTAATACCTCTGGTCATTAATTCTATTCGTAGGCGATTAGAAAATGTAGTTTTACCACTAGATGATGGACCAGCAATAGCAATGATTCTAATATTATCTATATCATTTTTAATTCTAATTCCAAGTTCAGACAACATATTATTATGTTTTGTTTCACACATATTAACAAGTTCATAGGCTCCATTACCTTCAATTTGCTTATTTAAATTTGCAATTGAATCAGCACCAACCATAGTTGACCAGTCTCTTGCTTCTTTTTGCATTCTTCCAAAACTTGGAGAATCTTCAAATGCTGGAATTTCGCCAGTTTCTTCAGCTCGCGGAAGCTGAAGTAATATATATGGATAATAAAGTTTTAAATTATAATCCTTTAAATATCCAGTAGAAGGAACCATATATCCAAACATATAGTTTACATATTCTTCACATACATAAGTATTAACATAGTCTTCTTCACGATATTTTAAGACTTCAATTTTATCTAAATATCCTTCTTTTTCATAAAGTTTAATTGCTTCATCTATTGATAGTCTCTTTCTTTTAATTGGTAAATCCAAAGCAATAATAGAATCCATCTCTTCTTTTAATCTTTTTATAAATGCTTCATCAATTGAAACATCATCTTCTCCGTTAACTTCTATGGCAGTTGATCTAGATACACTTTGAGTGAACTTAACCTTATATTTAGGATTAATTCTCTCAAGGGCCATAATAACTAAATAACGCATACTAGTTTCATAAACTTTAGTAGCATCATATGAAGTTAAATCTAAAAACTCAACTTCACAATTATAATTTAAATAATAATCTAATTCTCTTAATCGATTATTTACTGTTGCAACATAACATTTCACATCTAGCGATTTTGCTAAGTCTTTTAAAGTAACTTTGTCTTCAAATTCTAAAACTTGATTATTTACTTTCACACTAAACATAAATTTTCTCCTTTAATATATTATTTTTTCTTCATCAGTAGCTAGTAATGGAAGTATAATTGCTAGTAAAATCATCACAATTATATTATAGAATGTTGTTTCAATTAAGCCTTGAATAGCTAATGCAATTAGGATAATTAAAATATACGAATTAAACTTATTTTTCATTAGAGCATATCTAAATGCTTGAATTAATAAATACCCAAATGAAACAAACCCTATAATTCCAGTCTCAGCTAAAGTTTGAATTATAAAATTATCATAATAATTTTTATCAATTGCTATTGATAAATAAAAACTTGAACTATTTGCCCCACCACCAAATAGAGGATTCCTTTGAAAAACATTAAAACCTATTCTACTTATTAATTGTCTTTCTTCGATAGTTAAACCTTTTTTACTTAAGAAATCAAAAAATTCTTTCACATAACCAAGAGGTATAGCAACAATGATTAATCCTATCAAAATAATAATTGATGAATAAATAATTGTAATAACAAAATTAGTTTTGTGTTTTACATCATGCAATGTTTTTAATATCAGAGGTATTACTAAAAGTATCATCGCAAGGTATGCACCCCTTGATAACATTAGATGTAACATTAATACATCAATAGCAACTATTAAAAGTAAGTAATACTTCTTTTGATCAAAAGTATAATAATATAAAAGTATTGGTAAAATTAAAATATAAATCATAGCAACTTCATTTGTAGTTGCCCAACCAAAATCAATACTATCGCTAGCATAAAAAGATATAATATTTTGGCCTATACCATATTCTAAATAATACAAAATTATTTCTATAAAAATTGCAATACTTAAATAAACAAAAATCTTTGAAAGAAAATATCTTCCATAATTCTTGTTATCATCTTTAAAATCTAAATTTAGAATATATAAAAATAATAGAATATAAAACACCCACATAAAAACTCCTTCAAGCGAAGTTTTTAGAACTGGTGTGTTGATTAATGAAAATACTTGTGATATAAAAACTAAAATAAAACCAGTTAATATCCCATTATTAAATATCGGTTTCTTTCTTATTAAATCATAAATTAGTAAAAATAAAACTATTATAAATCCAACTATTATAGGAAAAATATAATCAACTTTTTCTAATCTTAAGGATATAATAGCTGATATAGCAATTGGAATTAATTTTTCTTTTGATATTCTAAAGAAATAAATAATTAAGATAAATAATAAACAAACTACAAATATCATCCAAACTAATTTAAACTTCCAGTTTACAATTGCAACTAAAAATAATAATGCAATGTATAGATCATAAGAGAAAAACTTAATAAACCAATCTTGTAAACTTTTAATTTTTTCATTTTCGAATAATTTGTTTTTAAAGTTATGTATTCTTTCCATATTATCCCTACTTTATTTTAGATAATAATTATAACATAACTATTCATAAAACGCAAACTACTCATAAACAAAAAATAAAAGCATAACTATCCAAAGTTATGCTTGTTTACAATCTATTTCGCAATTTGTTTTTTAGCTGTTTCACAAAGATTTGAGAAACCTTTTGCATCATTAATAGCAATTTCAGCTAACATCTTACGGTTGATTTCAATGTTTGCTTGTTTTAAACCAAACATTAATTTGCTATATGATAAACCATTTAATCTAGCACCTGCATTAATTCTTGCAATCCATAATTTTCTGAAATCTCTTTTACGACGTTTACGGTCACGGTATGCATAAGATAATGATTTCATTACTTGTGCATTGGCTGTTCTATATAATGTATGCTTTGAGCCAAAGTAACCTTTAGCTAATTTTAATATTTTTTTACGTCTTCTTCTGGAAACGACTCCACCTTTTGTACGTGGCATAATTCTATCCTCCTAATTTTTAAATATTTGCTAATTGTTTTTTAATTCTTTTGATATCTGCTGCTGATACTGTACCAGCTTTTCTTAAATGACGAATTCTCTTTTGAGTTTTCCCTGGAGCTAAATGACTTGTACCTGGTCTACCACGCATCACTTTTCCAGTTGCTGTAATTTTAAATCTTTTCTTAGAACCACTATGTGATCTCATTTTAGGCATATTCTAATACACTCCTTATTTCTTATTTTTTTGGACTCAAGAGTATAGACATATTTCTACCCTCTTGCGAAACATTTGATTCAACATTAGCAATATCTGCTGTCTTTTCAATAAATTTTTCCAGCATTTCTTTGCTATCTGCTTCATTTACAAGCATACGTACACGACGTCCAAATCGCAATGTTACTTTTAACTTATCTCCATCTTCTAAGAATTTTCTTCCCTTTTTAAGTTTAGTTTCAAAATCATTGTTACTAATTACTGGAGTAAGCCATATCTCTTTTATATTAATGATCTTTTGATTTTTCTTTGATTCTCTAGCTTTTCTTTGTTGTTCATAACGGAACTTACTGTAGTCCATAAATCTACATACAGGAACTTTCGCATTTGGTGCAACACACACTAAGTCTAATCCAGCTTTAGCAGCTAATTTTCTAGCTTCTTCAATTGGTTGTTCCCCTAGAGATTCACCATTTTCATTAATAACCAAGACTTTTGAAGCTCTTATATTTTCATTAATTAAAGCTTCATCTTTTCTTTCAAAATTTTTGCTAATAAATATTACCTCCTATTATTTTAGATATCTCATAGCAAAAAAAAATGAGTGCATACAACACCCACTTTACACAACAAAAAAGTTTTATGTTAGTGACGTCTACCTATCAACATGATCGATCAGGTGAGAAGTGGGTACTTCTTCTTTCCACTATGAAATCTATACATATTATACTATATTATAGTAAAAATGTCAAACATTATTAAATTTAATTTTTAAGATCCTTATACCCATAAAAATATATATTTATAACTACTAATATTATAATCAAAAACATTGCATGGATACTACTGTAATGAAAATACAGTTTATTTGAATAATTTAAAATAACATAGTTTATCGCTTCAATAATCTTACCACTATCTTCATTAATAATTTCACTTAAATTCATTAGGGCAAAGGGAATAATTATAACATATATATTATCAAATATTTGCATTAAAAGCAAGCTAAAAAAACCATAGTATAATGCAAGCAAAAGAAGCGAAATAAATGACTCTAAATATTTAATATCAAATATAAATTCCTTATAAAAAATAAAACCTACACAAACATATTGAAAATATGAGAAATAGCAAACAATTAAAACAACAATGCATAAAGCAATTAGTTTAGTAATTATGATTTTATATCTAGATATTCCAGCAGCTATAAATATAACAATATATTGATCTAATTTAGATGTGAAAGAATAACCAAAAAGAAATATTGAGTATACTATAATAACAAATTTACAAATCATAAAAACATTATGAAAATATATATAATTGTTATCATTAAACCCAATCTCTTTATCAATTAAGAATACAGAAGATAGAGTTGCTATAAATAAAATAAATGAGACAACAAAGGTAACAATAATTGTAGCTTTAAAAACCATATAATTTAAATGGCATTTAATTAAATTCTTCATTTAACCTACCATTTATTATCCTAAGTTTATAATCATAAAGTCCATTATATTCATTTACATTATGGGTTATTAAAATAATTGTTTTTTTCTTATTTCTTAATTTTTTTAACTCTAAGAAAAACAGACCTTGTATATCAACATCCAAACCATTTAACGGTTCATCAAAAATAAAAATATCTCCATCTTTTAATAGTGCTTGGATAATTAATACCTTTTGTTTCATCCCTTTAGATAATTCTTTTATTTTATAATTTCCATCTAAACTCCATGCGTCTAAAAAATAATTAATTTTTTCTTTAAGTATAGATTGATCTAGATTATATATTAATCCTAAATTATATAAAAACATATTAATTTTTAAATATTCTGGAAAATGTAAATAATCTGGAATATAAGATATATTATTAGTGGTTTTGTTTAATCTTCCAGTGGTTGGATTTATTAATCCTAATATCAGTTTTATTAATGTAGTCTTTCCAGAACCATTTTCTCCAACAATTAGATATGTTTTACTTCCTAAAAATATGTAATTTAATTCTGTTAGAACAGGACTTTTATAACTTTTTGAAACATTAATTAATTCAATAATTTTCATATGTATGATATTTTAAACTATTAATTTTCTTTAGAGAATATAGACTTGTTTCAAAAAACAAAAAATCATCAATACATAAGTACTTTATAATACCATCCACTTCATACTCAACTAAAAATCCTGTTTTATTAAGAAGAATATTATTCTTATATTTTAGAGGAACAAAAATATTTATTTCTTCATCTAGTTCAATATTTATATTACTAGTATTGCTTAAATTATATAGTTGATAATTATAGCCAAGCAGTTCATCAATTTTTTTACCCTGGTCAAATGTTCTATTTATTAATATCTCATCAACTGCAGCTTCTAAATTTAAATCTAATGGTGTGATATTATTAATTATAATATTCTTATTGGTATTATTTTTTAGCCCAATATTTACGCCAACCAACACCTTATCATCATATGTATTAATTAATCCTTTTAAATGATTAAGTGTAACTGATGAATCATCATTTTGGTAAAAATAATATGATAAACTGCCTATTTGTAAATTAACTGTTATTCCTTGAAGATAATTAATTTCAAGTTTTGCATTATTTATTTCAATTGAAAAATCTTCTTCTAAATCTATGGTAGGCATTAAAGTGAAAATATATTTATAAAATTTTTTGTTTTTTAAATAAACTGCCTCTTCAGTATTACTTATTTTATCTACTTTAAATGCTAAGCTTTCTTCTTCATTATTAATATTTATACTTGTAATATTATCTTTTTTTACTAAGTATGCATCCAAATAATTTACATAAATAGGTATTTCAATAAATTCTTCTTCACTAAACTTTACAATATTATAAGCTCTTTCAAATGTAGTAACTTGAACCGTTTTAGGAACTTGCTTAATCAATATAATTATTAACAATAAAACAATACTTAATATTGAAACTACAGCAATGACTTTATTCTTCAAAATTAAATTCCCTCCTCATAAAGTTCATAATATCTTGTAACTACATCAATATATTCCCATTCACCTTTACTAAAAGTTATTCCAAAAAAGTAATATTTACTTACTCCATTAGTAACTAATGCTTCACCGGTTTCTCTAAATATTAGTTTATAGTTTGGCATCACAGTTACTGTAAAAGAAGTTTGTTCAATGGTTTGATTACTAGTAACATTTTTAATATTACCTTCTACTTTAGCATTTACTTCTGTATCAATACCTTTAATATTTCCTTTAAACTTTCCGCTCAAACTGCCACCATAAGTAATGCTTCTTTCCTTTGTTTCTGTATCTTTTACAGTGTAGTCAATTTTTATTGGTTCTCTACTACGATTACTTTTCGCAAACATTACTTCACCAACATAAGTTGCTTCAGCTTTGATTGTGAAATAATGGTGCTTCCAACCCATAAATTTACCTCTTCCAAGATCTTTAAATCCAGCTTCAATTTTATTACTAGTCATATTTACAAGTAGAGTTCCTTCTTCTTTAAAGTCTATCTCCGTAAATATATCATGACCAGTCTTCGTATATGCTCTTAATGATAATGTGTTTATTAAAGTGAATAATAAACAAATAATTAATATTTTTTTCATATAATCTACCTCCAACTATATATTAGTTGAAAATATATTTTTTGCGTTAAAAAAAGGCTGCTTATTTTGCAGCCATAAATTTCTCAATATCATCAACTTCTTTGATAATATCTTCACTTAAATTAATTCTTCCATCTTTTGTAATTAAGATATTATCTTCAATTCTAACACCAATATTTTCTTCTTCAATATAAATACCTGGTTCTACTGTTAAAATCATTCCTTCACTTATTGGTATTAAACCATTAGCAGGATCATGTGTATCCAAGCCAATTGAATGGCCAATTGAATGATAATAATATTTAATTAGTTCTTTAGGTTCTTTAATTAACCCTAGTCTTATACAAGCCTTAGCCAAAAGGTCTGATGCATATTTGTTATACTCAACCCATGTAACACCTGGTTTCAAAAATTCAATACAAAGTTTATTTACATTTAAAACTTCTTCATATACTTCTCTTTGTCTCTTTGTAAATTTACCACTTGTAGGATAAGTTCTACTAATATCACTTACATAGAATCCATCTCGTGCACCTAAATCAAATAGCATTAACTCGTTATCATTTATCTTTTGGTTGTTTGCAACATAATGAAGAATAGTCGCATTCTTTCCAGATGCAGCAATTGTTTCAAAAGCAGTATCGCTATTTGCAGTATACTGTAAATGGAAATTAAAATATGCTTCCATTTGGTTTTCATACATACCTGGTTTTAGATTCTTCATAATCAACTCTAAACCACCTTTAGTAGTATTAATTGCCTTTTTTATAATTGCTAATTCTTCTTCAGTTTTAAACATTCTTAATTCTACTACTTTCAGATAAGAATTTCTAATTCTAACTTCTGGATAAGTTTTTTTGAACTTTTCTGCATATTCAAGTGCTAAATGAGTATATCCAGCCTCATTTCTTCTTTCGAGATTTAAGTATAAACTTCTTAGGGTTCCTGTAAACTTTCTTGATGAATTAAAGCATGAATATACAAAGTTTTCAAAATTATCTAAATAATATACTTCATCAATTCCAGATAATTCTTTTGCTTCATTTATCTCTAATTTATAACCAACCCATTTTACTAATACAGGATCATTCTTTTCAATAAATAAAGCACTTCTAAAATTATCATTATCTTTCACAATAGCAAGGATAACATTAGCTTGATTAATCCCAGCTAAATAATAAAAATTCTTATCTACTTCAAAATCAAAATCTTGATCAGCACTTTTTTGGAATGCTTTACCAGAGAAAAATAATGATAATGAAGAATCATCAACTTTATCTAAATATTTTTTTCTATTGTTTATAAAAAATTCTTTGTTCATTTATTTAACCTCATTTACAACTTCTACTAAAGCATCTTTCAACTTTAGTAATTTTTTATGACCTTCATCTCTATTAAGCGATTTTACAGAGATATAAATCTTTATCTTTGGTTCTGTTCCACTCGGTCTTAGTGCAAACCATGTTCCATCTTCTAAATAAAATTTTAAAACATTAGCTTTAGGAAGCAAGTGTCCTAATTTATTATACAACTTTTCATTCAAATAGTCTACTTTTAGAGTAACTTTTTTCTTAATAATTTCTTTGATTTCAAGATTTCTAAAATGATCCATTATATTAGCTATTTTTTTAGTACCTACTAAACCTTCAAATGTGAAGTTAATAGTTTCCTCTACAAAATAACCATATTCTAAATATATCTCTTCTAATACATCAGCAATTGTCTTACCATTTAGTTTATAATAGTTTACTAATTCAGATAATATTACCATAGTTTGAAGAGCATCCTTATCTCTTACAAATTCATTTAATAAGTATCCATATGATTCTTCATAACCAAAGAAAAACTTATTTTTTGTGCCCTTTAATAATCTAATTTGTTCAGTAATATATCTAAAACCAGTTAATACTGATACAACTTCAATTCCTTTAGATTTTACTATTTCTTCGCCCAATTTAGAAGTTACGATTGTATTATACATAATCATATTATTTAAATCATTTCTATTATTTACTAAATAATATAAAATAATAGCACCAGTTTGATTACCATTTAAATGAATGTACTCATCACCAACTCTATAAACCAAGCCAATTCTATCTGCATCAGGATCTGTTGCAATAGCAATATCGGCATTATTATTTTTCATATACTCAACTGCAAGTTCAAAAGCACTAAAACTTTCAGGATTTGGTGAAGTCACTGTTTGAAAGTTAGGATCTTTAACCATTTGCTCTCTTACAGGAATAACATTATAACCAAGTTCTGTTAATAATTTATATCCTAATCTTGCACTTGTTCCATGAAGAGGAGTAAAGACAATTTTAAGTTTTGATTTATCTAAATTAGGATTGCATTCTAATTTCTTTGCTTCTTTTAAATAAGCATCATTCACTGTATCATCTAAAAATTCAATAGTACCATTTGCGACTAACTCGTTAAGTTCAGCTGATTCTACTATAAATATATCTTCTACTTTACTAGCTTCCTTAATTACTTCATCAGCTAAACTAGGGCTAAGTTGGCTACCATCACTTGCATATACTTTATAACCATTATATTTTGGTGGGTTATGACTAGCAGTAATAACTATTCCACCATCTGCTTTTAAGTATCTGATTGCGTAAGAAAGAACAGGTGTAGGTGTTATTTCTCTAAATATATATGATTTAATACCTAGCTTGCCTAAAACTCTAGCAGAGTTAATTGCAAATTCATAAGAATTTTTTCGGTTATCATAAGCTATTACGACTTTAGGATTTTTATAATGATTAAGTAAGAACTTTCCATAACCATAATTAGTTTTTCCTAAAGTGTAAATATTCATTCTATTTGTTCCAGGTCCCATTATCCCTCTAATGCCACCTGTACCAAATTCTAAATCACCAAAAAATGCTTCTTCTATTTCTTCTTCACTTAAGTTTTCTAGTTCAAGTCTTAACTCTTTATCTAGTTTTTCATAATTTTTCCATTTTAAAAAATCATTCATTTTCATTCCTTATTCCTCATCATTAAATATCATATCAAAATCTATTATCAATTTACATTTAGGATAAATATCCTTTACTCTCTTAGTTATTTCTTCTCTTAATTCTGTTTCACTAATTTTATAATCAACAGGATACTCTAAATCAAATATAATATTATCATGATTAGATCCTTTTACTACACGAAAATCATGATAACATAATTCACTATCTATTACATTAAGTATTTTATCAACTTCTGTTCTTATACTATTAGTATATTCATCCTTTGTCTCAATTGGGTCCATATGAATTACTAAATTTGTATTATGCTTTTCACTAATATATCTTTCAATTTCATCAATCATATCATGTGATTTAACAACATTTACACTTGCATCAACTTCCACATGTGCTGTTATAAAAGTTTTACCCGGCCCATATGTATGCACTACTAAATCATGAATACCTAGTACACCTTTAAAAGATAAAATATCATTTGTAACATTTTTTGTTAAATCTGAACAAGGTGCTTCACCAATCAATGGAGAGATTGTTGATTTAATTAAGGAAATACCAGTATATATAATATATAGAGATACCGCTACTGTCATATATCCATCTAAATTAATTTCAAAGAAATATACTATAAGTAAAGATATTAAAATAGCAGTTGAAGTTATAATATCATTTAAACTATCAGTGGATGTAGCTTTTAAAGCATTAGAGTTTATTAACTTCCCACAACTTCTATAAAAAAAGAATTGCCAGATCTTTACTATAATTGAAAATACAATTAATGAAAATATAATTATATTGGGTTTTACATCTTCTGGTGTTATTATCTTTTCTATTCCTGATCTTAGTAAGCTAGTTCCAACAAATAAAACTAAAAAAGAAATAATTAATCCAGTAATATATTCAAATCTTTGATGACCAAAGGGATGATCTTTATCAGCAGGTTTAGATGAAACTTTAAAACCTATTAACGTAATTATGGATGATGCCCCATCAGATAAGTTATTCAACCCATCTGCTACTAATGCCATAGAAGTAGAAAATACACCAGCAATAATTTTAATTGCACTAATTAATAAATTAGATACAATCCCGATTATCCCAGCTAAACTACCATAGGCATTTCTAACTTTTGAATTTGTAATATTATTATAATCTTTTATAAATAATTTTGGAAGTAACTTTAACATAATCTAACCTACTTTTATATGTATATTTTAACTTATTTTTCTGTCTTTTTCAAGATAAAAAAGTCTTAGTATTTTCACTAAGACTAAATTTATAATTTATTTATTTAAATAATCAACGATGTCTTTTACAGTACGGATGTTTTGAGCTTCATCATCGCTAACTTGAACATCAAATTCTTCTTCGATTGCCATAATTAATTCAACAGCATCTAAGCTATCAGCACCTAAATCTTGTGTTAAACTAGATTCTAATTTTATTTCATCTTCTTTAATATTCAATTCAGATGCAATTAATTTTTTTACTTTTTCGAAAATCATTATAAAGTTCCTCCTAATTAATATACTTTATTATAGAATAATCTTGAATAATTGTCAACATATAAAACCTTTTCTGTTTTGTATTAAATTTTTACAGTTTAATTTAAATAGTCACAAATTTAATTGCTTTTGGATGGATTGTTAGAGTGATGTCATTTGATTTACCCATTTCTCCATCAATAGCATAATTAACAGGTTTTTTTGTTATAATTCTTACTTTCTTGCCTTGATTATATACTATATAATCTTTTAGTCTTGGTTCATCTAAATGTGTTCCAGCTTTATAATATTTAATAAACTTTAAGAATTTAGATCTAGATACTTTTTTAACTGCAACTACATCAAGTAAGCCATCATCTACTTTAGCTTTTGGTGAACAATAAAATCCACCACCATAACAAATTGCATTCGATACTGCAGCTAAGACTCCATTACCTTGATATACTATTATATCATCAACTATTACTTCCATTTCAGTTGTAATCTTATGGAAGAAACTTACCATAATACCTAATATATAAGCGCCTTTACCTGTTACAAAAGGAATCCTTTTATACTTAATCATTCTTTCAGCAACATTTGCATCAAATCCTAAATTAAATACATTGATTACAAATCTATCATTAAGTTTAATTAAATCTACTTCAACTGTTTTTCCATTTACTAATTTTTCAATATTTAGAAAATCATCTTTTTTCCCGAAATATTTCACAAAGTCATTTCCAGAACCACATGGATAACATGCTATACTTACATTTGGATAACCATATGCTCCATTAACCACTTCATTGAGTGTTCCATCTCCACCGCAACTATAAAATCTTATTTCTTCAGTAGAATGGTTTTCACAATATTCTTTTACATATTTTTTTGCATCTAGATGGGCTTTTGTAATATAAATATCACAATCATCTTTATTTAAAACTGTATATATTTTTTCAATTAATTTTTTTGTAATGTTTTTAGTACCTGCTGTAGGATTTATTACAAAAACATGTTTCATATGGAGCTCCTAATTTATACTCATAATTTTTCTTTTGGTATAAGCATAGAAATCAAAGTTTATGTATTCAGCAAATAAAATCGGTATGTTATTTATATAGTTATCTAATAATACATAAATCATTTTTACACACTCTAAAACTGAATTTATTTTAAGTTTTCTAGCTATGTCTATATATTTTTCTCTTATGCCTGAAGCTTCATCGCTATCTAAAATAAAATGCTTTAGTCCTAGTTTTGCATATTTAGGGTCATATTTTATTCTTATAAAAATTCCTAAATATTTAAACATGTCACTTGCAAGATAAAAACTATAGATAATATCTTCTCTTTTATAAGAATTATGAAATTCAATCGAAGTTAGTAAAAATTTATCTAATAACTCTCCAACTTCAGCTGGAGAATATTCTAAATCAATTTTTTTATAGTTTTCTAGTAACCCTTTTGGATCATGGATTACAACCATGTCATCATAATAATCTAATTCATTAGGTAGCAAAGTGTAAAAGTTTAATAATATTCCATTTTCAAAAACCACAGTTAATTGATTTTCTTCTACTTTCGAATAAACTATAACCTCATATTTTCTCAATATCTTTAATTGTCTTTCTAAAAACAAATTAAGTTTTGCTTCTTGAACAATTACATATAAATCGATATTTGAATATACATCTTCACTACTACGTGCAAGCGAACCCTTTAAAAATATAGATTCCACTAAATTTTCTTCTAGAATAGCATTTGATATTACTTCAACTGCTTCATACTGTCTCATTTACCTCACCCTACTTATTATCTAAAACTGCCTATAAAGGCAGTTTTTTTTATGCTTGATCTTTTGGTGGAATCATAGTTAATTCCACTCTACCTTTCATTACATCTACAGAAACAACCCAAACTTTTACAATTTGACCAACACTTACTATATCAAGTGGATGTTTAATATATTTCTTAGACATTCTTGAAAGATGCACTAATCCATCTTCTTTAACACCACAATCAATAAATGCTCCAAAGTCTACAACATTTCTTACTGTTCCTTGAAGTTCCATTCCTGGTTTTAAATCTTCAATTTGAAGTACGTCACTTCGTAAAATTGGTTTATCAAATTTTTCACGCGGGTCTCTTAAAGGAGCTACAAACGAATCAAGAATATCATTGAATGTATATTCTCCAACGTCTAATCCTTCTTTTAATTTTTTCTTATCTGCTTTTTTAATTGCATTTACTAATTCATCTGTTCCTATATCATCTTTTGTATAACCAAGTTTTTCTAAGATTTTATTTGCAATCTCATAACTTTCTGGATGGATGCTTGTCATATCTAACTTTTCAACTCCATCAGGGATTCTTAAGAAACCAATGGATTGTTCAAGAGTTTTAGCACCAATTCCTTTAATTCCTTTAATATCATCTCTACTTGCAAACATACCGTTTTCATCTCTATGACCAACGATTAATTTCGCAAATCTAGCATTTAATCCAGATACTCTTTGAAGAAGTGAAACTGATGCACTATTAATATTTACACCAACACTATTTACTGCATCTTCTACAACATTATCTAGTGATGTAGAAAGTTTACTTTGAGTAACATCATATTGATATTGACCAACACCAATTGATTTTGGATCAATTTTTACTAATTCTGATAATGGGTCTTGAAGACGTCTTGCAATAGATACTGCAGATCTTTCTTCAACTTGGAAATCAGGAAATTCTTCTCTAGCAAGATCACTTGCAGAATAGATACTAGCTCCTGCTTCATTTACGATAATGTAGTTAACTTCTTTATTTTTACCACTAGTTTTTAGTAATTCAGCAATAAAACTTTCAGTTTCTCTACTTGCTGTACCATTACCAATAGCAATAACTTCAACACCATACTTATCTATAATTTCTAAAACTGCTGCTTCTGATTTATCATGTCTTTCTTCAGAAACAACTTCAGTCTTACTCTTTTGATGAGGATAAATAACACCTTTATCTATAACTTTACCAGTAGCATCAACTACAGCTAATTTACATCCAGTTCTATAAGCCGGGTCAACTCCAAGCACAACTTTACCCTTCATTGGTGGAGTTAATAGATAATTCTTTAAGTTTTCAGCAAAGACTTTAATTGCTTGATCTTCTGCTCTTTCTTTTAATTCTGTTCTAATTTCTCTTTCGATTGAAGGTTTAATTAAACGTTTGTATGAATCTTCAATTGCTTGTTTTACATAATCAACACTAATACTATCATTATTAGTAATAACTCTACCAAACAAGAATCTATGTACTCTTTCAACATCATCAATAATAGAAACCCTTAATACTTTTTCAGCTTCACCACGGTTAACAGCTAAAACTCGATGTTCTTTTATAGAAGAAATAGGTTCTTTATAATCATAATACATTTCATAAACTTTCTTTTCATCTAAAGATGAGTCTCTAACTTGAGTTGCTAGTTCACCTGTTCTATGATATAAAGCTCTAATCCATTTTCTATATTTTGCATCATCAGATACTCTTTCAGCAATTATATCCATAGCACCTTGTAGTGCTTCAGTAATGCTTTCAACTACCATTCCAGCAGCTTTTGCTTCTTCAGTTACTTCAGCAGTAACATATTTTGCTGCTTCTTCTTCCACATTTCCTTCAGTTGGTAATGATAATAAATAATCAGCAAGAGGCTCCAAGCCTTTTTTAATTGCATCAGTAGCACGTGTTTTACGTTTTTCTTTATATGGACGATAAATATCTTCAATCTCGGATAATTTATTAGACGCAATAATCTCATTCTTTAACTCTTCAGTTAATTTACCTTTTTCTTCAATTAAGCGCATAACAGCTTCTTTTCTTTCAGCTAGCTTTTGTCCATAATCCCACTCTTGGTAAATAGCTCTTATTTGCTCTTCGTCTAAACCACCAGTGGCTTCTTTACGATAACGAGCGATGAAGGGCACTGTTCCTCCTTCTTCAATTAATTTAAGAACAGCGTTAATTTGATTAACTTTTACATTTTGTTCTTCTGAAATTTTCTTCAATAATTGGTCATTAATGTATGTGTTTTCCATAATTTCTATTATTCCTCCATTTTTTACAACATTAATATTATAACATTTTTATACAAGATATACAAATCTTTTGTAGACATAAAAATTTGTTATAAATTAAATTTTATTAATTCTCTTCTTTAAGATGCCTTACTAGTTTATACATTCCAAGTAATGTGGCTCTTAGGCGAATCATTTCTCTATTCCCTCTAAATCTTTCTTTAGAAATAAATAGTTTATCATTTATCATTATTCCATAATATACTAAACCAACATCCCTACCTGTTGGACCAGCATAACCTGTTAAAGCAAGGGCAACCTCAGTCTTAGTTCTCTTCTTTAAACCTATGACCATTTGCCTTGCTACTTCAGGACTTACTTCACTAAAATCTGCAATAGTTTTTGGATCTACCCCTAAATATTTTATTTTTGCTTCATTACTATAGGTTACAAAACTTTCGCTTAAAAACCTACTAGCCCCACTAACATTAATAAATTTTGAAGCTAACATCCCGCCAGTTATACTTTCCGAAAAACTAATTTTATAATTATGTTTTTCCAATAATTTGAATAAAACTTCTTCTACTTCTTCATTATCTTTTGAAATTATATATTTATCCATTATTTCTTCAAATGTATTGATTACTTGTAAATACTCTTCTTCATGGATTTTATTTGCTTTGATAACATATCTAATCTTTCCTATAGATGCATATGGGTTAAGACTAACATTTTTTAAACTATTTAATAAATTTATTAATAGATCTTCAAAAAACGATTCTCCACCACCCATAACGATATATTCTCTAAATAGATATTCCTCATCTTGAAGGTCTTTTAAATAATCCATGCAAGTATCTAAAAACATTGGCTTTAATTCATAAGGTGGACCAACTAATATAAAATAATGTTTTCTTTCATGATTTATTATTACTCCAGGTGCAGTACCTAAATTGTTTTCTACAATCACGCCATTTTTCGGAAAATATGCTTGTTTTAAATTACTCTTAGGTGCATTGTTGTTAAAATACTTATTTATTTTATTTACTGTTTTTTCATCAAGAACCATATCTAGTCCTAATGCTTCAGTTATTGTCTCTTTTGATAAATCATCATGAGTTGGACCAAGTCCACCAGTTGAGATAAAAATATCTAAATCGCTATTTCTAAACCATTCAACTTCTTTTTTTATTAATTCTACATCATCGCCAACAACAACTATTTTCTCAACTGTAATTGATAATTTAGCTAATTCCTCCGCAAGAAAACTACTATTAGTATTAATAGTTTTTCCGGATAATAATTCATCACCTATGTTAAGAATAAAAGCTCTCATATAATCACCTATAAATTGAATCTAAATAATGCAATATCTCCATCTTTAAATTCGTATTCTTTGCCTTCTAAGCGAACCTTGCCAGCTTCTTTGGCTTTTTCTTTAGAACCATATTTAATAAAATCATCATAGTGAACTACTTCTGCTTTAATAAACCCTTTTTCAAAATCAGTATGGATTACTCCAGCACATTCAGGTGCCTTCATACCTTTCTTAAATGTCCAGGCTCTAACTTCCTTTTCACCAGCAGTAAAATATGTTGCAAGTCCAAGTAAAGAATAAGTTGTATTAACTAATCTATCTAAACTACTTTCTTCTATGCCAAGTTCACTTAAAAACATTTCTTTTGTTTCATCATCTAAAGAACTTATTTCAGCTTCAATCTTAGCACTTATTACAACGCTAGGCATATTTTTGCTTTTCGCATATTCTTCAGCTGCTAATACTTTATCTGATTTTTCTTTTAAATCATCTTCTGAAACATTTAAAATATAAATCATTGGTTTCATAGTTAATAAAGTATAACCTTTTATAACTAATGCTTCTTCTGGTGTAAGATCTGCAGTTCTTGCAAACTGTTCATTTTCTAGAGCTGTTAAAACTTTAGAAAGCGCACTGAATTCTAAAACTGCTTCTTTATCTTTTAGTTGAGCTTTCTTCTCTATTTTTTGGATTCTTTTTGTAATTACTTCCATATCCGCAAAAATTAATTCTAAATCAATAGTTTCCATATCAAACACAGGATTAATTTTATCATTTACATGGATAACATCAGGATCTTCAAAACAGCGTACAACATGGCAAACTGCATCCACTTCCCTAATATTGGTTAGAAATTGATTACCTAGCCCTTCACCTAAAGATGCACCTTTAACTAAACCAGCTAAATCTGATAAAGAAAAAGACGTATACATAATCTTTTTAGGATTGATAATCTTACTAATCTCATCTAATCTCTTATCTTTTACTAAAACAACTCCTACATTTGTTTCGGTTGTGGAAAAGGGGAAATTCGCAACTAAAACATCGGAATTTGTTATTGCATTAAATAATGTAGATTTCCCGACATTTGGTAAGCCTACAATACCTGCTGTTAAACTCATTTTTATATACTCCTTTAAGATATTTTTATATATTTTTATAATATACTATTTTACCATATTTTCGGTTTTTATTCTACATATTTTTGTATGTTTATAAGATTTTGGTCAAAAATAAATACAAAGGTGATAAATTATGAATATAGATCTAAATCATATAACAATAAATCAAATCCATGAACAATATCTTAAGGCTAAAGAAAGTATTGGTATTTGTCTCGATAATACAAAAGCTAAAATCTTAGTAAGTGGTGAAAATGCACTCTCACTTATTAATCATTTTTCTTTAATAAAAATTGATGAAAAAATCACAAATAATTTTTATACAATCTTGCTGAAGAAAAAGAAATATATTTCTGAAGTATTGGTGCTTAGATTAAGTTTATATAGATACTTAATAATAACGGATGAATTAAAGAAAGTTATTAAACTACTAAAGAAAAAAAGAAGAAAATTTCCACTTTCTATAATTGCAAATGCAACAAGTGAATATTCTATCTTTTCTTTCCACGGAGATAATGCAAATGGTTTTTTTAGAGATATAGATTATCGTTATATTTTTAAAACAAATCACCAAGATTATACCTATTATCAATTAATTTGCGCAAAAAAAGAACAACAAATAACTTTAAAACATTTCATGAGTTTAAACTTTGTACCAATTTCACTTGAAGTTAAGAAACTATTTTTATATAATAATAATGTCGTTATTAATATTAAAAGTATTCCTAAAAAATATAGATTAAGTGTCTGTGCTGAAATATATCCAAATAATGCCTTAAGATATAAAGTTAAAAATCTTAAGGTTAGTAAATACGAACTTGAAGGCAATTTTTTAGTTACAAATAAACATAAAATCTATAGTTACTTACGTAAAAAAGCAGGAATAATCCATTGTACTTACCGCTTGCCAAATAGACGTTATCCTTTTGTCATTGCTTTTGTAAAATCAGACAAAGTTAAAAAAGTCTCTTTAATTAAAATCGGTAAACAAGATGCAATTATACGACCAATATTAAATTATTAAAGGATGTTTTTATGCATATAGATCTTATCTTACTAACAAATGAAGTAGTTACAAATCCACTATTAAAAAAATTTGAATTTAAACAATTACCAACAAATCAAGTTTTAAAAGATACAAACAATCTAGAGAATGGGATTAGTTTTGATTATATTATAGTTGAAAATCAAGATTCACTTAAAAATCTAGATATTTTAAAAGATGAAGATGCTATAATCTGTAATTTTTTCTTTCAAACAAATTTTGAAAATATATTTTTTATCGGAAAAGAAAATAAATCAAAAAAATCAATTTCTGAACAAATTAGTATTATTTTAGAATATCTTTCATAAATTTAAAAAAAGCCTAAAATGGCTTTTTTTTGGCTTTAATTTCTTAACATTATATTTTAAAAAAAGGTAAAAATATATTTGGAAGTGATGTTATGAAAAAATTATTGAAAATCACAAAATATTTATTTATTATAACACTTTTAATAATGGTTGCTTTTGTAAGTATTTTTATAATTTATTCTAGAAAATTAGATTATAAAATTCCAACTATTTTGAATGTGGAAGTATATGATAAGCATGGCGATTTATTTTTAACTTTAAATAATGATAATAAGCAAAACTATGTCCAGATTGAAGATATTGATCAAAAAATCATTGATGCTTTTATTTCAATTGAAGATAAAAAATTCTATAAACATGCTGGAATAGATATTGCAAGAATTGGCGGTGCTCTTCTTTCTAACATTGAAGCTAATTCACTTTCTGAGGGAGCATCAACAATAACTCAACAATATGCTAGAAATCTTTATCTTTCACCAAATAAAAACGTTCGAAGAAAAGTTGAAGAAATAATGATAGCAATCAATCTCGAAACAAAGTATACAAAAGAAGAGATTTTAGAAGGATATTTAAACTCTATTTATTTTGATCATGGTATTTATGGTATTGAAGATGCATGTTTGTTTTATTTTAATAAACACGCAAAGGAAGTTAGTTTAATAGAGGCAGCAGCACTTGCAAGTATTCCTAAAGCACCAGTCCATTATTCTCCTATTAATAATCCAGAAAACAACTTAAAAAGAAGAAATTTAGTTATTGATGAATTATATAAGGATAATAAAATTACTTTAGATGAATGTAATAAAGCTAAAGAAGAAAAGTTAAAACTACATGGTAAATTAGAAAGATTAAAAAATGCAAATGCTCCATATTTTCAAGATTTAATTCTCAAAGAATTAAATGAGTTAAATGTTTTAAAAGAAGCAAAATCCCTAAAAGTTTATACATCACTTGATTTAAAATTAAACCAAATCTCACTAGATGCAATAAACAAGTATTATCCTAAAGATTCAACAATGCAACTTGCAATCTATGCAATGGACCCAAATACTGGAGAAGTTCTAACAAGCATTGGCGGAACAAATTACATTGAATCTACATTTAATCGTTCAACTTCTGCTCTTAGACAACCCGGGTCTGCAATAAAACCATTTTTATATTATGCAGCATTAGAAAATGGATTTACACCTGCTACAACATTTACAAGCACAAAAACTAACTTTTATATCAATGATAAAATCTATTCACCGACTAACTTTTTAGATATTTATCCAGAAAGAGAAGTTAGTATGGCGTATGCAATTGCTGCAAGTGATAATATTTATGCTATTAAAACCCATTTATTTTTAGGAACAGATGTTTTGGTAAATACATTAAAGGATTTTGATTTTAAAACACCAATTAATGATAATGTATCCCTTGCACTTGGAACAAGTGAAGTTAAATTAAGTGAATTAGTTCAAGGTTATGCAAAACTAGCTAGTTTAGGACGCGATGTAAATATAAAATACATTAATAAAATTATAGATGAAAACAATAAAACTATTTATGCTAGCAAGAATAAATTTGATCAAAAGTTTAATTTAGAAAATACTTATATTTTAAATGAAACTATGACAAATGTATTTGATAATAGACTAGCAATTAATATTCAAACAACAGGAGCAGCAATAGCAAACAAATTAACTAGAACCTATGCTGCAAAGAGCGGTTCAACAAACACGGACAATTGGATGATAGGCTACAACAAAGATATTGTTCTTGGAATTTGGACTGGTTTCGATGATAATAAATATATAGATAATAATGAGGCAAAGTACATCAAATACATCTGGGCCGAAATTATGGAGGAATATCTCAAAGATAGACCATCAACTTGGTACGTTTTACCAAACAACGTAATCCCCATTTCACTTAACCCAATATCAGGGATGGTTGCTCATACTAAGGAATATAAAAAAGATCTCTATTTTAGAAACGATAATCTTCCTTGGTACATCTTTGAAGAAACAACAACTAAAAGATAAAATTCCGCAAAAATTAATTTGCGGGATTTTTTTATAAGTTTTTCAAGAAAATATAGATTGTATATTTTTAATTTTCTCTTTCTTCTAATTTTACATTATTATAAAATAATTTAAATTCACCATTACTGATACCTTGTTTATAATTAACAATTATCAAATCATTATTAAACTTTGCTTTTATTTTATAATTTCTCGTTCTTGGACCCATAAATCTTTTAATTTCTATGCCATTGACCAATAGATTAGTTGTATCTAATCCATTAACTAATTGAATTAAATGCCCATTATATTCATAATTTTTCACATAAATATTAGCAACTGTGTTTTTATAAAACTTAGTCTCCTCAAAGTCTTCATCATTTAAATTGTATATTCTCTTATATTTTCGATACATTAACGAACCTATTATAACCTGTAAGGGTATAATTATAGCAAACATGATTAATACGTACATAAGTTCTTCTGCTTCTAATTTGTAAAGAATATAAAGCATTAAGCATAATATTAAAGGGTTTACTGTAGCTATCATTAAGAACATAAGACACATTCTTCTCAATCTTAGTCTAAGCGAATTAATAATAATTTGTTTTTCATCTATCATATATCTCTCCATAAATAAATTAATTAATAATATGATATCATACAAAGTAATAAAATCAACAAAAAAATCGCAAAGTTTTAACCTTGCGATTTTTATTAAAATACTAGTTTTAATGTTATGTATTCATTGTTTCTAAATACAACAACATCTATCTCGGTATTATTGCCAACTACAATTTGATTTAACTCTGCTCTTAACATTGTAACATTAGTAATTTCAACATTATTAAAACTAATAATAATATCATCTTTTAATATTCCACCATTAAAAGCAGCACTACCCTCTACAACATCTGTAACATATAAACCATATAGTATCCCTTCAGGAATAGTGTATTCTGATTTAGGATTATTTAAAACATCCTTAACAGCTATTGCAGTTACACCTAAAAGTGCTCGGTTTGGCTTTTCACCATCTTCTAAAATTGGTATTAAATCTTTCGCAATATTAATTGGAATAGAAAATCCCATACCTTCTATGTTAGTTGATGCATATTTTAATGTGTTTATACCGATTACTTCACCTTTTAGATTAAATAATGGACCACCACTATTACCTGGATTAATCGCTACATCATGTTGAATATATTCAGAATCCCAGTCATTGATTCCATCATCATTTGTATCTGTAGGGAGGAATCTCTTAGGATGCGAAATTATACCAAATGTAAGTGAGGATGAAAACTCATATCCACTTGGATTACCAATTGCTGCAGCAAATTTTCCAGAAACTAATTCATCACTATTTGCTAGTTCTAGAGGTCTTATATATTCATCATAAGTAAAACTTACGATTGCTAAATCAACTTTATCATCATATTGGATTAAATTAGCATCTATTTCATTATCTATTTTATGAAGATAAATCTTTAATTTATCAGATCCAATTACAACATGACGATTAGTGATTAAATAATATTTATAATAATCAACATCTGCAAATGTTCTTAATTCCTCAATATTATGTAATACTGCACCATTCTTTAACACAAACTCTACTTTGTAAACAAAGCCGCTACCTAATGAATTTCTAAGTAAATCACCTTCATTATCATATTTATAATTGCTAACTCCTAAAACTGAATCTTTTCTTGTCCTAACTAAATCAACTAAATTATCTTCTAAAACACTAGAATCTAATCTATAATCTTTAACTTCAATTTCTACACTAGCACTATTTCCTAAAAGTTCAGCTCTTAGAGTTGTAGTGCCTTCACTTAATCCAAGGATTAGACCTTCTTCATTTACTGTAGCTATTTCTTCATCATCAATAGACCAATTTACTCCATTATTTAAACTTCCTTCAGGAAGTACTTTTATAAAAGCTTGCACATCTTGGCCAGCTTCAATAATATCTCTAACGATAATTTCTATACCAGTAGGATTGTTACTTCTACTTAATACATTTACTACAAATGTATCATTTATATTTTCATCTACAAAATAACTTACTTTAACACTACCTACTGCTTTTGCAACCATGATACCATTTTGGTCTATTGTTGCAATATTCTCATCATTTGTAGACCAAGTACCTGAGAATGTTGCATTTTCTGGTGTTTTAATTACAGAAAATTTAGCAGTATCATCTATATATATTGAGTCAGGTCCAGAGATTAAAACATCTTCTAATTCAACAATTTCTTGCATAACTGTTAGTAAAAGATGCCCTTCCACATAAGTAGTATTATCTAAGGTTGTAGATTTTTCCACTTTTGCAGTAATCTTTACAGTTCCTGGACTAACTCCAGTTACAACTCCTTGTTGATTTACTGTTGCAACTTCTTCATCATTACTAGAAAATAATACTTCTTTCGTAACTGTAGCAGGATATACAGTAGCTTTTAGTTCTAACTGTGAACCGACATATAACTTATGGACTTTACTTACACTTTCAAGAACAACACTAGTAGGAATATCACCATTATTTTCTTTTGGATCTAGTTTATCTGGTTTTCCAAAATCAAGTTTTGCGCAACCTACTAAGGATAAGCTTAAGATTACAAACAATATAAATATTGTTATTTTTTTCATATAAATCACTTCCTAAACTATTACTTCTATCAAAATCTCTTCATTATTTCTTAATACTAAAAACTTAATAACATCATTATCTTCTACATAATCAAGTTCACTTCTAATATCATATGAGTAATAAATTTTTTTGTCATTTACTTCTAAGATTATATCGTCAATATTAAATTTTTTATTATAATTATTATTACTCACAAGATTTGCAACATAAATACCATAATCTAAATTTTCAGGCACTCTATAAATTTCTCTGTTTTCAATAGGATATTCATCAGGATGTATTAAATATCTGATTGGAAAGAAGTTTACTCCAAGTGTTAATCTTCTTGGGATTTCTCCTTTTTCTAAATATCCAATAACATCTCTAACTACATTACTAGGAATTGAGAACCCCATTCCATCTGTATCTTCACCAACAAATTTCAAGGTATTAATTCCTATTAATTTGCCTTCTGCATTAAATAATGCACCACCACTATTTCCCGGATTAATTGCAACATCATGTTGGATATATTCATTATCCCAGTCATCTACACCATCACCATCTGTATCATCTGACATAAATCTCTTAGGTGAAGAGATTATTCCAAATGTAGCAGAACCCCAGAATTGATGCCCATATGGATTTCCTATTGCTATTGCAACATTACCTGGACTAACCATATCAGAATCAGCAAATTCTGCAACTTGAATCGGACGAATATATTCAAACTTAACAACAGCTAAATCCACTTTAGGATCAGCTTGAATAACTTCTGCCTCTAATAAAGCATCATCTTGACCAATATAAACTTTTACTTTTTGACTTCTTTCAATAACATGTCGATTAGTAATTGCAAGGTATCTATATGTTTTCACATCATTCGAATCACTAGTACTCATGCAATCATCAACAATACTTCCGTTTTGTAACTCAGCTTTACATTCGTAAATTACACCACTACCTGTTCCAGTAATTTCATAACCTAGTAATGCTCTTCTTCTATATTTAGTAATTCCAATTACAGAATCTCTAGTTTTAGTAACTACCGTTGTAGTTAAACTATTGATATCGTCAATAGTTATTTCACCATAATTTATAGAACGGTTGTGAATCTCATTATAAGCTATACCACTACAACTTGCTAAAAAAAGTACAGTTAGTGTAAGTAAAAATATCAATTTAATCTTTTTCATAAGTACCTCAAATTCCAAATAAATCTTTTGTGTTTTGTTCTAATATAACTTTTATATCTTCATAAGACATATCTTTAATTCTTGCCATTTCATCGATAACATAGGTTAAATAAGCTGGTTTATTTAACTTTCCTCTAAATGGATGCGGAGCCAAATAAGGACCATCAGTTTCAATAACAAGATATTTTAATTCTATCTCTTTTACAACTTCTTTTATTTCTTTGCTATTTTTAAATGTAAGAACCCCACCAATTCCTAAATAATAGCCAAGTTTCACATATTCTTTTGCCATCTCACTGCTTTGAGAATAACAATGCAAAACACCAGCAACTCTATTATCTTTTAATATTTGATAAGTATCATTACTTGCATCACGACTATGAACAATAATTGGTAGATTATTAGCTTGTGCTATTTTAATTTGCTTTATAAATATTTCTTTCTGCAAATCCATATGTTCTTTGGACCAATAGTAATCAAGTCCAATTTCACCAATTGAAACAACTTTTTGATGCTTTAGTAATTCTTCTATCCAGGATAGATCATCATTTTCTAATTTATGAACTTCACTTGGATGTACTCCAACTGCAGCATAAAAACCATCATATTTCTCTGCAAGTTTAATAGCTTTTATGCTTGATGGATAATCATAGCCAACAATTATCATTTTTTTTACGTCTTTTTCTTTTGCTTCTTCAATTATTTCTTCTAAATTTTCTAAGTATCTATCATCATATAAATGAATATGCGTATCTATAATCATTAAATCAACTCCAGTATTATATATTATTATAGCATAAAAAATGAAAATTTTTTGAAAATTTGTGTTTTAATTTATAAAAAATGACAAGAGAAAGATTATTGTTTAGTTAATACTTTTTGAAATGCTAATCTTCTTTTATCTAAAACATCTTTCCTCAAAAGATAAATAACCCCACAATTAACATATCCACATTTAGTAAGTAAATTCGTCATTATTGTATTATTTTCCATTGTATCAACTTTAATATTAAACACACCATCATTTAATGCAACATTATCAGAAAAATCCATTAATTCTCTTGCAATTCCTTTACCATAGTATTCTTTTTTAACTGCAAGTCTATGAACTACATAATAGGGTTCATCATTTAGCCATTTACCTTCATATATTTTATCATATGCTTTTTCTATTTCTTTACTAATTGCAACAACACCTACAATTTTATTTTCCATTTCTTTCACATACAAAGTATCCTTAATAATATCTTCGGTCAATGTTTTTACATTCGGATAACCATCCAGGTCCTGCCATTGTGTCGATCCTTTTTGTTTAAAGAGTGCTTTCGCGTCGTCTATAACCTTATTAATTTCTTGTACTTCTTCTATTTTTGCCTTTCTAATCATAATCAATACCTCTACAATATGAATAATAAAAAATACATATTATTCACAAACATAACAATGACTAATATGTATATATAATTATATCACTTTTATATTACACAAGCAATTAGCAAAGAAGTATAAATATACCAATTTTTAGAACTAATATTTAGTAGTACTAAAGAGAAAAAATGTCAGACCTCTTTGTCTAACATCATCTACTATTTTTTAATTAATTCATAACACCTGATTATCGAATATCCATAATCATCTGTGAAACCTCCAACCATGAAGTATAGTTTATTATTGTATTTAATAAAATAATATCTTTCTTTACCAACAATCTCAGATGAAGGACTTTCAAAAATTAAACCTTCTTTTGCTTCTTTAATATTTTCAATAATTTTATCATATCCTTCTTCAATAAAAAGAGGATTTTCATTTATGTAATCACTATTTAAAGTAACTTCGGAAAATATACCTAATTCTTCACCATCATATATTACCTTGTTATTAACTATCGAAAAATCATATATTTTGGTATCAAAATAAGATAAAGTAACACTTTGAGCAATACATTTACCTTCATATTTTCCATCATATACTTTACTAGTACATGATGTAAATAAGAAGAAAACTTGAACAATTAAAAATAAACTTATAAATCTTTTCATTTTTTACCCCATACTATAATTAACTTGATTATAGCACAATTTTAATAAAATGTTAATCTTAAATAAAAAAAAGCTAGAAAATTAAATTTCCTAGCTATATTTTCTAAAATTATTTTACAACCTTAGTTACGTTACCAGCACCAACTGTACGTCCACCTTCACGAATTGAGAACTTAGTTCCTAATTCAATTGCGATTGGGTGAATTAATTTAACTACTAAGTTTGCGTTATCTCCTGGCATAACCATTTCGATACCTTGAGGAAGTTCAATAACTCCTGTAACGTCTGTAGTACGGAAATAGAATTGAGGGCGATAGTTTGTGAAGAATGGAGTATGACGTCCACCTTCTTCTTTACTTAATACGTAAACTTGAGCTTCAAATTCAGTATGAGGTGTAACTGTTTTAGGTTTAGAGATTACTTGTCCACGTTGAACAGTTTCACGTGTAATACCACGTAATAATGCACCAATATTATCTCCAGCTTCAGCTTGATCTAATAATTTTCTAAACATTTCAACACCAGTAACTACTGTAGTCATAGTAGGTCTAATACCAACTATTTCTACGTTATCACCAACTTTAACAATACCACGTTCTACTCTACCAGTAGCAACTGTTCCACGACCTGTGATTGTGAAAACATCTTCTACAGGCATTAAGAATGGTTTGTCAATTTCACGAACTGGATCTGGAACATATTCGTCAACAGCGTTCATTAATTCCATAACTTTTTCTTCATAAGCTGCATCACCTTCCATAGCCTTTAATGCAGATCCACGAATAACTGGAACATCATCTCCTGGGAAATCATATTCAGATAGTAATTCACGAATTTCCATTTCAACTAAGTCTAGTAATTCTTCATCATCAACCATATCACATTTGTTCATGAAAACTATTAAACGAGGAACACCTACTTGACGGCTTAATAAGATATGTTCACGAGTTTGTGCCATTGGTCCATCAGTTGCAGCAACAACTAGAATAGCTCCATCCATTTGAGCAGCACCAGTAATCATATTCTTAACGTAGTCAGCATGTCCTGGGCAGTCAACGTGTGCATAGTGACGTTTTTCTGTTTCATATTCTACGTGAGAAGTATTGATAGTAATTCCACGAGTTTTTTCTTCTGGAGCACCATCAATTTGATCATAGTTTAATACTTTAGATAATCCTTTTTTTGCTAATACTTTAGTAATAGCAGAAGTTAAGGTAGTTTTTCCATGGTCAACATGACCAATAGTACCAATATTTACGTGCGTCTTATTACGCACAAATTTTTCTTTTGCCATTTAGAATTTTCCTCCTATTTTATTTAAATATATTTTATAATAATTTTTGGCATATTGCAAGTAAATTGTTAAAATAACCCTTTACTAGCTTCTATTTTTAATAACTTGTTCTGCAATAGATTTTGGACTTTCTTCATATTTTGCAAATTGCATTGTATAGTTTCCACGTCCTTGTGTATTGCTTCTTAGAGATGTAGCATAACCAAACATTTGTGATAATGGAACTAATGCTCTAACACTTTGAAGATTTCCACGACTATCTTGTCCTTCAATTCTTCCTCTTCTACTTGTTAAGTCACCAATTACATTTCCTAAATATTCATCTGGAACAACTACTTCTACATCCATTATAGGTTCTAATAGAACCGGTTCACATTTATCTTTTGATTCTTTAAATGCATAACTTGCAGCTACTTCAAAAGCGATTTGACTTGAGTCTACATCATGGTATGAACCATCAAATAAAGTTGCCTTTAAATCAATAGTTTCATAACCAGCTAAGTTACCATTTAGTAAACTTGCTTCAAGTCCCTTCTTGACAGCTGGGATATATTCTTTCGGAACAACACCACCAACTATAGCATCAACAAATTCAAATCCTTTACCTGGATTTGGTTCAAATCTAATCCAAACATCACCATATTGTCCACGACCACCAGATTGTCTAACAAACTTACCTTGTACCTCAGCGCTCTTCTTAATAGTTTCACGGTAAGATACTTGTGGTGTACCAACATTAGCCTCTACTTTGAATTCTCGTTTTAAGCGGTCTACTATAATATCTAAATGTAATTCACCCATTCCAGCAATAATTGTTTGACCAGTTTCTTGGTCTGTATATGCTTTGAATGTTGGATCTTCTTCAGATAATTTTAATAGAGCAACGCCCATCTTATCTTGGTCAGCTTTTGTCTTAGGCTCTATCGCTACATGAATAACTGGTTCTGGGAAATTCATTGATTCAAGGATAACTTGTTTACCCTCATCACATAATGTATCTCCTGTTGTTGTGTCTTTTAACCCTACTGCAGCAGCAATTTCACCTGCATAAACTTCTTTAACTTCCGTTCTATTATTAGCATGCATACGAAGAATTCTTCCAATTCTTTCTTTTTTATTCTTGTTTGAGTTATAAATATAAGATCCTGATTTAAGAACTCCTGAATAAACTCTAAAGAATGTTAGCTTACCAACAAACGGATCTGTCATAACCTTGAAAGCCAAAGCTGCAAATGGAACTTCATCGGAAGATTCAACTACAATTTCTTCATCCTTTTTGTTCACACCTTTAATAGCTGGAACTTCTACTGGAGAAGGTAAATAATCAATAATTGCATCAAGAACTAGTTTTACACCTTTATTCTTAAATGCTGTTCCACATACAACTGGGAAGAATTGAACACTTAAAGTCGCTTTACGAATTGCTTTCTTTAATGTTTGTGCGTCTATTTCTTGCTCTTCCAAATATAACATCATTAATTCATCATCTAATTCTGATAAAGCTGATATTAACTCTTCACGACGTAATTCTGCTTCATCTAACAAGTCTGCTGGAATTTCTCCAACTTTGAAAGTTTCATGCTCATCTCCTGGAAAGAAATAAGCTTTCATCTCAACTAAATCTACCATTCCCTCAAAGAACTTTTCAGCTCCGATTGGAATCTGAATTGGATGCGCATTCGCTCCAAGTCTTTTATGTAAACTTTCTACAGAAAAATTAAAGTCTGCACCTATTTTATCCATTTTATTTACATAAACAACTCTAGGTACATGATATTCTGTAGCTTGTCTCCAAACTGTCTCTGTTTGCGGCTCTACGCCTGCTTGGGCATCTAGTACTGCTATAGCTCCATCTAGAACTCTTAATGACCTGCTTACTTCAACAGTGAAGTCAACGTGTCCTGGGGTATCTATAACGTTAATTAGATGATCCTTCCAAAATGCTGTTGTTGCTGCTGAAGTTATGGTTATACCGCGCTCTTGTTCTTGAGCCATCCAGTCCATTGTAGCTGCCCCTTCATGAGTCTCTCCCATTTTATGGATTCTACCAGTATGATATAGAATACGTTCTGTTACTGTAGTTTTTCCAGCATCAATGTGAGCCATGATACCGATATTTCGGGTTTTATTTAAAGATATTTCACGAGGCATAACTTTTAACTCCTTCTATTACCATTGATAGTGCGCAAATGCCTTATTAGATTCAGCCATACGATGTGTATCGTCTTTTTTCTTAACAGCATTTCCTAATCCGTTTGCTGCATCCATAATTTCATTTGCTAATCTTTCTTCCATTGTTTTTTCTCTTCTTAAGCGTGAGTATTGTGTTAACCATCTTAAGCAAAGAGTCATTTTTCTTTCTTGTCTAACTTCAACTGGAACTTGATAGTTAGCTCCACCTATTCTTCTAGCTCTTACTTCTAATTGTGGAGTAATATTTGCAAGCGCATCATTAAATACGTCTAATGCAGGTCTTCCAGTTTGTTTTTCTATACGTTCAAATGCACTATATAATATATCTTGTGCAACACCTTTTTTACCATCTAACATTATACTATTAATAAGTTTAGTCACTATTGGTGAATTGTATAATGGATCTGGTAGTACTTTTCTCTTTGGAACATGTCCTTTACGTGGCACTATAATTCCTCCTTTCGATTACTTGATTTCTATTTTGCTTTCTTTGCGCCGTATTTACTGCGGCCTTGTTTTCTGTTTTCAACACCTGTAGCATCTTGTGTACCACGAATGATATGATAACGAACACCTGGTAAGTCTTTTACACGACCTCCACGAATTAAAACAACACTATGTTCTTGTAGTCTATGACCAATTCCTGGAATATATGCAGTAACTTCAATACCATTTGATAAACGTACACGCGCATACTTACGAATTGCTGAGTTAGGTTTCTTTGGAGTCATAGTTGTAACCCTAGTACATACTCCACGCTTTTGTGGTGAGTCTAAATTAGTATAAATTTTTTTCAAACTATTATAATTTATACTCAAGTGAGGGGATTTAGTCTTTCTAATCTTTGACTCACGAGATTTTCTAACTAATTGATTAATTGTTGGCATTCTATTCTCCTTTCTAAAAATGTAAACTGCCACACTTCCGGGCGTTTCAATATTGCCTAAAAGTAAGTTCTGGGAACACCAAAACTATTTTTATTTTATACCTTGAATATTATACACTTTTTGTTATCTAAAGTCAAGAAGTAAATAATATTTTTTCCCTAAAATGTTTTCAAAAAAGATTTAGGAAAGAAAGCTATCCTAAGATACGCTTTCTTCCTCTTCTTCTTGTTCTATTATTTCATAACCAGCATTTACAATACCTGTTCCTGCTGGAATTAATCCACCAATAATGATATTTTCTTTTAATCCTTCTAGGTAGTCTTTCTTACCTCTAATTGCAGCTTCTGTTAAAACTTTTGTTGTTTCTTGGAAACTTGCAGCAGATAAGAATGAATCACTCTTTAAGGATGCTCTAGTAATACCTAATAATACTGGACGGATAACTGGAGTTTCACGATTTTCTTTTATACATGCTTCAATTTCAGTATAGATTTCATTTTTAGATAGTAAGCTTCCTGGTAGGATTGCAGTACTTCCTTCATGTACAACATATACTTTTTGTAGCATTTGTTTAATTATGATTTCAATATGTTTATCAGCAATCTCAACACCTTGAGAACGGTAAACTTTTTGAACTTCTTTTAATATATACTTTTCAACTTCTTCAACCTTACCAACTTTAAGTAATTCTTTTGGATGAATTAAACCTTCAGTTAGTCTTTGACCTGCATATACTTTATCTCTTTCTTTTACAATCGCAGTTTTACCAGAGTCAGTTAAGTAAGTCTTAGTTTCTTTTTGGTTTTTGATTGTTATTTCATATCTATTATCTTTTTCAAGAGTAATTGATTCAACCATTCCTTCAATATCAGAAATAATTGCTTTACCTTTTGGTTCTCTTGCTTCAAATAATTCTTGAATACGTGGTAGACCTTGCGTAATATCTTCACCAGCAACCCCACCAGAGTGGAATGTTCTCATCGTTAATTGTGTACCCGGCTCACCAATTGATTGAGCAGCAATGATACCAACAACTTCACCTTTTTCAACAATTTCACCAGTTGAAAGGTCGCCACCATAACATTTAACACAAACACCATTTTTTGCATTACATGTAAGTAAGCTTCTAATAGTTACTTCTTCTACTCCAAGTTTATGAATCTTTTCAGCTAATTCATCATTGATATATCCATCTTTTGGAACAATAACTTTATTAGTCTTAGGATGAAGAATCGGTTTAGATATAAATCTTCCTCTAATTCTATCCACTAATGGAACGATTGTAGATCCATCAGTATCAACTAATCTAGAAACTATCAAACCTTTATCTGTATGGCAATCTTCTTCAGTAACTGT
>Ga0265293_10000848_pt1 | contig 70438 bp, 57 predicted proteins | sample Munlanlewell138R_FD_192505 | JGI IMG/M metagenome (GOLD analysis project Ga0265293, IMG submission 192505) | Leachate microbial communities from a municipal landfill in Southern Ontario, Canada - Leachate well 138R | ecosystem: Engineered > Solid waste > Landfill > Unclassified | place: Canada... | reverse complement strand
GTTTTTTGTTCTGCTTACTGCGTGTTAGTTTATGTTATTTATCTCACCTAAAAGTTTCGCTATCATGTGTGCGACTACTATGGGGAGTGAACAGTAACCAACTTTTTCATGTTTGTCTTTTCATGTTGTTGGACAATTTGTGAACCGCAGCAGTTTGCTCTTCAATGAGCGTGGCGTTTCTCTGATGCAAAAAGCAATTCCGACGATTGCTGAAAAATTGAATGTTTCACGCTACACAATTTATAATTATCTTAAAATACTGGAAGGTGAAAATATCAATAACTGATTCTTATATTACAGCATTTTCTCTTAGTATATCAAATTTCACTTAAAACACTTTAAACCAAAACATATTTTCATATAGGCACCTGAATAGTCACAAAAAAACAGTTGCAGTACATACCTTAACTATGATATATTATGAAAAATAAAGGTTAGATCAAACAGCCGGTATTCACATTGAAACCGGACCGGGTCATAACCAGTGAAACAAAAATATTCGACTTATATCCCTTTGGGAATAAGAACGGAGGTTGATAATATGTTATTAATTTTTTATTCTTCTTAATATAAGCTCTTTGTAAAACACATTCGGTTTTACAAAGTGTATTTTCCACTGATTATTAAAATTAAAGCTGTTAAATGAATTCTACATCCAATAATATGTAGGACTAATCATTCTACCGCTTTTATTCAGACGGAAAATAATTTTATTCGAATTTTCAGTATACAATAACTAATAGTTTAAGTGAATCGGTAATATCATTGTTTAAACAATACAGGTATATCGATTAGAATTAATGTTTGGAGGGTTTATATGAATAATAATACTGTAAAAGAACGTATTTTTGCTGGCATCGAACAGTTATCTTTAAGAAGTATAATAATTGGAGCTGTGGGTTCAGCTATAATAACAGCAAGTTCCATGTATGTAGCACTTAGAATAAGTGCACTTCCGTGGCCAACAATTTTTGTAGCTGTGCTTTCAATGGCTCTTTTAAAAGCACTTGGCGGTACTACACTCAATGAAATTAATGTTACTCAGACATCCATGTCCTCAGGTGCAATGGTAGCCGGAGGTCTAGCATTTACACTCCCAGGGCTTTGGATGACAGGCATCTGGAGTGGAACAGAATTAATGAAAAGTCATCTTTGGAAGGTTATAGCTATCGCTGTTGCCGGAACACTTTTAGGTACTGTGCTCAACACGCTTTTACGCAACAAGTTTATTGTGCGTGACCAACTCCCCTATCCTATTGGGACAGCCGCTGCCGAAACTATCATAGCTGGAGACAAAGGTGGAAAAAAATCAGCGGTGTTGTTTGGCTCAATGGCTTTCTCAGCAATATTTACCTATCTGAGAGATAACCTTAGGGTAATACCTGCATTAATCCAGTCTCAGTGGCTTAATTCAAGAAACTTTTTCCTTTCCATATGGGTGTCACCAATGGCAAGTGCAATAGGATATATGATAGGTACGCTTTACACAAGCGTTTGGCTCATAGGAGCAATACTCTCCTACGCTATAATAATTCCATTAGGTCCTATGTTGAATATTTTTCCTTCAGTGGAAGATGCGACTTCTTTTGCTCAAACTGCTGGAATAGGGCTTATGGTAGGAACAGGCATTGGAGTTATAATAGCTTATATTGTCTCATTAGCTAAAAAGCGTTCTGCTAAAAAGAATGAGCCAAAATCAGCATCATTTGAAAAAACTGATGTAAGAACGAATAAAGGTACAATAATAATATTACTCTCGGTAGGTATCTCATTTGTATTATCTGTGTTAAGTGGATTAAGTGCTGCTGCGTCAGTACTTCTAATAATTGGCGTGTTTATAGTCTCTGCAATGGCAGCAACACTTACCGGTGAAACTGGGATAAATCCGATGGAGATTTTTGCAATTATCGTTCTTCTTGGTATAAGACTTATTGTGGATCTTGACACAACTTCCGCTTTTTTTGCAGCAGCATGTGTAGCTGTTGCATGCGGTTATGCAGGTGACATGCTTAATGATTATAAGACTGGTCATATTCTTGACACCAATCCTAAAGCGCAATTGATATCACAAGTTATAGGAGGGCTTGCTGGAGCTGTTGTTGCCCCTGTTGTAATGTTTGCACTTATTGAGCAATATGGTGGAGTTGGACCAGGTACAAACCTTGCCGCAGGTCAAGCCTTCGCTGTAAGTCAAATGGTAAACGGTATAGGAAATCCTTTGGTATTTATAATTGCGGCCATAATCGGAGTTGTATTATATATGCTAAAGGTTCCTGCAATGACCCTTGGTATAGGCATGTATCTTCCATTTTATATATCTTCTTCAGTCGCTATAGGAGGAATAGTAAGGTTTATAATGGACCGGGTACGACCAAAATCTTCGAGTACTGGTAATGTTGCAGCATCGGGTTTGTTTGGTGGAGAAGGTATAGTCGGGGTAGCAGATGCAATAATAAAAATGATTATAGGTGGATAGATCTACATTGCATGAGAGTAAGTTGTTATGCACAGCTCTACTCTATGCCTATCAAAATTATTATTTTATCATGAGGAGTGTCATAATGGATAAGGTAATTGGTATCGATATTGGTGGTAGTACAACGAAAATTGCAGGTTTTTATGACGGACAGTTAGTTAGTCCTTTAATTGTAAAAGCAACAGATCCAATTGCTTCGGTATATGGAGCGTTTGGCAAGTTCTTAAGTTTAAATAAGCTTACAATCTCTGAGATTAAAAAAGTAATGGTAACTGGTGTCGGTTCATCCTTTATTACAAATCAAATCTATGGCATACCTACAGGTAAGGTTGACGAGTTCAATGCCATAGGTCTTGGTGGACTTTTTCTAAGCAGTCTTAAAAAAGCGATTATTGTGAGTATGGGAACTGGAACGGCCTATGTCATGTCAAATAACAAACATTCACAGCACATAGGAGGAACCGGCGTTGGGGGTGGCACACTTTTGGGTCTTTCCAATAAAATATTAAATGTTAGGCATTTTGAAGATCTTGTTGAGACTGCACAAGGTGGAAGTCTTGCTAATATAGACCTTCGTATCGGTGATATAACTAGTGATGTTTTAAAGGGACTCCCACCTGATACCACGGCATCTAATTTTGGAAAGATAAGTGACCTTGCATCTTCTGCAGATGTTGCTATGGGTATCATTAACCTTGTCTTTCAGACAATTGGAATGCTTGCAGTTTTCGCTACCAGAATATACAGTATTAACGATGTTGTCTTAACAGGTAACCTAACAAATGTTCCGCAAGCTAAAGAGATTTTTGAAGGACTTAATAAACTGTACCAAGTAAACTTTATTTTCCCAAACAATGCAGAATACGCTACTGCTGTGGGAGCAGCTATTTGCTACAATGAAAGTGTAGATTACAGTGAAATAGGTTAGGACACTATGATTTTTATGCAACAAAAAAGCTCGTTCTTTGAATGAGCTTTTTTGTTGTCTAGGAAAGTATACTTTCCTAGACAATGGGGATTGCAAAGGGGAAGCCCCTTTGCTGCTTTAAGGAGGGTGCTTTTTGGATGCTGAGCATCCGTCGAAGGGAACCATAAGGTTCCCTAGCGAAAAAAAGTGGCGAAGCCACCTTTTTTGTTGCTAATTTTGTCACTCATTTTATTGTAATGCATAAGATATAAGTAGACATAAGATATTTCGAGTGAAACTCGTGATAAAACAATATTGTAGTTACAAAAAGAAATGCCGTATTTTAGGGCTAACCACTCCGTCAAAACGAGATTTTTTAAAGGAGGATGTAAATATGAGGAATGATGCATACATGCCTATGCAAAACATGAATATACCCACAATGAGTATGCCAGCTATGAACGTACCCCCAATGGGTATGCCAACAATGAACGCACCCCCAATGGGTATGCCAGCTATGAATGTACCCCCAATGGGTATGCCGACAATGAACGTACCCCCAATGGGTATGCCAGCTATGAACGTACCCCCAATGAATATGCCAACGCAGTATTCACCAATGGCAGAAATGTCACAGGAAAATATTGAAAATATGTACCCTAAAATCTATCATATTGTTAATCCTGCATGCGATATTGCGTGTGAGAATTTGCATATGAAAAAAGGAGAAATGCATACCCCTACACAGGAAGAACTTGATATGATGGTTGAATCAGTATATAACAAGGTAGAATCTGAGGTAGAAGCAGAAATAGCTAAAGATGAAAACAAAAACAACAGGCAGCTTGGATTTGGAGGGCGGAGACTCTTGAGAAATCTGATAGGCATACTGCTTATAAGAAGACTTTTAAGAAGAAGACCTTTCCAACCCGGGTTCGGTTCCCCCTTTGGTGGTTTCGGTCCAGGTTTTGGCGCGGGGTATGGATTTTTTGGTAGGTACCCTTATTAATAATCCAAATTAACACCTTGAATCCGGAGAACCCCTCCGGATTTTTTTAATGTCTAGAAAAGTATACTTTCCTAGACAGTGGGGATTGCAAAGGGGAAGCCCCTTTGCTGCTTTAAGGAGGGTGCTCAAGGATTGCGGAGCATCCGTCGAAGGGAACCATAAGGTTCCCTAGCGAAAAAAAGTGGCGAATCCACTTTTTTACTTATTTCTTTTTAATCATTCACGAAACATCCACTTGTGAATATATTAGTAATGTATAAGTCGCTTTGCGACCTAAAAAGGCAATCACAATATTAATGCATTAATATGGAGGGAGTGTTAGAATGAAGATTGTAGTAGTTAAACTACCCAAATTTCTAAGTACAATTATTAGAAAGGTATTCAGAATAAACTAATAAAATACTGTTTAAAGTTCTTCTGTTGCAACGAAGCTACATATAGAGAATCCAAAAACATATAATATTGTGCCAAAACACCAAAACCCCCGGTTAGTGCGGTAGTTTTATTACATCACACATCCTTACACGGGGGTTAGTCAATTCTGTAACCAAATTTAAATTGCTCTGGTAATTTTGTTTGAACGCAAGCATCTTGCACAAATACTAGCCTTCCTTACAGTACCTTTATCATTAATTCTGACTTTTCTAATATTTGGTTTCCATGTCCTGTTAGTTTTTCTAACTGAGTGGCTCACATTGTTGCCAAACTTAGTCTCTTTGCTGCATATTTCACATTTTGCCATTGCTGCACACCTCCTCTTTTTATGGAGCAAACCAGCTTTATAATTAAATTAAAAATATTTTTTTATCTTATACAAAACAAATAATATTTTAACACACAGAAATAAACCTTGCAAGTTTTTTCTTCCACAACTTAAATAAAAAATGCCGCTAAAGCTTTATTCACAAATACAATTATGTTAAAATTAATCTATAATTAAGGGTGCTAAGCGAAATCTACACTGAATAGGAACGTTTTTTATCTTTTGCAATGTGGACATTTTAGCTGCATTGTTTACAATTTAGCGTTTCACATACGAAGGAGTGAGGCTTGATGCACTCTAAGCTTTTACTTGTTTAAAGGAAAAGGTGGAGCATATAAAAATGCAGGAACACACACAGGAAATTTTTATAAAACCCATAAGATTCTTAAAAGGCGTTGGGGAAGCCCGAGCAAAGCTTTTTGAAAAACTGTCTGTTTATACTGTTGAAGATGTCATAAATCACTTTCCAAGGGATTATGAAGACAGAAGCATAATAAAAGATATCAGCAGCCTGATCGACGGTGAAACTTGCTCAATTTGTGGTGTCATTTCATCAGGTGTACAGCACTTGCGCCCTAGAAAATCGCTGGACATATACAAAGTACAGTTAGGTGATAAAACTGGTACTCTAACCGCGACCTGGTTCAATCTGCACTACCTTAAGAATACTATTAGGCAGGGAGATACATATGTCCTTTATGGGAAAGTCAGTAAGAAATATAATATGGTTGAAATGCAGAATCCGATATATGAAAAATACGACACCATAATGCAGAACACTTGTCGTATTGTACCGGTCTATCCTGCTACAAAAAAACTGACACAAAATATTATCAGAAAAACCATCCGTACCGCCCTTGATTCTATATCAGGCAGTATTCGGGATCCTATACCTCTGTGGATCAAAAAAAAGTATCGACTTAGTGAAATAAACTATTCGATTTTAAATATACATTTCCCTGAAAGTAAAAATGATTTTATAAACGCACGTTATAGACTTGTTTTTGAAGAACTCCTTCTGTTTCAGCTTGGTCTTTTAAAAATGAAAGAATCAATTGATATTGATAATGAAGGGGTTCGGTTTGAATCAAGCAAAAAGCTAATGGATGCATTTATTTTGGGGCTGCCTTTTAGACTAACCTGTGCACAGCAAAAAGTTTTTGCTGAAATATCAAATAACATGGAAAGCCACAAGATCATGAACAGGCTTGTTCAAGGCGATGTCGGCTCAGGAAAAACAATTGTTGCCATACTTGCTCTATTTAAAGCGATCAATTCCGGATATCAAGGTTGTATGATGGTGCCAACAGAAATACTTGCAGAACAGCATTTTGCTTCCATGCAAAGTCTTTTCGCAGACTATGATGTAAAAATCGGTCTTTTGACAGGCAGTATAACAAAAAAGAAGAAAACTGAGCTTCTTGCAAAAATATCATCCGGAGAAATTGATATTGCAATAGGTACCCACGCGCTTATAGAGGATAATGTTACATTTTCAAACCTTGGTATTGTGATTACTGATGAACAACATAGATTCGGAGTGCGCCAAAGAGCCTTGTTATCACAAAAGGGCATAAACCCGGACGTACTAGTAATGACTGCAACTCCTATTCCAAGGACACTTGCTCTTATACTTTACGGAGATCTTGATATCTCAGTTATCGATGAGCTTCCTCCTGGCAGAAAACCCATTGAGACATACGTAGTGGATGAGAGTATGCGCCCTAGGATAAACAATTTTATTAGGAAAAAGGTGAGTGAAGGACGGCAAGTATATATAGTCTGTCCACTTATCGAAGAATCTGACACTATAGATGCAACTTCAGCCCTAGATCTAGCAAAACAGATTTCACTTAACGAATTTAAAGATCTTAGAGTAGCTCTTATACACGGAAAAATTAAAAGTCGTGAAAAAGATGAAATAATGAAAAGCTTCATAAGCGGGCAAACTGATATTCTCGTATCAACTACTGTTATTGAGGTTGGTGTTAATGTTCCAAACTCCACACTGATGATAATAGAAAACGCTGAACGCTTTGGTTTGGCACAGCTACATCAGTTACGCGGAAGAGTAGGACGAGGTACCCACCAATCATACTGCATCCTTTATAACAATGGTAAATCTGATATTACAAAAGAACGCCTTTCTGTGCTCCAGCAAACAAGCGATGGCTTTATAATATCAGAAAAGGATCTCGAGCTAAGAGGACCGGGAGATTTTTTTGGAACTAGGCAGCACGGTCTTCCTGACCTTAAAATAGCAAACTTATACAAGGATATTGATATTTTAAAATTAGCCCAGGAAGCTGCCTTATCTGTGCTAGACGAAGATCGCCATCTAATGAGTGAAGAAAACAAACTGCTTAAGGAAAAAATAATTGATAAGTTTAAAGCAACAGATTTAAGTTTTACCTAGGTTAAGTAACCTTTCGGTCTTCACATAAAACCGATTAATATAAAAACCATGAATTTGAATTAATTATGATTGGAGTGTAGCAATATTTTAAGGGTAATATCAGGTACAGCTAAAGGTCATAAACTAAAAACCCCAAAAGGGATGAACACCAGACCGACCACCGACATGATCAAAGAATCACTGTTTAATATACTGCAAAGCCATATTCCCGGTGCAAGAGTTTTAGATTTGTTTGCAGGCACCGGCAGCCTTGGTATTGAAGCATTGAGCAGAGGTGCTAGCCTGGCTGTGTTTGTTGATTCACGCATTGATTGTGTTTCTATCATACGTGAAAATCTTGAGCATACAAAACTGACCACAAAAGCTGAAATCTATCGCAGTGATTGGAAGAATGCGCTTTTAAAGCTTGGTAATTCAAGAAAATTCGATGTTATATTTCTTGATCCGCCTTATCATAAAAATTTTCTTCAACAGGCATTAAATTCACTGTCTATTAATGATATAATAAATGATGAAGGAATAATAGCTGTAGAACGAAGCAAAAGTGATAAGTTGGAAATTGCACAAAACCTTGAATTGATTGAAGATAGATTGTATGGCGAGACAGCTTTATCATTTTATAAAAAAACTGCCCTTTAATAAAAACAACACTATTTATAGAAGCATTTGTTATGAAAGTGATAAAAATTTTTTAAGATACATTGAAAGGATAATGAGTAAATTGAATATATTTGTATACCCCGGAAGTTTTGATCCTGTAACAAATGGACATATTGATATTATAGACAGAGCAGTAAAAATGTGTGATAAGCTTATTGTAGCAGTGTTGATAAATAATCGTAAAAAACCTACGTTTACTCTCGAAGAACGTATTGAATTTCTTGAGACAGTATTAAAAGGAAGATCTGAGATAGAGATAGCTAGCTTTTCAGGTCTGACTGTAGATTTTTTAAAGAAGAACAATGCTAAAGTTATAGTTCGTGGCTTAAGGGCTATATCTGACTTTGAAAATGAGTTCCAGATGGCACTAATAAATAAGGAGCTGGTCTCCTCCATAGAAACAATTTTCATGATGACTAGAGTTGATTATGCTTATTTAAGTTCAAGTGCAGTTAAAGAGCTTGCAATGAATAAAGGAAAAATAGACGGGATGGTTCCCGAATGTATTAAGGATATTATTATGAATAAGTTTAATAACACTACACCGCCAACTACATTATAATATAGATATTTACAAACTATTTTGAAACTAGTTGAGCGCTTAATAGCGCAGTGATTCTCTAGGATAAAGTTTAATTGATGTTGTAGTACTAACAAACAGGGGGATAGCAATGGAGATATTATCAATACTTGAAGCTTTAGAAGATTTAATTGAAAAAAGTCCCGGGTTGCCGCTATCTGGCAAATGTATAGTTGACAGGGAGGAAGTTTTGGAAATCATTAAAGAAATGAGGCTCAAACTTCCTGATGACCTTAAGCAGGCCAATTGGATTAAAGAGGAGCGGCAAAGAATTTTAATGGAAGCTCAAAAAGAAGCAAATTCTATTGTAAAAAATGCAGAGGGAAAAATTTCCTCTCTCGTTGATGAGCATGAGATAACTAAAAAGGCTTATGAGCAGGCAAATGAAATAGTATCAAATGCGCAAAAAAATGCTCGAGAGATTCGTTTGGGTACCAAAGAATATGCCGACAGCATACTGAGTAAAGTCGAAGAAATACTAAATGATACTCTGGATGTGATCAAAATTAACAGAGAAGAGTTAAAGTAACACTCTTAGCTTTTAAGAAAAACCCAAGAGGCGTCGATACCTTCCTCTCGCTTTTTACCTTGGAAATTTACTTTTTATGACGCATTGATGTTTTGTAAGACGCATATCAAATCCTAAACACAGGCTACTTATGCTTTTTTAGAAATTATTCTACCCATCAAACTCAGTATACACAGTATTGCCAAAGCTAATCCCAAATATCTGCAAGATGCTAAGAATAAGCCCTGTTGGCTCAACAAAAAGTATCTGTTGATTTCTTTAAATACAGGTTCGCTGAACATTAAAACCTCATTGAACATTTTTAACATGATATATGTATAAATAGCAGAAATTACTCCATGTAGAAACTTACCAAAAAGATAAGGTTTTAGGCTAATATCTGTATCACTTGTTATTGCCATGACTTGGGAGTGTACCGACAAGCCACCCCACCCCATAATCAATGCTGCTGTTGTTAGTTGAACAATCTGTGCTGCACTTGAATTGCTGGCCATACTCGCACCTGTGGATACTTCAAAAAAGCCACAAAGTAGAGACTTAACTATGCTCTCATCAACTCCAAAAGGTTGTAGCATAAAAGTAATCCCACGTGATATGGTTGCTAGAAAACCAGTTTCATTTAACAAACCAATCAATACAGAGAAAAAAATGATATAACCTCCTATAATAAGCATTGTCCAAACTGAATTCCCGATAGCATCTCCAAGCATTCTCCCAACGTTTTCATCCTGCTTTTTATTGGAATTGGCGGTCTTTTTAAGGATTTTAGCCGATTTTATATAATAACTTTTCCTTCCCGCTTTATAATTACGAAATACGATACCTACCGTAATTCCCGCCATTATATGCGCGGTTAGGAGTATTATTCCTACATTTGGATTATTGAACATACCAGATGCAACAGCGCCGATAACAAATAAAGGTCCCGAATTATTGGTGAAAGTTAACAATCGTTCTGCTTCATCCTTTGTAACCATGTTTTCTTTTCTAAGATCAGCGGCTAGTTTTGCTCCAACAGGATATCCACTGGTTATTCCCATTGCCAAGGGAAAAGCTCCTGAACCCGGAACATTAAAAAATGGACGCATCAGAGGTTCAAGTAATTTTCCAAATCTTTTTACAATACCGCTTTTACTCAAAAGGTTTGATGCAACTAAAAAAGAAAACAAAGAAGGAAAGACAATGTTTATCCATAATTTAATACCGTTTTGTGCAGAAGCTAAAGCATTTCCTGAAAACAATACAAGACCTACGATAAAGATAACTATTATCAATGGTAATATGTCTTTTTTTAAGTTACAAACCTTTATAAAGCCTTTCAATTTTGTTCCTCCGTTTTTTTATAAAATAATCATCTGGCTAATAAAAAATATAGTTTTAAAATTTATGTCCACTTGCAAGCATGATTTACATATAAAACTTATTAAACAAAATGAAAATTTATGACTAAAGAAAAAAGGTGGCTAGGCCACCTTTTTTTCGCTAGAGAACCTTATGGTTCCCTTCGAACGCATGCTCCGCATCCTGAACACCTAAGCAGCGTACCCGCTGGAACGCTGCAAGGGTTTCCTTAAGGAGCAAAGGGGAAGACTTTTTGCATTCCCCTTCGCTTAGGAGAGTATACTTTCTCATTCTCCTGCGTGAACAGTCGCTTTTCTGAAAAGTCCAAGAACAAACACAAATATCGCAGCTCCGAGGATTGCCGGTACTAAAGCAATACCCGCCACTGTTGGACCGAAATTATTGAAAAATGGTATATATGCACCTATCCATGACCCAATAAGTCCCGCTAGCATAGCGCCCCAGAACCCACCGGGCATATCTTTTTTAACAATTGCATCACCTAACCATCCAACTAGTGCTGCAATCAACAGAGATAGAATAAATCCTAGCAAATTTTTACCTCCTCTCAAAAAACCATAGAACTTGTTCCCTGATTTTGTAAAATAAAAGCTATAATGCTTTTCAACATTATTATTACAATATTTAATATGTTTTACGCTTTTATTTTATGGTTATATAATGTTTGTTTTTTAAAAGAATTCGTATAATGATTAAACAATTTTGTTTAGCGGATTTGCAACTACAACACAATTTCGTCCTGTGGATTTTGCGACATACAAAGCATTATCTGCACTTTTTAATAGATCCATACCTGTTCTTGCACATTCTGGGAAAGATGCTATACCAAAACTTGCGGAAACAAAAACCGATGTATTATTATCACTAATCTCCTTTTCTATAATTGCTTCTCTTAATGCCTCAGTTTTTTTATACGCGCTTTTTAAGTTTGTGCGAGGAAAAACAATAACAAATTCTTCACCGCCATATCTAGCAATTAAGTCATCTTCGTCTAACCATTGCTTTACGTATGTGGCAACTTCTGCAATTACCTTGTCTCCAAATATGTGACCATATGTGTCATTAAACTGTTTAAAGTAATCTATGTCGAATATTACCAAAGATAAAGAATAGTTTTTCTCTTCAGCTTCCTTCAATGCATCTTTCAGATAATTATGAAAATAAAGGCGGTTATGTAATCCTGTCATATAGTCTCTAGTAGCAAGCTCTTTCATATAACTATATAGTCTTGAGTTTTCCAAAGCTATGCCAATTTGCTGACTTACCATATCTAAGAAGCTCATAGACTCCTTAACAAAGGCATCTTCAACCTTTTTCTCAATTATAACAAGACCCATGCTCATTGATTTTGATACTATTGGAGTTATGGCAAGAGACTTTATATTACGATCTTTGGTAAAGCTATATTTATCTTCTTCAGAAAAGCTGTCAATATATGTTGATTTGCTATTTAGTATACTCAGTAAAAGCGGAGAATTTAGATTAGTATTCATACAAATGAGATGATTCAGCTTTTTAATATTGGTTGTTTGTACTTTCAATTTGCCAGTTGATTTTTCAATTAAGGCAATAGTTGAAAAGTCAGCTCCCATGACTCCAATAATTGCGTCATTTACTAGCTCGAGCATCTCATTCATATCATGAATATTACTGATTGCCTGACTCATCTTCTGCAGTGTATAAAGCTGTGCTACACTTCGTGAAAGCTCTTCATTTGTAAATTCTAATTTGGCATTTGCTTCTTTCAACTTATCATTATGTAAGCCAACCTCTGCCTGTGTAGCATGAAGCTCACCATACCTACATTTCAGCTGCTCATGTAGCTCTTTTACTAATTCATAGTTTTTTTCATTATCGTTATAAATAGCACCACATAATAAAACTAATATTAGAGTACATGAATAGAAAAAAAAGATAAATATTAAATCTACCAATATTTCACTGGTTAATCCCGAAAAACAAATAAATATTATGCTTACATGTATGACAAATGAAAAACATAGCAATTTGAGGCTTACTGTGGTACCCATCGTTATAGCCATAACTACTATTGGAAGAAAAATTAGTATACTTATGTAATTAGCAGCATCCTTGAAAACAAACATGCAAATAAATATAAATATTATCTCTATTGTTCTAAAATAAATAAAAATGTTTTTATTTTTAGAAAAACATCCCCTTTTAGCAGCTCGATATTTTATTAAATTAAATAAATTAGCACATCCAAGTATCGCAATAGTGTAATAGATGTAGTAGTAGGTGTTTTTAACAATGCTGTAGCATGTAGCTGTTAATAGCATTACAACACTAAAAAAAACAAGTGATTTAGTATATCTAAGCTCCTGCTTGTCCATATTACTCATAAAGCCTCATCCTATGCAAAAATAATGCTTTATCTTTAACAAGATACAGTTCTTATAAATAATTTCTCTTACTATTCCAATCTAGATAACTAAACTGTATTTTTGTTCTTCTTACCTGTATCACACCAACTATTTATCTTACATTCAATGCATTTGGGCTTTCTAGCGTTGCAAAGAGCTCGACCATGATATACAAGCTGATGAGAGAATTTGGTCCAATACTCCCTAGGAATAATATTCATGAGATCCTTCTCTACTTTTGCAGGATCCTCATGTTTTGTGAAGCCTATTCTTCGCGCAAGTCTACCACAATGAGTATCAACAACAATTCCCGGTATCCCAAAAACATCACCTAAAACAACATTTGCGGTTTTTCTGCCCACTCCAGGCAATCTAAGTAAATCATCCATATTGCTCGGTACTTTGCCGTTATATTCTTCTGCAATCATCTTACAACAAGCTATTATATTTTTCGATTTATTTCTAAAAAAACCAATTGTTCTTATAATATCCTGAAGTTCATAAATGTCCGCATCGGCAAAATCATATACATTTCTGTATTTTTCAAATAGTTTAGGAGTGATCATGTTTACGCGTGCATCAGTAGATTGTGCTGCTAGTATCGTAGAAACAAGAAGCTGTAAAGGGTCTTCATATAAAAGAGTACAGCCTGCTTCAGGATATGTTTCATCAAAAACTTCTATTATTTTTGCAACTTTCTCCTTTTTCTTCATAAAAAATATCACCCACTCTTATTATAACAGAACAATGCAATAAAACCTACACAAAAAAATATAATTTCCCATGAATTTTCCATGAGTAGGTTATTATTAGGATATCTAAAAAAGAGCCAGATGAACCAGCTCTTTTTTGCAGTTATTATTTTTTTAAGTGCTTTCTTTTTAATATTACTCTGTTTAGGAAGCCTTTTTATTTATCCTCTGTCTTCACCTAATGTTAAATCAAACTCAAGGTACTCGCTAGAGCTATGACGGTATATTTTTATTTTTACAACATCACCTGGTTTGTGCTTGTTTTTCCGTTCTTCGAGCTCATCAAAGCTTCTTGTTGTTTTTCCATCAAACTCAGTGATAATGTCACCAGTTTGCAAACCAATTTTATATGCCCCGCTCATAAATGAAACATCGTAAATATACAATCCTATTGGAAGATTATTTGCTTTTGCAACTTCTTCGGTATACCTTGGATCTATTGATACTCCAATCCTAGGAGCTCTTCCCTCTATAGGAGTCTCGTTTATTAGACTTTCAGCTATTTTTTTTGCAGTGTTAATAGGTATTGCAAAACCTAATCCCTCAAATTCAACAGAAGCCATCTTAACAGTATTTACTCCAATAACTTCACCTTTTGCATTGCAAAGCGCACCGCCACTATTGCCCGGGTTAATAGCAGCATCTGTCTGGATAAGCTTAAGTTCCCTGTCTTCAACATAAACCGTCCTGTTAAGACCGCTTATTACACCCGATGTTACTGACCCCATGTACTCAAGTCCTCCCGGATTACCGATAGCCACCGCTATTTCTCCTACTTTAAGCTTGTCGGAATCACCAAGCTTTGCTGCAGGCAACTCAGACGCGTGTATTTTTATGATAGCCAAATCCGATTTTCTGTCATAATCAATAACTTTTGCCTCATATGGCTCTTCCATTTGGTTTGAAAGATAAACATCTATTTTTGCTCCATTGCTAAGCTGTCCTTTGCTATCCAAAGCATTTGCAATCACATGATAGTTTGTAATTATATATCCATCTGATTTTATAATAATTCCGGATCCTTCTGAAGGAGACACAGACTGTTGCTGCTGAAAGAAGAAAAATCCATAATTATTTAATTCCTGTTGATCGGGAATTGACCTTATACCAACTATCGAAGGGCTTACAATCTCAGCAACATGTGTCACTGGTGAGTCACCTAATCCGGGAACATAAGTAGTACCCTCTACATTGCTCGTATTCTGATAATGCTCATTTTCCCCCTGTGCGAAGTCTTCAATCTGTCCTGAATACTCAGGAGCTTCCTTTGCGAACACTTGCATGTTTGGTGAATAATATATAAGAAGCGAGCCTACTATTGCTCCCCCAAGTATCGAACTTATTATAGCTACTACAACCATCTGAAAAAGCATACCATGGCTTTTTCTTTTTTTCTTTTTATAGCTTTCTTTGTAATATGGTGAATTTTTCATTGTGTCAAGCTTGTCGCTACCACTATCTGAATTATAATAATAATCCCAGTTACCCATTTTTTATTTCCCCTTTCTATTTTTATTATTACTTCCGAAAAAGGTGGCTTCGCCACTTTTTTCCGCTAGGGAACCTTATGGTTCCCTTCGACGGATGCTCCGCATCTTGAGCACCCTCCTTAAAGCTGCAAAGCAACTTTGCTTTAGGTCAAAATAGCAAATACTTAATTAACTTTAATCCTCTGAGTATATTGTAAAATACTAATTTGAAAAAATTATGAATATTCTGTGAATTTTGACGTCTACCTTTTATATGAGAAGAATTATTCTTTTTTTTCTAAAGAGAAAGTAAAAATACTTCCTATACCGGGTTTGCTCTCTACATGTATAGTTTGCTTATGTTCATTAATAATGTTTTTTACAATAGCAAGACCTAATCCAGTACCCGTCTTATCCATGCTTCTTGATTTGTCTGCTTTGTGAAACCTTTCCCAGATGTCATCAAGCTCTTCCTGCTCCATGCCAATTCCGCTATCTTTTATGGATACAAAAACCTTTTCCTTTTTTGTAAAAGTTCGAATTGTTAATTCTTTTTCTTTGAGAGTAAACTTGATAGCATTATGAAGTAGGTTTATTACAACCCTTTCAATTGCATCTTTATCTGCATTGACCAGCATTTCTTCTGTTTCAAAATTGGCTTCAACTTGAAGCTCTTTATCAATCAGAAATTTTTCAAGATTTATAATACACCTTCTAATTAGCTCATTAATGTCAAACACCTGATAATTAAGTCTTATCTCGCCTGCTTCCATCTTAGCAAGATCTAGAAGATCATTTACCAACCTGTTCAGTCGGCTTGTTTCGTCCATTACTATAGATAGATAATAGTTATGCTTTTCAGGGGGTATTGTTTCATCAAGAATACCCGATACAAATCCGCTTATTGATGTCATGGGTGTACGAAGCTCATGCGATACATTAGCAACAAAATCTCGACGCATCTGTTCCAGCTTTTTAAGGTCAGATGCCATGTTATTAAAGCTTTCGGCAAGTTCTCCAATTTCATCATGACTATCTATACTTATTTTTTTTTCAAATTCTCCTTCCGCAATTTTTTTTGATGCATCTCGAATCTCTTTTAGAGGTTTTGAAATTTTTGCAGAGAATAAATATATAGGTATCGTTGAAATGATGATTGAAACTACTACCGAGAATAAAAATAATTTAAACAGCGTGGTACGTGCTTCGTATATCTCCGGAACAGGTGTGTGAAGATACACTGCCGCCATAGTGCCTTCAACCCCATTTGCAAGCTTATACCTTACAGGCATTTCTATGGTAAGCCACGATACTTCAGTCTCTCTGAATAATCCGTAAAAGCTACCAATTTCCCTTATCATATCACTTGAGGTCATAGCGCCTTTGTACTGCCTTTCATCTGGCAACCTGTAGTATCCAGATTCAAAGGAAAGTTTGCCTTTTATGCTATCAGACATATTGGTAATGTCAGGACTATCAAATATAATCACACCCCGGTTGTCCACAATCCAAATAATAGAATTAGTTGCATTGCTGTGCATATCAAGACGATTTTGTAAAAACATCTGGGCAAAAGGATTATATTCACTTTCTACATATATTTTTAACAACTCTGCAATATCCTTGCTGCTATCGATTAGTGACATTTCTTTCTCTGCAGATACGAAATTGCCCAAAAATAAGTAAAGCATTGTTCCCGTTATTAAAAAGCTTATCAATAAAATTGTTATAAATATAGCTATAAGCTTACTGAAAATACTTTTAAACACTATTTCACCTCAAACTTATAACCGACACCCCATACTGTCTTAATCTGCCATAATTGATTTGCGGATTCGAGCTTCTCTCTTAGCCTTTTGATGTGCACATCAACTGTCCTTGAATCTCCATAAAAATCAAAACCCCAAACATGCTCCAAAAGCTGCTCTCTGGTAAAAACTTTATTGGAATTAGATGCCAAAAAATATAAAAGCTCCAGTTCCTTCGGAGGAAGATCAATATTTTTGCCTTTAAGTTTAACTGTATAATCAGATTTGTTTATAACAAGATTTGGATATACTACTTCCTGCGTCCCAGGATCTTTGTGCTCATATCTTCTTAGGACAGCCTTTACTCTTGCTACTAGTTCTTTTGTATCAAACGGCTTGACTATATAATCATCAGCACCAAGCTCCAAACCCAGAACCTTGTCAAAAGTCTCTCCTTTGGCTGATAGCATGATAATGGGTATACTACTTATTTTTCTGATTTCCCTTAATACCTGCCATCCATCACTACCTGGAAGCATTATGTCCAGTATTACAATGCTAGGTGCAAACTCTCTAAAAACCTTAAGTGCATTTCTACCATCATAAACAGTAAGTACTTCATAGTTTTCCTTTTCAAGATAGAGTCTTATGAGTTCACAAATATTGATATCATCATCCACTGCCAAAATCCTAGTTTTAGTCATAAGAGGCCTCCTTTGTTTCAAATTGTTCTAAACTAACTCCTTTATATGCGCTAGATCGTTCACATAATTAAGATGCTAAAAAACAGCAGTTAACTATTTCTATGTTGTATCACCAACGCAAACCTAATAATTGATTCAACTGTCTTTTCAAGATCCTTCTTGCTTCTATGTCTCGCTTTTTCAAAAGGAATCGCAAGATTATTTATACTAAAAACTGCGTTTATACCTTGATCATAAATGTTTTCTAAATCGTCTCCGACGTCCCCTGCTACTACAATAACAGGTACTCCAAGCTTGCGAGCTTTTTGTGCAATTCCCACAGGTACTTTACCTCTTAAGCTAGATCCGTCGATTTTACCCTCACCTGTTATAATAAAGTCTGCTCCTTTTATTATTTCCTCAAAATTTACCGTATCAAGCATAATATTTATACCTGACCGTAATGAAGCATTGCAAAACACAAAAAGACCTGCACCAAGACCACCAGCTGCACCTGCACCCGGAATATTCTGAAGATTTATACCTAAGTCCTTCTCTACAACATGAGCATAAACACTTAAGTTATTGTCCAATATATTTACCATATCTTCATCAGCACCTTTTTGTGGTCCATAAACAAAGGCTGCTCCATTTTGTCCATACAGAGGATTATCCACATCACATGCTGTCAAAACGCAAACTTCGTCAATTCGTTTATCTTTTTTCGATGTATCAATGCTTGTAATATCGCCTAATCCTTTTCCATTTAAGCTTACTTCATGCCCTTGCTTATCAAGAAATTTAACTCCAAGAGCCGCTGCCATACCTATTCCTCCATCGTTAGTAGCACTGCCGCCTATTCCGATAATTAATTTAGTGCACCCTCTATTAAGTGCATCTTGTATAAGTTGTCCGGTTCCATAAGTGGTAGTAAGGGCAGGGTTTTTTCTGTCTTCCACAAGAGGCAATCCGGAAGCAGCAGCCATTTCAATAACTGCAGTCCTGCCATCAGCGAGTATACCATAAAACCCTTCAACATCATCAAATAATGGTCCTTTAACCGTCAAGTGTATCTTTTCCCCACCTACAGCACTCAAGAGTGCATCTACAGTACCTTCACCGCCATCTGCTATGGGGATTTTTACTGTCTCGACTTTTGGAATCAACCTTTTTATGACGCTCTCAATAATATTGCAAACTTCGGTGGAACTCATTGTTCCCTTAAAGGAATCCGGTGCAATTACTATTTTTTTCAAGAAAAACCCTCCCTATTGGTATACCGGTTCATCAAAAATTTCTATGTTAATTAAAGTTATTACCAAATGCTTCGCTGTCGTATTATCATTATGATATACTATAATTTGTAAATATTCAATTGTTTGTTGGTTAGTTGGTTAGTTGGTTAGTTGGTTGGACTATTAATTGCGAGTGTTCACAATGCACTTTTGCCTATAGTTGAAGTACCGGTTGTAATAAATAGTAGTAATGAGGGAATAATTGAGAAAAAGGCAGAAGGAATAATATACAAAGGTGAACTTTATATTAATACGGAATTTTGTGAATAGCCCCATATTTTGGGGCTGAGTACAATCTTTATTTTAATTGGGTAATCAGCTTCAACAAAAAATTATACACAAGCTATTATCAAGGCAATTATATAAACGACATCATCGTATTTATCACGCCTATAATTACCCATATATGCTGGACAATTCAGATTGAGCCGGTTGTAGCCCCCGCAGAATTGCCAGTATAAAGGTCCAATATAGCAGTTTGTGCTGTTTCTTACTTACCGGGTTGCAGAATTCTCCTTCATTGAGTTAATCTCATTTTCGGACAAGAGCGCATTAAAATCAATGATAGAAACCAGTTCATCTTCTAATTTTATAATCCCGCTTATATATTTAATGCCCGCTCTAACAATTATTTGGGGAGCTGGATCTATGTCCTTCTCTTCCGGCTTTACCAATCCCAATATTTGGTTTACAGCAAAACCTACAGTCTCACTACCAATTCTAGTAACGATTATACTTTTCGCGTTTTCATCATTGTCGTTACATAAATCAAATCTTTTATTGAGGGACACAATCGGCACCGACTCACCTCTTAAGTCAATTGTTCCTTTAATTAATGAGGGCATATCCTCTGCTGTTATGATACTACTGCATGTTTCTATTTCCATGACATTTAAAGCATCTACACCAAACTTACCATTGTTCAGTTCAAATACAATAATCTGACATTCTCTCATTTAACTGCCCCCCCATTTGGTACTTACATCTTATAGTTATAATAATTATATTATCATATCATTGAAAATCATGGAAGGATACTTACATCCATAAAGTACGAATGTTGCTTTGACGGTTTCCCCTCATTACATAAGATATATTTGCTGCCACGTCTATTCCTTGCGGTCTCGCCTTTTTCCAGCAAATTCTCAAGGCGTGGTCTCCAACGGATGCTCATTAAACCATCTGACCATATCTCCGATATAATCTGTGCCTGAAAGCGAGTGATCTGCGTACTCGTAGAGGATCAGTCTGTACTCCTTGCCATTTGCTTCAAGCACGTTGGCCATGTCTTTTGATTGCTGGCTGTTCACCCGCCAGTCTGCAGCACCACCGTGTACGATCAGCAGCGGTGTATCGATCTCATTTGCCCATGTAAGTGCAGAACGGTTTCCGAATTCTGCGCTCTTCTCCTCTGGCGTACCACCGGTCAACTCCTGCAGCACTCGCTTCATATCGCCATCCCTAGCATTAAAGCTAGCCACCGTATCAGCAACACCTGCAAAAACCGCTGCAGCTTTGATCCTATCATCCTTTCGACAGGCCATATACGTCATCATCCCGCCCCGAGAGTGACCTGCCATGTAGACCCCGCCAGCTTGGGCAAACTCAAAATCCTCACTGATGTCTATCAGCTTTAAGACATCATGGATGTCGTCACCGCCGAACTGCTCAATTCCCGTACCACCGTCCACCCCCCGGTACTGGCTGGCTAGCACGATGTAGCCTTGTAGAGAGTAATAAGCGACCTGCTCAGGCACCAGCTTGCCAAATTCCCTATTTCCTCCGCGGTTGTAGAGGAGGATGGGGTATTTTTTCTGGAGATAATCGATCGGCGCACTGACAATTGCGATGACTTCGCAGTCGTCGCTCGTGTACCTGATCCGGTAAGCGACTGCCTTACCATCAAAGTAGTCGTCCAAATCGGTGACGGGCGCAGCCTCTAATATAGAATGATGTTCCTCCAGTGCGTCCAAGGACGATAGCCTTTCCCAGGGTGCGTTATGGGTGACGCAGCCTGTAATAGACACAACAATGCAACAGAGGATGATCCATACTTTCCTTTCCATCACATTTTTTCTTCTCCCATCCATTTTCTACGACCATCGTATCATAATTGTTGTTCGTGTCAAGTACTCGTGGGCAAATTTTCCTTATTATTCAGTGTCCGAAAAAGTGGAATGAATCAGCAACGAAATTTCATTAATATTTGACTTGTGATAAGATTAATTTTATAATTCTATTATATTTTACATAAACGGCTATGAAAGTAAAAGTTTTTTGGGGGGTTCCTCTACCCCACTAGCTTTTGACACGTAAAGACTGCATATAATATATTATTTAAGCCAAAAGGAAGTGCTTTAATGACATACAATTTAAAAGATATCGGAATTTCCATACCTGAAGTTTTACTTCCAAAAGAAGGTGTTGATTTTAACAAATGGGCGGTTGTAGCTTGTGACCAATTTACATCAGAACCCGAATACTGGTCTTCGGTGGAGCAATATGTAGGAGATTCTCCTTCAACTCTTCACATGATTTTTCCTGAAGTATACCTTGAAAAAGGCAACGACACAGAGCGTATTAATAAAATAAATCAAACCATGATTGATTATTTAGACAGTAACTTACTTTCATCTTTGGGAAAAGGTTTTATTTATATTGACAGAAGCACTGCTCATGCAAAATCACGTAAAGGTCTCATCCTACTTATAGACCTTGAATGTTATGACTATAACAAAGGATCACAGTCTCTTGTAAGGGCAACAGAAGGTACCATTGTTGACAGACTGCCTCCACGGGTTAAAATCCGTGAAAATGCACCTATTGAGCTTCCCCACATTATGCTCTTAATAGATGATCCTGAAAAAACAGTCATTGAACCACTGTCTGAAAAAACTAAAAGCTTTCAAAAACTGTATGATTTTGATCTTATGATGGATGGTGGTCATATTAAAGGTTACAAAGTTTCTGATGAAGAAAACTTGGAATCTGTCGTTAAAGCCCTTAATAAATTAGCTTGTCCGGATACCTTTAGGGTTAAATATGACCTTTCTAAAGACAGCAAAGTACTGCTTTTTGCCGCGGGTGACGGTAACCATTCCCTTGCAACTGCGAAGGTTTACTGGGAAAAAATCAAAAACAGTATTTCTGAATGCCAATGGGAAAACCACCCTGCTCGTTATGCACTGGTTGAAGTTGTCAACATCCATGATGATGGTCTGATCTTTGAACCTATCCATCGTGTATTGTTCAATGCCGATGTAAACAAGTTCTTAGATGATATGTCAGTTTACTGTAATAATAAATCCGGCTCAAAATGCAGGTTAACCGACTGTAAAACGTTAAACAAAGAAAGCAACCTCCATTTGATAAAGTATATGTCAAAGGATAAAGAAGGCTTCATAGAAATAGAAAATCCTGAGTTTAACCTTGAAGTTGCCACACTCCAGGAGTTTATTGATAAATACTTAAAAGACAATCCGCATACTACGGTAGATTACATTCATGGCTCTGATACACTGAGAAAATTGTCTTCTTTGGATAATAACCTTGGTTTTCTCCTTGAACCAATGAAAAAGAACGATCTATTCAAAACAGTAATACTAGATGGTGCGTTACCAAGAAAAACATTTTCCATGGGTGAAGCAGAAGAGAAAAGATACTACTTGGAGTGCAGGAAAATTGTATATTGACATTTAATTAACAAAGAATTATAATTGTCTTTAATTTAATAGTGCAGGGCGTATCTCGATAAATTTTACTTATAATACTTTACGTCATGGCATAAAACCGGATGAATGCTCGGGAAGCATACTCTGTAACCCTAGTACGACGGATCTCTGGAGAGACCTTAAAGGCGCCGAAGGGGCAAAGCTTACCGCTAAACTCTCAGGCAAAAGAACAGAGTCTTAGGTAGATTGGACAACCGATCATTAAAAAGGTCATATATGATATGACCTTTTTTGAATAAAGGTATTAAAGCAGAGTCTACAAAAGATATCTTTCGTTTAGTGTTAACATAACAACCGGGTATGGTTTTATCAAAAACAAATAATATGGCAAACTATTAAAATCGTAAATTAATACGTTAGAGGAGTGTATAAAAATGAAAGTGCTTGTTTCTGAAAAAATAGCAGATGATGGGATTAATATTTTACGTGAAAACTTTGATGTTGACGTTAAACTTGGACTTTCCAATGAAGAGCTTCAAAAAATCATTGGTGACTACGATGCACTAATTGTAAGGAGCGCAACCAAGGTAACATCAGAGGTTATTAAAAAAGGTGAAAAGTTAAAAGTTATTGGCCGTGCCGGAACTGGTGTAGATAATATTGATCTTAATGCTGCAACTACGCAAGGAATTATTGTAGTTAATACGCCTGGAGGAAATTCCGTCGCTGCAGCTGAGCTTGCTATAGGCCTTGCTTTTTCAATTTTTCGTCCTATACCTCAGGCTTATGCCGCAGGCAAAAACAAATACTTCTCCAGAAGCAGTTTCAAAGGCTATGAGCTATATGAAAAAACTGTCGGTATAATCGGACTTGGGAGAATTGGATCACTTGTAGCCCAAAGACTCAAAGGGATGGAAATGAATGTTATTGCATATGATCCTTACGTTCAGCAAGAGGCTTTTAGTAAAATAGGTGTAAAAAAATGCGATACACTTTTTGAATTGCTTTCCGAATCAGACCTTATAACAATCCACATAGCAAAAACGAAGGAAACAGCAAATCTCCTTGATGAAAAGGAATTTAGCATGATGAAGGATGGCGTGAGAATTGTAAACTGTGCACGAGGTGGAATTATTAACGAAACTGCTCTTTATAATGCACTAAAAAGCGGTAAGGTAGCTGCTGCCGGACTGGATGTGCTTGAAAATGAACCAGAGTTCGAGCTTAAACCTGAAGAACAAACTTACTACAATCCTCTTCTTGAGCTAGATAATGTTGTGTACCTTCCCCACCTTGGTGCCTCCACAATTGAGGCACAGTATAATGTGGGAATAAGTGTTGCAAAACAAGTAGCTGCTTCCCTAAAGGGAGAAATGGTACCGGCTGTAAATATGCCTGCTGTTCCTGCAAACGAATTAGAATCACTCAAGCCCTATCTTAACCTTGCTGAAAACCTTGGAAAAATATATTTCCAGGCTGAGAAAAACCCAGTAAGTAAAATTGAAATAATATATAGCGGCGATATTGCATCTAAAAATACAAAGGTTGTGACTTTAGCATTTCTTAAGGGTTTGATGTCTCCTATTACGTCTGAGAAAGTTAATTATGTAAATGCTGAAGTGCTTGTTAAAAATCTTGGTATCCAAATAGTGGAAAGCACAACCAAAGAGTCAAAAGACTATACAAGTCTAATCACTGCAAGATTTTACAACGGAAGGCAGCTGGATCTTGCAGGTACTGTAATTGATAAAAAGAATGTTAAAATAACAGATTTCTTTGGTTACTACATGAATTTTGAACCATCTCCTTATGTTCTGGCTGTTCAAAATATTGACCAACCCGGCGTAATTGGTAGCATGGGCACTATACTTGGTGCAAATGGAATAAATATCGCAGCCATGCAGGTGAGCAGAAACAAAAAAGGTGAAAAAGCAGAAGCATTCTTAAGTGTAGACGGTGAAATACCAGAAGATGTGCTTTTAAAGATCAGAGAAATTAAAGCAGTACTAAAAGCTACAATGCTCAGATTTGATTAATAGTATACTTGCATAATATCTCGTTTATCGATCACTTTTTGAATTTTGATCCGCATTTTCGATTGTGATGGATATAGTGTAGCAACAGAACAGGCTAATTATTTTTTGAAAACTAACGGTTCGTAGAATATAAAAATGCTAACGCTTTATATGCGCCATCCGTGACGCATAAAGCTAAAAAAACATCCTGTTTTTTTCACGCATTTTTATATTCCACTCACCGAGTTTTCTGTCAAAATAAAGCCAATTGTTCTTTATGCTACATTATATCATCAAAACTTTTTTCAAAAAAGCGGATTAAATTTTTGTATGTCTGATTGACAACTGTATATGCAAACACTCATCAGCAGGTTATTTTTTGTCCTCCTTCTTAGCAGTTCCCCTTCTGAACATTTCATACACGCCCATACACAAAAGAAATACTCCAAACCATCTTTTAAGGCTCATTCCCGAAAGAGAAAGAGCAAGCTTCGATCCTAAAAATGCTCCTAAAAAACCTGTAATTATTATGGGCAAAGCCATTTTAAAATCAATGTGTTTATTTCTGATATGTACTATCAGAGCAATAATTGCAGTGGGTATAAAATACAATAGATTTGTACTCTGTGCTACATGCTGTTCAGGCTTTATAAATATAACAAGGGCAGGAATAAGAATAGCTCCTCCTCCCATCCCCATTCCACTTATAATTCCTGAAATAATGCCTATTATAAATAAAATCAATCTTTTTCCTCCAATTGATCTAAAAGAAAATCATACGAATTGCTGCAATAATCATAAAAATAGCAAACACCTTTCTTAATATATTATCCGGGCAGATGTTTAAAAGCTTTGCCCCAATAAATCCCCCTATAACACCACCTGCTGTAACTTTCCAGGTTATACTCCAATCAACAAAGTTATTGCTTAAATAAAACACAGAGCTAAGTATTGTAAGAGGCAATATTATTGATATTGCTGTTGCATGCGCTTTGTGCTCATCAGCGCCAAGCACAAGTACCATAGCAGGTACCGCAATAGTCCCTCCACCTGAACCGAATAACCCGTTTGCCACACCGGTAATAATTCCAATGATCACATATTTTATATATCTTAAAATGGTGTTGTTTTTCTTCATATAAAAAACCTATGCCACTTAACTTTCAAAATTAACTCCTTATGCCTGCGTATGCATCCTGCACCTGTCACAAGCTACGCTTGCTGTTTCCTAAACTGCACGCGTATTTTCCAACATAAAAGTCACTCTGTGCCTTTTATGAGTAATAAACAATTCATCACATCTAGTATTCCAATTTGCCAGCTTTTTTACTTAACTGTTCTTACCAGAGCGCAACTTTTTTCTATATTGATAAGGCGTTATACCTTCATATTTTTTAAATATTCTAATAAAGTGATTAACATTATTAAACCCTGAATTATGTGCCACATAAGTAATATCATAATCAGTTTCAATAAGAAGATCTTTTGCAAGAGAAAGTCTCTGAATAATAAGATACTTTTTGAATGTAAACCCGGTAACCTTCTTAAAAAGATGAGACAGATAGTACATATCTGTATAGAATTTACTTGAAAGCTCCCTAAGCGTTATTTCTTCCAAAAGATTATTATCAATATACTTCTGAATTTCAAAAATTACATTATTAGTGCTATCATGATTTGCCAGTGGGAAACACTCACGATGATTTCTATATAGTTCTATAAACAAAAGCTTAAGTTTGGAACCCAGTGCAGACTGCATAAAATCAGCACCATTCTCCACTTCTTTATACATATCCTTAACCATACTGCATATTTTTTTATCTGCATCATGTAATTTTAGCACATGACTAAAATCTTGGGGTCTTTGCTTAAAAAGTGATGCCAACACCGGCTCGTCAATAGCTTGGTAAAAGTATTCCGGGTTGATCAAAATAAAATAGCGTCTATAAGGATATTTAACTATTTTAAAATTATGTGATTCAAAGTTGCTGATAAAAATTACACTGTTTTCGGACACGACATATTCTTTGCCATTAATACAGAACAGGGCTGCACCACCGGATACATAAATAATTTCATGGGAGTTGTGATAATGTGCTTCCATTTCCATACTATACCCGGTCTCATTATACTCTATGTCAATTGCTTGTTCCTTTTGACTTTTTACTTCCAACGTAAAACTCCTCCCTGTCACACTAAAGTTCACGAGTGCATTCTATTGTGAACTTTAACCCTATCACAAAAAACGCTAATTTTTACGCAAATAAATACTAGAATCTATTAAGTACATATAATATAATTACAAATAAAGATGATTTTATTATACCATAGCGGATCAAGGACTTCAATCTTTGTACTAAGGCTACATAAAAAGTATAACATATAAAGTTACAGTTCACAGGTAGCTAAAGTAAAAACACTGCTATTAATTTCACCATGATGTATTATAATTTTAATAAAGGAGCGGTATAAATGAGTTTTAAGGAATTTAACTATTCTAGTCTGGATGAGGTAATCAGTGATTCGAAAAAATTGGGACTAGACCTCAATTTCTCCGAAGACCTTTCAATCTTAAGAAAAAAACTATGTGTCAATGGTTATGAAATACCAAATTCACTAGCTTTTCATCCTATGGAAGGTTGTGACGGCAATTTTGACGGAAGCCCGGCCGAACTCACAACAAGAAGATATGAGCGTTTTTCAAAAGGTGGCGCAGGTCTTTTATGGTTTGAAGCAGTTGCAGTAGTACACGAAGGTCGTGCTTATGCAAGACAGCTTTGGCTCAATGAAAAAAACATCTCTGATTTTCAGAGACTGTATGACATGATAGTCAAAAATTCAAAGAGTGAGTTTGGAAATGACTTTAATATGGTTAATATAATGCAGCTTACCCACTCCGGAAGGTTTAGCAAACCTGACGGTAAGCCTGCTCCAGTACTTGAAAGTCACAACCCATATCTTGACAAGGCGCAGAATATTGACCCTGATCTGCCGATTATCAGCGATGATGAGCTTGAGAGGCTTGAGGAAATATTTGAAAATGCAGCAGTCTTGGCTAAAAAGGTAGGTTTTCAGGGAGTTGATATAAAATGTTGTCATAGATATTTAAACTCCGGTCTTCTGGCCTCATTTACCCGTAAAGGACGTTACGGTGAAACCTTTGAAGGAAGAACAAGGTTCCTGCTTAACGTTATAGACAGAGTTAAATCACGACTTGGCAGTGATTTTATTGTAACAACAAGACTTAATATTTATGATGGGATTCCCCACCCCTATGGTTGGGGAGTTGATAAAGAAGACTATCTCAAACCAGATTTTTCTGAACCTATTAAGCTTATAAAAATGCTTTACGACAGGGGCGTTCGTATAGTTAATGTTACAATGGGAACTCCTTACTATAATCCACATGTCAACAGACCTTATGACAAAGGCGGCTATGTCCCTGACGAACACCCGCTTGTAGGTGTAGATAGACTGGTTAACGGTGCAGGTGAAATTCAAAAAGCAGTACCCGAAATGGCAGTAATCGGAACCGGCTATAGCTGGCTGAGACAATTTTCTCCAAACCTTGCAGCAGGTACGCTTAATGATGGAAAGGCTACAATGATAGGTTATGGACGCGAATCATTTGCATATCCAGAATTTGCCAAAGACATTCTTGCAAATGGTGGTTTGAAAAAAGAGAAATGCTGCATAGCGTGTGGAAAATGCACCGATATTATGAGAGCAGGCGGTACTATCGGATGCATAGTAAGAGATGCAAAGGTCTATGCACCTATATATAAAAACTATGTATTAAAAAAATAAGTAAAACAAAACCATCAACAAAAAATTACAGGAGGTAAATATTATGTCAAACAAAACAGCGCTTATTACGGGAGCAGGCAGAGGAATAGGAAATGGAATTGCATTACAACTGGCTAAAGACGGATATGATATAGCTATTATGGATGTACATGAAAAATCGCAAGTTGCAGACAACTTAAAAAAAGTTGCCGATACAGGAAGACAGCTTATTTATATGAAGGGAGATATTACATCAAGGGAAGACAGAACCAGAGTGCTGGACACTGTTATGCAAAAATACGGAAGACTTGATGTCCATGTAAATAATGCAGGAGTAGGACTTAAAAAGCGTATGGATATTCTGGAAACTACAGAGGAAAGCTTTGATTTTGTAATGAATATTAACCTTCGAGGCACTTTTTTCTTTTCACAACAGGTTGCCAATATTATGATAAAGGAAGTATCTGAAATTGAGGGAATAAAACCAAAAATAATCAATGTATCCTCGATGTCAGCGTATACTTCATCCACTGACAGGGGCGAATACTGTATTTCAAAAGCCGGTATAGGTATGATAACTACTCTTTTTGCTGACAGACTGGCTGAATACGGAATATTCGTATATGAAATCCGTCCAGGTATTATTTTTACAGATATGACCAAGGTAGTTAAGGATAAATATGACAGGCTCATAGCAGAAGGCATTTTGCCTACAAAAAGATGGGGATATCCTGAAGATATTGCAAACGCTGTTTCTGCAATGTGCTCAGGGAAACTTGATTACTCGACAGGGCAGGTTATAAATGTAGATGGAGGCTTTCATATAAGAAAGCTGTAAGATATTTTATCAAGCACTCTTGGTAGTGGGTTCAATCACTACTTTCAGAGTATTTAATAAAATGCTTGCGTAATTCGCACACCAATCGAAATTGATGTGTGCTTTGCTTCTGCTTTTAAGCACATAATCCATAAAAAAGTGACATAAAAAGGAGGTTTATAATGCATAAGGATATTATTAACACAAATGGCACACAAGTTGATGTATACAGTCTGAACACAATTATTGTGGGTACAGGGGCTGCAGGCTTCAACGCAGCAGATACCCTCTATTCTTTAGGACAAAAGGATATTGCCATAGTGACCGAAGGCATAAATATGGGTACATCCCGAAATACCGGCTCAGACAAGCAAACCTACTACAAACTTACTTTGTCAGGCAATACTCCTGATTCTGTTGAAGAAATGGCTAAAACACTTTTTAACGGTGGATCCATGCATGGAGATATAGCGCTTGTTGAAGCTGCACTTTCAGCTAGATCCTTCTGTAAGCTTGCTAGTATTGGCGTTCCGTTTCCCCATAACAAATACGGTGAATACATCGGCTACAAAACTGATCATGACCCAAGACAACGTGCAACTTCTGCCGGTCCGCTCACCTCGAAATTCATGACTGAAAAGTTAGAAGAACAAGTTAAGCAAAAAGGGATAAAAATATTTGACGGTTATCAGGTAATTGGTATTCTTACAGACAGTTCAGGTAGCGAAAAAAAAGCAATAGGGCTTATTACACTGGAAATAAACCCAAAAGATGAACCAAAAGTAGCATTGTTTAACTGCACCAATATTATTTATGCTACAGGAGGTCCTGCTGGAATGTACTCTACCTCGGTCTACCCGGAAAGCCAGTCGGGTGCCTCAGGTATTGCTTTTGAAGCGGGTGCAAGGGGAATAAATCTAACCGAATCACAATATGGAATAGCATCTATAAAGTTCCGCTGGAACTTATCAGGAACCTATCAGCAGGTAATACCGCGCTATGTCTCCACCAATGCTGATGGTAAAGACGAAAAAGAATTCCTTGACGAGTACTTTGATTCGCCAGGAAAAATGCTGGACGCTATTTTTCTAAAAGGATACCAGTGGCCTTTTGATCCTCGCAAAATAGAAAACTTCGGTTCTTCCCTTATTGACATACTGGTATATAATGAAACTCAAATAAAAGGACGAAGGGTTTTTATGGATTTCATGAACAATCCATCCTGTGCAACCAAAGACAACGAGTTTGATTTTTCACTACTCGGTGCTGAGAGCAATAATTATCTTAAAAACTCTAATGCTTTATTTGGAACACCTATAAAAAGATTACAGAGGATGAACCAACCAGCCATTGATCTTTATAAAAATAACGGAATTGACTTAACAAGCGAATACCTTGAAATAGCGGTATGTGCTCAGCATAACAACGGCGGTCTTATGGGAAATTGCTGGTGGGAAAGCAATCTTCAAAACTTCTTCCCGGTAGGTGAAGTTAACGGTACCTTTGGCGTATACAGGCCTGGTGGCACTGCTCTTAACTCAACTCAGGTTGGAAGTCTGAGAGCTGCTCAATATATCACTGCTAACTACAAAGCTGAGCCTTTGAGCGTATCTGAGTTTACAAGCAAGGCTGAAAAAGACGTATCTGGAAAACTAAACTTGATAACCGCAATTATGTCAAACAAAACTAATACCGATGTGTTTGAGCTTAAAAAGAAATATAGAATACGTATGACTAAAGCTGGTGCACACATTAGATCAGCTGAAGCAGTCGAAGTGGCAATACAGGATTGTATCAAGGATCTTAATGAGTTTAGCTCTGTTACACGGGCTACATCAACCACTGAGCTTTCTGAAGCATTCAAAAACAGGGATATCCTTCTTACACAATTTGCATATCTTAGTGCAATTAAAGAATACATCAAAAATGGTGGTCGCAGTAGGGGCTCTTACCTTGTAAGAGATAGAGAAGGTATTTTACCTATAGAAGGACTTTCAGAGGAATTCTGTTTTTCACTTGACAGCGGTGAAATGCAGTATAAAACCTGTGAAGTTGAGCTATCAATCTCTGGCGAAAATATAAAATGTATCTGCGAATGGAAGCCTGTACGCCCAATCCCAACCGAGGATAACTGGTTTGAAAATGTCTGGAATGATTACAGACAGGGTAAAATATTCAGCTAGTGTTAGCTTGGAAGAAACTAATGATAATGATAAAAAATGGTATGGTGTAGCAAAAAGAACAATTGGCTTTATTTTGATAGAAAACCCGGTGAGCGGAATATAAAAATGCGTGAAAAAAACAGGATGTTTTTTTAGCTTTATGCGCCACGGATGGCGCATATAAAGCGTTAGCTTTTTTATATTCCGGGAGCCGTTGGTTTTCTCAAAATAATTAGCCCGTTCTGTTGCTACACCATATCATTTTTTATAAGTTTGTTTTAAGTGACAGTACCGCCTTCAGAGCTTTTCTTCTGGCACTCTTCTTCTAGCTCTTTTATTTCTCTTTCAATCTGTTCATCAGTTACGGTGCTTAAAAACGAGAGCTTATAATCTTTGGCTTTTTTAACTGCTTCAAGTGCTTTTTCAGGTCCATCTGTCTGCCTTAGTATTCGTCCGTAGTTGTACCATGCTTCTGCAAAAGATGGATTTTCGGGTATAAGCTTGTCGTGTATCTCTTTTGCCTTATCATACTCACCTAACAGGTAATAGGTTTGTCCTAGATTATCCATTATAATGAGATTTTTATTGTTATACTCATACGCTTCCAGGTTTAGTTCAAGAGCACGCTTAAGGTCACCTTTTTCAATAAGCAGGTAACCAAGGCTACCATAGATGACAGTTGTTTTGTATGTTTGTATTATTTCTTCGAGTTCCTTAATTGCATCGTCAATATCTCCCCTTTTCCACATCACAAGAGCAAGATTTGATCTTGTAAACATTTTGTCATCTTCACTAATGTTAGACTCTAGTACACTTTTGCAAATCATTTCAGCCTTATCGATATTAGCCATTTTAAGTTCCAGATATCCATATGTAATCATCGTCCTAGGATTTGGATTTTTACTGTTGTAAGCCCTATTATACCATACCCTAGCAGCTTCGGTATTGCCTTTATAATAGTTAATGTTACCAATCCAAGAAAAAACTTTAGCTCTGTTATTATAAGTAAGATATACTAAAATCACTAAAACAAGTCCAAGACCTGCCCAGATGTTCACAAGGCGTATAACTAAAAAAATAGCCAATAAAGGAAGCACAACCTTTAAAAGTGCCTTGCTAGTAAGCAATTTAAGAATTAGTTTAATCATTTTATACCCTCTACATATGTTTTTGCTATTATGCCTTGCACTGTCTTCGTATGAAGATAGTATAAGCATGTTTTAATCTCCTCAGTAACTCAAAAAAAACATTACTGGGTAATAATCATATTATAACAGCAAACCTGTTGTGTTTCAATGCGCAAAACTAGCTACTATTGTGGGTATTTTTATTATTCCCATCATTGAGCATATTAAGAACATCATCAAGCATCTGACTTGTCTTTATTATTTCAGGGTCATTTAGATCTTCTTTCTCCAAAATAAGTTTTTCCAGCTTTATCTTTAGTTCCTTTATTTTTTTGTTTAATTCATTAAAATTTGATTTCATCTTATCTCCTCTAAATATCTAGATTCTGCGTATATATAGCATCCCACTATTATAAGAAAATAATCAATAATTCAAACAAAATATTCTGATAATTTATAATAAACTATCAATAAACAGTTTTATTCACTTCTTTTTTGTGGAATATCTTTCATTCTTACAATATCACCTTTTAAATATTCAAAGCTTCAGTTGAATTAAGAAGGGTCATTAGCTTGTATCTCTGGCATTCCATATGAATGTAAACAACTTAATGTTGAATTCTGTTTTTCTCTTTTTGAGAATATTATGCTATACTTTTATTATATCAGCATATATACTAAACTAAATTAAATATATATAACAATATTTATACAAAAAAAGGTGACAAACATGGAGCTTAAAATATCTGTAGTAAAAACTCAAAAGCAAATTCATGAATTTATTAAACTGCCCTTCAAAATATATAAAGAAAACAACTGCTGGGTACCACCTATGATTAGCGATATGAAAGATACACTTGATAAAAATAAAAATCCTCTGTTTCAAAAAGGTGAGCACGAGATCTTTATTGCAATACTCAACGGTAAAACTGTGGGTAGAATATGTGTGGGCTATGACATTACTTTATCTAAAATCAGGCACAACGATTCAGGTTACATAACCATGTTTGAATGCATAGATAACTATGAAGTTGCTAAGCTTCTGTTTGATACCGCTGTGCAATGGCTTAGAGATAAAGGAATAAACAGTATTCGCGGTCCGATATCACCAAAAGGCGGTGGGAGCGACGAATACCGGGGCTTATTAATAGATGCATTTGATAGCCCTCCTGTTATAATGAATTCATACAATCATGAATACTATGTTAGCTTTTTTGAAAAATATGGGTTTAAGAAATACCTTGATCTATACGCATACTTAATAAGTCCTGAGCTGATGTTTGTTAAGAATCCTGAAAAAAGTATTAAATATGCACAAAAAAGATATAATTTTAATGTTGAACCGATAAACTTAAAAAGAATTGATAAGGAAATTGACGCAATCAAACATATTCTTGATTTGGCGGTTCCTGAAGAATGGTCTGATATGATCCCCCCCACTTTAGACGAACTTCATGGAATAGCTGACCATCTGATCAAGTTTGCTGATCCTGATATTATCCCAATTGCTAGGTCCGGAGATGAACCAGTCGGTTTTGGAATTGCCCTTCCAGACTATAACCAAGTATTAAAACATATGAATGGTCGTATTACTCCTTTGAGCTTATTAAAATTCATGTATTATAAGCGTAAAATTAACGGTGCAAGGTTTTTTGTAATGTTTGTCATACCTTCGTTTAGAAAAAAAGGTGTATCCTACGCGATATATTATCATTCCTTTATGAATGCTATAAAGAAGGGCTATTTATGGGGCGAAGGGTCAACCATTGGTGAAACCAATACAAATATGCGTAATGATATAGAAAACATTGGAGGAAATCATTATAAAACTTATAGGATATACAGTTTAGATTTTTAAATTCAGGCGACCCAGTGAGCGCTGTTAAGAACAGCGTTTCATTATTGAAACATGTAGGTTACCTGATTGGGATACAAAAAACCGGGTTCAAAATTTATCGCAACCCGGTTTTCTTATAAAATAATTAGCTCCAAAACTACTGTCCTTTTTTGGGGGCAGGTTGATACCTAATCTTCAGTTTCGTCTGATAAAACACTTTCTTCAACAGTCATTGCGGTTATTAATCCGCCCTTTTCAACCTCATATCTAATTCCACGCCATGTTACATCTGGAGCTTTAATCGAATATAGAAGATAAAATGTTCCGAAAACATCAAAGAACAAACCCATAAACGCATCAATAGGGTAAATCTTATCCCCAACTATAAGCCTCATGAAAATTCCTTGTATTGCCCTCATACACATAAAAATCATACTTGCTATAATAAGTCTTCTGTCTTGAAGAAAAACAGCTGCAATAAAAACTCCCCAGTACCAGAACAGCATTATAACAAATGCGGGCAATTCAAATTGAATATGGGTTCTGATACCAATAGCAATCCGCTTTGCGTAATTAAGTGATTTTTCTATGCCAAACTTATCAACATGACACTCAACAAACGGTCCAAGAATAATTTTGTAATCCATTGCATAAAGTGTATTTCCAAGATACATATCTTCCAGAAGTGATGTTCCAAATCTCTCCAGTCCGCCTATTTCCTCAATTACTTTCTTACGCATACCAAAAGCTGCACCAGTAATACCTATATCCATTCCAAGCTTACAAAGAAAAGCCCAAAGAAAATCCGTTTCATTGTTTTGAATAAAAGTAAAAAACCTCGTAGAAAAATCGCGTCCTCCAATATTCAACTGACCACAGGTAGTGACTCCTACTTTTTCATCCTTTAACGGTCTTATCATTTTTGTTATGAAGTCTTTCTTAACTCTGGTATCACTGTCTCCAAATAAAAGATAAGGATATTTGGCATGCTTTATGCCATTTACCATATTGGATGTTTTACCATTAAGACCGTTTGTTACTGGATTTACAATTAATAAAATATCTACTTCTGGATGCTTGTTTTTTAGAGATTCAACAACTTCAATTGCTGGATCATTTAGCTCCTGAAAGCTAAAAATATGCTCTACAGGGCCTTTATAGTTTTGGTTAAGCCATGTTTCAAGGTTCTTGTCTAATTCAAAATCAAGATCCTTGATGGGGTGTATCACAGTTACACCTGTTCCTTCATCACTTTCATCTGACTTGATAATACTATTTGTCCAGCCACGGTGAATTTTTACGAACACTAATTGTGCAATATAAAACGCACAAAAAACAACTCCTAACCCTATAACATAAATTACCATTTGTCTCACCCTTTACTTTTTTTTAAAGTAACTGCAACAACAAACATCAGGCATGGAATTAATAACAAACAATTTGAACCCTGTACTATTATATAATCACTTTTGCAAACATACAACCAAATTTTTAACATTGCGAAAGTTATATCTCTTTAGCTACCTGTGAACCGTTACCAAAATATGGATACTGTGAATATAACAAAGACATACGGTTTTTTTATATTTGTGACACCAAAGACTGGTTTAGGCATATTTATATAATGGGTGATATTATAATGGAAACTTTAAGATTTGGAATGAGAGGTCCTTATGTAAAGCTTATTCAAAGCCTTCTTGCAAGAATAGGCTATAACCCGGGACCAATAGACGGAATTTTTGGAGTGCAAACTCAGCAGGCTGTAATTGCTTATCAAAGGGATAATGGTCTTTTAGCTGACGGAATTGTGGGACCTGCCACATGGAATTCGTTTACCAGGTTTCTTTTAGGATATGATACTTATACCATCAGACCAGGAGATACTCTGGCAAACATAGCGCCTAGATATTATACGACAGTAAATGCAATAATTACAGCTAATCCTGGAATCAATCCGCTTCAATTAAGAATTGGTCAGCAAATAATAGTTCCTTACGGGATTGATGTTGTGTTTACTGATGTTGACTATACCTATAGTATTCTTGAAATGGATATCCAAGGTCTCAGAGCAAGATATCCCTTCCTTGAAATTGGAGTTGCGGGGCAAAGCGTGCTTGGAAAAAACCTTTATTATATAAGGATAGGCCGCGGACCGAACAGAATTCACTATAATGGGGCACATCACGCATATGAATGGATTACATCTCCACTGCTGATGAAATTTATTGAGAATTTTTCTAAAGCTTATTCTCGTGGAGCAAGTATTAGAGGTTACAGTACAGTAGATATCTGGAACCTCGCTAGTATTTACATTGTACCTATGGTAAACCCCGACGGGGTCGACATAGCAATTGAAGGTCCGAGTCCCCAAAACCCCTATTATAACCAACTGCTGCAATGGAACAATACAGGCCTTCCTTTTTCGCAGGTCTGGAAATCCAACACACGGGGTGTTGATCTTAACGTAAATTATCCGGCTGGCTGGGAGACTGCAAAGCAAGTTGCAGAATCATTAGGTATAACAGGGCCAGGCCCCCAAAGGTATGTCGGACCAAGTCCCCTATCTGAGCCAGAGAGCCGTGCAATAGCTGATTTTACAAAAACGCATGATTTTCAGCTTGTTATAGCTTATCATACTCAAGGCAGAGTAATATATTATAATTTTGCAAACCTTGAACCCCCAATATCGCTGCCCATCGCCCAGCTTTTTGCACAAGTGAGCGGATACAGGGTAGCACAGGTTCCACCGATGGATGCATATGCAGGATACAAGGATTGGTTTATACAAGAATTCAGACGACCCGGTTTTACAATGGAATGCGGTTTAGGAAGAAATCCGCTGCCCTTATCACAGTTTAATACTATTTATGACGAAAATGAAGAAGTGATGCTTCTTGCACCGTATCAGGTATAGTTAGGTAACAGGCTCCAGTATTACAGTAACTAGTGCAATAATCAGTATTTCAGTTATTAAAAGTCCCTTTGGAGTATAGATTGTACTAAGCGCAAGATTGATTAAGCCTCCAGCAATCAAAGTGGTGCAAAGCATTAGCAATACAGCTTTTAAGGTATCAAAAGCTCCTAACTCCTTGAACATAACCGTAAAAGTAGCTACGCATGGAAAGTATAGTACTAGGATCATTACCGCAACAAACATTTGTGTGTTATTGAGGTTAAGGGGAGTGAGCAGGGCTACAGCAGTATCCTTCCTTATAAGTCCCACTATGAGCGCCGAAACAGCTTCTTGGGGAAGTCCAAATACTCCGGTTATTATAGGTTTAGTAATTTTTTCGACAAAATCTAAAAACCCAGTTATTCTGAGCGTGTTAATGATAACAATTCCGCCCAAAACGTAAGGTATGGCTTCCCTAAAAAAGCATGACATTCGCATTTTGAGTTTCTTTACCTGTGTACTAATACTTGGGAGCCTGTATGGAGGTACTTCAATAAGAAGAGATGGCGTTGTTCCTTCAACAGTAGTTTTCAAAAGTAATCCTAGAACGCTCCATATAGTGAGTAATGAGCTAAAGACAAGTAAAATATAAATTCCATTCCTTTTCCCCACAGCGCGCATTATAAGCGCTGTTTGCGCCATACATGGTATAGTGATACCTGTAAGTACTGCTGTTATAAACTTCTCCCTGCGCGTTTCCAAGTTCCTTATGGAGAGTATCCCGGGCACATTGCAACCGCAGGCAAGTAGCATAGGAATTATTGAAAATCCATGCAACCCAACTTTTTTAAGAAGCCTGTCAAATATAACCGCTACCCTTGGCAAAAAGCCAAGATCCTCGAGAAATCCAAATACCAGATAAAAAAGAAAGACATATGGCAAAACAATCCCAAAAGTTACATAACATCCAGTAGTCAGTACACCCATTGCACTTTCAAAATCTATTATTTTTCCATTCAAATCACCTATAAGGACCTCATGGAAAAATCCCGTCCCTCCTAACAGATCACTTATCAGCAATACTATTTTAGTGTAGTATTTTCCTAACAAATATAGACTGGTGTCCTCAACTAATTTACCTATAGATATAATTGCTATAAAAGCTAAGTAAAGCACACCACACGAAAGAAAAGGACCAAAAAAGGGTTTTAAAAAATAATCCTGCAAATACTCAATAGTAGTCTGCTTTCTATTGGATAGGTTCTGAACACTGCTAACTATTTTACCAATAGCTTCCCATCTATCCATATCTAACCATTTATAAACAGGTGCAGGAGTTGAAATAGATATTGCCTCCATAAGACGTACAAGACCTTCCCCACTTCTTCCGCTTGTAGGAATTACCTGTATGTCCAAAATATCAGACAGCTTGTCCACATCTATCTCAATTCCTTTGTGATGGGCTTCGTCCCACATATTAAGTGCTATTACCATTGGTTTTCCCAGCTTTATTAGCTGTAATGTCAGATTGAGATTTCTCTCAAGATTTGTAGCGTCCACAACATTTATAAGTATATCTCCAGATTTTATCATCATAGCTGCAATTCTCTCTGCTTCAATTTGGGGGTCAAGCTGATAAGTACCAGGCACGTCAACAACTTCAAGTGCCTTTCCTTTATAATTCATTTTCCCTGAAAAAAATTCAACAGTCGTACCGGGATAGTTTGAGGTTATCACATCAATTCCTGTTAATTTTGAGAAGATTGCACTTTTCCCAACATTGGGATTACCAATTAATAATATTTTCAAAAGAATACCCCCATTAAGAACCAATTCACTAGTTAATTATATTTTCTAATTTCAAATAATTTATTTTACTTTTCTAAACCTAAGAATAAACTTACAGGAATTGGTACAAGCACAAGCTGCCCAATACATACATGTTATACTTCTACGTTTACGATAACATTTTGCGCAAGCTCATACCCTATGGCTATTTCAAAGTTTCCGCAAACAACTATTACTGGTCCATTACCTGGCTGCTGTGTTTTTTTTATCAATTCTTTCCCTTTTCTTATTCCCAGTGCTTCAAGCCGTCCCTTAACCTGCTTATCCCCAAGCACTGCGACAATTTTGCATGCATGTCCATTTTTACATGAAGTCAAGGAAATGTTTTCTTTTATACGCATGTAAACTCCTTCTTAATAGACCATACTAGGAAAACTACATACAACAGGGCAAGTGCAAAAACTTTCTCGAATTATTGATTAGTTTTTCTTCAAAAAAGTATAGCTTGCAGTTTATATACTATGATTATTATTTTATAATATGATTATTTCCCAACTGAAAACTATCATAAGACAAGCTTGCCAAAGTCATAAAAAAAGTCTTTTAGCTGCTGCTACCGGAGCAATCTTTATCGATGGGGCTGTCGCGTTGAGCCTTAAAATACATCAGTGATACGTCCATGTCACAGTTGGATTATTCCGGCATGGAGTCATTTTAAGCGGTTAATTAGTTTCACTTTCTCGATAAGTTTTTCCTTTGTGTTAATATCAGGGTCTTCCATTACAATGTCTAATAATCTTTTCAAAACTCTTCCTATTTCTTTTCCCTCTTTACACCCAATCCTCTTAAGATCCTCACCATCAATTGCTAGATCTTGTATACTATAGCAATATTCATTCTCAATAATATTTTTATAAAGACTTTTGATCTTATTCAATTTACTATAGCTACTTTCATAAAAAACCGGATTTTGTGCAGATATATCAGCTGCTCTAAGCTCTAATAACCTTGCAAAACCTTGCTTGCCAAGCTTGTTTAGCCATTTACAAATAGATTTTCGACTTTCCCCAACAGTTAAATCATGATTTAAAACAAGCTTTACCACTTTATTTATCGTATCATTATCTACCCTAAGGTTATGCAGTGTCTTTCTCGCTATTCTTGCAGATGCCCTGTTATGACCATAGAAATGATCAATTCCTTTTTCATCTACTGTTCTGCATTCAGGCTTTCCTATATCATGCAGGAAGGCAGCCCAACGCAAAACGACATCATTTCTTACATTTTCAACAACCTTGTAGATATGCTCATCTACACTATAAACATGATATGGATGCTTCTGGGGATATCCTTTACAATTTGAAAACTCGGGAATAATTTCCTCGATTAGTCCCAGCTCAACAAGATCCTGTAATCTTCCTGGAAACTCTGAGATAAGTATTTTCTCAAACTCACTTCTAATTCTTTCGCGGCTTACTTTATTTAACAACCTTGCATTTTGAATTATAGCATTCTTGGTTTCATAGGAAATACTAAACCCCAATTGAGCAGAAAACCTGACTGCTCTTAGCATCCTTAAAGCATCCTCTGAGAACCTTTCATTTGCATCGCCTACACAACGTATTATTTTATTTTTCAAATCCTCTTGACCGCCAAAAAAATCAATAAGCCCTTGTTTGTTATTATAAGCCATTGCGTTTATAGTGAAATCTCGACGCTTTAAATCATCTTCAATTGACTGTGTAAAATCCACTCTATCAGGTCTTCGGTTGTCAGAGTATTCCCCATCAATTCTATAAGTTGTAGTTTCAAAATTACTTCCATTCATCACTAAAGTCACTGTGCCATGATTTAGGCCTGTTGGTATTGTATGAAGATCCTTAAATAGCTGCATAACAACATCAGGCTGTGCATCAGTTGCAATATCCCAATCATTCGGTACTCTATCTAGCAAACTGTCTCGTACACAGCCACCTACTGCAAATGCCTCATATCCGCTTTGATACAGCCTATTTATTATATATTCAACTTCCCGGGGTAAATTGATAGTCATGAATCCACCTCGCGTATTAGAAGATCATTTATAAACAAAATAGGCAATACCCACCTTCCATTAAGTGTATTACCTATTAGTTGCTTATTGATTGATTGATTTAAGCATACTATCCTTATCATAAGTTTTTATATATAGGAATTATCTACTTACATGAATAGTTGCTTATACCAGTTCTTTTGCGCCATCTCCCGCTTCACAAACGTAAAATGCAGCATTTAGACCCACACGCTCGTAATAGTTCCTACCCACTTCCTCTTTGAACTTTTCAACCACATCTTCTTTTACTAAGCTCACTGTACATCCGCCAAATCCTGCGCCCGTCATTCTAGAACCAACTACTCCGTCAATCTTTAATGCTTCTTCTACAAGAGTGTCCAGCTCAATACCGGTTACTTCATATAAATCTCTCAGGGAGTTATGAGATTGAATCATGAGTTTTCCAAACTCTTCTATGTTATCACTGTTAAGTACATCAATGGATTTTAATACCCTGTCATTCTCAGAGATTACATGCTCTACTCTGTTTCTGATGGTGTTGTCCTCAATAAGATGCTTGTTCTTTACAAACTGCTCGTAGCTGATTTCACCTAGATAAGCAATATCTGGTATGACATTTTTAAGAATTTCCAGACCTGATTCACATTCGCTGCGCCTTTCATTATACTTTGACGCGCCTAAGCTTCTTTTTTTGTTTGTGTTAGAAATTACAATCTTATAGCCTGAAAGATTAAGTGGAACATGCTTAAAGCTTAGGTCACGACAATTGAGAAATATCGCATGGTCTGCCTTGCCCATAGCAGAAGCGAATTGATCCATAATTCCACAGTTCACTCCAACATAATTGTTTTCAGCCTTTTGCCCTATCTTTGCCATTTCAACCAAATCAACATCCGCTTTTATACCTTTTGCTTCATTTGCGAATGTTACCAGTACCAATGCTGTTGAAACCTCAATTGAAGCTGAAGAAGACAACCCAGCACCAAAGGGAATAGTGCTATGGTACAAGAGATCGCTGCCTATTAGGTCATATCCCGCTTTAATAAGCTCATCTGCTACTCCAAGCTGATAGTTTCCCCATTCAAGCTTTTTATAACGCTCAAGTTCCTTAAGCGATGCTCTAACTCTTACATCAAGATCAGTAGCAGCAAGATTCATCTGCATGTCATCTCTTTTTCTGGCTACAACTATAGTTGTTAAATTCAAAGCTGCAGGAAATACATATCCTCCATTGTAATCAGTATGCTCACCTATAAGATTAACTCTTCCTGGTGATGTAAAAAACCTTATATTATCCCCGTCTCCGCCATAAATCTCCAAGAACATGGACTTAAGTTCATTTTTGTTCATTAATTGTTTCCTCCCCTGTACTCACTTTCTTAATTTCTATTTTGCACAATTATCATTGCAGCTCTTTCTACTTTCACTTATTATTTGATTCAATAAACTTTTTATATGCAATCCTCAGTTCTTCTGCTTTTTCTTCTGGGGCTGTCGGATTACAATGTGCCCATGCTCCTGTTTCACTAGACGCATTAAATTTTTGTTTTACATCCGAACGCATAGGAGGAAAAAATTCTATATGAAAATGATAGTAGTCACTAAAGTCTCCACTGTTAACAGGATTCTGATGCATGCACATCATATATGGAAATTTTGAATCAAAAAGAGAATCCAACATGCCCGCTGATTCTTTCACTGCTTTAGCCAAGTTATGTTTTTCTTGCTCTGTAAATTGAACAAGGTTTTGCTTATGATTTTTCGATATAATATAAATACCGTAAGGATATTCTACAAAGAATGGTAGTACAACAATAAAGTCATCATTTTCGAAAATAACTCTCTTTTCAAACTCAGTTTCTTCTTTAACCATATCACAAATAAGACATGATTTTTTGTCTTCAAAATGCTCTTTACATGCTTCAAGCTCTAGTTCCAGCTTCTTGGGTATAAAAGAGTAACCATATATCTGTCCGTGGGGGTGCGGCATAGTAACACCGACCACTTCTCCCCTGTTTTCAAATATAAAAATATATTTTATTTTTTCATCCTTTTCGAGCTCTAAGAAACGTTCTGTCCATAGGTCAACTAGCTTCTTAACATGATCTACTGGCAATTCAGGGAGGGTTGTATTATGGTCCGGAGAATAAAGAATAACCTCACACTTGCCATACGCCTCACTTACTTTAAAAAAGTCTGTACCAACATCATCTGGAGCTGGAGGTTCTTGTGACAATGCTGGAAAATCATTATCATATTCATATACATCATAATTTTCAGGTACTTTACCCGATCCTGGACAAAATGGGCACCAATCCTTTGGCATCTGAGGCCTGTCCTGCCTGTGAGATGCTATCATTACCCAATCCTTTATAAGTGGATTCCAACGTAATTCAGCCATTTTTACACCTCTTGTTTTTTATTAAGTCACTTTAATCCACATCTCATACGAAAAGTGAATCATGTTAATATCCAACTGCATTAAAATGCCTTTGATTTATATAAAATAATTCTTGTAATGCACATATCTTCAATGAACTTCTAATGTCTATTTGCATAGAACTATTATGCACCATCCAGAAGCTTTTTGCTGCATTTTCATAAATTATATCATAGGAAAACATATATTCAAGATTATTATTGCTCATATTTACCATTGCTAACCCATAAGAGGTGAATGACTTAAGAAAATAGTTCTGATACGTAGGTTGATTGGTGGTTGGTTGATCGGTTGGTTGGTTGGTTGGAAAGCTTTCTTACTCTTATAAGAATATAGATACAGTTAACCTTTCAAACGCAAGCTGCATCAAACAATGACATAATTAAAAAACATGCATTGCCATAGTAATGATATCTGCTCGGTTAATATATCTTCTTCCACCTCTATCTCAACAGGACTATCGCCAAATATTATACCTTCTCCATCAATCTCCCGTAAAAAAACTCCAAACCTGTGGTATTTTTTAGTGTTTACAAGTTTACCCGCTTCATTGACCAGTAATTTCGCGTTCTGATACAAAAAGCTATTTTTTCTTTTTTGCTTATTAAATTCATTTTTATCTGCAAAAAGACTTATTGGACGGAAACATTTCCAAATATATGAACCTGACTCTACCTGAAGTAAAAATCCGCTAACATTTCTTGTGAACAGACTGTACACTAAAATCACCCCCGATACATAGAATAATCATCCAAAAAAGTTTTTAAATTTTTTTCAAAAGATTCCCTGATTCTTGGTATCCTAATCCCATTATAACACACGGTTGTTTTCATCTGCAACCAAAGCCCCATAATAATACAAGACCAAGCCTTTGAGGGTTACTGCTCACAGGCAGCTTAAAGAAATATAACTATGCAATATTAGGAAACATTAGCGAAATGCAGCTTAGAGATGTATAGTACTACTATGACCCGGTTTTTAGTGAAGAGCAAGGATGATTTGAGCTTTAAGAGTCAGACCTTCCTTGCTCGGTTGCAAAGCTTTTTACAGTTAAACTTATAAGAAATAACAGCCTTCGCCGGATTTTACTCACCCGTTCGGCTTTAGCTCCCAAAGGTTCAAATATTTCTTGTCTGCCCAGCCATGGCTGATTATACCGGGATTTCCAGAGGCAAGGCTTATAATTTTCGTTCCGTTATGATGCTCAAACCGGTCATCTACAAGGTAACGAATCCATGTCTTACCGGACTTATCTCCTTTTTTATAAACAAATAGCCTAGAACGACTTCTTTCTGGCTGGAAGGGGTCATGCTCACCGCAAATAACCTCAGGCTCGCCATCACCATCAAGATCAAAGACTGATATCGAGTGAGGTGAGCGCAAAGAATCCATGGTATGCATTTTCCAAGGCTGCTCCTTGTCAAAGCCCGGATTTTCAAACCATGCCAGCCGTGCAAACACCATTGTATCTTCTTCCGAACGGTAAACCTCCTCACCCAGTACTATATCAATTAATCCGTCTTTGTTCACATCAAATAGAGCCAGTCTGCAGCCTTCAAAGCCCTCTGCATATTTATGAGTTTTAAATGTCCCATCACCCATATTCTCCAGCCAATACCCTGCCATAATTATGTCAGGTAAACCATCCTTGTTAAGATCAAATACCACAATTTCCTCACCGTAAGGAAGCTCTACAAGTGTACGCTTCTCCCATGGTGAATCCGCAGGATTATCAGGTATCACAAATATTTCCGGGTAATCCGTGCTTCTGCTCTTTTTGCAACTGTGATATGCCGCTATAAAAGCGCTTTTTCCGTTGGGCAGCACTGCACCAGCTGCTGCTCCGTGAGCCCAGCTTCCTGCACCCTTGCCAATATAATGCTCCTCCCAAACTCCATTTTCAGGATCTGTTGGCTTTAGCCAATAGAACTCACTGGAGAGCTTTCCTAAGAATTTTTCTCCGCTTTCGTCCACCTTTGATGCAATTATTTCTTGCTTGCCGTCTCCGTCAACATCATAAACCGCTGCTACCTGAAAAATACCGGGTATCTTAAATTTCTCCCAATTGGGGCTTTTATACCACCAAGAGCCGCACACTACATCCTCCAATCCATCACCGTTTATATCAGCGACAAAAACCTCAGTGCAGGTTTCACTTTTGTCCCGGTCAATAAACGTGTGCTTAAAATTAGTGAAAATAGAGGGCTCATCACGCTTTTTCCATATTTGAACCACAGGGAACTTCCACGACTTTCCGACAATTTCCTTTACTCCGTCCTTATCAATATCATACATGATAGCTTGATGAGTACCTGCTCCTTTATATAGAAGCTCACTGCTCCAGGATTTGCCCTTATTGCTTGTTGTATATTGAATCAGCCTCGCATTCCAGTTATACAGCTTTTGCCAACCTCCCTTGGCCATCTCCCCAAGAAAAATATGACTATTTTCATTTTCATCATTCCAAGCTTGTATCGAATGGGCGAACACCAACCCATCATCTATTCTGTGCTCTATCCATGGGTCTTCAGGATTTTCCAATATTCGGTTTTCAAACCACGAAAACAGTCCTTCTTTGTACTCTGACTCTACTGTGATAATGTCCGGTCTGCCATTTCCGGTAATATCCAATAGCGCAACTCTGCACATATCACGAAAACTTGGAGCATAAACCCTGCGCTCCCACAATCCCGAATAAGGTCCTCCTTCGGGGCACGTGTACCAGTCTGCGCTCGATACAATCTCAAGCTTTCCGTCTCCGTTCAAATCTCCTACTGCTAATCCTTCGGTATGGAATCCGTCCATGACTTGGTATTTCTTCCATTGCTCATTAATATTTGCCGAATGCTTATAAAGAAAAATACCCGGAGTTCTCGAATAGGAAGCTACTGCAAGCATTTCCCTTTCCCCGTCTTCATCAATATCCACAAACAAAATGTCATGGGGATTTCCCGCACACTCCGAATCGATTATATGCTTGCTCCATACTCCGTGAATATCCTTAGGAGGCTTAAACCATACAATATAAAATCTCCTCGGATTATTCTGCTGTTCAGAAACAACTACTTCCAAAATACCGTCTCCGTCAATATCCTCCAGCGCAAGACCGACATGGAAGAAGTTCTCATCAATAGTGCCTCTTTCCCCCGTCTCCGGTTTGTACCAGAACAAAGCTGATTTTCCGCCTGTGATTATAATATTTTCCCCATTGCCGTATATGTCTCCGACTGCAAAGCTATGGAGATCCTCCACCGGCGGAAGTGCATCAATTATCTTGTACTCTAAAAAGCTTTTATTTGTTTGCATAAAACAAGTTCTCCTTATAATATGTTGAAAGTATATCACCTAAAGTTTGCAGGATATATACAATCCTTTCGGAGCCAAAATAACAGTGACTCCCCCAGAATATTACCCAAGTCTTATTTTAGCGGAATAATCCAATAAAGTATATCTCGAATTATTTACTTGCTTTCGATTTTCATACTAAAATCATTCCACCCGTGTCTATTTAAGAGGTAGCTCAAACATATTAACTAAAGAATCATCTCTAATACAGCTAGTCACAGCGAGGCTTAGGAAAACACAATTTTAAATATCTACTCAACCCTTTGAGAATTGTGTGGGCTTTACATTATTTTCTAATCATTAACCTGTGGAGGTAATCCTCTTTTGTCAATATCCAAGGGTACCACATCCGATGTATGTATATACCAGTTAAGAAGGCGTTCCTCCAGCTCTCTTTTTATATCAGTGTATTTTGGATTTTCATACAGGTTACAAAGCTCTTGAGAATCTGTTCTAAGGTCATACAGTTCGCTTACACCTTGAGGTCTTTTAATAAGCTTATACTCCAGAGTACGTATCATTGTACTCCTGCAAACGCTCTTTGGACATTCCTGCTGCTGTAGTGCTTTTGGATAATATACATGCTTTGGATTCATAAGATTTATATTATTTAATATGCTACCTTCAAAACAATGAAGCTCATGGGTATCATATCCCCCTTCAGCGAACACTGCACGGTTTTTGTCACCAGGAGCTCCCATTAGCTGTGGTACAAGCGACTTTGCAAAGTGTACATGACTAGGCTCAATTTTGGCAATATCCAGCACCGTTGCCATAATATCAAATAGCTCCACTTGCTCTTTTACTATATGCCCGGACTTGTTTTCTGGCATCCGTATCAACAGAGGTACATGTGTTATAGTGTCATCAAGGGCACTAGGCCATTTTTCAACTAGACCATAATCACCAGCCCAATCTCCATGATCAGAGCTGATAATTAGAACAGTATCCTCGTCCAAGCCTGTCTCATCTAAGGCTTCAAGCAGTCTTCCTAGCATCCAATCTACATAGCTATTCATCCCAAGATATACCGCCTGTATTTTTTCCATAGCACCTTCAGGAAGTTGGTCGAGTCCCCTATACTTTCGAATAAGACTATGATAATCTGGTTTCCCATCGATGCCAGCAGGTCTTAAAGGTGATAAATCCTTTGGATTATACATGCTGTGAAATGGTTCAGGCGCAGAATATGAAGGATGAGGCATAGTAAGGGGTAGATACATAAAAAACGGTTTGTCTCCCTTCTTCCTGTTATGCAAAAAATCTATGGACGTTTGTACGTTCTGCATATCACCAGTCTCATAACAGGATCCTGAAAATGCTTCACGTAAAAAGCTATAATGACCCGGAGTTCCCTCTTCATAAGGGCATGCTCCTGCTTGTCCGATTGCTTTTTCGCTTTTAGCCACATCCACTACACCTTCGAAGTAATCCTGTGCATAAAGATCATTTTTACCATACCATTCAATATGGTATCCGGCTTCTTTAAGATAACGAAACAAACTTGGTTCGTGGTTCCTTAGTAAATGCCATAATGTACGGTGACCCCCTACATGAGGATACCAACCCGTCATTAAAGAGCACCTAGAGGGTGTACAGACAGGATGTTGTATATGACACTGCTCAAACATAACTCCCTCTTTGGCTACCCTATCATAATTGGGCATTTTAACTAGCGGATGACCATAACAGGATACACTCTCTGCACGCATTTCGTCCGGGTAAAAAAATATAAAATTCACGATTCTCTTTCTCCTTTTTTTATGTTTTTATTGAAACAAAAAAATCTATACTCGGTACTCACAACCTTAAATTTTTCATTAATATCATACGACAGTTTGCTATAACATACAAATATTTCTTAATATATAAAAAGCTCCATTCGCAAGGTTATTTTATACGCATTCGTCTGCCTCAGTCATGGGGACGGTTCCATCGCTTTGCTTTCAGTTGGGTCGCTACTCTTTAAGAAGCTCTAGAACTGTCCCTAAGGCTTTACTGCTATACAAATCTTAATATAGACATTATAAATACTGCTAATCACAACATTACCTAGGTGATAAACAGAGTTTCAACAGATCATCTACATGCGCAGTTGCCAGACATTCCACTGTATCAGCTGCTCCATAGTATATCTTCACTTCCCCTGTTTCTTCTAGAATCATACCACCCGGAAAAATCACATTGTTTCTAAATCCATCTAATTCATAATCAACTTCAGGAGCAATAAGTGGTTTTTTAGACATTCCTATTACCTTTTCTGGATTATTCAAATCCAAAAGCATAATTCCTGCGCAATAGCGTTTTTTCCACGATTTTTCCCAACCATTTTTACCTCTGTTAGGATCCAAATCCACTGAATGAAAAGTTGTCAACCAACCCTTTTTCGTTTTAATTGGTGGGGCGCCAGGACCAATTTTATCATTGGCAAATGGAACGTCTTCTACCCCCAGGACAAGTTTGGAATTCCCCCAGTATCTAAGATCCGGTGAATCTGATATCCAAATATCAAACCTGTCTTTTCCACCACGACCGTATACAGGGAAAGGTCGCTCTAACCTAATATACTTCCCATTAACTTTTTCAGGAAAGAGTACCATATTTCGATTATCTGGTGTTGTCATACTAAGTACTTCTATTTTTTCAAAATCGTTTGTAACAGCAATTCCACCTCTTATGCCATGTCGAGTGTCTACTGCAAAGCATAGATAACAAAGTCCATCAATTACAGTCAATCGCGGGTCATAAACCCTTGTTATTTCTTCATCCTTCATATCTTCTACAATCGGGTAGCCTCCTACCCGATTGCTCAAACTGGCTGCTGTAAGTCAATTTGAGCAATTTTTGAAATATCAGGTGATAGATTCAGTATACTAAATAGCTTATTATAGATTACTGCATGAGTTCAATAATTCAGCTGTTTCCGTTTCCTAACCATTGATAGTTAACTGCTCAATTATGATTCTTATACTTTACTGCAGTCTCCGCCAACTGTTTCATAGAACCTGATAGTACTGGATAAAGCTTTTTATATTGTTCGAAATATTCAGTATAAATTTGATGATTTTCCCTGTTTGGCATAACCCTTTCCCCAAACTCTACCCAGCTCTTAATTTCCGAATAGTCTTTGAGTACACCTGTGCCCATTCCTGCCAGAAATGCATCACCTAGCGGGGCTTCAACATCCCTTTTAGGGCATATGATAGATAACCCTGTAACATCAGCAAAAATCTGCTTCCATACACTTGATTTTGCAGCACCACCCACCAAGGTACATTCACCTCCAGGTTGTACTCCACCCTGAAAGGATTCCATAATGTGCCTTAAAGAATAAGCTACAGACTCTAGGATAGCGCGATATACATGAGCCTTTGAATGGTATAGAGTAAGTCCAAGTATGGTTCCCCTTGCGTTTGAATCCCATATGGGACTCCTCTCACCCATGAAATATGGAAGTATCAATAAACCATCACTGCCTGGTAATATATTTTTACAGGATTCATCCAGTGCTGCATAGGCACTCCCCTCTCCGGAGGACTCTGACAGCTTTTCCAGTTCAGCAAAGTTGTCCCTGAACCAGCGGGGCAGTGCACCAGCTGTAGAAGCGCCTCCATATGTATAAAATTTAGTCTTGGGATCCTTGGCATAGGGCATTGTCACTAGGCTTTTATCCATAGGAAATTCCTCGTGAACAAGCCCCCAATTTAAGGAAGTCCCCAAGACTGCCACATGCTGCCCTGATTCGGTTACACCTGCGCTCAAGGTTGCAGCCAAACAGTCTATTGTACCTGCACACACAGGTGTACCAGCCAAAAGACCTAATTCTTCTGCAGCTGATTTTGATAGCTCTCCTGTAATATCACAGGGATCCACCATTTTTTGGGGCATAATGCTGGAGGGTATGCCCATTTCTTTCATTAAGTCTTCTGACCAGCAATGTTTTCTCATATCATATATACCACCCAGATTTCCCGCTGAAGAATAGTCAATAGCAGTTTTGCCCGTTAGTTTGTTAATCACATAAGCGTTAGGCGGTAAAAATTGTTGAATTTTTGTCCAGTTCTCAGGTTCGTTATTTTTAATCCATAGTATTTTCGTATACCCAAAATACGGATCTATTCCATTGCCTGTAATTTCTAAAATTCTGTCTAGTCCTATTCTATCTTGCAGCCATCTACATTCCTCTTCAGCTCTACGATCCATCCATATGATGCAAGGTCTCACCGGATTCATATCAGCATCACAAGGAACACCAGAACCTCCATATAGACCGCTGATACATATCCCTGCTACTTTATCCGGCTCTACTCCTGAGTTATCCATGATTTTTCTAATGGTCTTCTTTACAGCATTTAACCATACTTTTGGCCACTGTTCCGCCCATAAAGCCTGAGGAGTTATGATACCATACTCCACCAAAAAAGATGCGACAATTCTTCCTTCCAAGTCAACCAAGATAGATTTTGTACCTGAGGTACCTATATCTGTACCTATTAAAAATTCCTTAGCCATCCGACCCATCTACTCCCTCTTGTAAAATTCGTTATATAATACTATTCACTATATAATACCATTCACTACTACAGAGTTAATTTTTATATAATCCTTACAGAAACAATGCGTTAAAGCGTATGAAATTATTTTAAGTAAGGCACATAAATGTGTTAAATATATGAAATTAATGCTGTAGTCCTATTCAAAACTCACATTTTATTAAACTCCAGTATCTTGGAAATACCTTTAAGTTTATCAAACAACTCAGGACTTCTCCTGGCAAGTACTCCAAGATACAAGCTCTCAAGAATCGCTTGTTCTGCAATTCGCCTTGCTATAATCTCCTTTCCAACAGTTGCATCTGTAGTAGATGTATATAGCTTGACATCACAATGTTTCACCAGAGGAGATTTATCATATTTTGTAATACATATAGTAGCCGCTCCTCTTTGCTTTGCTACACGCATAGCTTCTACTACAGAACGGCTCCTTCCTGAGTGGGAGACAGCAATAGCGACATCTCCCGGTCCCAGGGAATTTGCCATAATCAACTGGATATCTGGATCGGTATTCATCTGGCTACGCAATCCAAGTCTTTTAAATTTGATATCTGCAAAATAGCAAGGAGCACCAGCGTCACCAATTGCAAAAAATGTAATACTTTCTGCTGCAAGAAGAAAGTCCAATGCTTTTTCGCAGTCATAGGACACCAATGATAATGTATCTTTTAAGGTCTGGATATTAAACCAAAACACCTTTTCCATTATCTCCTGCAAAGTATCTTCGCTGTTTATTTTCTGATTTAAAGCAACAGTATCATGAGCACTAAGCCCAGCTGAAAGCTGAAGTTTCATTTCTGGAAATCCATCCACACCTAATCGCCGGCAGAACCTTAGGATTGTTGCTTGGCTTGCACCTGACGACTGTGCATACTCTGCCAGAGTTGATTCCAACACACTTTTTGGGTTTTCCAGCAAAAAGTCTGCGACCTTTTTCTCTGATTTGGTTAATGAGGGGCGAACAAAGCGAACTTTGATTAGTATATCATTCCGGTCATTAAAGCTGCTTTCAGTGGTATTTATCATATTTATATCCATTCCTTGTACAATAGTATTGTTATACTTCAGTAACATAAGTTACTGTTCTACCTTACCTGCTCAATAAAGCTCAAGTGTAGCTTTCCTTACACAGAAGTTATCATTTCCAGAGAATATCAGGTATAAAGTCTTCCCGTCCTCACTCATCCATTTTGTTGGGAACTCAGCCCTCTCACCCGGACCAACATCCCATCGGTCGGTAAAATATACAGTAGTCCAAGGTCCCCATGGTTCAGGTGCATCGTAAATACCAAATCCGCCAGCAAATCTGGTGTCTCCACGATCTTTGTGTCCGGGTTCATTAGGAATATGCTGCCACCACAGATAACGCTTCAGTCCAGCATTGTAAGTGATTCCTGATCGAAGGCAGGCATCCTTGTGTTCAAATACAGCACCTCTTTTATTGATATCAGATGTCCATAACGGCTTTCCTTCATCTACTGTCTGCAAAAACTCGTATGCATTCCGGTCAGTGATCCGATCTTTCCTGACACGCAACAGAATCATTCTGTCAGCCGGTCCGTCTGCCCTAGGACCATCGTGCGTCACAGTATAAACATAATCATCAATTGAGCCTGCATAGTTTTTGCCATAGTTGATAAATGTACATAAACCGAATTCTTCAAATTTCCAGTCACTAAATGACCAATTTCGACCATGGTCATAGGACCATGCCAACTGCGCCTGACCACCCTCCTCATTTGCATGAAAAAGCCACAAATACAACACACCATTGACTGCTAACAATCCACTTCCTTTTTTACCTAACCTCCCCATACCCCGGTTCTCGCCATCAGATCGGAAATTGAATGTACCAATTTGTGGTGGATAGCCTGTTATATATCCAAAACCTAATCCCAGTTTTTCCGGAAGAATGGGATCAAAGCCATATCCATCTCCATATGTAACATAGAGATTGTCATCATCAGCCCATGTTATAGGCCAATTATCGCTGCCATCAAATACACCGGGAAATCTTTTTTTCTCTTTCCCCAATGCAGTCCTTATCATACTTTCTGCTGGCTCCCAGTACAATTTTTTTATTACTTGACTCCTCGGGTAAGGGGGAGTACCTGTTTCTAAATTTGGATTTATACAATTATTTATAACCATTACCTTTCACCTCATTTTTAAGTTAGTTCCTTCATAGCCTGCTTAAATTGTTCATCATTCGGAGAGCTGCCATGAAATGTTATAGAGTTTTCCATAAATGAGACACCTCTCCCCTTCACTGTCCTACATATAATCACTGTCGGCTTTCCATGGCATTTCCATGCCGAACTGATAGCTTCCAGTACTTGGTGAATGTTATGCCCGTCAATCTCCAAGGCATTCCATCCAAAGGCCTGCCATTTGTCCTTCATCGGCTCCATTTCTTTTATATCCTTTGTATCTCCATCATTTTGTAGTTTGTTACAATCCACAAAGGCTGTCAAATGATCCAATTTGTAATGAGCCGCCGTTGATGCTGCTTCCCAGATCTGTCCTTCATTAGTTTCACCATCTCCTATAATAGTATAGACCCGGAATGGTTTATTTTTTATCCTTGCCCCCAGTGCCATACCACAAGCTGCAGACAAACCAATTCCAAGGGAACCTGAAGTCATATCTACACCGGGAGTTTTCTTCATGTCCGGGTGTCCCTGCAGCTTGCTGTCTATCCTACGAAAGGAAGTTAATAGGTACTCTCGCGGATAAAACCCCCTGTCTGAGAGAATTGCATATAAAGCAGGGGCTGTATGTCCCTTAGAAAGCACGAACCTATCTCTGTCTTCCCAAACAGGATTATCAGGATTAATATTCATGCACTCATAATACAGCGAAACTAATATTTCTACTATAGATAAAGAACCTCCAATATGTCCCGACTGCACTTTATATATCATCTCGACAATATCCCGTCTGATTTGTTTTGCTTTATCATTAAGAAGTTCAATTTCCGCTTCTTGAAAAATCATATATTTTGCTTCCTTTCTAACACTCTCGCCTTTTGGTATGAATTTTGCTTCCTTTCTAACACTCTCGCTTCTTTGCATAAATTTTTCGCTGCAACACCTTCCTGCTCGATTGCATAATATTTTCAACCGTTAATCCATATTTTTTGAACAGCTCGTTAGAAGAACCCGATTCCCCAAACATGTCATCCACGCCAATAGTCTCCATAGGAATAGGACAGCTCTTGACCAATAGTTCAGCTACGGCGCTACCAAGGCCGCCGACACGCAAATGGTCTTCTATCGTGACGATTGCACCGGTTTCTTTTGCTGCTGCAATAACAGCAGCTTCATCCAGAGGCTTAATACTGTATGCATTGATAACCCTAGCATTTATTCCTTCCTGCCGTAACTGCTTTGCCGCATCCATAGCATTATTAACCATGATTCCGCATGCTATTAAAGCTATGTCATTTCCTTCTTGTAGCCGGTCTGATTTTCCAATGATAAACTCTTTATCATCATCATAAATCGGAACTGCTTCATCCCTGCCAAGGCGCAGATATACAGGGCCGTGATGCTGTAATGCAGCTTTTATGGCAGCTTTGGTCTCTTGGGCATCTGCAGCAGCAAGCACTGTGAAATTAGGCAATACTCTCATAATAGCCATATCCTCAATCGCCTGGTGCGTGGCTCCATCCCTTCCTACACAAATACCGCTATGTGTAGCTATAATTTTTATGTTTAGATTCGGGTATGCAATAATGTTCCTAATTTGTTCAAACGGTTTTTCCGCAACAAACATAGAAAAGCCAACAACTACTGGTATCAAGCCAGTGGTGGTCAGCCCCGCCGCCACACCAATCATATCCGCTTCACTGATACCTGTATTTATAAACCTTTCAGGGAATTTATTGCGAAAATCCATGATTCGGACTGACTTTGCCAAATCTGGTGTCAGCACAACCATTGATTCTAGTTCGCTTCCTGCTGAGATCAGAGCTTCACTAAGTGCATCCCTGAAAGAAGATTTTGTCTTCAATCCTTATACCTCCCCAATTCTATTCAACAACAGGCAACCTATCAATATCAGGATCTGTAAAAACATCTGCTTCATCAATGCTTTTTGTGGAGAATTCAGAAACCACTGCGCCACAAGGACCACCCTGGAACCAATGCAGAAGATTTGGTCTCAACGTATACTGTTCTCCCGGACGAAGTACTACTTCATTCCATACAGTGAAATACTGCTTACGACCTTCCGGTACTTTTGCCTTAGGATTTGCAACAGGCAACCCTTCTACATAGAGGTATACTTCCCCATAACGGCAGCGGAAAGTTTCTTCCTTGCCTGGATTTTTTGCATCAATTGGAGGATGCCTGTGCTCAGGACAAATTTGGTCCGGGAAAAGTACTACTTCTTTTGCACAGGATCTTTCAGCATTTACATATGTTATAACTTCGATACCTATCTCATCCAAATTCCCCAGACCAAAATCTGCCACTTCAATATTTGCCTTTTCCTTGTCTGTTATCACTATAGAAGATTTGTTGTAGTACTCCATAGCGCGCTCGGTTGCTTTTTTGTACTGTTCCTTACTGACAGCCATTTTAATAACCTCACTTTCAATATTTTAGTAATATAGACTCCAATCCGCTTTTTGAATATTACGCAATGATAAGTGTGATAACAGAATAGGCTAATTACACACGTACCATTATTCCGCTTCCGAAAAAGCGGATTGAAGAAATATAAATTGTTTCATTTAAATACTATTCGACACGAATTGAAATAATCCTTCATAACATAGAAATGTTTTTGGAGTATTACTCCGCTTTCTTTATGATGCTTTTTTACTATTTTGGCACAGAACCTCTTTTGTTTATATTCTGTGACCAGACAGGCTTATTATCTTTATCTGCCTCTACAAAAAGCCAATACTTACTCTCAAAATATTAGTAAATACTTCTACTAATGATAGAAGTGGTAAAATAGTATAGGTTCAAAAAAAGAAAGGTACTTAAAGGAGATAGGATTACTTACATAACCGGAGTGCATCAAACAATTACATAATTAAATTCCTCAAGAAAGATTCCCTTATTCTTGGAATTCTATTTTCAACACAACGTACACATGCTGTTATTATCTGGGCGATACACAAAGCTTCAGCAGTTCATCTATATGTGCAGTTGCCAGGCATTCCACTGTATCAGCTGCCCCATAATATATCTTCACTTCCCCGGTCTCTTCCAGAATCATGCCACCCGGAAAAATCACATTATTTCTAAATCCATCTATTTCATAATCAGCCTCAGGAGCAATAAGTGGCTCTTTAGACATTCCTATTACCTTGCCAGGATCATTCAAATCCAAAAGCATAATTCCTGCACAATAGCGTTTCTTCCATGATTTTTCCCAACCATTTTTGCCTCTAATCGGATCTAAATCAACTGAGTGAAAAGTTGTCAACCAACCCTTTTTTGTTTTAACCGGTGGAGCGCCAGGACCTATTTTATCATTGGCAAATGGAACATCTTCTACTGCAATGACAAGCTTGGAATTTCCCCAATACTTAAAATCTGGTGATTCTGACATCCAAATATCGAACCTATCCTTTCCACCACGACCATATACAGGGAAAGGACGTTCAAGCCTAACATACTCCCCATTAACTTTTTCGGGGAAAAGCACCATATTTCGATTATCAGGAGTTGTCATACTAAGTATTTCTATTTTTTCAAAATCATTTGTAACAGCTATTCCACCCCTTATGCCATGTGGAGTGTCTACCGCAAAGCAAAGATAACAGCAACCATCAATTACAGTCAAACGTGGGTCATAAACCCTCGTAATTTCCTCATCTTCCATGTCTGCTACAGTTAAAAATGGCTTTGGTTGGACATCCCATCTAATGCCATTATCACTAAATGCAAGACCTATATTACACCCTGCAAAACTACCATTTGAATAATCATAATCGTTTCTAAATACCATTACATATTTCCCTTGATACTTTGTTATTCCTGCATTAAAGATGCAATCAGCTTTAAAAGGAATATCCTTTGCTGATAACACAGGATTTTGTCGGTATCGTCTGATAACTGGGCTGGACTTAATATTCACATTTAGTAAGTTTGACATTATATTAAACCTCCACAATATTTATGTAGATTACAGAAAAGTTTCACTATTATGAGCTTATCTATGTGCAACGTCATAATTCTATGTAATACGCCCTTCGAAACGCACCTAAAGCATTGTGAATTTAAAAGGTCATATTACAAGAATTAAAGACGTTGCATATATCTCATCATAGCAATCCGGCAAAATGATTTTAATTTTCCGGATTTACAGCTTGTATCCTTTCCTGACGGTACTGACCGGGTGTTATACCTTCTGTTTTCCTAAAACACCGTATGAAGTTTTGAGAGTTGTTATAACGCAACTTTTCCGCGATTTCAAATATTTTCAGATCTGTCTCCCCAAGCCATTTTTTCGCCATATTGATACGATACTGTGTAAGATAAGTGCTAAAATTGATTCCCACTTCCTGGTTGAATATGCGACGGATATAACCGGGATGATAATTTAATTTTGCAGCACACGATTCTACCGTCAAATCTGTGCAGTATTCTTCCTCAATAATTGATATAACTTTTTCCGATATGCTTTTTTGCTGGCTTTCATTTTGTTCTGATATCACTATAACAATTTTATGAATTAAATCTGTAAACCATTTTTCTATTTCTTGCGTCGTCCTTAAACTAAAGAGCTGGTTTAAAATCGAATCACTTTCATTATTGAAAAATGTATCAAACCGTTCTCCCTCGTCCTGAACAATTGCAATCAAATCCATCAATAACCTTGAAAGTGAGATTATATATTCATCGTGAATCAGCTGCTCCCCCAATAACTGCTCGATAAATTGATTTAACAGGAGATGTGCTCTTTCTTCATCACAGTATTTTACCGCATCCACTATTTGTTTTTCAAGAGTTTTGGGGAATTTATGCTTGGGTATTCCCTGCGGCAATACATCCTCAATACACAAAACCGCATCCTGACCAAGCCGGATGCTATACTTTAAGGCCTCAAAGCACTCATCAAGCGCATGACTTGAATTTAAAAAATCAATATACGGTTTGCTGATACCAATACTCACTTTTATTTCAAGGCATTCATTTACCGCTTTTTGTATCATTTCTCCCAGCGAATAAACATACCTTTTATTTGCGTCATCATTATCATGTTCGCTTCCTATCAAAGCGACCAGATACTCATTCACAAAAACAGGACCAAGCCTCTGTTCTACGATAATAAGGTCACTGATGATGTTTTTCAAAGCAAAAGACACAATTTCCCGATCGTTTCCATTAAAAGATGTATTTCTTAATGTGTCAACCTGCAAAACGAGCACACACATTCGTTTCCATGAGTTGGTACAGGGGAATAGCTTTAGCTTATTCATTAACTCTTCGTTGTTTATTTCTCCGTTTAGGAGTTTAAAAACAAAAAACTCCTTGAGTTGTTCTGTCTGATTTTTTATAATGCTGTTCATTTGCGTTTTATTCTTTATCAATCTATCAAAATTATCTCTAATAAATGCTACTTCATCCTTCTCTCTTTCATCTTCTGATTTTGCAACTCCTCTGACTAAATCATACAACTTGCCTATTGGGGTATATATTTTCTTGGAACCAAACAAAGCGAATATTAGATTTGTTATAACAATAAAAGCCACCAATATAAGCATAAAAAGACCTATTGATCTTGACTCCTTTGTAACCTCAGCCAAAGGAATTACTGATAAGTAAATCCAATCATTGTAATTTGAAATATTATATGCAATACAAACAGCTTTTCCGTCAATGCTGGTAGTAAAATACCCATTTTCCTGCTTCTCTTCTTTAAGTTTTTCAATATATGTAGACCTTGAAGTGTCCTTACCTAGCATTGCCTGTTCTTCATGTCCAATTACATAATAATCTTTATCCAGTATCAAAACCTGCCCACCCAGCTCTCCACTGTCAAGAATATGCCTGTTAAGCTCAGCAGCCGGTATTTTTACATGAATTAAACTTGTTGGAGAAGGTACTGCCAAAGGCCATTTTTTTACAAGACATACCCCATATTCTTCAAAAGCGTTGATTGTAGTTGTATAGTCCTCATTTTCTCTGGATATATCACCCTCTCTGATCCAGAATGTCGACTTAGTTGAATTCATATACTTTGTTATCTTCATTTTTTTTTCAGAACTGCTAAGAGGTGTCATACCATCATAATTAATAATCCAATCCTTACTGACATTTACAAGGTGAACTTCACTAACACCAAGAGTAACAGTATGCATGCTTCTAAGACCCTGCACAACATCTCTGACTTCTGTAAAGTTTTTGACACTCATTTCCTGCTCCATGACACGATTTATCAGGGAATAGTTACTCATAAATTGAGTGGTGGAATAATCAACTATTTGCAATATATTTTCTACTCTTGTTCTGGTTTGTAGCAGCATGTTCATGTTGCTTTCAATAACCTTTTTTTGAATCATGGAGGATGATCTGTTATAGGAGAAAATTCCAAATACCAATAAAGGGATTATCCCCAGTAATAAACTGTACAATATGATTTTTGCATAATAACCGGAAAAAAGCTTCCTCAAGTCCATCCCTCCATCAAACTCAACTGATTAACAAGTGAACCGACTATTGCCGGATCATACTCAGGATTTATAACGCCTCTTGATAAATATTATATACTTTTCTTTCTATGATTCAAACCTGTAGAGGTAATCCTCTGTTGTCAATATCCAATGGAACCACATCAGATGTATGTATATACCATTTAAGAAGGCGCTCCTCCAGTTCTATTTTTATACCGGTGTATTCCGGATTTTCATACAGATTACATAGCTCTTGAGGATCGGTTCTAAGGTCATACAACTCACTTACACCCTGAGACCTTTTAATGAGCTTATATTCCAGAGTACGTATCATTGTAGTCCTGCAAACACTCTGCGGACATTCCTGCTGCTGCAGCGCTTTTGGATAATATACATGCTTTGGATTCATAAGCCCTATGTTATTTAATTTATTACCTTCAAAACAATGAAGCTCATGATTATCATATCCCCCTTCGGCAAACACTGCACGGTCTTTATCACCGGGAGCTCCTTTTAGCTGTGGAACCAGTGATTTCGCAAAATGTACATGATTAGGCTCTATTCGGGCAAGATCCAGTACAGTTGCCATAATATCGAACAGCTCCACTTGCTCCTTAACTATATGTCCGGACTTATTTTCTGGCATCCGTATCAATAGCGGCACATGTGTTATAGTATCATCAAGAGCGCTAGGCCATTTTTCAACTAAACCATAATCACCAGCCCAATCTCCATGGTCGGAGCTGATAATTAGAACTGTGTCCTTGTCCAAACCTGTCTCATCTAAAGCTTCAAGCAGTCTTCCCAGCATCCAATCTACATAGCTATTCATTCCAAGATACGTAGCCTGTATTTTTTCCATGACCCCCTCAGGAAGTTGGTCGAGTCCCCTATATTTTCGAATAAGGTTATGGTAATCTGGTTTCCCTTTTATGTCAGAAGCTCTTAAAGGTTCCAAATCTCTTGGATTATACATGTTGTGAAATGGTTCAGGCGCAGAATATGAAGGGTGTGGCATAGTAAGCGGCAGGTATATGAAAAACGGTTTATCACCTTTCTTTCTGTTATGCAAAAAATCTATAGCCGTTTGCACATTCTGCATATCACCGGTCTCATCACAGGATCCCGAAAATGCTTCGCGTAAAAAAGAATATTGACCCGGAGTTCCTTCTTCATAAGGGCATGCACCTGCTTGACCATCTGCTTTTTCGCTTTTAGCCACATCCACTACATCTGGAAAGTAATCCTGTGCATAAAGGTCATTTTTCCCATGCCATTCAATATGATATCCTGCTTCCTTAAGATAGCGAAACAAGCTTGGTTCGTGGTTTCTTAGCAAATGCCACAATGTACGGTGACCTCCTACATGAGGATACCAACCTGTCATTAAAGAACACCTGGAGGGGGTACAGACAGGATGTTGAATATGACACTGTTCAAACATAACCCCCTCTTTTGCTATTCTATCATAATTCGGCATTTTGACCAGAGGATGTCCATAGCAGGATACACTCTCTGCACGCATTTCATCTGGAAAGAAAAATATAAAATTCATGGTTTTTTCTCCTTTTTCATGTTATCATGGAACATAATAATTCTACACAATTTGACTTTCAAAATCCACCCTATGCTTTGTGTATTTTTCAAATTGCAGACTTTAAGAGTTCAGTATATACAAGCAAGGGGGTATGGATTTACCCCCCTTACTCCCTTTTCACATTCTATTATCTTCTCGTTATACAAATGGTTTATTATTTGTGCGCATTTAAATATTCCAGCGTGTATTCTTCTTGAACCTTCTCTCCACCAGCCTTCAGCCATCCTTCAATTTCCTTATTCCATCCTTCTTCATCTATTTCACCTATAACAAATTTGATTATTGTATCATTAATAATCTTGTCCAATTCTGCACCACGTTCCAGATTTGTTTCAGATGTATAAGGAACACATATGTTTGCCACAGTATGTTTCATCATCTCGTTTTTCTGGTCTAATATTTTCTTTTCCAGCGGGTTGAGCACTCCAGGAGTTGGATAAATGTTCGTATCAATAGCTAACTGATCCATTCCGCTGGCATCTTTTTCAAACAAAGCAACTTGTTCCTGAGAACGTTGTGGAACACCATCGACTAAACTGTAATGTAAGTCCTTGATGCCCCATTTGAATAAGTCAATTATTTCTTGATCCAAAAGCTTGTCAAAATATCCAAGTAATTTCTTCAAATGCTCTTCATTTTTGACGGTTTTCTTAGGGAACAGGAATTGTCCGTTATAACCATTTTCTGCAGGTACGAATGTGCCCTTTGTTCCTTGAAGAAATCCGATGGGACTGAAAGTTGCATTCGGATCCAACTTTTGAACATCCCTCTGAAAATTCTGAGCATTACCTATAACTGTAAAAACAGCACATGCAGTACCCTTCACTAAATAATCAGGTTTTGCATTCACAGGAAAATCGTGGTTAATTAAATTTTCCGAGTACAGTTTTCGTAATACTTTCATGCTTTCAAGATACTCTGCAGTTGTAAAGCGGTTTACTACTTTGCCGTCTTTAAGACCCCAGGTGTTTGGTGCACCATACCACATAGACAGTGCTGTTGTGGCATATTGTACGTTTTGATTGTTCATTTCCAATGCATAAGTATCGTTTTGTTTATTTCCATCAGGATCACTCTCAGCCAAAGTCTTAAGCCATGGGTATAAATCATCAGTTGTTTTGGGTTCTTCAAGTCCAATGGCATCAGCGTAATCTTTTCGGTATATCAAACCTCTTCTTGCAAGATCTCGTGTTCTATATAGCCCATAAATTTTACCTTCAACAGAAATATTGTTAAACACAATTTTGCTAAGTTTGTTCTCCAAGTTGGAAAATTCCTTTATATAAGATCCGATTTCCCAAAACACATCAGAACGCAACGCATTTAATATAACAGGTTCTTTGTCGCTTCTCACCAATAGAACTTCTGGCAAATCCATTGCAGCCAAAGATGTCGTTATTCTGTCATTATAGGCAGCATCCGGTATCCAGTTAATATTGAGCTTGGTGTTGGTGTATTCTTCCACCTTCTTGATAATGATATTACTTTCATCCGGTGGAGCTATGGGGTATAAAATCATTGTCATACTAATATCCAACGGCTCAGGCTTGGTTTCACCGGTTTGATCCGGTGTTCCACTTTCTTTCGCTGTATCCTTTACACATCCTGTAAACACGGCTCCCATTAATAGGGAAAGACACAGCACAACAATGATTCCTCTCCATAAAAACTTTGCTTTTTGCATTTTAATACCTCCATTTTTTTAGTAGCTAAGAGCTACTTATTATTTTAAGGCAAAATAGCCTTAATTTCTAATTTTTTTATCCCTTGATGGATCCTAGCATCATGCCTTTAGCAAAATGCTTTTGTAAAAATGGATACACCATTAATATAGGCACTGTTGCAACTACAATGACTGCTTTAGAAACAGTCTGAGGCGGAATATATCTGATCTCACTGTACTCCGGGTCACCTACTCCAACTTCTGATAGAATAACAATCTGTCGAAGCAGTACCTGTATTGGCCATTTTTTCGAATCGGACAGATAAAGTATTGCATCAAAAAATGAATTCCAATGTCCTACCGAATAAAACAGCGCAAATGTTGCAAGCACCGGTCGGGATAATGGGAGTACAATACGGAGTAAGATGAAAAGATCATTACAACCATCAATCTTTGCAGATTCCTCGAGCTCCACCGGTATTTGCTGAAAAAAATTTTTAACAACTATAAGATTGAATGTATTAATAGCTCCTGGTAAAATCAATGCCCAGTAAGAATTGATTAATCCCAAGCCTTTAACAAGTAAGAAGGTTGGAATCATGCCTCCCCCAAACATTAGTGTAAATGTTATCATTTTCATAATGGGTGCTCTTCCTGGCAAATTTCTATGAGCTAGAGGGTATGCAGTCAATACAGTAAAAAACAAATTTACTATGGTCCCTGTAACCGTTAAATAAATTGTTGAAAGTAGGCTTCTTGTGATTGTCGGTGTTGAAAATATGTATTCATATGCTTCCAGCGAGAACTGGGTTGGAAAAATAAGCACCTTTCTCATTAACAATTCTTTGACCGTTGCAAAGGAACTAGCAAAAATATGAACAAATGGAAGGATAGTAACGATTGCAACAATAAATAATATTATGGAATTAATCATATCAAAAATTAAATATTCAGATCTTGCTTTTTTCACCATTTGACTCCCCCCTTAATATATGCCTTCATGTCCAACTTTTTTAGCTAAGTAGTTGGAAGAGACAACTAGTATTAGACTAATAGCAGATTTAAAAAAACCTACTGCTATACTGTAACTGAGTAACCCTCTTTGAATTCCATTTTCGTAAACGTATGTATCAAAGACCTCTGCAACATGCCTGTTCATTGCATTTAGCATAAGAAATATATGCTCAAATCCTGTGTTTAAAAAACGTCCAAGACGAAGTATCAAGAGTGTTATAATTGTACTTTTTATAGCTGGAAGGGTTATATACCATATCTGTTTCCAACGATTTGCGCCGTCAATTTTAGAAGCCTCATACAGGCTTACATCAACACCGGCTAGTGCAGCCAAAAATATAATTGTTCCCCAACCGGCTTCTTTAAGTATGATCTGACCAAAAAAAAGCGGATAAAACCATTCCGGTTTAAGCATAAAATTAATTTTTCCCATACCGATTTGGTTTAATAATAGATTTAATACTCCACTCTCATATGAAAAAATCACATTTGATATTGATACTATAACAACCCAAGAAACAAAGTGAGGTATGTATGTACATGTCTGTACAAATTTCTTCAATTTTAAACATCTTACTTCGTTGAGCATCAATGCTAATATAATGGGTATGGGAAAGTATATTACGAGGTTTAATATTCCTATAGTTAATGTGTTCCTAAACAGCATATTAAAAGCAGGCTCGTTAAAAAACCTCATAAAATGCTTGAATCCTACCCATCTACTGCCAAGCAACCCCTTATGGGGCATATAGTCCATAAAGCCCATAATCAATCCCCACATTGGTAAATATCTGAACACAATATAATAAATCACGCCAGACGCTAACATAATGTACATCCATCGGTTCATTTTGATTTGGTTGAAAAAACTTTTTTTATGCTTTTTTGCAGCAATTCCTGCTAAGTGCAACATAATCGCCTCCATTAGTTCAGTTATACATCATTGCAAAAAAATTGTATCAAGAGCTGCCGTAACAGGCAATAATCATTTTTAATATACTTTTTGAGAATTGTCAATCCTTGAATATTGCACGTTGCATAAACAAAGTAATCAATAGAGTACCTTTATATAATCACTATAATTTTTGAAGCATAATATGCATTTGGTGGATCAGAATAGTTTACCTTTCAAGTATTCAATGCCTTCATATGCCCACTTCTTTTCTCTTTCTATTGTTTCATATATGTCGCCTGAAAAAGGTGGCCACTGTTCCAGTATAACGTTGAAGGATCTATCATAATGAGTTAATATATCCATTATGGCATCAATATCAAGAAATCCTTCTCCGGGGACACTGCCCTGTATTGTGAAACCCATATTTGAATTTAAACGTATAACCGAAACATCTTTAAAGTGAAGACAATTTACATATGGTGCCAAAACTTCAGCAACCTCCCTCACACTCTCAAGAACACCAATTGAATTAATAGTATCAAGACAAATCCCAAGATTCGGGCTATCAACTTTCTCAATTATATATGCAAGATGCTTTACCCTGTGTCGCTCATGGTTTTCCAAGCCAATTTTTACATTTTGTTTCTCATATAATGGTACCACTTGTTTTAAATGTTTTATTGCTAATTCTAATCCATCCTCCGTATCAGGGGTATCAACTATAGTTCTTACATATCCAGAATCGAGTTTCATTGCAATATCTAAATAGTTTAAAAGGTTTTCCGGTAAAACTCCCCGGGTGCCAACTTCAATATCTACCTTATGTTGTTGGGCATTCTCTTTGAAGCGCTGCAACATTTTATCGTCCAAACTACAAAGTGGAAGGTTGTCGCATATTTGAATCAGTCCAACATCCATATCAACAGCTAAATCTAGTATTTCATCCAATCCTATACGTTTTTTTAGTTCAAGTTTGTTCTGTAATCCAACTGACCATGGAAAAGTCCAGCTGCCAATTCCAAGTTTCATAAAAGCCTCCATTTCGCCGCTTCTGCTAGCAGTTCAAATATTCACATAAAAGGTATGTGGCTCCATTCTATCTTTCATTTTCAGCACTAACTGATTTCTTCATGCTCTGATTGCCTCACACTCCAAAGGGTAGTGAGACAATCAGCGCTTGGACATCAGTAAATAGCAAAAATTTACTTGTTTTCTTTCTTAGCAGCTTCCACACATCTATTATAATTTTCCTCAGCCGTGTAGCCCGGTATAAACACAGTAGCAAGCTTAAGAGGTTCATACCCGGTATTAACCATCTGGTGTTTTTCACCTGCATCAGCCCATATAGCCATATCTTCACAAACAGGTGTCTCACCGCCCTCATGCACACATTTGCCTTCTCCCCTTACAATATAAATAAGTTCAGGTCTGTCATGCTCATGATAATCGGTACGTCCCTGAGGAGGCAGTATTGCATGACTAAATGTTATTTCCTTTACCCCTTCCTTATCCGGAGCAAATAAAACCTTAATCCTTCTCTGGTAGGGTGCAGGTACCTCTACGCCTTGTTCTTCCCATGCATTTACAATTTTCATAATAAATCCCCTTTCATATACATTTTTACTTTATAACTTATCAAAATTAATCTCTTCAACACGCTTTTTCAGATTGTGAAGAATGATATTGTGTAACAAAAAGAATAATTAGCCTGTTCTGTTGCTACACTATATCATCTTCATCTAGTGACAACATTGCTTTCCTTACACAAAAATTGTCGTTCCCTGAAAACACCATATATAATACCTTTCCATCGCTGCTCATCCATTTTGTAGGGAAACATCCAAGATCTCCAGGTCCTACATCCCATTTTTCACTAAAATACACCGTACTCCATGGACCCCACGGTTCAGGTGCTTCATATATCCCCAATCCCCCCTCAAATCGCGTATCTGATCCATCTCCAGAACTCACTTGCTGCCATAGAAGGTACCTTTTAATAGCTTTGTTATAACTGATACTAGCACGCCGACAGGAATTCCTGTGAGTAAATATCGCGCCTCTTTTATTTATATCATGTGCCCAGACAGGTTTGTTATCTTCATCTGCCTCTACAAAAAATTCATAAGAATCTCTTTTGGTAAGCAATTCTTTTTTTACTCTCATAAGAATGAAGATGTCTGCTTCTTCATAAGCGCTGGGGTGATCATGGGAAATCATATAAACATAATCATCATGGGATCCATCATAGTTTTTTCCATAGTTTACAAAAGCTATATGACCAAACTCTTCAAATACCCAGTCACACCACTCCCAGCTTTTTGAGTAGTCCTTAGACCGTGCAAGCCTAGCATGCTCTCCCTTTCTATTAGCATTACGCATCCATAGATAAAGCACACCATCCACCATTAAAAGTCCGCTTGATTTCTCACCTCTTTGTCCGAATCCACGTGTTTCTCCGCCCGAGCGAATGTTTTCACAGACAAAGTCACCAGGATCTCCACTTATTCTGCCAAACCCCATACTCAGCTTCTTTGGCAAACTTGGTTCAAAGCCATACCCATCTCCATAGGCTGTATACAAATTATCATCATCAGCCCATGTAATTGGCCAATTATCACTGCCATCCCTAGTGGAGCCTCCAGTTGCAAGCCTTATTATTGTTGAACTGGGAGCCCATTTTATTTCTGTTATCTTCTTGCTCATGGGGTATGGAACTTTAGTTGGCATATTTTCGATTAGTGGATTAGCTACATATGTTAAAAAGTTCTTTTCATTTTCACCTTTTATTGCAAAATCTTTGCCATTTCTTACTACTATAAGACGCTGGCTTGGAGCAACTAATAGATACTGCCCTCCGGCACCTACCGCCATTACTGAGTCCCATGGCAGCAATGGCCAGCATTTTTTTCCATTAAGTTCAGAATTTATACGCCAGCTTGCACCATATATACCTGGATATCCCGAATGCCTCATTGATACTTTAACCGTTTTTTCGGATATCAACTGCTGACCGTCCCAGTTCCCTTTGTCAATGAATAATTTTCCGATCTTAGCAAGAGCATAAGGAGTTATGTTTCCTCCTCCCCAGCTTGGGACCATGCCCATTCCATCCGTATCAAAGGTCTTGGCATATCCAAAAGAAAAGTCATCTTCAAATATACCCATTGGCTTAAAAATTCTTTCATTAAGAAGAGAACGGATATCCTTATACTCACTGTTTTTTAAAGCTGCGGTAACTGCATAGGTGAGCATAGCGATACCAGGATTGCTGTATAAATGTTCAGTGCCTGGGGCAAAAAGCACTGGGGCTTTATCTCGTGAAACAGTAAAAGGGTTTTTAACCTGTCTCCAGAAATCGCCCTTCCATCCTGGAATATCCATGTGTCCTATTTCATTATGTTCAGCATCCGACAAACCAGAAGTATGAGACGCTAATTGGCGAATTGTTATTTTAGACTTAAGTGAATGGTCTTGCCACTGGGGTATGTATTTGCATACATAGTCTTCCAGGCTAATCAATTCACCATCTATTGCAAGCATAAGCGACAGACCAGCAACAATCACTTTTGCCATTGAGGCCGTATAGTGTTTCTTGTTACCGTTCATTTTATCCTTATAACCCTCAAATACAATCTTATCATCACATACAACCAAATATGCTTTAGTGTTTTTCTCTTTTAAAGCTTCCCACTGGTTTAGAAGTTTTTCTGTAGACATTCCCATACTTTCAGGTGTTGCTTTTGCCCATTCAAATTTTATACTCATAATTATGTATACCTCCCTGCTTTTAGTTAATGTATCATGCAATACTTACTTACCAACGTTAGTTTTTGTAGCACCAAACAAGTCTTTACCTAAACTTTTTTATTATTTTATCAGTAGCTTTGCTGACTGCCTTTCAATTAATTCAGGTTTGAGCTTTATTTGTTGAAGTGTAGTACAGCCCCCTTTAGAGCGCTCTTTATTGAAAAGATGGTCAAGCAGTAAATTTGCAGCTTCTCTTCCCATATCATATGTCTTCTGTGCTATTGTGGTTAGTGGCGGATTAACTATGGGAGCCCATTCAGTTTCATCAAAGCATACAAGTGAGAGATCATCCGGAATCTTAACCTTCATTTCATTTATAGCATGTAAAGCTCCACCGCCTAATTTTCCACTTCCAATAAATACAGCAGTTGGTTTGTCATTCATGCTTAGAAGATCTATCATAGCCTTATATGATGATTCATGACTTTGATCGCTGACACGTATATATTTTTCTTCTACATTGTAGCCTGCATCACTAATTGCTTTTATATATCCTGCTAAGCGGTCCTTGAAGGTGCTTACTGCAGTAGGTCCAATAATAAGCCCAATTTTTTTGTGCCCAAAACTTAATAAATGACTTACTGCCAAAATAGCACCGTACTCGTTGTCACTTTCCACAATATCATAGTTCATTTGTGTTCGCCTGTTTATAAGCACAATTGGTATGCCAAGATTATTAAGACCATTTTCCAGTATTTCAAAGTTACTTGTTGGTGAAATAATTAATCCGTCTACTCTGTGCTGAGCAAGAGTGTCAATATACTTTTTTGCCTTAGCCCAGTCTTCATCGCTGTTTCCAACCATCACAATATAGCCCTTTTCACTGGCAGCATCTTCTATACCACGGACAATTGGCGCAAAAAATGGATTTGATATATCTGAAACTAGAACTCCTAAAACCTGAGTTGTCCTCTTCACTAGTGATCTAGCTGCTTTACTCGGATAGTAGTTGAGTTTTTTTATGGCTTCGTTTACCTTCTCAACTGTCTCATCACTCAGCTTGTGTGTTTTGTTTATTACATATGAAACTGTAGCAATTGAAACTTTTGCCTCACGGGCAACATCTTTTATTGTGACCATTCCACATTCCTCGTTTAAACGTTTAAGTGATATGTTATTTATACCATTTTGAAAAATAGATGTCAATAGTACCCAGCGATAATTTTTAGAATTACATATAGAAATTTACAGTTCACAGGTAGCTAAAGAGATATAACTTTCGCAATGTTAGGAAACATTAGCGAAATGCAGCTTAGAGATGTATAGTCAGAGTGAGGAAAAGCAAGCCGACTGTTCTACGCAAACAT
>Ga0265293_10000846_pt1 | contig 70545 bp, 48 predicted proteins | sample Munlanlewell138R_FD_192505 | JGI IMG/M metagenome (GOLD analysis project Ga0265293, IMG submission 192505) | Leachate microbial communities from a municipal landfill in Southern Ontario, Canada - Leachate well 138R | ecosystem: Engineered > Solid waste > Landfill > Unclassified | place: Canada... | reverse complement strand
AAATGATAAGCTCATGAAAAGTGCTATTCCTGCAATATTAGCCATTGAAGAAGCTGTAAAATCAGCTACGGCTTGGCGAGATTTTATATTAATACGCTCTGGGGCATTTATTATTTAGAACACCGCCTTTTCTTTTAAATAATGAAGTGCCACCGATAAGTCCGATGAAAGCAATAATCGGGGTTATATAAACAGCTGATCTACTTATGTCTTCGCCAATTTTTCCAAAACCTTTTTGTTGCAGTAAAAAGGAAACGAGTAAAAAGAATACGAGTCCCATTACCAACGTGACATGAACAATCTTATTTGCTCTAAAATAATTTCCAACAGTCAAAGTTTGGGTTTCCATAATTGCTATTTTTAAATTAGTATTTGATTTTATGTATTTCTTTATCTTTAACTTAATTAAGTACAACACCCGCAGTCATTTATGAAATCCTATCAGAATGGCTGCCAAAATCAGCATTAAAAGTACTAACTTTCTTGATACAGTCCTGCTCCTGTTAGCGCAATGTTTATGTTGTATGATGATTTTTTCTTTCGATAAAAGTCTGAATATTGATAAGTTTATGTGTCGTTAAGCATTTAAAATAATGGTAGTTACAGGAATCCTTAGAGAAGTGGCCCGCTTTATTTATTTTCATTCCAATAGTAACTATCCGGGTATTTTCGTTTTCCGAAAATTGCTGTTCCAACTCTCACTATTGTTGCGCCTTCTTGAATGGCAATTTCTAAATCACCACTCATTCCCATTGATAATTCATTGGCCGGTATTCCTTTATCAAGCAGTAATATTTGTATATTTTTAAGCAATTTAAAGCATTTCCGAACCGCTTCATCTTCTGCCGAAAATAAACCTATAGTCATTAATCCTTTGATATTAATCCGGTCAAAATGAGCAACATCCATCGCAAACTTTAATGCTTCTTCCGGCTTCACACCAAACTTGCTTTCTTCATAAGAGGTGTTGATTTGTAGGAAAGCATCAATCGTTTTATCTTCATATTCTAATCGGTTTTGTAATTTTTGTGCTACTTTAAGTCTGTCCAAAGACTGAATGCAATCGACATCGTATTTTAATAAATCTTTCACCTTATTGGATTGGAGATGACCTATAAAATGTTGTTGATGCTGAATATTTTTCAGCTCATTATACTTTTCTTTAATTTCATCTATTTTATTTTCGCCTATTAAAGTTTGCTTATTATTCAACGCGATTTTGATGTTATCTGCTGATACTGTTTTGGTTGCCAACAAAAGCTTTACTTCCTCACTACTTCGGTTTGCTGCTTCAGAAGCGCTTTTAATTCGATTGAGGATTATTTCAAGATTGGTTTTTATGGTGTTTTCCATATTAAAGAGATTTTTTTACCTTGTAAATCAAATTTTGCATCGAGTTGTATCCAAAACTCGCTTATGAATGTAAACCCGTTTATTGTCCGTTTGTTCTAAAAGGTAATGCTTTTGTGGAGAATTTCGACTGTCCTATAGCAACAGGTTTTAAACGGAATACTTTTCGTAAGCCGATTTCAGCTTTGCGTCGTATTTGTTTTGCTTGTAGCCGGAACCATTATAACCGTGAGCAAAGTTTGCCCAATTCTTTTCACGGAGCCACTCAAGCAATTTTTTCCCGGAAAAGCCGGCAAAGGAAATAAACTTCCCAAATGCAGCAAGATGTTCACGTTCATGCCGGTTCATATGTTCTACAAAATCGTCAACGGAGCTGTAGCCTAAGCTTTTATAATGATAACCCATGATTTGAAACGCTCCCCAGGATGCGGAACAATAGGCGGCCTCTTTTATGCCGGGCAAGTCCGAGATTCGGGCGGCTTTTTCGAGCCGGTCGTATTCAGCAGCGCCTCCTTTGTAGTATTTCCTTGTCCAGCTTTCATATAGAACGTCCTCAAAGTCGGCACTCCACAGGACTTTTGGATCATGGCCGTGTTTTTTTAGTTCGCGCCAAAACACATGACCTTCAAACAGAATCCGTGGGCGGCCTTCGGCTAAAAAGCCTTTGCCGCTGCTTTCCACTTCGTTTACAGCTTTTACGACGGCCGGTTCAAGAGAAAAAAGACGGGCAAAATCAATTAAGTCTTTTTCAGATAAAAACTTATCGTTGAGGTTCAAAATCTCTTTGTCGGCAGCAATAAGTTTGATCCAGGTTTTCATGCCCACAATACCATCAACAACCAAGTTGTTTTTCAGTTGAAAATCCCTGACGGCCAGGTCAGTATCCGTATCAAAATAATTGGTAACCATGAGCTTATAACCCATACGGTTAAGGATTTGTTGCAGGAAATTTACTGACTGTCCCCGTGAGCGATAACGTAATGTATTCATTATAAGAAGTTTAAAATATTATTATGGAGTTAGTTCTATCAGGTTAGCTATCAAAGCTGTCCATCCTGTTTGATGGGATGCGCCTGCACCTCTTCCGTTATCGCCGTCGAAATATTCGTAAAACAGGATGAGATCTTCAAAATATTTATCTCTGTACTTTTCGGCGTGCAGGGCATGAACAGCTTTGTCGCCATTTGCATCTTTGTCAAAAATTTTTATCAGCCGCTTAATGAGCTTATTACTTATCTGCCTCAAATCGAGTTGAGGAGAACTGCCGGTAGGATATTCAAATTTCAAGAGATCACCACCGTAATTGTAATATTCCTTTAGCGACATAATAAACAAATAGTTAATAGGCAACCAAATCGGTCCCCGCCAGTTGGAGTTGCCACCAAAAAGGGATACTGTAGATTCAGCAGGCTCATAATTAATGCTATAGGTTTTTCCTTCTATTGTGATATTATATGGCGTTTCATGAATTTTGGATAAAGATCGAATACCAAATTCACTTAGGAATTCTTTCTGGTCGAGTAAGGTTTTCATCAATACTTTCATGCGTTCTCTGGGTACCAACGACAAAAGCAGATCGTCTCCATCAGCAAAGTCATGTATCACAGGGTGTTTCAAGGTACTGGTTCGGTATTTATTGAACCATAAAATACTTTTTTTGAATACAGGTAATTTTTCAAGTGTCTCCTTCTTTATGTTAAGAACTGCCGCTAACGATAATAGTCCTACGATGGATTTCACTTTTATAGGATAATAAGTTCCGTCAGGAAAAACTAATTTATCGTAAAAAAAACCATCTTTTTCATCCCAGGTGCCAATAAAGTCCTGGCTTCTTTTGTTTAAGGCTTCTGCTATAAAAACAAAGTGTCCGAAGTACTTGATAGCCATGTCTTCATAAGAAATGTCATGCAGTGCAATTTCCAAACTCATTTCAAGCATATTCAAGCAATAAAGCGCCATCCAGGATGTTCCGTCTACCTGCTCCAGGGTCCCATTCACAGGAATACCATGGCTTCTGTCGAACACACCGATATTGTCCATGCCAAGGAAGCCGCCTTCAAACACATTATTCCCACTGTTGTCTAACCTATTTACCCACCATGTGAAATTCAAGGCGAGTTTGTTGAACATCCTTTTTAGAAAATTAACATCACCTTTCCCGCCTTTACGCTTTTCGATTTTGTAAACCTGCATCGTTGCCCAGGCTTGCACGGGTGGATTTACATTACTAAACGACCATTCGTAGGCCGGGATTTGACCATTTGGCGCCATATACCACTCGCGGGTGAATAGTATAAGCTGTTCTTTTGCGAAATCAGGATCGATGAGTGCAAAGCTGATGCAATGAAATGCTGAATCCCAAGCTGCAAACCAAGGATATTCCCAAGTATCGGGCATCGATAAAATATCATGGTTTCTGAGGGTTTTCCAATCACTGTTTCTTCCGGTTAAACGCTGTGGGGGAGGAGCAGGCTGTTTCGGATCACCTTGTAGCCAGGTTTCCACATCGTAATTATAATATTGCTTCGACCATAAAAGACCTGCAAAAGCTTGCCTTTGAATAGTTGCTAACCGCTTGTCCGTTTGCTTAGAAATTGAATTATAAAACTTTGAACTTTCGTTTTCCCGTTTTTGAAAAATCCGTTCAAAATCGCCTTCAAGAGGTGCATCTAATAGGGTATTTGTAAGCCTTAATTTTAGGGTGATAGATGCTCCGGCGTCTAAGTTTAAAACATATAAAGGCGCAAACTTGGTTCCCTCTTCATGTTGCGTAGCCAACGAAAAATCGTTATTGATGATAGCGGTATGAAACAAGTCTTTTTTAAACGGATGATCGTTTCTCGTTTTAAAAACCTTTTCGGTATTGGTTTCGTTTTCAGTAAAAAGCAACTCGGAAGCGGCCTCAAAATAAAAATTATATACACCTAAATAGGGATGATTGACGGCAGCATAAGCTTTGCCATTCTGTTCTTGTTTCGCGATTACTGGTTTTATCTTCATTTCCCTGAAACTCCAGTAATTCCGTATCCAGAGGCATGGCAATACGTGAAGAGCAGCCGCATTCTCACTTCGGTTGCTTATGGTTATTTTAATCAGAATATCTTCAGTGTCAGCTTTTGCATATGCCGTTAAAATGTCGAAATAGTCATTTTTATCAAAAATACCTGTATCAAGCAATTCAAATTCCGGGTCATTCTTTCCTCTTTTTTTATTTTCGGAAATCAGTTCTTCATAGGGAAATTTGTTCTGAGGATATTTGTAAAGACATTTCATGTAGGAGTGGGTAGGCGTATTGTCCAAATAGTAATACAACTCCTTAACATCCTCACCATGATTGCCTTGTGGATTGGAAAGGCCGAACATGCGTTCTTTCAGTATGTCATCCTTGCCATTCCAAAGTGATATTCCAAAGCACATATTACAATAGCGGTCGGAAATACCGGCGATGCCATCTTCACCCCAGCGGTAGGTTCGGCTGCGGGCATGTTCATGTGGGAAATATTCCCACGCATGGCCAGACGGGCTATAATCTTCTCTTACAGTGCCCCATTGGCGCTCGCTTAGATAAGGACCCCAATGCAGCCAGTCTTTCTTTTTAGTGTAATTTTCTTTAATCCTTTTGTGTTCTTCTGTCATATTGGTTGTTTTTTAAAGGAGTTCAATCATTTATTGTAAAAACAAGGAAAAAATTCTTTGCTCCATCCACAAAGATAGTTGTACCATTTTAATATTTTGATCTGTTTAAGCAAATTCATCACGGAGAGCTTTTGTGGGCTCTTTTATAAAAACCATAGAACGAACACGGGGTTTCACAGCCTAAATTCATTTGAAAATGGATAATCTAAAATACTGACAATCAAAAATATAAAAAGTTCATTATTCTCTATTTTATTCATTATTAACAGATTATATACTTATGTGAAACATCAGTTAGTAGAAATTCGAGTTTGATACTTAAATTCGGTACTCATCTCTGATTTGTGCTATAAAAACGACATATTGAAAGACTCTTCGCCTGAGAAATTAGCGGTCTCGTTTCCTCAAAATATTTTGACGAGACGAAACCGCGCTGTTAATTGTGTGTATTTTGAGCGAATGGCTGAAAAAAACGTGTGTTAACTACAAAAATCATATTTCTTATTAAGTTGATATTTAGTGATGTATTGGTTTTCAGCATGCTGTTAAAAGAGTTCTGGTGCGATCTGGTCGCAAATACCGAGCGGGAGAATGGCTATAGCTTTTAACGCTTGGTTTTTTTTAGATAAAATTTTCAAAAACAAAAAAGAGGTAAGTACTTCCAGCTTTGGAGTACTTACCTCTTTTTTATGAAATATTATTGCATCAGTTTTGGGGCTGATCGTGTCAAAGCCTAATTTGAAAATGGTATTTTAAATCCACTGATACCTTATTGAACTTTTAGTGTCCTTCATGACCATGTCCACCACCGTGTTCCATGATGTCATGAATCGCTTCAACGGTATGCGTATAATCAACATAAGCTTCCACATAAGCCCTGCCTTGCGCTATTGAATTGTCCTTCACTTTGTTGAGCTCAGCAACTTTTTCATATTTTTCGCGAATCACCTGATCGATATGGCTATTCAAGTTCACTAAAAAATCATCCACATTTCCATCTATAAGGGTTTTGTCGGTCATCTGAATAATTGGTTTGGTAGTCCCGGCCGGTTTTAATCCGGTATAAGGAGCGCCTTCGGTTTCGCGATGCAGGCGGACGAGGGTTTCTAAAAAATACTTTTCAACGATGGCATAAACTTCTTTATCACCACTTTTCAAACTGTAGGTCTTATTGAACAATGAAATGATTTCCTGTTCTTGTTCTTTTGTAACCCATTTTAAAACCAGGTTGACATTATTCGTTTCAAGTGCTTTGGTGGCTTCTTTAATTACGGGGCCATCGAACGAATCGCAATGCGCTGAGGCGGGCAGTGTGCCAAATAATATTAAGAGTGATGCAAACACAATCGGAAGGATTGCTTGTAAATAACTTTTAGGGGTTTGAAGTCTCTTTGTGCCTTTTGTTCCCAAATTCATTTTTTTTGTGCTCATGATAAATTTATTAAATGATTAGAATTATGATTTGTTGATGCAAAAGTATCCTGGCAAAGCTTCCTGTGCGACCTACTTGCTAAGGTAGTACCCATTTGGCAACAAAACGAAGTCCTGTTTTAGAAAGATGAACTTAAAAATAAATATTTAAGATATTGGTAAGCAGCTGTTTATAGCTGGTTCTTATATTCGCTTGGAGTTATTCCGGTCATTTTCTTGAAAACCCGGTTAAATGCCGATTTAGTATTAAATCCGCTTTCAAAAGCAATCCCAAGTATGGATAAATTATCAAATTCAGGCCTGGCCATTTTGGATTTTACTTCTTCAATCCTGTATTGATTGATAAAATCAAAGAAGTTTAGGCTAAACTTTTCATTGATGACCCGCGAAAGATGATGTGATGGGATCTGAAGCTTAGCTGCCAGTCCGGGGAGTGTGAGGTCAGCATCCATATACGGTTTTTCTGTCTCCATCAAACGTTTAACCTGGTTGACATAGTTTTCTGCCTCGGTATCACTCAACAATACAGTCGCGTATTTTGGTTTAGGTTTCGTCACGTATTCAATGTTATGGTCAGGAAAATGAGTGAATATTTCTTTCTGCTTTAGGCCAAAATACCCGATTAAGATGATGAAAACAGACAAAGAGAGAAATAAGCCATCGGTGCAAAATATCCATGAGAATAGATGAAAAACATGATGGATTGTTGCAGCAATTATTAAAACTGTCCAAATAGCACCAAAAGAATAAACCAGCTTTCTTAGCCAGTCCAGATTTATGTTTTCAGTGGTCGAAAAGTTGTTGAAAATATTGATATCCAATATCTTAAATAGCCTGATGGACAACAGAAAATAGACAGGGCCGGATAAGGCGGTAAGGATTAAAAAGAAATTAAACAACCAAGGAGATCCATGCTCAGTTTTCACGTGGTCAAGCCGAATGCTTCCGGCAATTTCCGGAAATAAGGGACTTGTAAACACAAATATATTGAAAAGCAGAAATGGTATAAAATGGAACAGGCTTTTTCTCTGAAATTTATAATTTTCGTCTATCAAGGCTGAAATATAAAGAAACAAAAATGGCCCATGCAGCATCAGCAGTGAAATAAAACTTACTGACAACAGATGAAAATCGGTGAATAATATGTTCGACAAAAAGGCATAGCTACCAACATATAGACCTAAATATATCAGCCAGTAAATCAGCACTTTGTCATGTAGCACCTTCTTTTTCTGCAAAATCAAAATCGCGAAGAACAAGGCATTAAAGGCAGCTATCAAAAAGAAATATTTCATGGTTTATTTTATCAAAAAATTCTATTTTGTCTATTATTTCCAGGATATTTTAATCCATGAAAGCTAAGGGCGAATATAAAAATAATTGCCGACAGCGGGCTTCATCCTTGTCAAATTACATAAAGATGGAACGGAACAAAATGTCATTTTGATGCGCTATAAGTCGCGAAAGCTCTTGAGAGCTGTAACACAAAGTTGCATGAAGAGGCACAGAGTTATACAAGCGCATATTTGTGATAGCGGAGAATTATAGAAGGCTACCCAGGGTTAATATATATTTATCAATAAACAGCTGTTTTTCTTTGGATTTATATTGCTGAATATAGCGTGGATGTTCAAGGACTTTCAAACTGCCGAACAGCTTAGCTTCTTTGTTTATTTTGTGTAAAAAGTTTGCGTTTTTCTTTCCTAACACGATAGCCTCAGAAGTATCTAATCCCATGTTGATGTTTATTTTAAGGGTCGAAATCATATATTCTTTCACCATTTCAAAAAGACCGCGCTCGTCATAATAATTGGCATTCAGCCATTTGCCATCTTTTGTTTGACGGACAATGGCCAAAGGAAATGGTGAGTTGATATAAAATTGTTTGTAGAACTCTTTTGCGCCGCCGTATTCAGCTATCATATCGTAGAGAAAAACTGAAGAAACTTCATGCGTATAAGCCGATTGCATTTTTATGCCGCAAACGCTTTCGAGACGTTTTGTATCCGTGAATGGCACACCCGTTACGCCGGCTCCGTGACGACTTGGGTTTATGCCGATAATAAATTTCCGTTGATTTGAATCTGCGTAAAATTTATGATAAAACCTTTGCATAACTTCCATTGTTTCAGGATTATCCATAAAGGGGTTAATCACTTGAAAACCTTCCGGTAGCTTGCCTGTATAGTGTAACTGACCGTTGAAATCAATTACTTTTTCTCCAAAGTTTTTTGACATATTAGTATATTTATTTTCCTGTCATTTTGCGCTTTCTGCAAATGCAATAATATGTCCATCCAAATCAGCGATATAACCAACTTTATCTCCCCAGTCGCGGCTTTTTAAATCGCTTATTGCCTTTCCACCAAGTTGAATTCCTCTTTGCACATATGCAGCTGCATGCTGAACTTTTAAATAGAGTTCACATCTTGGTATGCCTTTGCCTTGCTGAGGATGTGGGACTTTGTTTTCCAAAATTTTCGCGATTCCATTTTCGGGCATTAAGCCTAACTTTACGCATTCAGCTAATTCAAATTCAGTCATACCAGGTACATTTAAACTGGGTTTGATTTCCAGAAGTTGTTGGTAGAAGGCTGTGCTTTTCTCCTGATTAGCAACGTAGAGGATAAATTCTATTTCTTTCATCTTTATAATTTCATTTTTTGATTCTTACATAAACGTGTTTTATGGACTTATTGCCAACGGCCCTTTCTTCTATTTCAAACTCTGAATCCAGTGATTTTATCATGGGCGTTAGCTTGGTAAAACCGTAATTTCTGGGGTCGAAGTCAGGTCTCTTTTTATTCAACAAACCACCGACTCTCGCCAGAAAAGCCCATTCTGTATCATCGGCTATATCGTCAATCGTTGTTTTTATCAGGTTAATGAGCTTGGCATCAATCTTATCGACCTCAACTGCTGGAGTGGGCTTTGGCGTGGTACTTGTTTTTGAACCTTTCGGTTCCTGTTCCCGACCGGCAGTTTCTGATTCAGAGAGAATTTCTAAGTAAATAAATTTATCGCAGGCGACGATAAAGGGCTTTGGTGTCTTTTTTTCGCCAATCCCAATTACCAGCTTACTGGATTCTCTGAGGCGTGTTGCCAATCGCGTAAAGTCGCTGTCGCTTGAGACGATGCAGAAGCCATCAATCTTTTCGCGGTGAAGGATATCCATGGCGTCAATAATCATCGCGGAATCCGTGGCGTTTTTCCCAGTCGTATAGCTGTATTGCTGAATTGGTGTGATGGCATGCTCTAATAAGGCGGGCTTCCATCCTGCGACAGTCGGTTTGGTCCAGTCGGCATAAATCCTTTTTATAGAAGGAATACCAAACTTTGTAATTTCATCCAGCATGCCTTTAATATTTGCGTAAGGGATATTGTCTGCATCTATCAGGACGGCCAAATTCAAATCTGTATTTTCTCTCATGGTTTTGAGCGTTATATTATTTTTTCTATCAATTTTTCGCGTTGGGTACGGTGTTTTTAACCGGTGCGGATGCTTGTATAACAACCCAACGTTTAAGTTTTCACCCAAGATATAAAAATAAAAAGAATTTCGTCTTAATCCAGCTGAATTATCGGTAATTGAATTGAAGTATGGTTTTTAAAAGTTTCACAATTGATCCCACTCCGAAAAGTATTATTCTGCCACTTCGGTACGCTCAGCGCATCGTTTGGTGGCATTTTTTTGTTTTTTGACTTTTCGGAGAGGATTCAAAATTATTTTTCTCACACCAAATCCAGGAACAGCTTAATCTCCTCTTTTGTGTTAAAGAAATTCGGGCTGACCCGGATATTTTTAGCTTGTAAAGTCACTAAAACACGCTCAGCCATAAGCTTTTCGTATAGTGCTTTAGTTGTGTCATAAGAACCCGTATTAAAATGAACGATTGCGGATCTCTCTTCTCGGTTTTTTGTTGGCGTCACTATTTGATAGCTCTTTTCTTTAAGGCCATCAATCAGTAGGTCAGTGTTTTCCAGCGCTTTCTCATAAATGTTTTTAATGCCAATATCCAACAATAATTCGAGTCCGGCGTTCCAGGCATCAAAGAGTGAGTATGCAATTGTGCCGGTTTCAAATTTTTTGGCGTCATCAAAATAAACAAGTTTGTCGTGCTGCGACTCCGCGGCAAACATACCGGGCAATACCGGTTCAATTATTCTCGTGGCTTTTTTGCTGACATATAAAAATCCGGTTCCATGCATGCCAAGCAGCCATTTGAAACCACAGCCTGCCATCACGTCAATCTCGTCTTTTTCGATATCAATGGGAATCATGCCAGCGGCTTGTGCCACGTCAACCACAAATAAAGCACCTTTTTTATGAGCCGTCTTCCCGATGGCGGTTAGGTTTGGCCTGAAGCCGCTATTGAATCGCACAGCAGCGATAGTAACAACACGTGTCTTGTGATCAATAAGCTTTTCAAATGCCTTCGGATCAATACTATTATCGGCATTGATTTTCGCAAACCGAATTTCAACACCTTGTTTTTCAAGTTGTAACCAGGGAAAGCAGTTGTTCCAATGTTCGCGCTCAGGGATTACGATATTATCGCCTTTTTTAAGGCCGAGGCCTTGCGCCACAATGCCCATACCCACGCCAGTGCTTGTCGCTAATGCGTATTCTTCGGGTAAACCACCTAAGAGTTTTGACAGTAAACCACGCGTGCTGTCGCGCTTAAAGGATTTTTTGTCCACAGGATTAAACTCGGTTTGCAGATGCGCCTGAAGTCTGTCATTTACCAAGGTGTTCAGAGGAGCTTGTAAGGCGTTGTTAAGATATACAGCTTCTTTTGTGATTGGAAACAGTGATCGAATTTGTTCTATATTCATGTGGGAAAACCTTTAAGTCCATTAAAAAAGAAAAAGTGAAATCTATTTTTAAAGAAAAAACGAAAAGCGATAATAATCAATATTAACGCAATCTGTCCTAAATAAGCATACACCTTTCCAAGGTTTAAAGCCCATCCAAGCAATGGATTTATTTTTGGAACTAACATCCTGGTGTCTTTTGGGTTAATGTAGAAAATCCCTTTCCAGTTGTTTGGGTTTTTAGGCATTAAATCGTAATTTGTTTTTTTTCGTTTCATGGAGTTTCATTTTGGGCCATGGCATTTAAATTGGTTTCAAATATAAATACTTCACGCGCATTGAGTTTGTTGATTAAGTTGAAATCCTGATCGTCTCATTTGAACGGAGTAAAAGTAGGGGCATTTTTAATAACTCCAATCGATTTAATCGTGTTTTTGAGCAAGTCAGGAAGATTCCGAAAACTATAGGAAGAACGAACTACAGCTCTTGCCATAAACTCTATTTTTCACAATGACTGATTAAAACTAAGTCGCTAATAAATCGAGGGTTATAAATTCATTTTTCTAAAATGTTTCTATTCCTTTATAGCTGATGTGCTTTTGCAATCTGTCTCCCATACTGCTCTTCAACAAATCAAAGTCTTCAACCTTTAACCAGAGCAAAACAGACTTAAATAACGCTAGACATTGCTAAAGCTATACACAGGCCATCTAAAAAACAAAAAAAGGCAGAGAAGCACGAACGGTGTGACTAATGAAAATTCCACTAATGCTTGATAAGAAATGGTTCTTCTGGCCAAAAATCAAGGCATAAAAAAAGTGATAACCATTTGATTATCACTTTCTATCGGGTGGAAGACGGGATTCGAACCCGCGACCCTCAGAACCACAATCTGATGCTCTAACCAGCTGAGCTACAACCACCGTTTTGAGGCTGCAAATATACAATGATTTTGTGATTCCAAAGGCCATCGACGAAAATTATTGACGAGCCTACCAAAAGATTTGGTAAATAATCTGCTACATTTGCAGTCTTTGCCAAAAAGCAAATTGTAAAACCCTAAATACGCTTGAAGAATTTATCCGAAAATAGCAGTCCTTTCCTCATCACCTGGAGGCGTTTCAAGCAAAATATGCTGGGTATCACAGCGCTCTCCGTGGTTTTGTTGGCGGTTCTTTTGGCAATCTTTGCTTATCTCATCATCCCCGACAATAGTCCCGACGCTAACCGACAGCTGTTAGAGATAAGCACCCGCAAACCTGGTTTCAAGGTGCAAATGCTGCTTGTGCCCAAAGAAAATCAATCTCCAAAAGCCGGTTTTTTCAAACGAATATTTTTCGGACAAGCCGAACGTTTTAACTACTATCCCATTGACAGTCTTCAATTTAGTAGTGGCTACCTAAGTGCTAAAATTTTCAATCCTGATGCTGATTTCAGCGACGAATGGCTTCAGTTTCCTTACACGAGCTGGCAAATGGTATCAAATAACACAGCCGACTTTCAAAAGCTAATTAACCAGAACTACTTGCACACCCAGACATTCTGGTTGGGTACGGATCAGTTTGGACGCGATCTGCTTAGTCGCTTGGTATTGGGTGCCAGGGTAAGCCTTTCGGTGGGTTTTATCGCCGTGCTGATAAGTTTGTTGGTGGGTGTAACTTTGGGCAGTCTTGGTGGTTATTTTGGCGGAAGAACGGATGATATCGTGGTCTGGCTTATTAATGTGGTGTGGTCAGTGCCTACCTTATTAATGGTTATTGCTATCACTTTTGCGCTGGGCAAAGGCTTTTGGCAAATCTTTTTGGCAGTAGGCCTCACCATGTGGGTCGAGGTGGCGCGTGTGGTTCGTGGTCAGATACTTAGCCTGCGCGAAGCTTATTTTATTGAAGCCTCTAAGGCACTGGGCTATAATAATTTCAGGATTATCAGCCGCCATATTTTACCCAATATTATGAGTCCGGTCATTGTAATTTCGGCAGCCAACTTTGCTTCGGCTATTTTAATTGAAGCAGGTTTGAGTTTTTTAGGTCTTGGCGTTCAGCCGCCTACGCCTTCCTGGGGCAGCATGATAAAAGAGAATTATGCCTTTATCATTCTCGATGCGGCTTATCTGGCGCTTTTGCCCGGGTTGGTGATTATGCTACTCGTGCTGGCTTTTATGTTGATTGGTAATGCCTTACGCGATGCGATGGATGTGAAAAAGTAAGGCTGAACACACTTTCCCGAACTCCGCCACCGTGCGGGATAAAAAAGGAATATTTCCCGCGGATAACGCAGATTCCCGCGGAAAAAGGATCGGCGAAAATCAGCGAGATCTGAGGGAGAAAATTAGATTTCAATTTCCTTCATCGAATTAAACGAATTGTACGAATTGATACTGTATATACGGTTTAATCCGTGCAATTCGATGATTACTTATTTGTTTGATGGTATAATGATTTGTCTGTTTCGCCTGATGGGATGTACCCACAATTGGTCTTTTTTCAGTCTTTTGCCGAAAAAATGTTGAGTCTTAGTGACATTTCTTTGTTTTTGACTTTACGGAGCAGACTCAATCTTTGATTCTTCAAATCTTCAAATCTTTGAATTTTTGAATCTTTGAATCTTGAGCCTACTCCGAAAAGTAACATTTCGACACTAAGATACGAAATCAGGAAAATGGAAAAACATTAAACACTTGATATTCAAATTTTTAAGAATCATAATTTCTTGTGTATTAGTGGCATTCTTTATCTTTTGACTTTTCGGAGGGGACTCAATCTTTGAATCTTTGAATCTTAAAAAATCCCCAAAAACTTCTTCTTCCGTGGATTGTAATTGTCTGCATTGTAGCAAGCACCCGTATCTCTGTTTCCAATGCAAAAACCTTTTCTCATATTTATCTTCACCGAGGCATAAATATCCATGCCATTGATGTCTCTGAAGCCTAAAAGCGTTCCAAGCCTATCAGTTCCAATGGTGAAGAAACCCAATCTCACCGCTGCTCCAATACGCAGAATCTGATATTCATACAGGCTCACAGGCAGCATGGCTTCAAACCAATCTGTTTCGTATCGTGGTGTAAGCGCCAGTTGTGCCGGTCGCCGCACCGCATATTGCGCCAGTTGCAACGGCTGAACTAAGGTAGCATTCAGATACCAGTTTTGCTTGTAGTGATAGTCAAATTGCACGCTAAGTGCCGTTGGCAATCCAATCTTAAACTTAGCAGCAGCCAGCGAGGCATCGGGATCGCCCAAAAGCTCATCACTCACCTCTGCCATCAGCTCGTTAATGTTGTCAAATTTCAAATCTTTCAGGTTTTCCCATAGCGCGTCCACATCTCTGAACTCATGTTTTTGAGCATTTTTGGAGAAGTTGATCGCACCAAGATCAAGAATAGAGACACCCAGTCGCCAAAAATAATCTTTGTAACCTTGTTCGCAGATGCGCTGGTTGTTAAAGTTTTGATAGCCTTCTTTTCTTAGGGTGTAAGTGATACCCAGATCAACTCCCAAACCACCTCCTTTAAATAGACCACCGCTGTCCGGAAAGTCGTTATTGCTATAATCTATTGGTAGTGCGATACCGAAATCAGCATTCATGTCATAAAATTTGATCGTCTCTCTGTCCAGCACCATATAATCTATCTTATCAATCTTGGCAAACATCCCGCCATAGCCCATCAAATATTTCAAGGTGATGCCTGCCGCCCAATGCTCGTTGGCTACTTTGCGAAAGGCATAGGCATAACTCAGTCCTATCTCGCCCCAGGCCAGCGATGCCACATCAATATTTTTATCTTGAAACAATATATTTTGAAGTGGTGCATAACCTAAAGAGTTCACACCCAAAACAGCCATTTCATAAGGTACTTTATTCATCGTAGTGTAGGAGCGCGCTGCGGTATGAAAGGCGAAAGCATGATCGCCGGTTTGCAAAAATCCACCTAAAGCGTAATTATTGCTGATTGCGGCTCCCGATTTTCGCTTTGTGTTTTCATAATAGCGGTAGCTTTCATCGGTTTGCGGATATTTAGGTATTTGTTCAGAATTTTTAATTAAAGGCACCAAGTTAAAATCGGCACCGGGGATATAAATAAAATTATTTTGACCCCAAGCATTGATGCTAAATAAGTGCAAGTCAAAATAGAGCTTGCTTTGAAGCATATTAGCCGGATTGACTCTGGTAGAAGTTGAACCGGCAAAATTTCCCTGCGTAATTCCTGTTGATTCCTGGGCAGAAACGCCAGGAATCCAAAATATGTTTAACAATGCAAGCAACAAACTTGCTTTGAAGTTAATGTGCATGAAATATATGTTGATATCCTTTTAAACTTAACGCAAAAGTAGGGGTTTTAGTTTTCTATTAGTTCCTAAAAAAATTAATGGAGTAGGATTTAGTCATGCTTGCAGCTGATTCTTGGGCAATTCCTGACTAATTCTTTTTTAGGTTCAGTAGTAAATAAGTCAAAAAAGCTCGTATATTTGCAGCCGCAAAAGCAGGAGGTAATCCACAATGCGATTAATCGGGCGGATGTGGCGTAATTGGTAGCCGCGCCAGACTTAGGATCTGGTGCCGAGAGGCGTGGGGGTTCGAGTCCCTTCATCCGCACAAACACTGGGAGTAAAATACACAAGTCACGGTTTGCTGTTCAGCACAATCGGATTTGTGTATTTTTAATGGAAATCATCATTAAGTAACCGGTGATGCCCTCCTGCGAAATTGTCCTTTTTTTTGAGGTAAAGAATTAATTATTATTTTTTTTATGAATATTACACACGAACCTCTGAGCGATCTGTCAGCAAAAATCCAGATCAAAGTATCCAAAGATGATTACGAAAAAGAGGTTGACGCCGAACTGAAAAAATATCAGCGTCAGGCTTCAATGCCGGGTTTCAGACCAGGGAAAGTGCCTTTTGGAATGGTGAAAAAAATGTACGGTCCATCCATCACCGGCGAAAAAATCAATCAGCTTGTTTCTGATGCGCTTAACAACTACCTTGTTGAACAAAAGATGCCTGTAGTCGGCTATCCACTGCCTATGCAAGAAGCAACAGATATTGATGCTGTAAAAGACAATGAGGATATCAGCCTGACATTTGAAGTAGGTTTTGCTCCTGAAATTACTATCGACCTCTCGAAAATAGAGGTGCCTTTCATCGAAATCAAAGCTACAGACGACGATATCCAGAAAACTGTTGACAATATCATCGATAATAATCCCGAAATCACTTCTGTTGATATAGTTGGCGAAAACGACCGGCTCGAAATTAAGCTTGTTCAGGCCAATGAAGCCGGCGAAGAAATTGAAGGCGGCTTTGAAAAAGAAGTAAAGTTGCACCTAGATCAAATCACTGATAAGGAATCGAAAGATGCCCTCATCGGCAAAGAAGCCGGTTCAGAGTTTATCTTTAACCTGGCCAAAGCCATGGGTTCCGAAGAAGCTGTTATAAAATTCCTCCAACTTGGTGAAGACGAGTTGGAAATGGCTAAATCCGACTTTAACCTGATTATTCAGGATATAGAGCATGAAGAAAAACCAGCACTTGACGAAGCCCTTTTTGAAAAGATATTCCCCGGTAAAGAAATTAAAGACGAGGCTACTTTCAAAGAACAACTGAAAGGAGACATTGAAAATCAATTTGCTCAGGAACATAAAAGATATTTCTTTGGAAAAGCTGTAGATCAGTTGCTTGAGCAGGTTGACTTACCTTTACCGGTAGATTTTCTCAAACGTTGGCTTATCGAAACTTCCGAAGGAAAGCTAAAGATGGAGGAACTCGACAAAGAATTTGATAGCAAATATGCTAAAGGTATACGCTGGCAACTTATTGAAGCCGAATTGATGAAACAAAATCCTGAATTGGCTGTTAAAGAAGAAGAAATCAGAGCACATGTTAAGTCCTATTTCTTCGGATCTATGGGGCTCGACATCATGGATGAAGAAATGGGCCAACGGATGGACGGCATAATTGATACCATGCTCCAAAATAAAGAAGAGACGAGACGTATCAGCGATCAGCTTTCCGAAACGAAACTCACAGACTTATTCCTTGATAAAATGCCACGTAAAACCGAATCAATGAGCTACGAAGCATTTGTTACCAAAGTAAATGAAGAACATAAAGAGCATGATCATGAATAATGAATTTCACAAATATGCCACACGTCATTTAGGCCTGAACAGCCTGGCATTAGAGCAATACACCTCTTCCGTAAAAAATTATATCTCACCTACCATTATCGAAGAGCGCCAGATGAACATCGCAACCATGGATGTTTTCTCCCGCCTGATGATGGATCGTATTATCTTTCTGGGCGTTCCGGTTGACGATTATGTAGCCAATATCATTCAGGCGCAGTTGCTCTTTTTAGAATCTGTTGATTCAAAAAGAGATATTCAAATATACCTGAACACACCTGGTGGATCAGTTTACGCCGGCCTTGGAATATACGACACGATGCAATATATCAATCCAGATGTGGCGACTATCTGCACCGGGATGGCAGCTTCGATGGGTGCTGTTTTATTGTGTGCCGGCGCACCCGGAAAACGTACAGCACTCAAACATTCGCGTGTCTTAATTCATCAACCGATGGGCGGTGCGCAGGGTCAAGCCTCTGACATCGAAATTACAGCCCGTGAAATTCAGAAGCTGAAAAAAGAATTGTACGACATCATTGCAAAGCACAGCGGACAGACCTACAAAAAAATCTGGCGCGACTCCGACCGTGATTATTGGATGACGGCCGAGGAAGCCAAAGATTACGGCATGATCGACGAAGTGCTTCTCAAAAGTAAATCATAATTAGTATGGCAAAAAAATCAGACCATTGTTCTTTCTGCGGAAAGCAGCGCAAAGACACCGTATTGCTTATCTCAGGCATGGAAGCCCATATCTGCGACCAATGCGTGGAACAGGCTAAGCTTATCTTGGCAGAGGAAAGCACCCACCATAAAACAGATAAGAATCTCCCTGATTTTAAATTACTTAAGCCGGTTCAAATCAAAGAATTTTTGGATCAGTATGTAATTGGCCAGGATGATGCTAAACGGGTGCTGGCAGTGGCTGTATATAATCATTACAAACGTATCAATCAGCGTGATGGCAAGGATGATGTGGAGATTGAAAAGTCGAACATGGTTCTGGTAGGTGAAACCGGAACGGGAAAAACCCTGCTTGCCCGCACCATCGCCCGTATGTTGCATGTGCCTTTTGCCATTGCAGATGCTACCGTGCTTACCGAAGCCGGCTACGTAGGCGAAGATGTGGAAAGTATCTTGTCGCGACTGCTTCAGGCGGCTGATTTTGATGTGAAAGCTGCCGAAAGAGGCATTGTTTTTATTGATGAGATTGATAAAATTGCACGCAAAAGCGACAATCCGAGCATTACCCGTGATGTGTCTGGCGAAGGTGTGCAGCAGGCACTGTTAAAACTTCTCGAAGGAACTTATGTGAACGTGCCACCCCAGGGCGGACGTAAACATCCTGAGCAGAAAATGATTCAGGTGGATACCAAAAACATCCTGTTTATCGCCGGCGGTGCCTTCGACGGCATCGAGCGTATTATTGCTACGCGTACGCGCACTAATGTCATTGGTTATGGCACCGACAAAGAGATGGTGGCCGACAAATCTAATCTGTTGCAATATGTTTCGCCCGCCGACCTGAAAAAGTTTGGCCTGATTCCGGAAATTGTGGGTAGGCTGCCGATTCTTACTTACCTGAATCCACTCACGCCCGAAATCCTTAAAAGAATTCTTACAGATCCTAAAAACGCCTTGATAAAACAGTTTGTAAAACTGTTTGAGATGGACGGCATCAAGCTGGTGATAGAAGATGAGGTGCTGGATTTTGTGGTAGAAAAAACCGTTGATTTCAAATTGGGAGCTCGCGGTTTGAGATCCATTCTGGAAGCCATCCTCACAGATGATATGTTTGAGCTGCCCTCAAAAAAATCAGTGAAATCTCTGGTGGTTTCGCTCTCTTACGCACAGAATAAATTTGACAAAGCCGGCCTCTCCAAATTGAAGGTGGCTTAGACTTTGCTTGTCTTAGAAAATATTTCTGGCACAAAACTTGCGTTTCACCGCTTCATGGTTCGCAAAAGCATCATTTTCTTTAGTATTTTTATCCTTGTAATAGGAACGGCTTCGGCACAGCAAGTAGCTGATACAAGCCATGTTTCCGATACGTTGGTCGTGTTGGCAACGGTAGAAGATGGAGATACCACGCTCATCGTGCAGCTGCCTGAAGTTAACGTGTATGCAATGCGCCTATTCGATAGCCGACGCGATATCCGCAAAGTAAACAGGCTGATTCATCATGTGAAAAAAGTGTATCCTTATGCCAAACTTGCCGGAATAAAACTGCGTGAATACGATAAAATTCTGATGGAAGCCGGCAGCGACAGTGAACGCCGAAAAATTATGCGCAGAGCCGAAAAAGAGCTGAACGAACAATTTGGCGGCGAACTTAAAGACCTGACTTTCACACAGGGAAAAATTCTTTTGAAACTTATCGACCGTGAAACAACCAATACCTCTTACGATCTGGTAAAGGATTTGCGTGGTGGCTTCACCGCTTTTTTCTATCAGGGATTTGCCCGTATATGGGGCTATAACCTCAAAGATCGTTACGATCCTGAGGGCGAAGATGAGCTGATAGAAACAATTGTAATACTGATTGAGCGCGGACAGCTATAAGCTTATTTCCCCCTGCCTTGCAACACTATCAAAACGGTATAAATCAGGATTTTCACGTCCATCGCCAGGCTCATGTTTTCGATATAGAGGATATCGTATTTGAGCCTTTCAATCATTTCGTCAACATTAGAGGCGTAGCCGTATTTAACTTGCCCCCAGCTTGTTATGCCAGGTTTTACTTTAAGTAACAAGCGATAATGTGGTGCTCTTTGTACGATTTGATCGATATAGAACTGCCTCTCCGGGCGCGGCCCCACCAATGACATATCACCCTTTAAGACGGTGTAAAACTGTGGAATCTCGTCCAGCCGTACTTTGCGGATAAACTTGCCAAAAGGTGTGATGCGGGGATCGTCATCGCTCGAGAGCTGTGGCCCAGCCTTTTCTGCATCAGCATACATGCTTCTGAACTTGTGCATCCTAAACGGACGGCCTCGCACACCAACGCGTTTCTGGGAATATAAAATTGGACCTCTCGACGAAAGTAAGACGCCAATTGTGGTAAAAAGATACAGTGGAATCAATAAAATCATGGCAATAATCGATACCACTATGTCAATCATGCGCTTGGCTGATTGTTGCCAGGCAGGCATCAAATCAGGTGAAATTTGGATAAGCGGGGCATGCCAAATTCCGGAAAGCTTTACTGATCCAAATAATATATCTTGCATAATGGGAATGATTTTGATAACAGCAGGCGTGTCTTCAAGCAGCGCGATAATACTGTCGATGGTACCGGTTTCGGAGCGTTCAATGGCGATGATAACCTCCTCAACCTTGTGTTCTTCTACAATACGTTTGATGTCTTTGTAGGATCCCAGGTGCGGTAAATAAGTTCCGATTTTGTAATCATCCTTGTCATAAACACTGGCAAAACCCACGAAAATATTTCCGGCAGAACGTTCCTGACTTTCAATCTCTTTATAAATCGCAAGGGCGTTGCCATTACTGCCAACTATCACCGTGTTAAATCCAATTGATTTTTTGTGAATCTTACTTACCGTAACAGCAGTGAGGGCGAGCCTTCCGGTATAAGTAAGAATAAAGTGCAGCGTAAATAGTGTTAAAAATGACTGATAGTAAGACTTATAAGTTGTAATCACATCATCCAAGATGGCCACGAAAAAAATAAAAGTCACACCTATCAATGTGATGATAAAAGTCTGGCCTAGTTCTTTAAGTCTGGCTTTTCGGAAAATGCGGCGGTAGGTTCCCATTGCGCTGTAAAGGAGCAGCCAGCCAATGGGAATAAAGATGATGCCATACCAAAAATTGGGATCGTCAAAGATGACTTCAAAATATTCATGAAAACTGGGATCCTCGGCCTGTTTTCTAAAAAAATAGAATAACGCCCATGACATCAAGGCTGCCAGCCAGTCCAGAATGACGTACTTTGTGACTTGTAGTTTTCTATTCATTATTTATTTGAACGATAGATTAACTTAATATTGTCAAAATAATAGTTTGCTTCATTGTCGCCTGAAGTACTGGATTCAAAATAGATTTTGAAATTAGAAGCTTTGTTATAGGCACTGATATTAGGGCCTAAATTGATATATATTTTATTCCAGGTTTCGCTTTTATTTACAACCACCAACTCAATGTCTACTACTGAGCCACTGATGCTTGCAAACATGCCTACACCAAAAGTGCGGTCGCACTTATAATCCAGTTCCAGCATAACCGGGCTGTTGTCTGTGGGAAGTATAAAAGCGTTGAAACTGGCAATTTTAAAATAGCTTTTCTCTGAGGTAAGATTCACAATACCCGAAAAGGAAGAAAACTCGGAGAGATATGCCTCGGGATTATTGAGGGGCGTAGTTTGATAAATGCTGGTATCGCTTTGGGGGGTTTTGGCTAACGAAATACTGGCGCCTTCAAAGTCTTCCATCCAGGCAAAACCGGTGGTGTTGTAATAGGAAGTTACCGGATTAATTTTGATGACGCTGTCCTGAATAAAATTAAAATCTTGCACCGTATATGGTTTATAAAAAGGGTAGGGGACACGTGTGCCGCTAATGCCGTTGAGTTTTATTCCAGGCCTGATTTCCAGTTTTTGTTTGCCTCGTGCTAATACCGGAACAGTCACCGGCAGTTCAAAAGCACCAATCAATTGATCGTTTACATACACCCAGGCATCCGTAATCTTATGGGTGTTGCTGCCTTGCGAAAAATATTCTGTACTCAGCCTGATGGTATCAATTTTGATATATGCCGGCACAGTCTGATCGCCTTCAAACTTGTTGCAAGAAAAAATGCTGAGCAATAAAAGTGCGATAACTACCGCTTTGAGGGGTAAGAGTTTTAGCATATAAAAATGATTCACCTGGTTCTGCATGCTTAACGATAGGCCGCGATGCCTTATTGCACACGGTTGCAATTATTATTGGAGCTTGTTTAGGTTATTGTTTACTTCATCTAAGATCCGGTAAGCAAGCTTCAGAACTTCTACCCCATCGCTGATAGTAACCGGCGGCTCCTGATCGTTGACGATGGCTTCATAAAACTTTTCGAGTTCCATTTTTATGGCATTAACAGGCTCTATTTTAGGCTTTTCAAATGATATTTGTTTGGTGACTTTGCCCTCACCCAGCTCGATAAGCATCGCCATTGGATCAGCCTTGTCGGCATCCACATCCATAATGCGCACTATTTCAGACTGTTTCTCCAAAAAGTCAACACTGATGTAGGCGTTTTTTTGGAAAAAACGTGCCTTACGCATGTTTTTCAGTGAAATACGGCTGGCCGTGAGGTTTGCTACCGCACCATTCTCAAACTCTATCCGTGCATTGGTGATATCGGCGGTGTCGCTAACTATAGCAACGCCACTGGCAAACACATTTTTCACTTTCGATTTGATGGCACTCAGCACTATGTCGATGTCATGTACCATCAAATCCAGGATTACAGGAACATCGGTGCCACGTGGATTGAACTGCGCCAGGCGATGTGCTTCGATAAACATGGGATTATTCAGCAGTTGCTGAACCGCTAAAAAGGCGGGATTAAAACGCTCAACATGCCCCACCTGAACCTTCACATGAGATTTCATCGCGATTTCAATCAGGGCGTTGGCCTCTTCCGGCGTTGCTACAACCGGCTTTTCAATGAAAACATGACGCGATTTTTGCAGTGATTTTGAAGCACAGCTAAAATGCGAAATGGTAGGCGTCACAATATCCACCACTTCTGTGGCTTCTATCAAGTCGTCAATAGAATCAAAACTTTTTATGCCAAAATCTTTGGCTACGGTTTTAGCATTTTTCGGATCGGCATCGTAAAAGCCAACCAGTTCATAAGTAGGAATTTGCTGAATACATTTGAGGTGAATTTTACCCAGATGGCCTGCTCCTAAAACCCCGATTTTTAACATAAGCGATACTTTTATGCAAAAGTAGCTTTTTTTGTCGAAGCCTTATTGCTATTTTAGCCCTTCCCAAGAGTAGAATAAATCTAAATTGTGTTTATTAAAATAAAAGCTTGATTACATGCACGATACCTACAAGCATAAAGGCCTGCGCAAGCAGTTGATTGAGAGCCTCCGGCAAAAAAATATTAGCGATGAGCGCGTGCTGTCTGCCATGGAAAAAATCCCACGTCATTTTTTTCTGGATTCTTCCTTTCTCGAATTTGCTTACCAAGACAAACCTTTCCCGATTGGCTCCGGACAAACCATTTCGCAACCTTATACCGTGGCTTTCCAAACGGAATTATTACAAGTAGAGAAAGGCCAAAAAGTACTCGAAATTGGTACCGGATCGGCTTATCAGGCTTGTGTGCTGGCCGAGATGGGCGCTAAAGTATATTCCATCGAACGCCAACGCAAGCTCTACCTCAAAACAAAATCCTTTGTAGAACAAAAATTGCCTTATAAGCTGAATTTATTTCTGGCCGATGGCAACGAAGGGCTTCCCAGCTACGCGCCTTTTGACCGAATATTGATTACTGCCGCAGCACCCGAAATACCGCAGCCTTTGATCGACCAACTGAAAATTGGTGGCATTATGGTGATCCCCTTAGGTGCCGGCAATACACAAAATATGCTCCGAATCACAAAAACAGCAGTGGATAAAACAGAACAGGAAATGCACGGCGCATTTCGTTTTGTGCCGCTTTTGGGCATGATTGGCAATGATTAGCGCTAAAATAAATTTTCTTAACCCTCAATTTTCAAACGTTTGCGCTCAGTTAAAAGCTTTTGTTTATTTTTGGCTATCTAAATTCGTTCTAAATAAGAAAGTCTATGATAAACAATCCCGTTTTAGAGAAATTGCCCAAACATCTTTATCAACTGATCATTGAGCAGCCTTACAACCAATATACCTGGCAGGATCACGCGGTATGGCGTTATGTGATGCGTCAAAATGTAGCTTTTTTAAAAAACAAAGCGCATTACTCCTATTTAGAGGGACTTAAGAAAACCGGTATCAGTATCGAGCAAATTCCTGATATTGAGACCATGAATGAGATTTTGATAAAAATTGGCTGGGCTGCCGTAACCGTTGATGGCTTTATTCCACCGACTGCTTTTATGGAGTTTCAGGCCTATAATGTGCTGGTAATTGCAGCTGATATCCGGCCTTTTGATCAGGTAGAATATACACCGGCACCGGATATTATTCACGAAGCTGCCGGCCATGCACCCATCATCAGTCATCCTGAATACGCCGAATATCTGCGTTATTTTGGTGAGATTGGCTCAAAAGCCTTTTCTTCGGCTGCCGATTACGATTTATACGAATCAATCCGTTATCTGTCGATTTTAAAAGCCGACCCGAATACCACTGCCGAAGCTATCCAAAAGGCAGAAGCTGATTTGGAACAAAAAGAGCAAAGCCTGGGATTGCCTTCAGAAATGGCGCTTATCCGTAATCTACATTGGTGGACGGTAGAATATGGCTTGATAGGAAAGCCAGAAGACCCAAAAATTTACGGAGCCGGATTGCTGTCGTCTATCGGTGAAAGTGCCACGGCCATGAGCGATAGCGTGAAAAAAATCCCGTATAATATTGACGCTATTTATTATAATTTTGACATCACAAAGCCTCAGCCTCAGCTTTTTGTAACGCCGGATTTTAAACAGCTCACCCTAGTGCTCGACGAATTTGCCGGCAGAATGGCCTTACGCAAAGGCGGTATTGAAGGCATTCTGAAAGCGATTGAATCCAACAATACTTCTACCCTTGGTTTTAGTTCGGGATTGCAGGTTTCGGGTACTGTTGTGGAGTATATGTTGCATCAAAATCAGCCGGTTTATGTAAAAACACAAGGGCCAACGGCTTTGTCCTATAAAAACAAACAATTGGAAGGTCACGGAAAAGATTTTCATAGGGATGGTTTTGGATCTCCCATCGGCAGAATAAAACAGGCCATCAAGCCGCCTCGGTTCTTAACAGATAAAGACCTGGCCGAGCTAAATATTGTCGTTGGAAAGAGATGTAGCTTCAAGTTTGAATCGGGCATAAAGGTGGAAGGAAAACTAATTAAATCCCTTCGGAAAGAAGGCAACTTATTGTTGATGAGTTTTGTAGACTGTAAAGTTAGCTACAAAAAACAATTGATTTTTGATCCTTCTTGGGGACAATATGACATGGCCATTGGCGAATCGATAACCTCTGCTTATAGCGGACCCGCTGATCCGGATGCTTTTGGATTGGAATATGCACCGCCGAAAGAGAAGACACATAAGATTTACTATACCGAAAAGCAAAAAGAATTGCACAAGCAATATGGTTTGGTGCGCAAGGTAAGAGAAGGCAAGGAACCAATTTCAGTGCTGATTGAAGTTTGGAATTACGTTCAGGATAATGGCTATGAGGATTGGCTTTTGCCGCTCGAAATCCTTGAAATTATTGCTAACGACGATGACTATCCTGCTTTTGCTGCGTTACTCCGGTCTTACCTGGAAAAGCTAGAGCAGAAACCACAATTTGCCAAGCTTATCCGAAGGGGACTCAATTTGGTTGACACAAAATAAGTAACCAAAAAAAGCCAGTCAACATTTGTTGGCCGGCTTTTTTTTAGCTAATTACGCAAAGCTTATTTACGTATAACAATTTGTTTTACAGCACTATAATTTGATGCTGTGATGTGTATCAGGTAAACGCCATTATCAAGCTGTTGCAGTTTCAACAGATGCTTTCCATGGATAGTGTTAGCATCAATTTCATCAGCAAAAACAACTTTTCCGAGCGTATTGGTTACATTAATTTTCAGTTTTCCGGAAACTTCTTTGCCGAAATCAAGCTGGACATTGCCATCACTTGGGTTAGGATACAGTAAGAAGTCTTGATCTTTATTGGCAAAGAGGCCAACAGTACTCGACAGCACAACTTCGGTTGCCGGAGACCATTCGCCAAATCCACAGTCGTTTTGTGCGCGAGCCATCACCATCACATTCCCGATAAATTCGGTGTTCCAGTTGATAGTAACTTCCAGGCCTGTTCCTTCAAAAGTACCGGCTTCGGCAGGTTCCAGCGCCCATTCGTAGCCTGTTGCATTTTCAACGGCTTCAATTTGAGCTATTGACTGTGTAGTCTCAAAATAATCAACAGAATCAGCAGTCATCGGTGCTACCGGACTCTCTGGCACATAATTCATGGTGATGGTAGCTGTACCTTCGCCATCATTTGCGCAGCCATTCATATCGGTAACGGTGAGCAAACTCATGCTCATCGGGCCTTCTGGTGTCATCGTCATGGTATAGGGCGTGCTTGGGATTTCATAAGTACCCATGCCATCAGCCATAGTTACTGTCCAGGGAGCAGCGCCTGTGAGACTGATCGTCATGGAAGCTTCTTCACCTTCGCATATAGCCTGATCGCCTTCCAGCATGGCTGTTGGCAAACTATGGAAGCTGAGCGTAAGGCTGCTTAAAGCATCAGCACATGTTCCGGCGCCAAAAGCGGTAAGGCTAAGTTCAACAGAACCGCTGGCATAATCTGCTTCACTTGGTGTGTAAACAGGATTCAGGGCTTCAGGATCATCAAAAGTTCCTGTGCCGTTTGTTTCCCAGAGGATAGCTGAATAGTCAGCCGCAGCGGCTTCGGTGAGTTCAAAGGTTTCGCCCTGGCATATCGCTCCTTCAGTGCCGGCAATAGCTTCTGGTGCCATGCTAATGGTGAGGAGAAGTGAAGATTCAAGGGTGTCGTCGTTTTCAGCTGTGGCAATAAGTGTAAGTGTAACAGCACCGTCGTCAATATCAGCCTGGCTAGGTGTATATATAGGATCGAGAATCTCAGGATCACTAAATTCGCCTGTTCCGCTTGTAATCCACTCTAAGCTGGCGTAGTGATTAGCAGCTCCTTCGAGTTGTAAATCATCGCCCTGACAAATCATGGCATCATTTCCGGCATAGGCCATCATGGAGATGCTGGCTGGCAAAACGATATAGTCAACATGAGCATTGTCGGTACCACCACTAACGGAAACGTCTTTTTTGTATTCCCATTTAAAGCTGTGTATTCCGGCACTTACAGGATAAGCAACTTTTGTCCAGCCTACAGTGCCTGACCATTCACCAACTTTACTATTGTCGATATAAAAGCTCAGTTTATCGTATCCCGATTCTGAGGATACTTTGGTGAAGAAAGAAATGCTGTCGTCAACACTTACTTCATAAGGAAGAATCATCGCGCTCGACTGATTGTGACTTATGCTTCCCGATTTGGCGGCATAAGTACCTTCGTATGCACCGAGACCCGTTATTGTCCAGGGTAAGTTTCCGCCCGATTCCCAATCAAAAGCTCCAAAATCACCTGTTTCAAAATCCTCGATTACCAGACCAATTTTAGCAACAAAGCTTTTTTCTGCTGTATAGGCTCCGGCTGTTATTGTACAGCTAAAATCGACGACTGTTCCAATTGGTGCTGCCGGGCTTACAGAAACTTCAAAGAAAGCCTGAGAGCCGCCATCAAGCCCTGGTATTGTATAACTGCCATCGTTTACAGTAACAAAAGCGTTGTTAAGTGTGAGCTCATTCTGAACTTCCCATGCGGTACTTGAGCCCGAATTCTGAATGTTCACTATAATTCTTGCTGTTTCACCCGGGTCGAGTTGGCCATTACTGTTTCCTACGATATCATCGGCAATCATATAAGTACCAATTGTAAATGCCGGAGCATGCGCATTGATGCTAAAGTTGGCGTTCCAGGTATCGTCTGATCCAACAATCTCCAGTTCAAAAGCGATGGAAGTCATATCCGGAATATCATCCGAGACCGTGAAACTAAACGCATCAGCAATGGATTTTTCTTCACCTGCTGCAATGGCGCCATATGACTCGGTGTTGTCAGTAAAAGTGATATAAGGGCTTTCTGTTGAGAGCGTTGCTACCAAATCTGAAGCTGTTTCTACGCCAAGGTTTTGAAGGGTGATGCCTAAAACAATACTTTCGTTATAGTCTATCAAACCGTTATTGTTGCCGGCTTCGTCATTGATTTCGTAAGAAACATAACCAATAAATGGGCCTTCGGCTGGAATAACTTCGATTTCCGAGAGGTAAGTAATTTTGTTATAAGCAAACACAGAAATCGTCAACATACCGACATCGTCCAATGCCGGGAAACTGAGGTTGGCTTGCCCAGCTGTAACATAAGCAGAAGTCAAAATTTCTCCGTTTTTGGTGAGGGTTACGATCGCATTTTCAGCATCGGCGTTTACGGCCAAATCTGTCATGCCGAGGAACAAAGTAGTCTGGTGCGTAACAGTTATTGGTGCTGGAGCAGCTGTACGCATGGTCATTGAAGGGTCTCCGAAAAGAATCCAGGTATCGTGCGTTGAGCGTCCTGAGCTGCCATGCAGGTCTAGCATTTTCATGCTGCCGTTGATGGAGTTTCCACCTAAAGTTCTTTTGATATTATTTGCATAGCCTTCTACCAAAATGGTTACCATTTCGTCTTGGCCAGTCATTGGTGGTGTCCAGGGTTGTGAAATCCACGACATCATCGTTCCGATAGCACCAGTAGGCTCGCCGTTGTGTTCGGCGCGTGTCCAGGCTTCGGCAAAACAGCTACCATTGGTAAATTTACCATTGTCGCAGGCTACAGACCAAATCACTGGCCAGCCAATGGTATTGGTAAGTGAGTTCACGTTGGTGGAGCTATAACCAGCTACACTCCAGCTGTTTTGTGATCCGTGGTTGCAATAGTTGATAATGCTGGTGCCTGCATTGATGCGCTGTGAAATTTGAGATGCAGAGGTGTTTGGTACTCCGGGGACATTACCGTCATATTCACGGTGAACTGTTGTATAAGTGTAGTTGAGCAGGCTGTCTCTGATGTAATCAATATGTACATAATCGGCTTCACCTCCGTTGTGGCCTCCGCCGGCACCTTCGTTGCGGGCAACACCAGTACCAACAGCTAACCAGGTATCAGTTTCATCCATATCGCGCTCATATTTAATCAGACGGTTAACCATGGTAGTAACATGCGCCGGGGTTTCGGCGGAAAAACGACCTACAAAGGCTTCATTATAAGAGTCGTTGCCTTCTAAATAAGTGTAATAGTTATCACTATAACCGCCTGAGCTGCTATTGTTGTAGCTAGGCACATGCTGATGGTCACCTACCAGCAAAATATGGGTCAGGCCGTTGGTGTTGTAGTAATCAGTGATAAAACTCTTGATATTAGCAGGAGTGGTACCGATGCTAGCCACATCAAACATTTCGATGGGACGGCCAATAGTTTTTTTCCAGGCTACAAAAGGCGCCATAGCATCCATATAGGGGCCGTGGCAGATAACGATCATATTGCCTTCTTCTTCTAAAATAGCGTAACGGCTTTGTGCTTCTGAGTAGTTGATAAAATGATTGTCGTAAAGATATTTAAACTCAGGATCTGTCGTGATTTGCTGGCTGCGACGGTTCAACTGATTTGTTCCGCCAGTACCGGTTTTTACGATAGCTACGGACATTTCGTGGAACACACGCAGGGTTTTCGTTACCGGATTGTAAGCAAATGGATAGATGCTTACGGCTTGTCCGCGGTAATCACGCAAGATATAAGGCTCTTGTAAATCAGCGCGTTGTGCGGGATAAAATGCATTTTGATCATACATCTCACCATAGGTATAAGGCACAGTTGTAGGGTCAATCTTACGGCTGAAATTACCTTTTGATGGTGCGATTTCAAAATTTTCAAAATCAGTAAATTTTGAGTTGATGACTTCAACGCTCATATCAGCTTGATCGCCAATGATGGCAGAAACCGCATAAAAAGGCAGATCAGGTGCTGAGGTTTCAAGCATGGAAACCATTTTCGGTACGCTGATAATTGTAGCTTTTCCACGTGGAGTTTCTACTGGGTTAGCAAAAAATCCCGGAAGCTTAAAATCAATCGTAATTTGATCTTCTCCGGATTCAATAAGCTGCTTATGAATTGGGGAAACGGGTGAACTGTTAATGGAATTCCATTGCTGTGCAAAACCTGCAAAGCCGAATACCATTAAGATAGTAAATAGAAGCGTTTTTTTCATAGAAAGGGTTTTTGAGAAAAATTGTACCGGGAAATAAGTCCCGGCACAATTGTTATTTACATTATAAATTATTGAATAACAACTTTATGGATACGGGTTTCTGTTCCTGTATTCACGCGCAGGTAATAGATTCCTTTGGCATAGCCACTCAACTTAATCTGCTCGATACCAGAGCCGTTATATTGGCCGATGGCTTTGGAATAAAGCTGCTGACCCTGATAATTGAGCAGCGTATACTCAAACTGAGTAGCATTTCCGCTTATGGCAATATTTAGCATGTCTTTGGCCGGATTAGGGTAGATATACACGTTTAATTTGTTTTCGTCAATGGAGGTGCAAGGATCAAAAGTGATGGTGATTTCGGCTTCTACTACGCAGCCGTTAACATCGGTAGCCATCACACTATAAGTTTGTGAGCCAATACCAACGCCGGTCGAATCCACTATGATAGATGCTGTGGTTTCTCCATTAGGACTCCATAAATAAGAAACGCCATTTTCGATGGTAGCATCAAGTTCAGCGGTGTGCCATACACAGATAAGTAGGTCTTCACCTAAATCCAATTCGGGCATATCGTGCACTACCAAAGTATAGCTTGTTTCAAAAGTGGTTTCGCCATCATCCACAACAACAGTATAAGTTGTTGTTTCGTCAGGAGAAGCGATGGGCATCATGGCATTTGGATTGTTCAGGCCTTGAGCCGGACTCCAGGTGCATGTATAAGTGCCTGTTCCTCCAATGGGATGTGCGTTAAGCACTGCAGAACCGCCTGCACAGATTTCAGCTGGGCTGGAAGTGATATTGGCGGATAATTCCTGGTCGATAAAGCAACTGATTTCTGCATGCCAGCCACTTTTGGTAACGGAGTAATCAGAGGTGAATTTAAAGGTTAAAGCACCTGTTGCTCCTGTTGCCTGAACTATGCCGGGGCTTGAAGAACCACTAAAAGGGCTTCCGGGAATTTGAGTTGACATTGTGCTTACGCCATCATAGATATATAAAAAGTCGTAGCCACTTTCTGTTTCAAAATTAATGAAATTGGCCCTTACAACAGCGCCTTCCATAGAGGGTGAAAAAGTCATGGTGAAGTTCTCGCTGCTGCTGTAGTTGCCACCCGGTCCGCCTGAATCGTAGAAATTACCAACGCAGGTTTCAATGGTAGCATTGGTCATCAGGAAGTCGGGAATTAATCCAATAACAACCATGCCATTTTGATTGGCGGTATAAACGCCTGATGGGCCGGCTGTGGCTGACATACTCATATTTACAGGATATCCGATTGGAGAATCTTCGCTTGCTGTAACGCTAAAAGACAACTCAGCGGTTGTTCCGGCGGCCAGGTTAGTAAGTGTTGCAGTGGATTCGTTAACGGTAAGCATTGGGTCGGAAGAAACAAGCATAAGACTGAAGTTGCTCACATCGCTGCCGCCTGTATTGGCTACAGTAACAACCAAATACGCAGTTTCGCCAGGATCAAGTATGCCGTCGCCGTTACCGGCTGCATCGTTTATAGAGATTTCTTCTTCAATTTCTAAAACAGGTGCATGCAGCTTTATGATGAGATTGCTTTCCCAGGTGGTAGTGCCGTCTGTAGCTGAAATGATGAAGGCTGCATTGTGCTGGTTGGGTACAAAGTCAGCCACTGTAAAACTAAAAGCGTCAGCTACTGTTGAAACTTCACCATTAACTATCGGACCGAATTCGGCGGAGGCAGAACCCGTAAGGCTGATGTGATCGTCAGTCCCAACAACAGTTGCTGTGATATTTTCGGATGGATCTGCACCCACATTTTTCATAGTAACATCTATCGTGAAGCTTTCGCTGTATTCGGCCAGGCCGTTATCGTCATTGATAACATACTCGTCCATAACTACATAAGGGCCCTCGAGGGCAGCAGCAGGAACTTGTGTCACATAAGGAATATGTTGAGGTTTAGTAACCACGATGTCTACTAAACCAGAGGATAAAATCGGATCTATTTCTACTTCAACAACGCCCGAAGCGCCTACCAATGCAGCACCATGCAAAATGCCATCTTTAGAAACAGCTGCATATGAACCCGGAAGCGCAGTTACTTCATAAGTATCCAATCCAATAGGTAAGATCGGCATATGCGAAACGGTATTTACGTCGCCCTGGGTGTGATAGGCTACCAGCGAAGGATCGCCTAAAACGTTGTATGCCTGCCAGTAATAGAGCGGACTTGAGTGGCTTGGATAGTTTTGTAAATGAACTTCGGTAACGGCGAGGTTTCCAACAGAAATAATACCGCCGGTAGTAATATAATCGCTAACAAAAGGTGCATCGTAAGCACCCCAGGTGGTTTCTTCATAAGTTGGAATATAGCCGTTATTGTTTCCCTGCAGAGGGAAAGCGCCAACTGACCAATAAAAATCTTCAAACCAATAAGAGCTTGGTGATGAGCCGATATAGGCCACAGCACCTTTGTTAGGAGCGCGCATCCAGGTTTCACCTATACATTCAGGATAGCCGAAATCGGCAGCCAAACAGCAGTTTCCTACTGCAAGCGGATACTTATTCAGATTGCTGAAATTATTTACTGCTGACTGCGAAAGATTTGGGTCGCCCCAGGAAGTTTCGCTACAGTGGGCCGTGTAATTGATCATACTTACAGCAATGCGCTCAGGGCTATAGCAGCCGCTGTAGGGGCTTGTTAAATACGTGTTTATATTCACAAATCCGTGTGCTGCATTAAAGTAGTTTTGAGTGCCATAATGAACAGTTGGCTGACCTAAGCGGGGATTCCAGGTGCCATCGCTACCGGCAATCAAAGTTACATCATCCAGGTAACTGGCATCTTCAAATTGGTATTGTTCATAATACAAGGTCTTCTCGATATAAGGCAAAAGTTGGGCGCTGGTTCTGGCCGAAAAACGTCCGTAATACATTTCAGGGAAGTAGTCGCCGTCAACACTGGCATAATAAAGGTCAGTCATTTTTTGTGATGAAGAACCTTGGATGGCCGGAACTTGCGGCGTGTCGCCTACTAAAAGCACAAAACTTGGTGCCGGATCGTCAGGAGTACCGCTGTTATATTGTTCGTGAATCCAGCTTTGGATGGCACTGTAGCTTGTTCCAATAACGTCGGTATAAGCAGTAATTACCTTGAAGCCTTTTTTGGTTTTCCAAGCAATGAAAGGAGCTAAATCTGCCTCAAACATTCTGTCGGAAACGATAAGATATTTTACCGGGTACTTTACCAAATCAGGATGTGCCGGATATTCTCTGTTGGTAGGATTATTCAAAAATGCCTGCTGCATTACTGAAAAATAGGGAGAATAGGTAGATGATTTTACATACTCGGTCAGGCTTTCATCCACCTTGGTATAATTTATTTGAACTTCGATATCGTTGTAAACCCTGATAATGCCCTGAACCGGGTTGTAACTTACAGGAGCAATGGTCAGGCGGGCAATACGAAAGCTACGCATCACGCCAAGAATCTCCACGGAAGCAATTTCGTGCTGAATAAACTCGTCTTTTTGATAGACTTTGTTGTCATATTCAAAGGTAATCTCATCAATCGCCTGGTCTTTGCGCAGCGATGGCTGAACTGGCATGATAGGCTGGTCGATACCGTAATCGCTTAACTTGTATTCGTTTACGGTGTAACTGATAACTTCTACAGATACTTCGGCCCCAAATGGAATTTCCATCAGTTTTTTGGTAGCCGGAAGTTTTGGTGTGCCTAACATGCCTACCGAAAATGCACCCGGAATCGCTATCTCGTTAAAATTCCCTTTGGAAGTTTCAACCGTAAACGTATTTATTCCCGGGTAGGAAAAACTAGCACTGAAAAGTTGCATATTGTCTTCAATCAGCTGGGTGCCGGCAGCGGTTCTGCCAAAGTCGATGGCTAAATCCTGTGCGTTGAGTTGAAAACTAAAAAGCAGGCTTGTTGTAGCAACAACTCCTGCTAATAAAAGACTTTTGCCTAAGGCAAAAAAGGCATAAAATTTTTTCATCATGGTTAACATTTAATCAATTTTGTACAATATGGTTTGCAATAACATCAATCGCTGACAAATTTAATTGAAATATCATTGAAACCTCATTTTTTACCCTTAATTAGGATGATTCTAAATAGCTGTTAACCCGATGTAAGTTATTGTATGTCAGGAATTAAATAAAATAACCGACAAGGTTTTCCCTGCCGGTTAATAAAATAAATTTCCGCAATTGTTGCAATTTTTTATCAGAGCCAGGCCATCAAAACAGCCAGTGCCTCATCGGGTTTATTTTCTGAAATTAAGGCTTTGGCCTGCTTGATAGTAGCTTCTACCGCTTGATTGGCCGGCTTTTTTGCTTTTAGTTGGATCAACATTTCTTCATCAGGAAAGCCGGATAGATTACCCAACTGCCCCAAATCATTGCCGCATAAAAGTTGATGGTGCTTTATTTTTTCGGGTAATGCATCAATGCCAATGCCGGGCTCAGCTAAGGGTTTGGGAACAATAAAATTAGCTGCACCATGTGCCCGCACGTAGAAGTTGCCGCCATGTCGGCCCACGAGGTCGATTTTTTCTACGTCGATTTCGCCTTTTTCATCCAGCACCTCTTTGTTGATGTGCATACGAAGTATTTCGCAGATGATGAGGTTTGCAGCTCCGGGGCCATCTCCGGTTTCGATGATTTGGCGCACTTTACATTCAAACTGCACAGGCGATTCGGCTACCCGAAAAGGCCTGATCGTTTCGGAAGCAATGGTGGTTAAACCTGCTTTGGTAAATTCATTCACGCCACGTGCATATTCCGTACTAGCTAGGCTCACCTGCTGCACCAATGCAAAATTCACTACATTAATCACTACCTCAGGCACTTGCTTCAGGTTTTTAAAGGTGTCTTTGGTAGTGTTGTCGCGTCCACGGCGAGCGGGCGAAAAAATTAAGGTAGTAGGATTCACGCCAAAAGCGTTGAAAAAACTAAAAGGCGAAAGATTCGGATTGCCATCTTTATCAACAGTGCTGGCAAAAGCGATAGGCCGCGGCGCAATGCTGCCAAGCATCAAGCGGTGCAGCTTTCGCTGGTCGAATTCGTAGGGGTTTATGGTCATCATAAAAGCGGAGCTATTTCGCGGGTAAAATTGTGGTAACGCATTCTCCAAAGCCAATCCGGAGCTTTCCCTTTCTGGCTTGGCCACGTATAATAACGGTGTCGTTGTCTTGGAGAAAAGTCCTTTCGCTGCCGTCTTTCATAGCGAGTTTTTTGGTGCCTTTCCAGCTTAATTCGAGCAGGGAACCAAAGGAATCAGGCGTTTTTCCGCTGATGGTTCCCGAAGCATACATATCGCCTGGATTGATATTACAGCCTGCAACAGTTTGATGCGCAAGTTGTTGTGCCATATTCCAGTATAAATATTTGAAATTAGACTGGCATACCAAGGCTGCTTCGCTATTTTTTGGCTGAATGGCTACTTGCAGCTCAATGTCGAAATTGTGTTCTCCTGTGGTTTTTAGATACGGCAAAACTTCCGGTTCCTGTTTTGGTCCTTGCGTTCTGAAAGGTTCCAGTGCTTCCATGGTAATCACCCAGGGTGAAATTACCGAGCCAAAACTTTTAGCTAAAAACGGGCCGAGTGGCACATATTCCCAGCGTTGCAGATCGCGGGCCGAAAGGTCGTTGAACAGCACCAGCCCGAAAATCGCATCTTCGGCATCTTCTACTGAAATTGAATCACCAAGATTTGTTTTGGCCGAAGTGATAAAGGCCATTTCCAGCTCAAAATCCAATTGTTTTGAAGGCCCAAAAACCGGTGGCTTGGTGTCATCAGGACGGGTTTGGCCTTTGGGGCGATGCACCGAAGTGCCCGAAACCACGATTGAAGAAGCGCGTCCGTGATAACCTACGGGCAGGTGTTTCCAGTTGGGAAGCAGGGCGTTGGCGGGATCTCGAAACATAATACCCACATTGGTGGCATGCTCGATGCTGGAGTAAAAATCGGTGTAGTCTCCGATATCTAAGGGCAGCAGCATTTGTATCTCTTCAGCAGCATACAAGATGAGATTTCTGACTTCTTCATTGTCGCGCAGCTCACCATTTTCTGAAGAAAAAAGCTCAGAAAGCCGCTCGCGAAGTGCCACACGAACTGCTTTGGGCATGGCAACCAGCTCGTTGAGGTTTTTTTGGTAAAAGACCCAAAGGTTGTCAATGGGCAGGCTGTCGAAATAGCCGAAATCAGCCAAGACTGAAAGATCTATTACGGTATCGCCTATTCTCGAAGCTGCAAAAACCAGCTCGCCGGATGAGGCCATTCCGTATGGCAAATTCTGAATCGGGAAATCACTTTCTTGTGGTACATCAATCCAGGAAGTAAACTCCGGATTAGTTGACTTTAACATAATTGCGTTTAATTTTTTTTATTCAAAATCAGTTTAAATGCTTAAAGCTTGAGGCCACTCCGAAAAGTCAAAAACAAAGAAACAACACTAAGTCTTCTTTCCGATAGCTATCGGAGCTATCTATCACAAGGAGTTGTAAATTAATAGTATAACCTTAGTGAAATCTTTGTGCTTTCGTGTCTTTATGACAGCCTATTATTTTTCGGAGTGGCTCAACCTTGAATACTAAAAAGTGATCAAGGTTAAGCGTTTGTATTTTTAGGTTTAGGATTTATGATGAATCGATAAATTATTTTAAAATGTAAATCTACAAGGTTATAGCTTGATGGCTTTAGCGTCAATCACTACTTCCAAAACATAAACAAAGAAGTAATCGGATCACTAAAAAAACTAAAGTGTTCCTCTGCTTTCCTGTTCCAGTTCAATGGCTTCAAAAAGTGCTTTAAAGTTTCCTTTCCCAAAAGATTTCGCACCTTTGCGCTGAATAATTTCAAAGAAAACCGTAGGTCGGTCTTGTACCGGCTTGGTGAAAAGCTGCAAAAGATAACCTTCTTCGTCCCGATCAATCAGGATGTTTAATCTTTTGAGTGTTTCAAGGTCTTCATCAATTTCTTTCACGCGTTCCATGACCGTTTCGTAATAGACTTCTGGTACACGCAAAAATTCTACGCCTCTAGACTTTAATTGCTCAATTGTTTTGATAATATCATCGGTAGCCATAGCAACATGCTGTGCTCCCGGGCCGCGATAAAAATCGATGTATTCTTCAATCTGAGACTTTTTCTTTCCTTTGGCGGGTTCGTTAATTGGGAATTTTATACGCATATTGTCGTTGCACATCACCTTGCTCATCAGCGCGGTATATTCTGTTGAGATGTCTTTGTCGTCAAAAGAAATCAACTGCTCAAAACCCATCACTGAGCCGTAAAAATTGATCCAGTTGTTCATCTCACCCCAGTTTACGTTGCCCACGATATGGTCCACATATTTTAGCCCGACGTCGGTAGGTTGGTAGCTGGGATTCCATTTTTTAAAACCAGGCAAAAATGGCCCAAAATAATTTTTACGTTCAACAAAAATATGCACTGTTTCTCCATAAGTATAGATACCACTCATCACTACCTCGCCGTTTCCGTCGATGTCAACTCTCGGCTCCATATAGGAACGGGCACCTCTTGCTATGGTTTCTTTATAAGCCTGACGGGCGTTGTCAACCCAAAGCGCAATTACTTTGATGCCATCGCCATGCAGTTTTTGATGCTCGGCAATGGGCGAATCCGGAATAAGTGCCGTGGTGAAAACAAAGGTAATTTTGCCTTGTCGCAAAGCATAGCTGGTGCGGTCTTTCAATCCTGTTTCTAATCCGGCATAGGCCAAGGGCTGAAAACCAAATGCGGTTTGATAATAATGCGCGGCCTGCTTGGCATTGCCAACATAAAACTCAACATAATCTGTTCCTTTGAGTGGTAAAAAATCTTTTTTATTCATCTTTAGTTAATTAAATTTTCCAACTTTTATAATATTCAGGGTCTTCGATATCTAATGCCAGCTTAGTTAGTTTAAGTGGTTTAAACGTATCAACCATCACGGCCAATTCATCAGTTTTTGTTTTGCCAATGCTTCTTTCGGCGGCACCCGGATGCGGGCCATGCGGAATGCCAATAGGATGCAGCGTGATCATACCCCGCTCCACGTGGTTTCTGCTCATAAAGTCGCCATCCACGTAATAAAGTAACTCATCAGAATCAACATTGCTGTGGTGATAGGGCGCCGGGATAGAATCGGGATGGTAGTCGTAGAGTCGTGGCACGAAGGCGCAGGTAACAAAAGCAGGCGTTTCAAAGGTTTGATGCACTGGTGGCGGCTGATGGATACGTCCTGTTATGGGCTCGAAATCGTGTATCGAAAGCCCAAAAGGATAGTGGCAGCCGTCCCAGCCGATGGCATCAAAAGGATGTGAACCATAGGTATAAGGGAAGAGTAAATCGTCGCGTTTTATCATTACCAAAAAATCACCTTTTTCATCGTGCGTTACCAGGTTTTGCGGTACTTTCAGGTCGCGTTCGCAAAAGGGAGAATTCTCCAGAAGTTGTCCTTCCTTGCCAAGATAGCGCTTCGGGAAACGCAGCGTATGGAATGCTTCAATAATAAAAAGCCTGTTGTTGGGCGTGTCAAATTCCATCTGGTAAATCGTGCCACGTGGGATAATCAAGTGGTCGCCATATACAAAGTCAATGCTACCATAAATGCTGTGCAATTTCCCTCTGCCTTCATGGACGAAAATCATCTCGTCGGCCTGCGAATTTTTATAGAAATAGTCTTTCATCGACTCTTTGGGGGCTGCCAGACTGATATACACATCGTTATTGACTAAAATCGGCATACGGCTTTCTAAGAAATCAGCCTTTGGAGTCACCTTGAAACCATAAAAGCTACGGTTCTGCATATTATTTTCGAGCGCGACCTGGGGTTTTACAGAAATAGTTTTCCCAATTTCTTTCACAAAAGTGGGAGGGTAGCTGTGATAAATCAGCGAATAAACATCCGAAAACCCTTCTGTGGAAACCAGCTCCTCGGCATATAGCTCGCCGTTTGGCTTGCGAAAAACCGTATGTCGCTTGGGGGGCACTTGTCCTCTGCTAATGTAGTGTGGCATTTTATTTAAGTTTGGGTTTTTATTAAGAACAAATCTACATAAAAAATTGTTTAATGGGTGTTATCATTTAAAACCATTTTATTAAAACAAGTTAATTAAGATGCCTAAACCACTTTTAGAACCTTTCCGAATTGGAGATTTGCTGTTGCCAAACCGTTTTGTGATGGCGCCGCTAACACGTCAGCGGGCGGCCAAGGGTCTTGTAACCAATGAAATACATGCTGAGTATTACAGTCAACGTGCCACTGCCGGCCTTATCATCAGCGAGGCCAGCCAGATTTCACCTAAAGGCCAGGGATATCCGAATACGCCGGGCATTTATAGTATGGAGCAAATTGAAGGCTGGAAACTCGTCACTGATGCCGTTCACGCAAAAGGCGGGCGTATTTTTTGTCAGATGTGGCATGTAGGCCGACACTCACATCCGCTGTTGCAGCTTGATGGTGGACTTCCTGTCGGGCCTTCAGCAGTGGCCGAAACGGGTCATGTTACCACGCCCGAAGGCAAAAAAAATCCTGTAATTCCGCATGCACTCACAAAAGCAGAGATTGAGCAAACGATAGAAGATTACCGCAAAGCAGCGCGCAATGCCATCGAAGCAGGATTTGACGGCGTGGAAATTCATGGCGCGAACGGTTACCTGATCGAACAGTTTTTGAACGACAGCAGTAATCTGAGAACGGATGAATATGGCGGTTCTATTGCCAACAAAGCCCTTTTCGGCTTGCAGGTTACGGCGGCTGTTGTTGCTGAGATTGGTGCCGAACGTACCGGCATACGCCTGAGCCCGTCGGGAACAAATTTTGGCGTACGCAACAACAATCCGGTAGAAACTTATGCGTATTTTATCGAACAACTCAACGACTTCAATTTGGCTTATATCCATTTGATTGAGCCTTTTCCGCACACCATCGAAGGGATGGATCAGTATCTAAAAAGTCCTACTCAACATTTTCGGCCTTGGATAAAAACCAGCTTAATTACCAGTGCCGGTTATAATTTTAAAACTGCAGAGGCTGCTGTAGTAGAAGGTTTTGCCGATTTGGTTGCTTTTGGAAAAGATTTTATCTCGAATCCCGATCTGGTTCTTCGTTATGCGCAGAACGAAAGACTGAATGCTTACAACACAGAAACTTTTTACGGAGGCGATCACAGAGGGTTTACCGATTATCCTTTTATAAATGAGGCATAAGCGATGAATTATGAATCAAAATACCGGCTGCGTAAACCGGTTCTGTTATTTATTCGATGCCGCTGAAATGCTTCATAAACTGCACCCTTTCGTAGGCAGCGGGATTGTCGGCTTCTTTCACGCTCATTCTCCCGATAAACTGGTCGGTGCTGCTGAATTTGTGTTTTTCCATCCAGCTTTCAATTTCTTTCAGCATCACGCCAATTTCCTGAAAGCCTTTCTTGTATAATACAGAAGCGATTTGAACGGCTTTAGCACCTGCAAGTAGCTGTTTTATAACAGATTTGCTGTCGTGGATGCCAGTTGAAGCTGCAATATCACAATGTACTTTGGTTGACATCATAGCCACCCAGCGCAATGAAATAGCCAGCTCCTCGGGATGGCTGAAAACATTGGACGCTCTGATTTCAAACTTGTCGATATCAATATCGGGTGAGAAAAAACGGTTGAAAAATACCAGTCCGGAAATGCCTGTCCACGAAAGGTTTAGCGCCATTTTTGCTAAGCTCGAAAAATAGTAGCTCATTTTTAAGGCGATAGGAATTTTAATGGTTTTGGTGATCTTTTCTAAGATTTCAAAATACACTTTTTCGTTGTCCTGTGCGCTATGATGCGGGTCGGATGGAAGCACGAAAACGTTGAGCTCGATGCCATCAGCGCCGGCTTCTTCAATTTTCAGGGCGAAGTCGATCCACTCCTGAGATGAGACACAGTTGATGCTGGCGATGATAGGAATATCTACCGCTTTTTTGCTTTCGCGAATCAGTGTGATGTATTTATCGACATCGTTTTGACGGGTGTAGTGCCGCACATAATCCTCGGCTTCGGGATAAATGTTGCTGTATTCGTCCTGCACCAGTGTGTGGCTTGCGCCATGCGTTATCTGCTCTTCGAAAAGCGATTTCAGTACCACGGCAGCAGCGCCATTAGCAGCGGCTTCCTTAATGTTCTCAACAGAATTTGTCAGCCCGGAACTGCCAACGATGATTGGGTTTTTCAGCTTCAACCCCATGTAATTTGTGGAAAGGTTTACCATATTTCTTCCGTTAGGTGTGATGTGTTAGGTGCTTTTTGGATAAGAACTACGCAAATGCATTTGCAAATTTAAGAAAGTATTTGTTCAAATTGATTCTAAATTAGGGGATTGGGGGTGCCATGCTGAATGTTTTTTTAGTACCTATTTGTCATTGTTAATGAATAGGAGGAACTTCGAGAAGTTCCTGTACTTTCTGAAATATTAAGTTTATGGGATTGGGGGTTTGGTGTTTTGAAAAAAATGATTCTGAATATGAGGCGTAACGGACTTTCGATATTTTGCTTTTGACTATACACAAATCCTTCTCTTGGTAAACCAGACATGACATAATTCTTTTTTTTGTTAGGCAATGCGCTTTTTAGTTTAAGATGAGCGTTTTGAACAAAGTTTCTCTTTCAACTAATGTCAGCTTGTTAATTCACCTTTATCATTTTGTTTTTAATTTGTTGATTTCCAGATATTATTGAATAATAATATATCCCGGCAGGATAGGTTTCGGTGTTCAGAAGCAGCTTTTGTTCTCCAGCTTGGCTTTTTTGTTTTATTACTTCAATTGTTTCTCCCACTTGGTTAAATATTGTGATCGTCACCTCGGCATCACTATTCAGCTTATAGCTCAGTGTGGTTGAATTGTTGAAAGGGTTGGGGTAGTTGTTTATGGTTGTAATGCTTTTATGTTCAGATATATCCGTAACGAAAGTGCAGGATTCTGCAATACCTGTTGAATAAAATCCCAGATAATTGTCCTGATAACACCGCAAACCTCCGGGATAATCAACATCGCATATTGCGCCACTTGCCATGCTGATATAATTGAACAGATAAAGCTTGTCGCCCATTAATTCAACAATAGTCCCGGTATAATGCCAAAACTCATCGATCAGTGATTGATAAGTAACATCAAAAGCAAGTAAGGACTTGTTGTTGATAGAAATACTATACACAGAATCTACCGTAACCAGAACCGTATCGGTTATAAATGGATCAACTTTGTAGATGATTACCCACGAACTGTCCTTTTTAGCGTTCAGATCGTACATTATTTGGAAATCGTTAACAACGGGAGAATAGAAATAAACGATGCTATCTTCCTGGTAAACAAACTCTTTTTCGTTGTAAAAGTAGCAGGAGAAACCATGTTTAACATCAAGCATTCTACACAATTTTTCATTTACAACAGTGTCTTTTATGGATTCAATATGAACAAATCGCTCCTCTTCCGACATAAAAAGCCGCATGGTGTAATGCCACTCCGCACCAATAGGAGCAATTTCCTGTGCTTTGAGGTGAGAAGAGGAATAAAAGAGAATGAAACTTGTGATAATAAGTAGAAACTTTTTCATAGTGATTTGTTTGGTTAGCAAGTATATAAAAACCAATCAGTTGTTCTTTTTGCTTTATCAGCTACTTTGCTAAAGGGTTCTAAAACAGCTTTGTATGAAATTCCATTTTCAAGATTCGTAAAATCAAACCTAAACACTATTTCAAAGGCGTTATAAAGATTGCTGTATTTAGCTGTGGATAAAAGTAGTAAAATATATCTTATTAAGCCAATGATTTTATTGAGAAAATTGCAGGCGAACATTAAAAGCATGCGTTTCTATCCCTTATTTCGTATTTCAGATAGTATGTCAGTTGTCAAAATCCAATCAATTCCTTTTTTAGATAATCCTTTTACCAACTTTTTATCACCTGTCCAAAGCGGTGATTCCATTTCCAACGCTAAGGCAATGAACGGAGCATCAAATTCGTCAACGTCTTTAGTCAGTTCCATTGCTTTTTCCCAAGTAGATTCTCTGATAGCTTCCAAATCAATCAAATCTATTTTTTGAATAGATTGCGTTCAAGAAAATCCAGTTCCTTATCTGAATATCCAGTAAGTTTCAATAATTTTTCCTTATGGACTTAAAAGCCCGCTAAAAATTATATTAGTATCGACTACGATGTTCACTTTGCGAAGCGACTTTTGTTTTTATCCCACCAAGAAGATTTGGATTCTAAAGAAAGTTCGTCGATTTGCTACTGGGAAGCTTTACTTTTAGATGCTATTTCACGGAACTTCAGGTAGTCTATAATCCGCTGAAGTCCGACTAAATCCGTTCCGGAAGATAGCCGGATTAGTATTTCTTTATTTGTTCTTTCAATTTGCATGTTCGAATGTATTCAGAATTATTAATTGAACTAAAAAAAAGTCTCAAATAATTGCTAACTAATGTTTTACTGCTCGAAAAATGGTTACCATTTTCTCCATGCGGGGAAAATGGTCAATAGCGCGTAAAAGTACGTTTCAGAGCTGCTAACATGGATGCTGTATTTATTTAGCGTACAAAATCAGGAAAACTTTACAACTAATCCAACTTTTTGTCCTCATTTAAGCTTCCTAATTCTTTAAAGAGCCACCTCCCGAAATATCCCAGAACCTGTTGAAAAATATCCGGAGCTTTTGAAGTACGGTTTCTCTTTTCTTAGTGCGCTCGCCGGTCGGTGAAAACCTCGAAACAGGAGGAAGTACTTTGGTGAGGGCTGTGCCTGTTGATTGTAAATAGCCATCACGAAAAGCGTTGTTTATGAAATTATATGTTTCCGTTTTGTCCAGATTTTCTTCGGTGATGATTTGGTCTAATTCTTTCAATTTCTTTGCGTCAACAAACGATTGCCAGTCATCATCTACTTGGGATGAAGGTGTTAACGATTCAATAAATTGTTCGATTAGGTCTTTTTTATTGCGAAGATCCATGCTGGAATCAATGGCCTTGCTTATGCTGATTACAATTTCTTTGTCTTTTAAATGGCTTTTATGGTATTTCTTAATCAAAGCCAAAATATAATCAATGTTGATTTCTACCTGTTTAATCAACTCCATTTCAAAGACAATATCATCGTTCACATTTTCGCTGTCGCCTTTGTTTTTGTTGCGGAACTCGTTGTAAAGATTGATATACATGCTGTGATAATCCTGAACATCACGTTCGGTCAGCTTTTCGTTTCCTGCAAACTCATCAAATGTTGAAAGTATGTTTTTTACTTTCAGGATTGCTCCATACAGTCTGATAAAATCTTTCTGGTTTTGCTCGCCGATAATCTGTTCATTAACAGGGAACTTCTCCTGTAATTCGTTGACCAGGGCGGCGTAGCCCGGGATGTTTTTATCCTCGTTTTTATAGCCGTTGTAGTATTCATCGTAAGTTTTGAGTAGAACCACTCCGCCGGCTTCTTTGTCACCAAACAAGGCAATACTTTCATTGGTAGCTTTTTCCAGGTTGCGGAAGCAAACGATATTACCAAAAGTCTTTACCGAGTTCAGTATCCGGTTGGTGCGCGAAAAAGCTTGAAGAAGACCGTGCAGCCTCACATTTTTATCCACCCAAAGCGTATTCAATGTAGTGGCGTCAAAGCCGGTCAGGAACATATTGACCACAATGAGCAGGTCTAATTCACGGTCTTTTACCCGCTGGGAAACATCTTTATAATAGTTCTGAAACTTATCGCTTGAAGTGTTATAATTGGTTTTGAACAGCTTATTATAATCCTGTATGGCAGCTTCCAGAAAATCCCGTGAGCTTTGGTCTAAACGGCTGGTATCTTCCAGGTTTTCATCCTCAATGATGCCGTCAATCTGGGGTTCGTCTTCATTTGCGCTATAGCTAAATATGGTGGCAATCTTCAATTGTTTATCACTTGGCAAGCCGGCCATTTGTTTTTGAAACTCGGTGTAATATTTTTTAGCCACATCAATAGAAGTAACCGCGAAAATGGAATTGAAGCCGGCCAATCGGCGGTCTTTTAGCTTATAAAAACTGTTGCGTTTGGTTTTTTGGTCAAAATGCTCCCGGATATAGGTTACGATATTGCTGATGCGCTCCGGTGCTGCCAATGCCCGCTCCCGGTCGATGTTCCACACTTTCTCGTCCAGGATATTTTCCTCTTCCTTCATGGTGCTGATGTAATCAATTCGGAACGGCAGCACGTTTTTGTCCGTGATGGCATCAACAATGGTATAGGTATGTAGCTTAGAACCAAAGGCTTGCTCGGTGGTACGCAAATCGGCATGGCTGCTACTGCTTGAGTTTACAGCAAAAATTGGCGTGCCGGTAAAACCAAACAGGTGATACTTTTTGAAAGTCTTGGTAATGGCTTTGTGCATATCGCCAAATTGTGAACGGTGACACTCATCGAAAATAATAACCACATGCTGACCAAAGAATTTATGACGCTGTTGTTTCTTAATTAAAACCGCTAATTTTTGAATGGTGGTAATGATTATCCGGGTATTGGGGTTTTCGAGTTGCTTTTTAAGAATGGCCGTGCTGGTATTGCTGTTTGCAGCTCCTTTCTCAAATTTATCATATTCTATCATGGTTTGATAGTCAAGGTCTTTCCTGTCAACCACGAAAAGCACTTTATCAATAAAGGGCAATTTGCTTGCCAGTTGGGCGGTTTTAAACGAAGTGAGCGTTTTGCCGCTCCCGGTAGTGTGCCATATATATCCGCCACCTTCTAAAGTGCCAAAAGTTTTGTAATTGTTTGATACATTGATTCTTCCTAAAATACGTTCGGTTGCCACTATCTGGTATGGACGCATGGCCAGCAATAGCTTTTCGGAGGTGAAAATACAATATTTCGTTAGTATGTTCAGCAGGGTGTGTTTGGCAAAGAATGTACAGCCAAAGTCCATTAAATCGGGGATTGGCTGGTTGTTCGCATCTGCCCACCACGAAGTAAATTCAAAGCTGTTGCTGGTGCGCTTACCTTTTTTTACCGTGCCGTCGCTCAATTCTTTGATGTGCGCAAAGCGGGTGGTATTGCTGTAATATTTGGTGTAGGTGCCGTTTGAAATCACGAAAAGTTGCACGTATTCAAACAAGCCGCTTCCCGCCCAAAATGATTCCCTGTTGTAGCGGTTGATTTGATTGAATGCTTCTTTAATGTCAACGCCCCGCCTTTTGAGTTCGATATGAACCAATGGCAGGCCGTTTACCAATATGGTAACATCATAACGATTTGGCCGCTGGCCGGAATCAACTTCGTATTGATTAAGCACTTGCAGGCTGTTGTTGTGGATATTCGTTTTGTTAATGAGGTAGATGTTTTTTATCGTATTGTCATCACGGGTTAAGAGTTGGATAAAGTCTTCCTGAATGATGCTTGTTTTTTCTTCAACACTGTTGTTTTGATTGGCAATCTTGCTATTAAAAAACTGTTCCCATTCGTTATCAGAAAAACGGTAATCGTTTAATATTTCCAATTGCTTCCGCAGGTTGGCTATTAATTCCTGCTCAGAAGTTAAGCGTAAAAACTCGTATGCCTGCCTTTGAAGCAGCGCAATAAAAGCTTTTTCAAGCTGTGCTTCTGACTGGTAGGTTATCTCCTTTTTGAATAGGGATTGATATTCCGCAACAACCGTGCTTTCGGGGTTTTCGGCAACGATATTGTATTGAGTCATTTTTCTGTTTGGGTTTTATTTCAAATGCTTCCTGTTTTCTACTTCCTGCAATATTTTCATTTGCTGAATGGCAATTTGATTGAGTTTAACCAATCGTTCGCTTTGTGGCATATTTTCGTTTATAAAAACGGCGTTCAGGTTTTCTATATTCGAGAGGCAAATAAGTTCGTTAATCGAACCATAGTCGCGGATGTTCCCTTTCAGTTCGGGATTTACATCCCGCCATTGTTTGGCGGTGATACCAAACAGAGCCATATTCAGCACATCGGCTTCGTTGGCATATACATTCGATATTTGTTGTGCGGTAAGTTCTGCCGGAAGGAGTTTTTGCTTAACAGCATCGGTGTGTATATGGTAGTTTATTTTTGAAAGTTCGCGTTTTGCAGACCAACCCAGTTGTGTTTGTTCTTCTTCTTTGAGCCGCTGAAATTCACGCACCAAATAGATTTTAAATTCGGGGCTAATCCACATCCCAAACTCAAAAGCAATGTCTTTGTGGGCATAGGTTCCCCCATATCTTCCGGTTTTAGCCTGAATGCTGATTGCATTCGTTTTTTGCACAAACTCTTTTACACTTATTTTAAAACTGTTTAATCCTGCCTGATTTCTTATTGTGGCGAATTCGCCATAATTAAAATCAAGGTTGTAGAGTTTCTCCCAAATACCAAGGTATTCAAGCGTGTTTCTATTTCTGAGCCAATCGGAAATAAAGAAATCACCGTCTTTTGCCCTCAACATATCAGTCAATGAAATGTAGTCATTATTATTGATCTTAATAATGGTTATTTCCTTGTTTTTAATGATCAGTTTTGCCATAAAAAAATCAGTTTTGTATAATGAACATCTTTTGGTCATCTATTTTTTTAACGGTCTAAAGTCCAACAATTTGCCCCGGTAATATTCATACTGCTTCCGCCGCGCGGCTATCTCGGCTGGTAAGCCTTCGGTGGCTGAGCTTGTCGAAGCCACCAATGCATCAAATTTATCCAATATCTCAACAATGCGGTTTTGCTCGGAAAGGGGTGGGATGGGGATTTTAGTTTTTGCAAGATTATCGTTATAAAGTCTTGAAATTGTTCCACCATCAACTTTCCACTCAACAATTTTGTAGTAATAAGACAAAAACCTATTCGTCACTTTACATTCATCATTGTCAATCCACACAATATTTGAATCTTGAAAATAGGCAGGTTTGCCATCATAAACTACCGTTCGTCCAATTGTTCCAGAAGCTGATATTAGAATATCTCCAATCTTTGGAAATGAAAATCTTCTTTTGTAATCATCATGCAATTTTTTTGATATAAAAGCATCTGCCTCTTTTCCAAATGTTCCGATTTTGTAAAATGGGATATCGCCCATCGATTTAGTTTCATATTTCATAACTCTTTTGCACATGCAGACTTTTCCAACCTCCCCCAGCATCTTCCACTCCACTTCTTTCCCATCAAAATTCAATAATTCATTGCGGTAATATTCATATTGTTTGCGCCGCGCCTCCAGTTCCGCCTCCAGTTCCGCCTCCAGCCGGGTGAACTTGTCGAGGATAGTTACTATTTCTTGCTGGATGGGGAGCGGGGGGATGGGGATTTTGATTTTTTTAATTTCTTGTGTATTTATTGCTTCAAACGTTGAACCATTACTCTTGTTTTTAAATGTATTAATATTCTCATTTATAAAATAATACAGAAATTTGGTCATTAAAGCGTTTTTCCCTACCATTGAACATAATCCACGTCCTATTGCAATTTTTCTATTCGTCAAATTTGTATCACCAACAGGGGCACGAACGCTCATAATTAAACTATTTGGCTCTGCAACTTTTATTGGACTTGTAGTATAAATACTAGAATGCTTTATTATTTCATTTCCAAAAGAAGTTTTTCCTTGGTGAAATTCAATTCCATCATTTGGATTTGAAACAAAAGTATTTCCGGCTGGAGAGGTTCCCATCGTAAGGTATACTACTTCCTGTAATTCCTTAAACTCCACACCATCGGGGCAAAGCTGCTGAATAAGTTGTTCTATTTTATTCATGTTTATTGCTTATTTGCGTATTGATCTCGTGCAATGGCAATAGCACGTTGTAGTTTTTCGCTGAGCAGCTTTTTGTCGGGTAGCTGTGTAAAATATTGAGCTACCTTGATGTTGCTATCTTCGAGCATCAGGTATTCGATATGTTCGGTATTTCCTTCGTTGCACAGCACCAGTCCGATAGGCGATTCTTCGCCTTCTTTGCGTTCATTTTTATTCAAATATCTTAAATAAAGTAGCATTTGCCCTTCATACGCAGGTTTAAATTTCCCAAGCTTCAGGTCGATGGCCACCAATCGTTTCAGGCCACGGTGATAAAATAAGAGGTCGATAAAATAGTCGGTAGCATCGATGGTAATTCTCTTTTGGCGGTCGAGAAAAGCAAAATCGTTTCCCATTTCTCTGATGAAAATTTGCAGGTTCACCAGAATAGCATCTTCCAACTCTTTTTCGGAATACACATCAACCAGTCCGATTGCGTCAAGGAAATAGCTGCTACGGAAGACCACATCTGGGGTTAATGTATTGGTTGATTTTATTTTTTCAAGCTCTAATTTTATCAGTTCTTCAGGTTTTTGGCTCAATGCAGTACGTTCGTATAGCATAGAATCGATTTTCTTGTCGAGGGTGCGGGTATCCCAATGTTCAATTCGGGTCATTTCCATGTAAAACGACCGCTTTAATTCATCGTCGATGCTCATTAAAGAGCGAAGGTGTGTCCAGGTCAATTGGGTACGCACTGCGTACCGAATGTCTTCTTCTGAGAAAAGGTACGCGCTGCGTACACAATGTTTCAATTTTTCGTAACCCCAGCCTTTACCAAATTGTGCAGTCAGTTTGTCTGATAAATTTTTCACTATCTGTTTGCCATATTCGGCTCTTTGGTTGTAGAGCACATCGTCTTTGATGCGAAAACCTATTTGCCAGTGCATCAAGCATATTTCGGCATTAACGGTGGTTGCTATCCGCTGGCGACTACCCTCGATAATGCCACAAACATCGGCGTATAGGTTATTTATCTCCGCTTTGGATGCCGTTTTTGTGGGCTTCACTTTTTTCATATAGAAGTTCCTTCCAAATCCGCCACAATTTCATCAATGGCTGTACGTAGCTTGTTTTGCTTTATCACAATATCCGCGATGTGGGCATTCAGTTTTTCAATATCTATTGCCTCAGTAGTATCCTCTTGTTCCACATAGCTGCTTATGGCAATATTATAATCGTTTTCAGCAATTTCGGCATTGGGTACAAGGCGCGCAAAATGGTCTATATCTTTGCGTTCAACAAAAGCATTGAGTATCTTATTGCGGTTGGCCTCGCTAAGTTTGTTTTTATTGCCTGCTCGCACAAATTCGGCTGAGGCATCAATAAACAGCGTAGCGTTGTCTTTTTTGCTTTTTTTAAGCACAATAACACAAGTGGCAATGCTTGTTCCGAAGAATAAATTGGGCGGTAACTGAATCACCGTATCAATGTAATTGTTGTCAATCAGGTATTTACGAATTTTTTGTTCGGCACCACTTCGGTATAGCACTCCCGGAAACTCAACAATGGCAGCTACACCGGAGGTGGAAAGCCATGAAAGCATGTGCATGGTAAAAGCCAGGTCGGCTTTGCTCTTTGGGGCAAGCACGCCAGCCGGCGAAAAGCGGGGGTCGTTAATCAACAAAGGATTGGCATCGCCTTCCCATCTTATGGAATAGGGCGGATTGGAGACAATGGCATCAAAAGGTTCATCATCCCAGTGTTTCGGCTCTGTTAAGGTATCGCCGTGGGCAATATTAAATTTCTCATAATTAATGTCGTGCAAAAACATATTGATGCGGCACAGGTTGTAGGTGGTCAATTCCGTTTCCTGGCCGTAAAATCCCTGCCGCACATTCTCTTTGCCCAGTACCTTGGCGAACTTTAACAGCAGTGAACCAGAGCCACAGCAAGGGTCGTACACTTTATTAACCTGCTTTTTGCCAACCACCGTCATTTCGGCAAGCAGCTCTGAAACTTCCTGCGGAGTAAAGAATTCGCCACCTGATTTGCCGGCATCGCTGGCATACATGGTCATAAGATATTCGTAAGCATCGCCAAAGAGGTCGTTGGTGTTGTCCTGGTAGTCGCCCAGCTTTAATCCACCAATGGCTTCAATAATTTTGACCAAGGTTTGGTTCCGTTTTATTACGGTTCCTCCCAGCTTGTTGCTGTTCACGTCAATATCGTCGAACAAGCCACGTAAATCATCCTCGCTGTCGGTTCCCTTCGCTGAATTTTCGATGTTTTTAAAAACAGTAAACAGGGTTTCATTGAGGTTGGCATCGTTTTTAGCTTTCCGGCAAACATTCGTAAATAGCTCGGAAGGAAGGATGTAAAAGCCTTTTTCTTTCACCGTGTCGGCTCTGCCAAATTCGGCATCATTATCGGACAACTTAGCATAATCAAAACTTTTATTTCCGGTACGCTGTTCTTCTTTGTTGATATAAACGCTAAGATTTTCGGAGATAAACCGATAAAACAACATCCCCAGCACATACGATTTAAAATCCCAGCCAGTGACGCTACCCCTTAAATCGTTGGCAATTTGCCAGATGGTGCGGTGGAGTTCGTCACGTTCTTGTTCTTTGGTCATTATTATATTTCGTTTTATTTCAAATTAAGTTCTTGTTGCATCCTTTTTTTGGCAAAATGCTAATCCGTTTATAGTTAAACCCTAAAACCCCAAAAGCTGTATATATAACAGGTGAAATTAGAAATAATAGGCAGCTTTTCATTTTTTGATGGTGCAGATTTATGCAACGAATATAGGGAATAATTCATTTTAAAAAGCAGCACAAGACATCAACTGGAGTTTTTGTTTTTTTTAGGCTGTGTTTTTATTGCGTACTCAATATCCGTTACCGTTGTAGGGCGATTACCAGCTAGCTAAAACAAGCGTATTGCCGCTGGGCTTTTAGTGCTTTTACTTCGTAGGTTTTTGTTTTGTTCCTCTAAAATTAATCGTTTCTACCAACTTCTTTTCAGGTTGAATCCGGTAGATTATATAATTGCTTTTATCCATCAAAACGTTTCAATACAGTTTCATTAGCTATATAATCGCCTGTTTCTGCTTGAGTTAAACCTGTTTTGATTTCTTCTTGTTCTTTTTCGGACATTTCACTCCACCAATCTACTTGCTCTTCTTCAAAAACTGTTTTGAGTTTCTCTAAGAGACTTTCTTTCTGCATTTGCAGTAAAAGAGGCATTAACTGTAATTTTGTGACTTCTACACTCATAATTCCAACGTTTATTAAAATAAAGTTAGCTTTTTTATCAGTAATTTTCATTTTAGCTGTTTAAATTTCTCCAGCAGTTGTTAGCGGAGCTTTGCTTTTAGATGCTATTTCACGGAACTTCAGGTAGTCTATAATCCGCTGAAGCCCGACTAAATCCGTTCCGGAAGATAGCCGGATTAGTATTTCTTTATTTGTTCTTTCAATTTGCATGATTAAATGTACGTCAAATGATTAATTGCAGCTGAAAAGGAGGTCAAGTTTTTATAAACAATATGCTATTGCCAAAAAAATAGCCTTCTTAATTCAACCATCACTTTGCTATTCATTAAATTGAATGGCAGGATTTTATGGTGAGATAATTTCATTCGAGCTGTTTCTCAGTCCTCCTCCATTTGTGCGCCAATAAAAGGTATTCTTGGCGCCAGGAAATAACCTGTCAGGCTTGCGAACAGTATCGGAATAAAATGTCCAAATCCTGTTAAGGTGGCCAGCAGAATCGTTGTACTCATTGGAGTTCGGGTTACGCAGGCGTTTATGGCAGCCATGCAACTTACGATAGCTAAAGTCATGTTTATTGCCGGGAATAATTGATGTAATATTAAACCTAAAGTTGCGCCAACAAAAAACAGCGGAATGATAAACCCGCCTCTCCAGCCTGATGTTACGGTTATTGAGATAGCAATGATTTTGAAAAATAATATGGCAAATAGCAGCTTTAAGGAGAAATCACCTGACAGCAATTCGTTGATTTCGTGGTGGCCAAAGTAGCGTGTTATCGGAAAATAAAAAGCTATAATTCCGAGTGCAATTCCGCCTATCATCGTCCTTAAATAAATGGGAATTGGTCGTTTTTCGAAGATGGTTTTGAAAAACTTGGTGCAAAAAATAAAACCCCATCCTAAAGCTGCTCCAACAATCGCGAATAAAACAGCATAGCCAAAGTCATAAATTCCCGAATATTCGTAGGCAGACAAGTCCCATGTCGGACCAAGTCCTAATTGGATGATTATCGTAAACACCAAATAACTGAAGCTACTTGCCACGAAAGCGGGGATAATCGCTTTATAATATTCAAGCGCGTACTTATGATGAAGGATTTCCAGCGAGAACAAGCTGCCGCCTAAAGGAGCGCCGAATAAGGCTGTAAATCCTGATGCCATTCCGGCAATGCTCAACGACCTCAACTCTTCTCCTTTTATCCTGAAAAGCTTTCCCAGCCATGTTCCGGTTGAGCCTGTAATCTGCACCAATGGTGATTCAGGGCCGAGGCTGCCACCGGAAGCAATACATATTAAAGAAGAGAAAATCATTGAAGGATTGTTTTTTGGGTCAAGTTTTCCTTTGTTGAAGCGTATGTTGTTCACGATCAGCTGTATTTCGCCGGGATCGCCAATGAAATAAATCACCAAACCGGCTAAAAGTCCGCCAACCGTCATCACAGGAATAACTTTCCAGCCATCAAACAGCGCTAAGGTGTGCGTCAAAAACTCCAGACTAATCCAATAGACGCCAGCTATAACTCCACCTATTAGCCCAAGAAATGCCCATAACAGAAAGGTTCGGCTGAAAACGAATGGACTCAACTGTATGGGTTGGTCTAAGATATTTAAGTAGGTGACTAATTTTCTTCTTCGCCTTAATTTCACTTTTTTGTGGTTGTTTTATAGCTAATACGACAGCTGACGAGCCTCAACACGCAGCGCAAAGCTATAATTTATTTACTAAAGCTTGCGTGGAAGCACAAAAATCCTGTTCTGGGATAGGCTTTAAAACCAAGAATATTTCTACTCCCAAAAGATTCTAAGTTTTGATTTTTGAGTACTGATTAATTTTAAGAATGCTATTGTCTTGCCATTAATTACTGCTAACTTCGGTTGATTACAATTTACAGACAACTCACTTCCTTCTTTTTCAGATTGGTTTTCAGTACACTCCAATACTTTCTCGGGTTCTCGCTTTCTGTTAGGATCTTGCTAGTATCAATTATTGAAAAATAACACTTCTCATGTTCACCGTCCCATTTAATACAACCTCTTTTATCTTGAAATACATACATTTTCTTTTTGCATGGCGTTCTTGTGTTTTGAAATCGAAGAAAAGAAATTCGGGAATAAAAATGTTTGAACTTTGGAAACGATACTATAGTTTTTGGATGTATAAAACTACACCTAATCCTGAATAATCAGCCGCCTGATCAGTTGCTGGTCTTCGTAGCCTAATCTTACGATATACATTCCTTTTTTAAGCTGCGATACATCCAGTTGATTGCGTTCGCGACCTTCGACTAGCATAATAAGTTGCCCCGTCATGGAGATAATTTCAACTTTTTTCGGAAAATGCTTATTGACTTTTCGGAAAAATAACTGATTAGTGGCCGGAACAGGATACATCTCCGGTAGGGATGTCTGATCTGTCGTGTCGCCTTCCGGTTTATAAAGCCATTTTATAGCATCTTTAAACTGGGTTTTCCATAAAAACTCATTGTGCTCACCGTTTTTCACTACCTTCATAAAAACCTGCTTATCATCCATGCCTTTCGCCAGCAAAAGACCAAAAACCTTTTCCATATCTTCGACCATACGTGCGCTTTCTTTGTCGCCTGCCATAAAATAGAAACGCTGGTTTTTACTTAGATTATCATAAAGCGCCGAATCAAAAATGGCAGGATTGATCCAAAATGCCGGCGAAAAAAGTCCGAAATTCCCAAAAGTTTCCGGATAGATGAGGCCTGCATAATGCGCAATCAAAGCGCCCAGCGAGCTGCCCATAATCGTGGTATGTTCGGCCGCTGTTTTTGTCCGGAAATTAGAGTCGATATAAGGCTTTAGTTCATTTTTAATGAAATTTACATACTGCAGCCCTTCACCACCGCCATATTGGCTATTTTCCCAGGGACAATATTCGTCAATCCGCTTGTCGGAGCCATTATCTATGCCAACCACAATCGGGACTTCCTGGCCTTGCTCAAACAGGCTGTTCAGGCTCTCGTCCACGCCCCATTCGCCGGCAAAAGCAGTTGAGCGATCAAATAAATTCTGTCCGTCCTGCATATACATCACCGGATATTTTTTGTCGGAGCTTTCGTAATCGGGCGGCAGATAAATCCAGATTCTCCTGTATCTGTCAAGCGATTCCATATAAAACTGCTCATCGAGGATTGAAACATTTTTGGGCAAATCTGTGATTACGCTACCGTTGGCCAGGTCTTCCCAGCCTGCAATAACGAGTTTCAAACTATCGGTGGTGCCAAACTGATGTTGACGGTTGGCAATAGATTGACCATTTTCTGTTGTTTCTACCTTTTCCCAGCTTCCGCGTGTAAACTTAAAGGTTTGATTTCCAATAATATTGATATTAATATAATACAGCCTGTTCTGCAAATGGGAGAGCTTATAGGCTGTGTCTCCGGGCTGCCAGCCATTGAAGCTTCCGGCCAGAAATATTTCGGCTTGTTGCGGTGTGTTTTCAGGTGTTTGCACACGAATATGAGTGGTTTGTGACATGAGCGTTGTTGCTGATGCAAGTAGTATTAAAAGTTGAATGATAAGGTGCTTTTTCAAGTGATTGAGTGCTTAATGTTGTTAACAAAGAATTGTTCACAAAATTACGTTTATTTTATGACTATCTAAGTATGAATCTATACTTTTGGATTATAAAGCCTCCTGGAAACCAACTGATTTATTGTTCGTTTAACAATCTCGCTGCCTGATAGTAAGTGTGTTTAAAATGACACTAAAAAAGCAATATAAGGGAGAACTAAACCAGACTTATGTACGCGCAATTTGGTAAATTCCTACTCGTGTTTGTGGTGCTTTTTTGTCATGCGCTGATAGCAAAAGCCCAACCCGTTGTTGTAGGACATCCTACAGATAAAGCTATTTGTGTGGATGCGAGTACTACTTTTCGGGTGATTGCTGTGAATACAGCTGCTTATCAATGGCAAGAAAATGATGGCGTAGGCTGGTACAATATCACCGCTGCTATCGGTTATGCTTCCGGATTTAATACGCCATTACTTACTATTTCAGATGCCAATCTGGGCTTAAACGGTTATTTTTATCGTTGTGTGGTTTTTGATGCAGAAGGTTTACAGGATATTTCAAATGCTGCGTTACTTGGGGTTTATGAACCTCCGATAATTATTACAAATCCCACGGATGCAAGAGTGTGTAAAAATGAGACAGCAGTTTTCGAGGTGAAATCCCTCAGTGCAACGGATTATAAATGGCAGGAAAATATTGGTGAAGGCTGGGTCACTATTACCGACAACGCCTTTTATCAAGGAACAGATTCTGATTTGCTCGAAGTGTTTACCACGACCGGCATGAATGGCTTTAGCTTTCGTTGTATAGTTACCAATGTGAGCTGCCCCGATACCACTGATGCCAGCTTCCTTTTCGTTGATCCAACACCTATAATTGAGCAAATTACTGGTGGCGGAAGCTATTGTAGTGGTGGCAATGGCGTTGAGATTGGACTGGCAAATTCAGAAACCGGTATCAGTTATCAGTTGCTGCGAAACAACAACCAAACGGGTGTTGTTATCGAAGGCAATAACGAAGCTATCTCTTTTGGATTATTTACCCAGGAAGGTGTTTATACGGTATTGGCTATCAATGGTTTTACCTCGTGTAGCATATTGATGTACGGCCATGTAGAGGTAAAGATTAGTCCGCTTCCGGCACAGCAGCAGCTGTTAGGTGGCGGTGCTTATTGCCCGGGAGAGCCTGCTCCCGAAATCTATCTGGCAGGAACAGAAACGGGTGTAAAATATCAGCTGTTTTTAAATGGAGTCTTCACCGGTTCTGAGGTTTTGGGAACTGGCTTCGTAGGTTCTTTTGGTCGTTTTGCCAATCCCGGCCTTTACACTGTTCTGGCGATAAATTCCAGCACTGAATGTAGCGTTCAACTTACAAATCAACTACAGGTTACGCAACATCCTAAGCCTGTGGTTTTTGCAGGCAGTAACAAATTTATCAGCCGGGGAGAAATTGCAAATTTGTCAGCCAGTGCCACCGGAGGATATGGCAATTACAGTTATGGTTGGACACCACAGGCTTATGTGCAGCAGCCTGACATCGCGTCAACCCAGACAATTCCATTGTATCAGTCGCGGCAGTTTTTGATTTCGGCGATAGATATTCAAAGTGGCTGCCAATCTGCGTCCGATACACTCACCGTTTATGTTGAAGACGGCCAACTTGAGCTGGAGCTTGTAGCTAGCCAAACATTTATTTGTCCTTCCGAGCCAGTGCAATTGGTAGCACTGGCAAGCGGTGGAAGTGGAAACTATAGTTTTCAGTGGAGCTCGTTGCCAATCGGATTTACATCCACTGCAAGTCAGGTCTTGGTTTACCCGGAAGTTTCGACCACCTATACAGTTATTTTGACTGACGGACTCGAGTCGCTCCAAAAATCGGTAAGTATTCAAGTGAATCCTATACCGGCAGTTTTTAGCTTAACCGGCGAGGGTAATTTTTGTGTCGGAGATGAGGGAGCGGCTATTGGATTAAACGGTTCAGAAAATGGAGTGATTTATCAGCTTTTTAAAAATGCAGAGCCTATCGCACAGAAAGTCGGAACAGGTCAGGCCATTAGCTTTGGTAAGTTTATAGCGGCAGGAGCTTATACGGCATCCGCCAGCTTTTCACAAAATAGTTGCTTGCGCGAAATGCAAGGTGTTATTCAAATTAATCCGCTTCCCTTGCCTGTTGTAGTTGCTGGGCCAAACCAATACATAGAAAAAGGCACTCAAACAACGCTTTCGGCTACGGCCAATGGTGGATCGGAAACCTATCAATTCAACTGGACGCCACTGGATAAGCTGCTCAACCCTAACCAGGCCAATCCCGCCACGCTGGCACTTTTTGAAACTACCTTATTTGAAGTGGTAGCTACCGATACGCAAACTGGCTGTATCAGTGAAGCCGCTCAATCTGTTGTTTTCATTACCGGAGGCGATCTAAGTCTGCGGGTACAAGCCAACCGTTATAGTATTTGCCCGGACGAAACGGTTCAGCTTCAGGGGCTTCCATCTGGTGGCTCAGGAAGTTATGGGTTTCAGTGGCAATCTGTTCCTCCCGGATTTAGTGCAATTGTTGCCAATCCGCGTGTCCAGCCAACAGTTTCAACCAAATACCTACTTACCGTTACCGATGGTTTCACGGTGATTACAGATTCTTTAGAAATTGAAGTCAGGCCTCAGCCACAGAGTTTTATCCTTTCGGGCGGCGGAAATTATTGCGCAGGAACTATGGCAAAGGATATTGTGCTGGAAGCTTCTGAAAATTCAGTTTTTTACAACTTGCTCAGAAATGGTGAAAGTACAGGCTTGCTAAGGATTGGCAACGGGCAGCCAATAGTATTTGGGCAGCAGCATTTGGAAGGAGTTTACCAGGTAGAAGCTTTTTCGCAACAAAGTTTATGCAGTAGCATGATGGCTGGCAATGTGGAAGTGAACCAACTGGATGCGCCAGAGGTTTTTGCTGGTTTCGACCGTACAATTCAAAGTGGAACAGTAACCAATTTGAATGCACAAGCCAATGGTGGTTCAGGAAATTATAGCTTCAGCTGGTCGCCCACCGAAAAAGTTATAAATCCGCAAGCACAGCAAACTTTAACTATACCGCTATTTCAAAACACGATTTTTTCACTAAATGCAGTTGATAATCAGACAAATTGCCAGGCTCAGGCCGATCAAGTTCAGGTGTTTGTGAAGGGCGGTGATTTATCGGCAGATGCTGTGGCAAGTCCTACAGAAATATGCGCCGGCGAATCAGTTAGCTTAAATGCCCTTGTTTCGGGCGGAACAGCCAGCTATTATTACAGCTGGACTTCATCGCCCGCAGGATTTTATGCCGGTGATATGCAGCCGATTGCCACACCAAAGACTTCAACCTGGTATTATTTAAGGGTTTACGATGGCCAGGAAACGGCAACCGATAGTGTTTTTGTGCAGGTAACCGAAGCACCGGCAACTTTTATTGTCAGCGGTGGAGGCGTGGTTTGTGGCACGGGTCAGGTGAAACCGGTGAACTTGAGTGGAAGTCAACCGGGCATAAAATATCAATTGTTTCACGACAATAGCCTGATAGTTGAAATTTTTGGAAACGGACAAGCATTGCAGTTTGGGAATTTCAATCAGCCCGGAATATACAGCGTCATAGCTGTTTCAGCGAATAATAGCTGCGCTATCCCGATGTCAGGCGAGGCCATAATAGAGCGGGGAGTAGTGCCGCTTGCCAATGCCGGGCCGGATAAGTGGCTTGAGATAAGTGGTCAGGTTGCTTTGGAAGGAAGTATTTCTGGCAACGAAAATGCACTGTTTAGCTGGAATCCGGCAGCAAAACTATTAAATCCCGATGCGCTACAGCCCACAACAATTGTTTTAGACCAAACGACTTTATTTAGCCTCAATGCCAGTAGTCCAGGATGCGGGTTCTCACAGGATTATGCTACCGTTTTTGTTACCGGAGGTGAACTCAGCTTAGCTATTTATGCCTCACCGACAGCTTGCCCGGGCAGCGAAATCAGTTTGTTTGCCCTGCCAGGCGGAGGCACTGGAAATTATAGTTATCAATGGTCTTCGATTCCACCCGGTTTTGAATCCAACGTGATTAACCCCTTGGTATATCCTGAAGAGCTAAGCTGGTACATTTTGGATTTGACCGATGGCGAGCAAAGCATTCGCGATTCAATATTGATTGAGCCTTTGCCTCTGCCGGCAGCCTTTGAGATTTCTGGTGGCGGCAGTTTTTGTGCTGGCACGGAAATCCCTGAGCTTTTGCTGTCAGGTTCAGAAGCTGAAGTAGTTTATACCTTATATTATAACGGATCTGAAACTGCTGTAAACCAATTAGGTACAGGTTTTGAAATCAGTTTTGAGATGAATCTCGGTGCCGGAAATTACCAGGTTTTTGCAACAATTTCTGGTTCCTCATGCAGCCGGCAGATGAATGGAACTGCCAACCTAATTTGGAATGCTATTCCAAAAGTGTTTGCTGGCTTTGATCAGCAGATCGAAACCGGCCAAACGGCTGCGCTCACCGGAAATGCTATTGGTGGAAGTGGAAACTATACCTATTCCTGGTTTCCTGATTGGCAGGTAGAATCTCCAAATCAGGCCAATACGCAAACCACAACACTTGATCAAACTTCTTTGTTTTATTTTTCAGCAACGGATACTGAAAATCTGTGTGTTTCGCAGCAAGACACCACGATAGTGTATGTTACGGGTGGACCACTTACTGCCCGAATAGCAAGTGATCAAAATAATTTATGTCCTGGACAAAAATTTACCGCATTGGCTTTGCCCGGAGGCGGAACAGGAAATTATACCTATTTGTGGACAAACGAAGCAGGTGAACTACTTGGTGAGGCCAATAAGCTTAGCGTTTCGATTTTTGAAAGCAACTGGATATATCTCAAAGTGTCTGATGGTGAGTCTGTTGCAACGGATTCAACTTATGTTACCGTAGCAGACGACTTACAACAATTTTCAGTTACCGGTGGTGGAAGTTATTGCCCAGGAAGCGCGCCGCCAGGCATCGGTTTGTCTGGCTCCGAAATAGGTGTTCATTACAGTCTGGTAAGGAATTCTCAAATAGTGTTGACTGTTGTAGGACAGGGCGATGCGATTATTTTCGGACAATTTGCTGCTTCCGGTACTTATACTGTTGAAGCTTTTCGCCCGGCTTTCCCTTGCAAAAAAATGATGACGGCCTCGGCGGTTGTGGTTGCGCATAGCTTGCCTGTAATTTCGGCAGGAGCAGATCAGTACATCCAACAGGGAACGTCAACCGCAGTGCAGGCTTTGGCCAGCGGTGGTTCAGGTGATTTTAGTTTCCAGTGGCGGCCTGCGATTTTACTAAACACACCTGAAATGCAGTTGAGCAATACGGTTGATTTGCAGCAAAGTGCTGTTTTTGAAATCGAAGTTACTGATAATCAAACTTTATGCACGGCTGCTGATGCTGTGAATGTTTTTGTGACGGGAGGAATACTCACTGCCGAAGTGTTTGCAGATAATGCTTTTATATGTCCCGGCCAGCCTGTTAAAATCAGTGCCTTGCCATCCGGCGGAACAGGAGCATATAGCTGGAGCTGGACGGCCAACGGGCAGCCTGTCGGAAATGGCATGATGCGTTTTACTGCCTATCCCGTGCAAGATACTTGGTTTAAGGTCGTTATCACTTCCGGAGAACAAACGATAGAAAAATCGGTTTTAGTTAGAATGCATGGCTTGCCCAAGTTTTACAGCCTGAATGGTGGTGGTTTTTATTGTGAAAATCAAACACCACCGGAAGTGTTTCTAAACGACAGCGATCTTGGAATAAGCTATAAATTGCTTATAAATGGCCTTTATACGGGATTATCCAAAGCGGGAACAGGAGGTATAATCAATTTCGGGTCGCAAAATGCTGAGGGAAATTATCATGCTATTGCCGTTAATGAGCAGCAATGCAAGCGGTTGATGGGTGGTCTGGTAGAAGTGAAGCAGATAAATCCACCCCGGATTTTCCAACTCTACGGCGGTGGCCGCTGGTGCGATAATGTACAAGGAAATGGCGTCTATCTATCTGGAACACAACTTAATGTGGATTATACGCTTTTCCTCAACGGAGAAACAGCTTTACAAACTATCACCGGAAATGGCAGCGCAATGGCGTTTAATATTTCGAATCAAAGTGGTGTTTATACGGTGGAAGCAAACCAGGTAAATTCTAATTGTAGCCAGCAAATGCGGGGGTTTGCGAACATAATTTTAGATCCTTCGCCACAGCTGATGCTTTCAGGAAATCTAACGGCTTGCGAAAACGATTTCTTCCGCCTTTCTGCCTCGGGTGCTTCTCAATATCAATGGCTGCTAGATCCTGTAGTTACAACACCTGATGTGGATATTCCAGCTGTTGAAGATCTTTCTTTCTTATTGATTGGCAGCAATAGCCTGGGATGCAGCGAGAGTTTGCAAATTGATTTGACTGTAAATCCTAAGCCGGAAATTGAACTGATTGTCGATACCGACCTCAGGCTTATTCGTGTCGAACCCAACGAGTTTCAACAGTATGAATTTTTGTCAGGAAATGAAATTTTGCAGTCTGGAAGCTCTAATCAAATGGTCTATGAAGGCCTGACTTTGGTTAATGATAGCATTTTGGCGAAGGCAATAACCAGCGAGAATTGCATCTCGCAGGCGAAGGTTTACATTGAACCTTTGAATGAATACAACGCCTTTTCGCCTAATGGCGATGGTATCAACGACCTCTTTCGCAAAGGCGATTTTATCCGCGTTTTTAGCCGTTGGGGCGTTGAAATATTCAACGGCGATCAAGGCTGGGATGGCCGTTATAACGGAACGATGGTTGCACCCGGCACCTATTATTATCTCCATGAAATAAGAAATTCAGCCGGCGATCTTCTCAGAACAGAAAAAGGCTCAGTAACACTGGTAAAAGAATGAGAAAACTACGCTACATATTACTTAGTTTGCTGATTTCAGTGGCTTTTAAACCGGCTAACAGCCAGTCGTCCAGGTTGTTGAAACAGGCTGAAAAGCGTTATGCCTCCAGCAATTTTGCCGGAGCCGTTGTTAGCTGGAAAAAGGCCTTTGATCAAAGCTCAGCAAGCGAATCACGGCAGCAATTATCCTATAAAATCGGAGAGGCTTATATGCAAATGAATCAGCTTTCTGATGCAATCACCTGGCTCAGTGATGCCTGTAGCGGAGGTGATGCACCTGTTGACTGGCTCATCCTGAAAGCGGCTGTTCATTTGCGGTTGAATCAAACCAATATAGCTGAGAAAACTGTCAATCAGGCGCTTGAAAAACAGCCTTACTCGCGGCAGTTAGAAGATATGTTGGAGATGATCCAACGCTGGAAAATACAACAAACTAAGCCCGATTTTCCTTTCAGAGCACTTGATGCCGTCAATTCGTCCTGGAGCGATTATGCTGCCATCTGGGACCACGACAGGCTGCTGATTTCGAGTAGCCGGCCAGCGAGTTCGCGCGATAGGTTCGACGGACGGACAGCCGAATATTTCTCTTCCCTCTTTGAAAGCCAGGTGAACAACTTTGGTGATTTCGAACCGCTGAAACCTTTAAATATGGGAAGAAACTTCAATGTCGGCACCATTTCTTTTGATCCCAGAAATAACCGGGTGTTTTTCACAAAATGTAAAAATAATATCCGCCGCTGCGCACTGATGGTAGCTGATTATGACGCTTCAAACAATAGGATCGGGAACGCTAAACGGGTAAGTTTTTCTGCCAAAAACGTGCATTATGGACACCCTTTCGTCCGTGAAGACGGTAGATTCCTCTATTTCGTTTCGGATATGGAAGGCGGATATGGCGGCAAAGATATTTACCGTATCAGCCTGCGCGATGATGGTGGTTTCGGCCTGGCCATCAATATGGGACCTCAAATAAATTCTATGGAAGATGAGCTTTTTCCAACCGCCATAGGCGATAGTCTTTTGCTGTTTTCTGTGGATAGATACACTGGTTTTGGAGGCCTTGATATTTATGCGAGCAGATTGTTTGATGAAAACGCTTTGCATCCGGTGCATTTGAGCTATCCTTTTAACAGCCAGGCTGATGACTTCTATATGAATCTTAAACAAGGCACTGTTGAAGGCTTGTTGAGCTCCAATAGATCTGGTGAAAATAACGATGAGATTTACTATTTTGAAGCTTTCCCACTCCGGATTTTGCTGGAAGGGGAGGTGCGGGATGAAACCACCAACAAATTACTGGCAGCCACCAAAATATCGGTTGTTGCCGGTGATTATGAAGAAATAAACCTGCTTACAGATTCGCTGGCTTTTTATCACTTGACCGTTCCGTTGGTCAAGAAAATAGCGGTTACAGCCGAAAAATCCGGTTATTTCCCGGAGCAAAGGTTGCTGACAATGGCTGATACCACACAGCTACTCCGTCAGGATTTTAGCCTGGCATTATTGACTTTTCCGGCCGCAATCAGTGGATTTGTACGCGATCGGGAAAACCAAATACCTATGCCGGAAGAAAAAGTTACTATCAACGGTCCCGGCGGTTTTTCGCTCGACACTTTTACCAATACGCTTGGTGAATACCGCTTCGATTCGCTAAAGCCCAATAACATCTATACGGTAAGGGTTTCGAAGGAAGGTTATTTTAGCGAGTCGCGTGTGTGTAGGATTCCGGAAGCGCGCAAACCGCTGCTGCTCAACAAGCAAAATGGGGTGGATATGGATTTTGAGCTCACCGCCATTCAGGAGAAAAAAGAAGTGGTTATCAATAATATTTATTACGATTTTGATAAGGCGAGCTTGCGCGAAAGCTCTAAGATTGAGCTTAACAAATTGGTAGCCATGTTACGCGAAACTCCTCAAGTAATCGTGCAAATTAATGCACATACCGACACGCGCGGCAGCCACAATTATAATGATAAGCTGTCGAAAGAACGTGCTGCTTCTGTTGTGAATTACCTGATTTTGAATGGTATTAATCCTGCCCGCTTGGTTTCCCGTGGTTTTGGTAAAACAAATCCGATCATTCCTAATGCAAAAACTGAGGCGGAACACCAGGCCAACCGAAGGACAACTTTTACCGTTACCGGAACGAATTTCCAGCCTGTCGTTTCAGAAGCTCCTCTGCTTTCAAAAACGGATAAACTGGTTTATCGGGTGCAGTTGATGGCTTCGTCAAGCTATTATCCACCCGAAAATTATTTTGCGGTCTTGAAAACAGTTATTCCGGGAATACGTTTTTCAGTAAATCAATCGGGAAGCCTTTATCGTTATGAAGCCGGCGACCGCTACCGACTGGCCGAAGCCGAATCCTTGAAAAGCCAGATTATTGCGGCCGGGTTTACCGACTGTTTTATCGTGCCTTATTACGCAGGTGAGCGTATCAGTATGGAACAAGCTAAAACATGGGAACGATGAAATATTCTACAAAAAACATTATTTTGTCGCTGCTGTTGCTCTTGTTTTCAGCGCCAATAGTTGCCCAATCGGATTTGATATTCAGCCAGCACGGCATGAACCAAAAGCTTTTTAATCCGGCTACCATCAACGACAATGGTATGCTGAACCTGGATTTGATGGCGCGTCAGCAATGGATCGGCTTCCCGGATGCGCCTTCGGTGCAATTTGTTGGTGCAGAGCTTTTTATGGAAGATCAGCCAATGGGTTTGAAGTTTGGTTTTATAAACCAGACTGCCGGCAAAGAAATCACACGCCAAATGGCACTTTCCTATGCTTATCAAGTGCGGCTTTCACAGGTCTTATTTGCACAATTTGGCTTGAGTGCAGGTTTTTACCAACGAAAAATCTTGTTCTCTGAATTGACTTTTGAACAGGGCAACGAGCCGTTCATCAAGTCAGATGAGTCAGTATTAAAACCTGATTTTTCTTTCGGTTTTGAAGTTTTCTGGAACCGCTTTACACTCGGTATGGCTGCCAATCACCTTACCACACCAAACCGTAAAGCTACCGTGTTTAAAATCCCGCTTCACAACCACTTTTATTTGACTTATCGCCATCAGCTGGAGCAGGATATTAGCCTGATTTCAGGAATTTTTTGGCATCAACAGGGGAGTTTGAACAGGCTTCAACTCGATATGCAGTTTGACTTTGGTAGCTGGGAAGCCGGGTTAGCTTACCGCCATCAGGATGCCCTCATTTTTATAGCCGGGATCAATCTTTCAGAATATATCCGGCTGAGCTATGCTTACGATTTAGGCATTTCCAAGATTGCTAACTACAACAGTGGAACGCACGAAATCAGCTTGCAATTTGGTATTCCCCGAAGGGGAGGAGCCTTCCTTTCACCACGTTTCCTGGATTAAAAACCTTTACGAATTATTCTTCCGGGTGAATCAATTGCGAAAACATATCTTTTTTACTAATGACCTCAATGGCATGCTGCAAGGTTTCGTCCTGCTCGCTAACTACTTGATAATAACTTTCCATATCCCAAATATTTCGCGCTATCAAAGCTTTGATTTGTAGCTTGATATGTTCTTTTGAACGCTCGTAAAGTGCTTCATTTAACTCAACGCCTTCTTTTTCGGCCAGGGCCAAAAAGTCGTCCATCATTTCGGGTGTAACTTCAACCAACTTGATATATTTATCGATGTTTTTATAGGTTTTCTTAAAATCATTGCGGTGTTCGTTACTATAGTCAATGGTGTAGCGGTTGAAAACGCCTTTGCGGATGAGGTCGGAATAATACCTGGTGAGGTGCAGCGTGTCCACCGGAACAAAGATGTCTGGCATAATTCCTCCGCCACCATAAACCGTTCTTTTTGCTGCCGTAGAATATTTGAGTGAATCAGGGAAATGAATGCTGTCGGCATTTACCAACTCGCCTTTTTCCTGACGTTCAAACAAATCCTTGAAATAATTTTCGCTGCCTTCGTCATAAGGCCGTTGGATGCTTCTTCCGCTTGGTGTGTAATAACGTGCTGCCGTAAGCCTGATAACTGAGCCGTCAGGAAGCTGAAATGGCCTCTGCACCAATCCTTTACCAAAAGAACGCCTACCAATAACTACGCCGCGATCCCAATCCTGAACAGCTCCCGAAACAATTTCACTGGCTGAGGCTGATCCTTCATTGATTAGTACCACAAGTTTTCCGTCTTCAAAGCTGCCACGGCGAGTAGCAGTAAAATCCTGTCGTGGACTTTTTGATCCTTCGGTATAGACGATCAATTTGCCTTCTTTCAAAAACTCATCAGAAAGTTCTACAGCAACATTCAAAAAGCCACCGGAATTACTTCTCAAATCCAACACCAAATCTTTCATGCCGTCGTTGCGGAGTTCTTTCATCGAGGTATGAAATTCTTCCATCGAAGTTTTCGAGAAACGGTTTAGTTTGATATAACCAATATCCTGTGTGAGCATATAAGTCGCGTCAATGCTGTTGATTGGGATTTCGTCGCGGATAATGGTGTAATCAATTAATTCGGGCTGGTAATTGCGATAAATGCTTACCGCTACTTTAGTGCCTTTTTTGCCGCGCAGCCTGTCCATCACGAATTTATTGGTCACTTTTTTGCCAAAAGCTTCTTCGCCATCAATCTTCAGGATACGATCACCAGCCAGAATTCCCAACTTTTCCGATGGGCCGCCCGGAACGGGTGATACAACTAAAATAGTATCGCGCAGCAATTGAAAGGTAACTCCAATACCTTCAAAGCTACCTTCCAGAGGCTCGTTAGCGGCATCAATATCTTCTTTGGAAATATAGGCAGAATGTGGGTCAAGCTCTTTGAGCATAGAAACAATGGCTCCTTCTACGAGTTCGGGTGTATTGGTGCTGTCCACATAAAAATTGTCGATATAAAATAGCGTAGCAGCAAATTTCTGACTGGTCTCTTTTGGGTCAGATTTCTCTGGGCTCTGAGCTGATAATGAGAAAGTTAAAATGAGGAAAGTAATAAATAAGGTGATTTGTTTCATAGGGAAATGTTTTGAAGACTAAATTTCATGTTTGAAGCAGCAAACGCAGGCTACAAGGCCAAAATTAATAAAACACTCAAAAGTAAACAATTATTGTTTGTAATAGTTTTAGCGCGATTTGGCTGACGTTAAAGATTGTTAAGGAACCAGGATGAAGTCAGGGGGCGCCAGTGTTTGTGAAGTCAGGGTGCGACTGATATGGCCACGTTAAAATAGTCGTCCCCTGACTGGCTATGGTTGCAGGTCAGGGTGCGACTGATACGGCCACGTTAAAATAGTCGTCCCCTGACTGGCTATGGTTGCAGGTCAGGGTGCGACTGATACGTTCACGTTAAAATAGTCGCCCCCTGACTGGGGTTTAAGTTAAAGTCCGGGTGCGCCAGTGTTTGTGAAGTCAGGGTGCGACTGATACGGCCACGTTAAAATAGTCGCCCCCTGACTGGGGTTTAAGTTAAAGTCAGGATGCGCCAGTGTTTGTGAAGTCAGGGTGCGACTGATACGGCCACGTTAAAATAGTCGTCCCCTGACTGGGGTTTAAGTTAAAGTCAGGGGGCGACTGTTTGATGTCGCAGGATAGTCGCACCCTGACTTGCAGAATTTTACCATAAAAAAACGCCTCACGAAAGGCGTGAAGCGTTTAGAATATCAATAAATATTTTGCTTAAAAATCTAAAATAGATTTGGCAGCATTATAGATTTTTTCTGCGCTCGGCAGAATTTCATTTTCCAATATGCGGTTAAAGCCAACAGGTGTGAAGGTTGAACCGACACGTTTTATAGGTGCATCCAGGTATTCAAAAGCCTCTTCGGCAATGATGGAAGCCAGCTCGGCACCGAATCCGGAAAACACTTTGTCCTCGTGAACCACCAGCACGCGCGATGTTTTTTTTACGGTTTCCAGGATGGCTTCTCTGTCCAAAGGAATCAGACTTCTGATGTCCAGCACTTCAATTTCTTTGCCGGTTTCATCACTGATGCGGTCAGCTACCTTAACAGCCATGTGGGTGGTGTTTCCGTATGTAATGATACTCAAGTCGCTACCACTTCTACGGATTCTGGCCTTACCAAACGGAACTTCAAAATCCTCAGGAACCACGGTTTCGGCAACAGGGTCATTATACAGTGCTTTGGGTTCCAAAAATACTGTAGGGCCCTCGCTGTTCATCGAGGTGCGTAAAAGTCCTGCTGCATCATCAGCATAAGAAGGGTAAACAATACGCAAGCCTGGAAGTGTTGTCAGTGCTCCTTCAATAGTTTGAGAGTGATACAGGCCGCCGCCGATATATCCACCAGAGGCAAGTCTGATTGTTACGTTGGGAGCGAAAGCACCGTTGCTGCGCCAATAATCGTGTGATGTCTCAACCAATTGTTCCATGGCCGGCCAAAAATAATCTGCAAACTCGGCGCCTTCTACCACGATACGGATTTTTTTGTCGAAGCGGCTCATACCATTGGCTGTTCCCATGATAAAGTCTTCGGCAATTGGTGCGTTGAAAACACGGTCTTTACCAAATTCCTGTTGCATTCCTTTGGTAACATTAAAGATGCCGCCTTTGTCTTTGTTGGCAATATCTTGCCCCCAGATAAAGGTGTCTGGGTTTTTTCTAAATTCGGCTTTCAAAGTTTCGTTCAGCGCCTGAATGTATTTCATCGACTTTCCTTTTGTACCATCGTGGAGCCCTTCGGGATATTTTTTTGAGACAAACGGCTCTGGTATCACGAAATCAAAAATGCTGTCAGGACTTGGATCGGCGGCTTTAATAACTTTTTTGTGTGCTGCTGATAGGATTTTCTTGGCTTCGGCATCCAGTTCACCGAGTTCTTCTTCAGTAAATTTTCCGGAGTGGATCAACTGAATCCTGAAGCGGGTAAGTGGATCACTTAAACGCACACAGTGAAGCTCATTTTCATCGCGGTAAAGCTCGTGATTGTCTGAGTTTGAATGCGAATGGATGCGTACACAGTTGGCATGAACGATTACTGGTTCGCCATGCTTTTCAATGTGTTCGCGGGCTTGATACATGGCATTCATGGAGTTGAACACGCTTTTGCCATCGCAATAAATGATTTTCAGGTTTTTCATGCCACTATAATTTTCAGCGGCTCTGCGGTTGGCTGATTGGTCTTTTTGTGGTACGGAAATTCCAAACTGGTTATCTTGAAAAACAAACAAAACGGGAAGTTTCTCGTTGGAAGCACCATTTATGGCTTCAAACACATAGCCTTCAGACGTGGATGATTCGCCCTGTGAGCTGATAGCGATTCCTTTAGCTCCATATTGTTTGATGCCTCTCGCAGTTCCAACGGCATGCAGCGTATGGTTGCCCGTTGCTGAGGAAACGTTCTGGATGTTCCACTCGGGTTTGGCAAAGTGGTTAGACATATGTCTGCCGCCACTGGCTATGTCATCGGCTTTAGAAAGTCCGTTGAGGATTATTTCTTCGGCAGTGAGGCCAGCGGATATGGCTGTTAGCATATCGCGATAATAGGGAAACAGGAAGTCTGTTTCGCGGTTAAAAACCTGTCCGATAGCAAGCTGAATGCCATCGTGACCGGCATAAGGAGCATGGTATGACCAGCCCAGTGCCTGTTTGAGATAATTAGGCGCCTTTTCATCAATTTGACGACCCATTGTCATCAGACTATACCACTTTTTTAAGGTTTCCTTGTCAGTATTGTCTAAAGTAAATTTTCTTTTTTGTGTCATTATCAACTTTT
>Ga0265293_10000844_pt1 | contig 70627 bp, 71 predicted proteins | sample Munlanlewell138R_FD_192505 | JGI IMG/M metagenome (GOLD analysis project Ga0265293, IMG submission 192505) | Leachate microbial communities from a municipal landfill in Southern Ontario, Canada - Leachate well 138R | ecosystem: Engineered > Solid waste > Landfill > Unclassified | place: Canada... | reverse complement strand
GCATCCCGGGCTGGTGCGCCTCCTATCGTCGGCACACCCTATGATCGTGCCGTCTGAGACTGGGCTGAGAGTATCTGAAGTTCATGACTGCCGGGAAGGAGTTTTCGGACTTCTGCACTATGAATTTGAGTGATTCTCCACTTCCCCGGGGCAATGCGCGGGGATTGTCGTCAGGGCGACGATGGGTCCGCACCCAGGCATCTGTTGCTGTATGCAGGAAACCAAGGAGGGTATCTGTGGAGGGATAGCCCCAGGCTGATTTCCTTTAATCGGGTAATCGTCTTGCCGCGAAGCGCTTGCCGGATCTGAAAAATGTGCCTTGCGGGAATCGCAAAGGGTGCTACTCTCAACTTGTCAGGCCATCGATAAGAAGGGGCGAGATGATGAGCAACACAAAGTTGGCGGGTGTGGTTTTATTGATAGCCGGGTTGATCCTGGTTTTTTTTGGCTGGCAGTCTTCGCAGTCGGTTGGCGATCAGGTGGTCGAGATGGCGACAGGGCGCTTTACCGATGACACCATGTGGTATCTGATCGGCGGGATCATAATCGCCGTGGCCGGATTTTTTATTGCGTTCATCAAGAAGTAGTGGCCGAGAACGGCCAGCCGGAGAAACCACGGTTCAAAGGCAGGCCGAATTTATGGGTGAGGCTTACTACAATATCAACGGGCTAGAGGAATAGCTGATGGAACTGGGTATCCTGGGGATTATATGGGCGGTGATCGTGATATGGGTCCTGATCGGGGTGTTCAAAAGTTCCACGCCGATTCTGGGAAAACTGATCTGGGCCCTGGTCATTATCGCCATGCCGATCCTCGGGGTGATTCTGTGGCTGATATTCGGCAATAAAAGCTGACTCCGATGGTGCGCCCGGTTATGCGGCCGGGCGATTCAGCTCTCCGGTTCTCGCTTTCCTGCCCTGCCTGGGATGGCAGGGGTAAGGTAATTAAAATACAGGTGCGTAGGATGCGCTGAGGAATGAAGCGCACCAAGGTTCCGCGGTGCGCCTCCTGCGTCGGCACACCCTATATATCTACCCTTCGTCTTCTCCAAAAATATCACCCAGCGAGGACGCATCGATGACCTTGTCGAGCCAGGCCTCGATCTGCCCCCGCGAAGCCCGGTCGATACGTCTATCAACATTGGCCGGCAATGGGCCAAAACGCTTGTCTAGCAAGCGCCGCAACGCCATGGCTTCACCGGTCTGCAAGCCTTTTTCCAGTCCCCTCTGCTCGGCCTCGTCGAACCACCCTTCGATACGCTCTGCCAGCATGCTGTCCGCCTCCATGATGTCGTTGATCCGTTCGATCTCACTGATGCTACTGCGCGGCGCCTTGCGCCGCAAGAGGATGCGCACCCACACGCCGAAGGCCCGCCGCAGGGATTGCAGCTCCGGTGTGCGCATCACCTTGTCGAGCGCTTGCAGTACCCGACGCAGGTCGTCCACCGTCCGGCCCCGCTCCAGGCGGAACAGGGCTTCGCTGAAGTTGCGCACGCTGTCCAGTGGGTGCAATTTAAGACGCGCCTCATCCACCAGATGGTAGAGCAGCCTTGGCTGGAAGACGTCCAGCCCCTTGGGCGGCGGCACGAAGCAATCCGCCACCTCGCAGGAGGGTTTCCACGCCGCCTGGCCGTTGTAGAGCACGATGGGCAGGATGGGCGGCAGGCGGCCCTGATACAACTCGCCCTCGCGGATCAGGTTCTGGGCCAGTAGCCCGATATAGACCAGCATCCGCACCGCCATCCAGGGGTCCGGTTCGCTCTGGAATTCGAGGATGAGATACACCCACAGCCAGCGGTCCCGCACCCGGACCCGCCACACCATATCGTCGTGCCGCTGGCGTTCGGATTCGGCGACGTAGCTGCCGTTGATATGTTCGAGGGTGGCGAAGTCGGCATCCTGTATCCACTCGCCCGGCACATAGCCGAGCAGCAGGTCGCGGATCATTTCGGGGTGGGAGAACAACAGCTTGTAGCCGGTATCGTATTCCATACCATCGAGCCTCCTTGCTCAGCGGTCTTTAAGCGGTCATGGTGGCACCGCGTCTGCGGGCAGGGCTGCAGCAACCTAAATCAGTCCTGGCGAGCCTTTCTTTTCCTTTTTCGCTTTTCTTTTTTCTTCCATGGTTTTAAGGGGTTTCTTTTTGGTTTCCTTCTTTGAATCCTTGCCTTTGCTCATGATGACTCTCCAGTTTTACTGATGAAAAGTGACATCAGTTGGTCATTGTACACCGCTGGCGATCATAATCGGCGATTACGTCGCCTTTGGTACTCCGTGGCCAGGCTGAAAGCAGGGATTCAAGTTACCAACGACGTTGGCCCCGGTACACTTTTCTTTTTATTCCACCAGAAATATCCAGGAACATCCCTGTCTTTAAGCACTCGTCGACCGGGCTGACAGCATCCATGGCGGTGCGCAATGTCGCCCTGGGATTCGGTATGGAGAACGGGATATGGGCACCCCAGGAGTTTGTGCAAATCTTGACCAAAACAGGTAGAATGCGCGCCCGCGAATCAACAGCTTCGCCCTGCAAGCGGAGCACAACTGATTTGGTACCTATGATGAATACCGCCTTCAAGCCCGAGTTGCTGTCCCCCGCCGGTACGGCAAAAAACATGCGCTACGCCTTCGCCTACGGAGCCGACGCGGTCTATGCCGGCCAACCCCGCTACAGCCTGCGGGTGCGCAACAACGAGTTCAACCACCTCGACATCATGGCCGACGCCGTGGCCGAGGCCCATGCCCAGGGCAAACAGTTCTATATCGCCAGCAATATCTCGCCCCACAACAACAAGGTGAAAACCTATCTGCGGGACATGGAAGCGGTGATCGACATGGCACCGGACGCGCTGATCATGGCCGATCCAGGGTTGATCATGCTGGTGCGGGAAAAGTGGCCGGAGATACCTGTGCATCTTTCGGTGCAGGCCAATGCGGTGAACTTCGCTTCGGTAAAATTCTGGGGCAAGCAGGGTGTCAGGCGGGTCATACTTTCCCGCGAGCTGTCCCTGGAGGAAATCGGCGAAATCCGCGACGAGTGCCCGGAGATGGAGATCGAGGTGTTCGTCCACGGCGCACTGTGCATCGCCTATTCCGGCCGCTGCCTGCTGTCGGGCTACATGAACCATCGCGACCCCAATCAGGGCGCCTGCACCAATGCCTGTCGCTGGAAATACGACGCCCACGAGGCCCGCGAGACGGAAACCGGCGATATCGTCCCGGTCAGTGCCGCCGTTCAGGCCGCCCAGGTGTGGACGCCGGACAGTGCGCCGCGCATCGAGGGCAACATGGACGACACCCGCGGCGACGAGGCGCCGATCTTTCTGCTGCAGGAACAGGGCCGCCCCGGCGAGCTGATGCCCGCCTTCGAAGACGAGCACGGCACCTATATCATGAACTCCAAGGATCTGCGCGCCGTCCAGCACGTGCCCCGGCTGGTGCAAATGGGCATCCATTCGCTGAAGATCGAGGGCCGCACCAAGTCCCATTACTATGTGGCGCGCACCGCCCAGGTATACCGTCGCGCCATCGACGAGGCGGTGGCCGGCCGGGAGTTCGACATGGAACTGATGGCCCAGCTCGATCACCTGGCCAATCGCGGCTACACCGAGGGCTTCTACCGCCGCCATGTGCCCGAACACTACCAGAACTACGAGCGGGGCGTATCCACCAACCCCAACCAGCAGTTCGTCGGCGAGGTGCGCGAGATCGACGGCGACCGGGGCTGGGCCACCATCGAGGTCAAAAACCGTTTCGAAACCGGTGACACCCTGGAACTGATCACCCCGGCGGGCAACCTGACGTTCGATCTGGAGGCCATCGAGAACAAGGAAGGCATCGCCGTCAGCGCGGCTCCCGGCTCCGGTCATGTGGTGCGCATTCCACTCCCCGCCACGGTTGGCAACGACAGCCATGAGTACGTTATGCTGATGCGACATATTCGCTGACCGCAAACTCTCCCTATGCCCAGACTCCTGCTGCTCGTCCTCGCACTGCTCGCCCTCTGGTACGGCTGGCAGTACCTGCATTCCCGCTCGCCACAGGAGCGCAAGCGGCTGCTGTGGGTATGGGGCTCGGTAGCCTTGATGCTGATCACGCTGCTGCTGGTGGGCACCGGGCGGATGCACTGGGTCGGCGCCGCCATCGCCGCCGTCATTCCGCTGATCAAGGTGATTGGCAGCATCGGCTTCCGCGCCCTGCCGCTGCTCCAGTGGTGGCAGCGCAAAAGTGGCAAGCCGTCGACGCTCCGCACCCGGGGTCTTGAAGTGACGTTCAATTTCGCCACTGGCGAGACCACCGGCACCCTGTTCGAAGGTCCTTACCAGGGCAGCGACCTCAATACCCTGGACGAAGGTAAACTGCGCGAGCAATTGGCTTTTTTCCAGCAGCGCGACCGCCAGTCCACCCTGCTGCTGCGGGCCTATCTGCTGCGCCGCGGGTTTGCCGATGGCTCGGCGGCGGGCATGGACGGTGGCGACAATCGCCCGGTTCTCAGCGAGCACGATGCCTGGCAGGTACTGGGGCTCGAGCCGGGCGCCAGTCGCGAGGATATTGTCCGCGCCCACAAAAGCCTTATCCAGAAGCTTCATCCCGACCGTGGCGGCAACGACTACCTCGCCGCAATGATCAATGCCGCCAAGGACAAGCTGGTCGGCTGACACCATAGGCGCGGGGCTCGCGCCATCTCCTGCGATCCCCGGTCGTGGTGAGCTACATCAATAATCTGCGGTCATGCCGACCCGCAGGGTGTTCCCCGGCATGATCCGATGCTTGTCGCTCAGGCCGTTCCAGGCGACCAGTTCCTGCTCCGTGCGATTGAAACGACGTGCGATGCGCCACAGGGAGTCCCCCGGCTGGATGACATACACATCGCCGCCGTCCGCCCCCGCTGTTTTCTGGCCCGCCGCGGCGAGCGCACCGTCGACTCGACCGGGCAATCGCAGCGACTGTCCCGCGCGGATATTGTGGTTCGTCAGCCCGTTGACGGCCATCAACTCGCGAACACTGATCTTGTAGCGGCTGGCGATATGGGAGAGTGTTTCGCCCTTGGCGATGCGGTGCAGCACATCGGGTTTCTGATAGGCAAAACGCTGCGACCCGGGCATCGCGGCCAGACTGCTGGCCAGGGGCTGCTTCAGCCCGGCGCGGGGCAGCTTCAGCGTATAGCCCCTGGGAATCCACTTTTCGCCCGCCCAGATGGGATCGAGCAGAGCGGGGTTGTGGGCCCGCAGATTTTCGAGGCTGGTGCCAACCGCGCGAGCCAGGGCATCGGCCTGCACATACTCCGCGAGTGTGACTCGGTCGTAGTCCAGGGGCGCCGCCATGGCCACATCACCGAAGTACTTCTTGTGATTGCGGTCCACTTCCAGCGCGGCCAGGAACGACACATAGAAATTCCGCGACGCAAAACCAAACGCCGGGCCCCGGAAGCGCCGCACCACGGTGACGATATCGTCGCTGTTCAGCGCCTTCACCGCACGGCTGACGCCGCCCGGGCCATAGTTGTAGGCGGTGATCGCCAGCGGCCAGTTGCCGGTGACGCGCAGATTGTTGTGCAGCAACCGCGCCGCGGCGCGGCTGGCGACGTAAGGATCGAGGCGCTCATCGAGCAATTCGTCGACGGTCATGAACTGGCGGGCGGTCTGCGGCATGAACTGCCACATCCCCGCCGCCGCCACCTTGGAGTAGGCCGAGGGATTGAACGAGGATTCCACATGAGGGAGCACGTCGAGCTCCTGTGGCAGGCCGAACTCCGCCAATGTGGCGCGAATATGCGCCCGCCATTGCCCGGAACGGACCAGGCCGGCGTGGAAACGGTCGGACTGGCCCAACTGGAAACGGATTTCATCTGCGGCCTGGCGAAACCGCGCGGCGCTGGTTCCTTTGGGCCAGGCAGCCAGGGCGAGCTGTTCCTCGCGAGAGAGGTTGGCACGCTTCCCCGCCGCCAGTTGGCGCAGGGCGGCCTGATAGCGGCCCTTGGCCTGATCGATGAGCGCCTGCCGGGCGGCGCCGCTGGTTCCGACGGGCAGGGAAAGTTGTTCATACACCACGCTGAGATCCCAGGGGTCGTGCAACAGGCCACTATGGGTGTCCACCTTGGCGTATATCCGCACCCAGAAATCGACATCCCGCTGAAGCTCGCCTGGCTTCGGGAACAGGGTTGCCGCCATGGCGGCAACCGGCAGGTAACAAAGGATCAGACAGAGGATCAGGCGGGCCATGGTTGTTATCGGTCTCGGCAAATAGACTGGACTGCGCTGTTTATAACAAATTGCCGTCCGGGATTAAAGCGACATCACCGGGTTTCGCCACAAAGCGGCCCCTTTCGTCCGCATCCCGCAAGCAAACCCGAGGCACAAGGCGTTTTACATAGCAGAACCTTACCGTTAGAATGCCCGGCCAATCGATCCGTGCCGTTCAGGTCCCGGTGGCACAGCTGGATAGCGCAGCCCCCTCCTAAGGGGCAGGTCAGAGGTTCAAATCCTCTCCGGGACGCCATTTTGATATAAAAACACATATAAAACCGAGCATACAGATTCCCCTAGGGAAATGCCGCAAGTCGCTTCATCGGCCAACTGGCGCCTGCTAACAACCGGCGGTCGCCGGTTTCTTATGACACACCCCACCAACAACCGGGCAACCACCCAGATTGACAGGCGCCCTATACAGGCCAACACTGTCTGGTGTCGGCGAGAAGGATCAAAAAGGCCGCGCCGTTGTCTACTGGGGTGTCCACTGAGTTGTCTGCCATCCACCCGGCAACAGGTGTATGTCAACATTCATTATCTTGAGCAAGGGGGTTTGCCATGCGTTCCTTCCATCTGTCCAGTGCCGCCATCGCTCTGATTGCCGTCCTTGCCGGAACTTCCGTCTTTGCGGAAGACGACAGCGCCGACAAGAAATGCATTCCTCTCAACCAGATCAACAATATCCAGGTGCTCGACAAGCAACATATCCTGTTCAGGATGCAGGGGCGCGAGCATTTCCTGAATACCCTGCCCAACAGTTGCGGCAGCCTGCATCGCAACAAGCCCATCATGTACAAGACCTCCCTGAGTCAGTTGTGCAGCCTCGACATCATCAGCGTCCTCGAAAGCTATGGTGGCGGATATTACCCCGGCGCCAGTTGCGGGCTCGGTAACTTCAGCCCCATCAGCGACGAGGAGATCAAGGCCCTGAAGGCAGAGCTCAAAAACCGCAACTGATCCTGGCGCCATCGATCAGGGACAGCAAAGCCCCGATCCTTGACTAGAATTGCGAAGAGCACCCTTGCTGGAGAATCACATGGTTAAGGGTAGAAAGCTGACGCTGGGTGACGTGATGACGCCGTCACCGCTGACCATTCCCATCCACGCCACTCTCTCCGAGGCCAAAGCGCAGATGGATGACCTTCGCGTGAATCACCTCCCGGTGATGGATGGAACCCTGGTGGAATCGGTGATTTCCAATGAGGATATCAAGCGCTTCACCCTCCCCGCCCACCGGATCAAAATGGGAGAAGAACTGCTGGTAAGCGATATCGCCCCGGCCCGCGCCTTCGCGGCGGATATCAACGACCCTCTGGAGAAAGTGGTGGGGGTGATGGCCGAGCGCCGGATGGGAGTGGTCATTGCCCTGAACCAGGGGGAACTGGCGGGGATATTCACCGAAACCGATGCCTGCCGGGTACTGACCGCCCTGCTGGCGGATCAGGAATAGCACCCCGGCGAGAAGTGGAAGCGGGGATTGGCCCGCTGGGCGAGGAGGGATTACGCCGCTCTTTCCATGGCTGTGATCTGTGCTAGATTGCCGGGCCCAACGGCAAACACGGATATGGACATTGAACCTTCTCCTTTTCAGTGCCTCCGACCGCTCTCGCGACAACCGGATTCTGGTCGCGGGGCGGCAGTTGCAGCACCTGCGCCAGTATCTCGACGCTCGTCCTGGAGATACCCTCAAGGTCGGCGAGCTCAACGGCCAGATCGGCACCGGCACGGTGCTGGCAGACACCGGTGACGGCATCGAAATCCAGGTCGACCTCACCGGCCCGCCACCCCCTCCCCTGCCCGTCAAGCTGGTGCTGGCGCTGCCCCGCCCCAAAATGCTGCGCCGGATACTGCAAACCATCGCCACCCTCGGGGTGGCGGAACTGCACCTGATCAACAGCTACCGCGTGGAGAAGAGCTACTGGCAAACACCCTGGCTCGACGCCGCGGCCATTCACCAACAGCTCCTGCTCGGGCTGGAACAGGGCGGCGATACCCGGCTGCCTGTGGTGTGCCTCCACAAACGCTTCAAGCCGTTTGTCGAAGATCAGCTGCCGGCCGTCATCGCCGGTACGACACCGCTGGTGGCCCACCCCTACAGCGCGGCGCCCTGCCCGATAGCGGCCAACCGGCCGCTGACCCTGGCGATCGGCCCCGAGGGCGGGTTCATTCCCTATGAAGTGGACAAGCTCGGCGAGTGCGGTTTCGAGAGCGTCACCCTCGGGGCGCGCATCCTCAGGGTCGAGACAGCGATACCGGTGTTGATCGGGCGGTTGTATTGCTGACCCGCCGCTAATCCGGCACAACAGGCCGCGCATCAAAAAGCCCCCTCGCGGGGGCTTTTATCTTCGTTCGAGGCCCAGTGGCTCGAACAATAGCCAAAGCGCTGCCTGTCGCAGCGGCGCCCGGATCAGGGCAGCAGATGGCTCACCGCATCGCGCTCTTCACTGAGCTCGTTTTCGCTGGCCGCCATGCGCGCCCGGGAAAAGTCATTGATTTCGAGGCCCTGGACGATCTGCCAGTCGCCGTCCTTGCAGACGCAGGGGAAGGAGTAGATCAAACCCTGCTGAATGCCGTAGCTGCCGTCGGAATAGACACCCATGCTCACCCAGTCGCCTTCCGGCGAACCCAGGGCCCAGGTACGCATATGGCCGATGGCGGCATTGGCGGCGGAGGCGGCACTGGAGGCGCCGCGCGCCTTGATGATGGCGGCACCGCGCTGCTGGACGACGGGAATGAAGGTGTCTTCATACCAGCTCTGCTCCACCAGATCGATGGCGGCCTGGCCATTGACCTTGGCGTGGTGAATATCGGGGTACTGGGTGGAGGAGTGGTTGCCCCAGATGGTGATGTTGGTGACATTGTTGATGCTGGTGCCGGTCTGCTGCGCCAGCTGAGTGCGGGCGCGATTGTGGTCGAGCCGCATCATCGCGGTGAACTGGCGGGGGTCGAGGTCCGGCGCGTTGCGCTGGGCGATCAGGGCGTTGGTATTGGCGGGGTTGCCCACCACCAGCACCTTGATGTTGCGGCTGGCGTGGTCATTGATGGCCTTGCCCTGGACGGAGAAGATCGCGGCGTTGGCCTCGAGCAGATCCTTGCGCTCCATGCCCGGGCCGCGGGGCCGGGCACCCACCAGCAGGGCATAGTCGGCGTCCTTGAAGGCAATGTTGGGGTCGTCGGTCTGAACCATGCCCGCCAACAGCGGGAATGCGCAGTCGTCGAGCTCCATGGCAACACCTTGCAGAGCTTCCAGCGCCGGGGTGATTTCGAGCATTTGCAGGATGACCGGCTGATCCGGGCCCAGCATTTCGCCAGCCGCTATTCTGAACAGAAGGGAATAACTGATTTGTCCGGCCGCGCCAGTCACGGCAACACGTACAGGTGCTTTCACAGGCTCTCTCCGCGTCGTTGTAGGAGGTTGTTTGGTTAGGGTGCCCGCATTATACGGAAACGAGCACGATTTTCATCAATGCAAATGATCAGCGGTCAACATCGGCCCGGTAGCGCAATTCCAGCGAGCGGTAGAGATCCTCGCGGAAGCTGTGGCTGGCGCGATCGAGCTGATTGAGTATCTCCATCAGGTGCTCGTTGTCCTCCCGGCCCTGCCAGGTTTTGCGGTATGTGCCGCTCTGGTAGCCCTGGTCCTGGCGAAAGATATTGAGCACGTTCTTGCCCACGTAACGGGCGTAAAGCTCGTCGAAAGGCAGGTCGGCGCAGGCCATCAGCGCGGCGAACAGCGACACGTCGAAATGACGCTCGGCCAGTGTCGCCGCGGTGAAGCGCTCGATGGCGTCGAGAAAATCCCCCGCCGCTTGCCCGGCGGCGAGAACCTGCGCCACCTGGTCGGCGATCTGCTCATGGCTTTTGCCGTCGAGCAGCAGGACACTCAGCCCGAAATGCCAGATATCGACCAGTTCCAGCACCACCTGATCTTTGTCCGGAGACTGTTTCTTCCACCATTTCCAGCCGTGGTGCTCCATCAGTTCGGCGCATTCCACCCAGATTGCCCGGTACCAGGCGTAGCCCTGGCTGCGCCATTGCGGATGGACCTTGCTGTTCATGGCATCCTGCAGTTCCAGCATGGTCAGAATCTGTTGTCGCATGACAAGGCCTCAGCCGCGGACGAACATGTTGGTTTCCTTCTCGATACCGATGCGGGTCGCCGGGCCATGGCCGGTGATGACCAGGGCATCGTCGTCGAGGGTGTAGAGCCGATTGCGAATCGAACTGACGATGGTGTCGAAATCGCCGCCCCACAGGTCGGTGCGGCCGATGCTGCCGCGGAACAGGGTGTCCCCCGCCACCAGTGTCTTGTTCTCCGCGAACCAGAAGCTGGTCGAGCCCGGGGTGTGCCCCGGGGTGTGCAGGGCGACGCCGCCACAACAGCCCAGATCGTGCTCATCATCGAGAAAGTGGTCCGGCTCGGGCAGCTTGATCGGCGGAAAGCCAAACCGACGGCACTGCTCCTCGACGCCTTCCCACAGAAACATATCCTCCTCATGGAGATAAATGGGCGCGCCCGTGGCCTTCCTGATCTCACCGGCGGCGAGGATATGGTCGAGGTGGGCGTGGGTGTGGATGATGGCCACCACCTGGAGGCCGAGAGCGCCGAGCTCATTGAGGATCAGCTCGGCGTCGCCACCCGGGTCGACCAGCAAGGCCTTGCCCATCAGGGTGTCACCGATGATGGAACAGTTGCATTGCAATGGCCCCACAGGAAAAGTCTTGACCACGATGCGGTCGGCGGCTGGTTGGTCCATGGTGCCCTCCGTTAACACTGAACAGGCCCGGGATTCTACCCCCTCAGCCGGGCAGGCGAAACAGGCGGCGACAATTCTCGGAGGTGACCGCGGCCACCTCCTCGATGTCCAGGCCCTTGATCCTCGCCACCTCGGCCGCGACTTCGACGACGTACCCGGGCTCATTCTGCTTGCCCCGGTAGGGGACCGGCGCCAGCCAGGGGGAGTCGGTTTCCACCAGCAGGCGCTCCATCGGCACCTGCCTGACCACTTCGCGCAGCGCATCGGCATTGCGAAAGGTAATGATCCCGGAGAATGAAATATAAAAATTGCGTTCGATGGCCGCCCGCGCCATCGCCCAATCCTCGGTAAAGCAGTGGAGAACCCCGCCGCTGTCAGGGCAGGCGTGGCGGGACAACAGGTCGAGGGTTTCCTGACGGGCTTCGCGGGTGTGGACGATCAGCGGCTTGCCCAGCTCCCGCGCCGCCACCATGTGGTTGACGAAGCTGCGCCGCTGCCACTCGGCCGTGGCCGCGGAGTAGTGATTGTCGAGACCGGTTTCGCCGATGGCCACCACCCGGTCGAGCCGACCGAGGGCGAGCAGCGCCTCGACCTCCGGCACCGCGATCTCCGTCTCCTGGAGGGGGTGGGCGCCGACGGACACATACACATCGGCATATCCTGTCGCCAGGGCGGCCAGCTGCCGGGAGGATTCGAGGTCGACGCCGACGGTGACAAAACCACCGACGCCGCGGGCCCGGGCGGCATCCAGCAATCCGTCGAGACTGGTCCCGGCCCGGACAAGATCGAGGCGGTCGAGATGGCAATGGGAGTCGATCAGCATAAGAAGATACTTGAATCAAAGGCTGTGGGTGACGCGATCACTGGCCAGCAGGCCCGTCAGCTCGGTCTCGATCCTGGCGACCAGTTCCGCCGCATTGTCGAGCTGGATGCCGATGCCCTGCTTGCGGTTGGTGACCACGCCGGGGGGAGTGATCCATACCGTCTTGCCCACCAGAGGGATCTTGTCCGGCTCGCAGTACAGCTCCACCAGCACAAAAACCTCTTCCCCGAGGGCAAACGGCTTGCGGGTCGGGATAAAAAGCCCGCCGCCAGCCACAAATGGCATGTAGCAGGCATAGAGTTCATCGACATCGGCGATCGCCAGATTGAGGATGCCGTGGCGCAGCCCGCCACCTGAAGTATCCATGCCAGGGCCCTCAGGAATCCCGGGGTTGTTGATGGTGGGAGTCTACCACCGTCTTCCAGTCCATCAAAACCTCCTCCCACAACAGTTGGGGATTGGGATTGGAAGGGCCGAGGATCCGCTGTCTGGTCAGGATCAGGCGGTCGGCAAAGCGGAAAAACCGCCAACTGCGGTCGCTCGCCAGCAGTTCCGGTGACCGCAGCCGCCGGTAGACACGGTGCTGGAACCAGTCGATCAGATCCGGACCCGGCAAATCCTGCAGCGCTTTGGCGGCCTCGAGAACCGAAACCGTACCGTCCTCGAGCCCGCCCACCACCGTCTCGAAGCGCCGCAGCTGCTCCTGCAGGTCGGCCTCGAGAAAACGCAGCGCCCGCAACGGCCGGCCACCGGCCTGGCCGAGGGCGCGATCGAGCTCCGCGGCATCGCCCCCCTGCTCGGCCAGCCAGTGGCGCGCCAGCGCCGCGGACGGCTCGGCCAGCGGCAGGATGCGGCAGCGGCTGCGAATCGTCGGCAGCACCGCCCCGGCCTGGTGGCACACCATGATGATCAGCACCTGGCGGCCGGGTTCTTCCAGGGTCTTGAGAAAGGCATTGGCGGCACTAATGTTCAGCGCTTCGGCGGGACACAGCAGCATCACCCGCCAGGCGCCCTGGGAGGCCGTCCTGGTCGCGAACTCCGAGAGCGCGCGAATCTCGTCGACCCGGATCGCCTTGCCCGGCGCCTCCGGCTCGATCAACAGGAAGTCGGGATGGCTGCCCGCGGCGAACAGCTGGCACTGCCGGCACTGGCCGCAGGCGACACCGGCGACAGGAGTGGCGCACAGCAGCCGTTGCGCCAGAATCAGGGCCAGATGCCTTTTGCCGATCTCGGCGGGGCCGGCCAGCATCAGCGCATGGGGCAAGCGCTTCAGTTCGATCTGGTTGGCGATGCTCTCCCATACCGGGAGCTGCCAGGGCAACGGCTGGCGGGGCGTCACAGCAGCGCCTCCAGGGCGTCGGCAATACAGCGCTGAACCTCGGGCAGGTCGCGGCCGCCATCGATCACCCGGTAACGCACCCTGTCGCTGGCCGCCCGCTCCAGGTAGGTCGTCCGCACCCGGTCGAAAAAGGCCCGCTGCTCCACTTCGAAGCGATCGAGCCCGCCGCGGCGGCTGGCCCGCGCCATCCCGAGGTCAGGGTCGATGTCCAGCACCAGGGTCAGGTCCGGGCGCAGCCGGCCCTGAACCAGGGTTTCGAGGGTGGCGATGTCCGCCATGCCCAGCTCCCTGCCCCCCCCCTGGTAGGCGTAAGTCGCATCGGTGAAGCGATCGCACAGCACCCAGCTGCCCTTCGCCAGGGCCGGGCGTATCACCTGGGCAAGGTGCTGGGCGCGGGCGGCGAAAATCAGCAGCAACTCGGCCAGCGGATCGACCCGCTCGTCCTGGTGGTCGAGCAGCAGGGCGCGGATTTTCTCGGCATAGGGCGTGCCGCCCGGCTCGCGGGTGGCGAGAAAGGGAATGTCCCGCGCCCTCAGCCACTGTTCGATGAACAGCCGGTTGGTGGTTTTGCCGCTGCCCTCCCCACCCTCCAGGGTGATGAACTTGCCTCGCATCGCTGACCTCAGTGACTGGTTGCCGGCGCGGACCGGTAATCCTTGCGCCTGTTGAGCTGATATTCCCGCACCGCCCGCTGATGCTCGGCGAGCGTGTCGGAAAACTGGTGACTGCCGTCCCCCCGGGCGACGAAGTAGAGCTCCGTCCCCTCTTCCGGGTGCAGGGCCGCGTGGATCGCCTCGCGCCCGGGATTGGCGATGGGGGTCGGCGGCAGGCCGGGTATCCGGTAGGTATTGTAGGGGTTTTCCTCTGCCAGATGCTGGCGGGTCAGGTTGCCGTCGAACTGTTCGCCAAGACCGTAAATTACCGTGGGATCGGTCTGCAGGCGCATGCCGAGTTTCAGGCGGCGGATGAAAACCCCGGCGATCCGGCCCCGCTCGGCGGCGATACCGGTTTCCTTTTCGATGATCGACGCCAGGATCAGCGCTTCGTAGGGGCTGTCGAGCGGCAGATCCGCCGCCCTGCCCCCCCACTCGTCGGCCAGGGTCTCCTTCATCAGCCGGTTGGCGTCGCGAAGAATCTCCAGTGGCGAGCGGCTTCTCGGGAAACTGTAGGTGTCGGGGAAAAACCAGCCCTCCGCCGACGCCGCGCCGTCCGCGCCCACCTCGGCCGCGACGAATTCGGCCAGCACCGTCTTGTCCGGCGGGGGGGCATCGGCGAACAGCGGGTGGGCGGCAATGATATCGAGCCACTGGGCCAGGGTGCGCCCTTCCGGAAAGGTGACGCGGTGCAGCACCACGTCGCCGCGCAACAGCTTGTCCACCAGATCGAGCAGATTGTCGCCCTGGTCGATACGGTATTCCCCCGCGTGGATCTTGCCGGACACCGCCAGGCGGGCATGGATCTGCAGCGGCAGCGCACTGCTGGTCAACCCTTCACTGGCCAGGCGGCGCGCCAGGGTCGACAGCGAGCTGCCGCGCTCCACCATCAGGATATGGCTGTCGCCATCGAAAGCCAGAGGCCGGACCAGGCTGTCCCCGATCCACCACCAGAGGCCGCCCGCCGCCAGGGCGAGAGCCAGCAAACCGCCCGTTGCGGCCAGGATCAGCCGGCGAAGCACGGCAACCTCGAGCCGAGCCGCCGGCGCAGCTGGTCGGTCGCCGGATGGCGCGACCAATGGCCGATCGCGGCGATATCCGCCACCGGGGTGATGCCGCTGACCGCGTTACAGATAAATATTTCCTCCGCAAGGCCGAGGTCGCCGGCCGCGATGGCGGCGACCTCGGCAGCGATGCCCTCCGCGGGCAACAGGGTTTCCAGCAGGTAGCGCCTCATGACGCCGGCCACTCCGCAGTTTTCCAGCGGCGGTGTCGACCAGCGGCCGTCACGCAGCACAAACAGGTTGTGGCCGAGGGTCTCGACCACCTGATCGGCGCCATCGAGCAGCAATCCGTGGCGATCGGGCTCCGTGATCTCCATCGCCGCCACCACCTGGTCGAGCCGGTTGAGGTGCTTGATGCCGGCAAACCGTGGATTGGCGGGCAGCCGGTAGCGGCATACCTGGAGCCGGGCCTCCGCGCTCGCCGCCGGCGGTGGATACCAGTGGACGATCACGGTGGGCGCCGCCCCCGCCTGGCGGTAGCCCCGGGGGCCGACTCCGGCGGTCACCACCAGCTTGACGATGCCGGCGGCGGGCATCAGCGGCAGCAAGTCGGCCAACTGCCCGGCGATCCCGGTGGCGGCCGCCGGGATGCCCAGGCCGCTCAAGCCGCCGGCAAGACGCTCGAGATGCAACGCCAGCAGGGGGACGTCGCCGCCGTGCAAACGCATGGTCTCGAATACCCCGTGGCCATAGGCCAGCCCCCGATCATGGCTGGAGAGGTGATCCCGCGCTTCGCCGTCGATAAAGGTCAGGGGTTTCGCCATCAGCAGATCTTGTCGTTCGTGTTGCAGGAAAACCAGTGATCATAAAAGAAAGGCCGTGCTGTTAACAGCACGGCCTCATACTGGCGAATCTTGCGATTCGGCCACTGACCTCCGCGGTCGGCGATTACTTCAGGTTGTTGTTGATGTAATCGATTGCCTGCTGGACAGTGGTGATTTTCTCAGCATCTTCGTCCGGGATTTCAGTATCGAATTCCTCTTCGAGAGCCATGATCAGCTCGACGGTATCAAGGGAGTCCGCGCCCAGATCGTCGACAAAGGAAGAATCAGGCTTTACGTCTTCTTCTTTCACGCCCAATTGCTCGGCGACCATTTTAACAACGCGTTCTTCGATGCTACTCATGATGTTCAATACTCCTGTTTCTAGAGATTTTCTTTTATGTGGCCGCGATCTGAATCGACGGCTGTACACATAGAGGGCCTGGGCCAAGTATTAATTACGCCGGGCATTCTAACGCAAAAAACCGGGTTCGTAACCGATTTTGTCCAACTATACCGAGAACCTTCGATATCAACCAGTTAGACCATATACATACCGCCATTGACGTGTATGGTCTCCCCTGTGATATAGCCCCCCGACTCGCCCGCGAGGAACGCCACGATGGCGGCGATTTCCTCCGGCTTGCCGAGTCGCGCCATTGGAATCTGGGTGAGCAGCGCCTCCCTCTGCGCTTCCGGCAGGTCGCGGGTCATGTCGGTATCGATGAATCCCGGCGCCACGCTGTTGACGGTGATGTTGCGCGACCCCAGTTCGCGGGCCAGGGCGCGGGAAAAACCGCCGACCCCGGCCTTGGTGGCCGCGTAGTTCGACTGCCCGGCATTGCCCATGGCCCCGACCACCGAGCTGATATTGATGATCCTGCCCCAGCGCGCCTTGGTCATTGCCCGCACCGCCTGACGGCACAGCCGATAGACCGCATTGAGGTTGGTGTCGATCACGTCGAACCACTCGTCGTCCTTCATCCGCATCAGGATATTATCCTTGGTGATGCCGGCATTATTGACCAGGATCAACGGCGCGCCGAATTCTTCCTCGATGGCCTTGAGCACCGAGACCACGGATTCGCTGCTGGCGACATCGAGCACCATGCCGCGGCCCTTGATGCCCCGGGCGGCAAACCGCTCGCTAATTCTGGATGCGCCGCCCTCGGTGGTGGCGGTGCCGACCACCGTGGCGCCCTGGGCGCCAAGCAGATTGGCGATTGCTTCGCCGATCCCGCGGCTTGCCCCTGTAACCAGGGCGACCCTATCGTTGAGACTCATGGCATGCTCCTTTGTGGAAATATGGCCGGTATCAGACCGCCGACAGCGCCTCGTCGAGGCTGGCGCGGTCTTCGGTGGCGTAGATATTGACGGCGCGGTCGATGCGCTTGGCGAGACCGCCGACCACCTTGCCCGGGCCGCACTCGACCATGCTGGTCATTCCCGCGGCAACCATCGCGGCGATGCAATCCACCCACAATACCGGGCTGTAGATCTGCTCGATCATCAGCGACCTGATCGCTTCCGGATCGGCTTCGACACGGGCGTGCACATTGTGCACCACCGGGATTTTGGGCGCGGCAAAGCCGGTGGCCATGATGTGTTCCGCCAGCCGATCGGCAGCGGGCCGCATCAGGGAGGTATGGAAAGGCGCGCTTACCGGCAGCGGCAGCGCGCGCTTGGCGCCGGCGGCCTTGAGCCCCTCCACGGCGCGGGCCACGGCCGCGGCATCGCCAGCGATCACCACCTGGCCCGGCGAGTTGTAATTGACGGCCGACACCACCCCACCCTGGGCCGACTGGCTGCAGATATCGCGGATCAGCTGGTCGTCGAGCCCCATGATTGCCGCCATCGCCCCCTCCCCGGGAGGCACCGCGTCCTGCATGAACGCGCCTCGCAGACGCACCAGCTTGACCGCGTCGACGAACGCCACCGACTCGGCGCAGACCAGCGCCGACCATTCGCCGAGGCTGTGCCCGGCCATCAGCGCCGGCAGCGCGCCGCCGCGCTGCCGCCACACCCGCCACAGGGCGACGCTGGCGGTGAGTAGCAGGGGCTGGGTGCGTTCAGTGAGATTGATGTCTTCCTGTTGGCCGTTCTGCACCAGGTCCCACAAATCGTAACCCAGCGCGTCGGATGCTTCGCCGAAGGTTGCGCCGATCACCGGGTACTCCGCTGCCAGTTCGGCCAGCATGCCGATTTTCTGCGAACCCTGGCCCGGGAAGATAAAAGCGAGATCAGTTTTTTGCATAATTCACCTGTTGAGAAAATTGTCAGCCGCGACCGGGACTCAGACCCCCTCCGGCCCCGTCGTCAACGCCTCCAGACGGGTGGCGATACGCCGTGGAAGCTCTTGCCGGGCTGCCGCGACCGCCACCGAAATAGCCTGCTCGAAGCCGGCCTGGGTGGCGCCGCCATGGCTCTTCACCACCACCCCGTCGAGGCCGAGCAGGCTCGCGCCATTGTAGTGGGATGGGTCGACCCTGCCGGCGAACCGCGCCAGCGGCCGGCGCGCAAGCAGTGCGCCGAGACGGCCCGCCACCGAGCCCTTGAGGCTCTCCTTGAGCATCGCGGTGAGCATCCTCGCCACGCCTTCGCTCGATTTAAGCGCCACATTGCCGACAAAGCCATCGCAAACGATGATGTCGAAGTCGCCGGAATAAATGCCGTCGCCCTCGACGAACCCCTGATAGTTGATATGCTCGTCGGCGGCCAGGCGCAAGGCCGCCTCGCGAACCACGGCATCGCCCTTGCCCTGTTCGTGACCGATGTTGAGCAGCCCGACTCTGGGCGCGCGAATACCGTCCACGACCTGGGCCATGGCGCTCGCCATATGGGCAAACTGCACCAGCTGTGCGGCATCACAGCCGATGTTCGCCCCCATGTCCAGCAGATATGCCCGCCCGTCGCGGGTCGGCAGCGCCGTGCAGATCGCCGGCCGCTCGATCCCCGGCAGCCGCCCCACCAGCGCCATGCCCATGGCCATCAGGGCGCCGGTGTTGCCGGCGCTGACACAGGCGCCGGAAGTGCCTTTGGCAACGGCCTCGAGGGCGCGCCATAGGGAAGAATCGCGCTTGCGGCGCAAGGCCTGGGTCGGCTTTTCATCCATGGCGACAGTTTCGGAGCAATGGACAACGTCGATGCGGGCGCGCAAGCCCGGAGCGGACCTGGCCAGATGGGGGGCGAGCAACGCTTCGTTGCCAAAGAGCTGGATGCGCAGTTGCGGATGCTGGTGAAGGGCGCTGATCGCGGAAGGAACCGTCAGGTGGGGACCAGAGTCCCCACCCATGGCATCAACCGCCAGACAGTGACTGCCTGTAAGCAAGTGGATCAGTCGTCGCTGGACTCGACGACTTTGCGACCGCGATAGAAACCGTCAGCGGTCATATGGTGACGACGGTGCTTCTCGCCGCTGACCTGGTCCACGGACAGGGTCGGGCCGGTGAGGGCATCGTGGGCGCGACGCATGCCGCGCTTGGAACGGGTGGTACGATCTTGTTGAACAGCCATCTTTTACTCCTGGTGCTTTCACACTTATCACTGGCAGTTATTGCCTGGTTTTCAACTGCGCCAAAATGCCGAATGGATTCTCCGCAGAGTCCTCGATTTGCCCGGTCGAGTAGGAACTGTGGCCCTCGCACTCGCCGCGGTCGTGGAAGGCCACGATCGGCAGGGCCAGGAGCAGTTCGTCCTCCACCAGGTCGAACAGATCGGTGGTTTCCGAAGCAACGATCCAGGGTTCCAGCCGTTTCGGCAGATTCTGAGCCTGTTCCTCATCACCCACGATGCCGAGATGCAGTTCGCCCGCGAGAGTCTTCGCCACCGGCTTCAGGCATCGCTGGCACTCGAGGCTGACTTCGAGCGCCACGCTGCCTTCGACCACGGAATGGCCGCTATCATCGCGGCGGAACAGCAACTCGGCCTGCGCAACCTCCCCCGCGCCCAGCACAGCACCGGCCAACCGCATCATTGCTGCCGTTGGCACGTCACCGCTCAGCGTGGTCCCCTGGGCAACCAGTTTCCGAGGGTCCACCTGGCGGGGTAGCTGCTTCCGCTCGGGGGGGGTCGACATAGGCGCGCAATTCTAGGGAGAAGCGCTGGCCGTGTCAAAAAATATTGAGTGTTAACAGGCGTTTTCAGCCATTTACCGGCGGCAATGGTAAAAAATCGCCCGGCTGATAGCCATCGCTGGCCATATCGTCCGATAATTCGCCCGACCACCGCCGACTGTAGAGCCCAAAGTACCAGCCATGACCCTGCCCATCGTGCTCGCCTCATCCTCCCCCTATCGCCGCATCCTGCTGGAGCGCCTCGGCCTGCCATTCACCGCCCACAGCCCCGGCGTCGACGAAACACCCCTTCCGGGCGAACCTTCGCGGTCGCTCGCCGAGCGGCTTGCGGTATGCAAGGCGGGCGCATTGTCGGAAGACTATGGCGAGCACCTGATCATCGGCTCAGATCAGGTCGCCACCCTCGACAAGCAGGTGCTTGGCAAACCTGGCGACTTCGACACCGCCCGCGAGCAGCTGCGCCGGCAATCCGGGCAGACGCTGCTGTTCTACACCAGCGTGGTGGTGCTCGACAGCGCCAACGGCCAGTACCGTCTCGCCACCGATGCCACCAAGGCCACCTTCCGCCAACTCAGCGATGACGAGATCAGCCGCTATCTGGACCGGGAGCAGCCCTATGATTGCGCCGGCAGCTTCAAGATGGAGGGCCTCGGTATAGCCCTGTTCACGCAGATCGAAACCCTCGACCCCACGGCGCTGATGGGCCTGCCGCTGATCGCCCTGGCCAGGCTGCTGCGCCAGTTCAAGGTTCCGGTTATCTAGGGCGGGACCTGCTGAAGCTCCACCAGCCACGCTGTAGCAGGCATGCGCCACTGCGTCGGTACCCTCCACTCTTTATAGAGGGTGCTCTGAGCAACGAAGCGCACCGCAGAAATCGCAGCCAGAAAAATACCCTGTTATTTATCGACAACCTTTACCAAGATCTCACAAGCTTCAGGCCTGCCCTTGCTCCGCAAGGCCCGCCGCCATCTGCCCCGATCACTCCAGACAGGAAAGAATATCGGCAAAGCGATCGACGCAGGCCAGCAGCCCATAGGGCTGCAGGCGATCGGGATGATGGGCGCCGTAACTCACCCCAAGGCGCGGCACCCCGGCCCGCGCCGCCATGGCCATGTCGAATTCCGTGTCGCCCACCATCAACGCCCGCCCGGGAGGGCAGCCGCATTCCGCCAGCAGTTCGTTGAGCATCCGCGGGTCGGGCTTCGACGCCGTCTCGTCGGCGCAGCGGCTGGCGCGAAAAAAGCCCTCCAGGCCGTGCCCGGCCACCACCCTGTCGTAGCCGCGCCGGCTTTTGCCGGTCGCCACCACCAACGCAAAACCGGCATCGCGCAACGTGTCGAGAGTCTCCAGTACCCCCGGGTAGAACGGGGCCGGCTCCCGGTCGAGAAACGCGTAGTTGCGGGAATAGCTCGCCCTCAATGCCGCCAGGCGAGCATCGTCGAGCTCTGGAAACAGGCTGTGGAGCGCCTCGCCCAGGCCCAGGCCGATCACTTCCCGCCCCTGCTCGCCGGTCGGCGGCGGCAGGCCCTGTTCACAGGCCGACAACTGCAGGCATTCGACGATCCGGGCGAGGGAATCCGACAGGGTGCCATCCCAGTCGAACACCAACAGTTCAGGGCGACGGCTCACGGCAGCGTTTCCAGAAACAACGCGAGATCATCGGGAAGCGGCGATTCCACCGCCACCTTGCTGCCGTCCACCGCCTTGAAGGCAAGGCGGTGGGCGTGAAGGAACATCCGCTTCAGGCCCAGCGAGCGAAAGTATTCGTTGTCGTCGTCCCGTCCGTACTTGTCGTCACCGGCCAGCGGATGCCCCGCCAACTGGCAGTGGACCCGGATTTGGTGGGTGCGCCCGGTTTCCAGCCCGACTTCGAGCAGGGTCGCCGCCGCAAAGCGGCGCACCACGCGAAAGTGAGTGATCGCCTGCTTGCCCTCCACATGGGGGCGCACGATACGCTCGCCGGAACCCAGCGTGCTCTTGCGCAACGGCGCGTCGATGCGGTCGAGGCCCTTGGGCCAACTGCCGAGCACCAGGGCGAGATAGGTCTTCTCCACTCCCCCTTCCCGCAACTGGCGCTGAAGATCCTTCAGCGCCCGGCGCTTGCGGGCCACCAGCAGACACCCGGACGTGCCGCGATCGAGGCGGTGGACCAGTTCCAGAAAAACATCGGAGCGGGCGGCGCGCAGCGCCTCGATCAAACCGAGATTGACGCCACTGCCGCCGTGGACCGCGAGCCCCGCGGGCTTGTCCACCACCAGCAGATCCTCTGTCTCCATAAGAATGCTATCGTCGAGCAGTGCGCGCAGCCCGGCGCCGGGTACCACCGCCGCCGGCGCATCGGCCTGGCGGATCGGCGGCACCCGCACCCGGTCTCCGGCGCAGAGCCGATATTCCGGTTTGATCCGCCCCTTGTTGACCCGTACCTCCCCCCTGCGCACCAAGCGGTAGATCCGCGACTTGGGGACACCCTTGATCCGGGCCAGCAGGAAGTTGTCGATGCGCTGCCCGGCCTCGTCGGCGCTGACATCGAAAAACGTAACGCCGGAAGAAGAGGAACCGGAGGCGCCAACCGCCGGTGACGATCCCATGCCAGACGACCCCATGCCAGACAATCCCATGACAAATAACCCATGACAACAGGGCGGCGATTTTAGCAGTTGGGACCCTTTTATCGATACCGGAAAACCACTTTCTATGTCATTGATGGCAAAGAGAATCTTTGCTATGCTTGCGCGGCCGTGCAGGACGCGGCCTATAGAAGGCCGAAATGCATAGGCACGGCAGGCAGCAGCACATTGCCAACAATTGAGTTATCCGAGGCTTTGTCACTGGGACGAAGCCCTCTCACGCAACCTCGCCGAAGCCGCAGGTTGCCACAAGAGACACTGAACAAGGTTTGCTAAGAATTCCGTATGTCGGCCCGGCCGCAGGCGCGAGCGCAGCGATTTCCCACTGGGAACGCCCGGCCGCCCCGACATCAGCAAAGCAGGATTACGTCGTAGGTCTATCGTCCTTAACTGGATAATTTCGATGCATAAAGGCAGAAAAATCAGGATGTTACCATAGTCGACCGGCTCTTGAGCCCCGGCCTGTCCGCGTCCATCTGCCCCTGAAACCTTCCACATCGGTGTTTGTGGCATCAGTGCGGTCCTCGTGCAACGACAGGACACACACGATGAAAAGAATGTTAATCAACGCCACGCAGCCGGAAGAACTGCGTGTTGCGATGGTCGATGGCCAGCACCTCTATGACCTCGACATCGAGAATCGCGCCCGCGAACAGAAAAAGGCAAACATCTATAAAGGCAAGATCGCCCGCATCGAGCCCAGCCTCGAAGCCGCGTTCGTCGACTACGGCGCCGAGCGCCACGGCTTTCTCCCCCTCAAGGAAATCGCCAGGGAATACTTCAAGAAACAGCCGGGCGACCAGAATCGCCTGCGCATCCAGGATGTGCTCCAGGAAGGCACCGAGGTCATCGTCCAGGTCGACAAGGAAGAGCGCGGCAACAAAGGCGCGGCGCTCACCACCTTCATCAGCCTGGCGGGCCGCTATCTGGTGCTGATGCCCAACAACCCCCGGGCCGGTGGTATTTCCCGCCGCATCGAAGGCGACGAACGCAGTGAATTGCGCGAAGCGCTGCGGGAACTGGACCTCCCCAGCGGCATGGGCGCCATCGTCCGCACCGCCGGCATCGGCCGCACCAGCGAAGAACTCCAATGGGACCTCGACTACCTGTTGCAGTTGTGGAATACCATCAAGACCGAGGCCGACAGTTCCTCCGCGCCCCACTTCCTGTTCCAGGAGAGCAACGTCATCATCCGCGCCATCCGCGACTACCTGCGCCCCGATATCGGCGAAGTGATCGTCGACAGTCGCGATGCCTACAACCTTGCCGCGGCCTTCATCCAGCAGGTGATGCCCTCGTTCCACAGCAAGGTCAAGTTCTACCAGGACAGCATTCCGCTGTTCAACCGCTACCAGATCGAAAACCAGATCGAAACCGCCTTCATGCGCGAAGTGAAGCTGCCCTCCGGCGGCTCCATCGTTATCGATGTCACCGAGGCGCTGGTATCCATCGACATCAACTCCTCGCGCGCCACCAAGGGCGTCGATATCGAGGAAACGGCGACCCAGACCAACCTCGAAGCCGCCGAAGAGATTGCCCGCCAGCTGCGCTTGCGGGACATGGGCGGCCTGATCGTCATCGACTTCATCGACATGTCCGCCGCCAAGAATCAGCGCGAGGTGGAAAACCGCGTGCGCAAGGCCCTGGAACTGGATCGCGCCCGGGTCCAGGTCGGCCGCATCTCCCGCTTCGGCCTGCTCGAAATGTCGCGCCAGCGCTTGCGGCCATCGCTCGAAGAAACGATCTTCAAGATCTGCCCCCGCTGCAGCGGCCAGGGCACCATCCGCGGCACCCGCTCCCTGGCCCTGTCGATTCTGCGCCTGGTGGAAGATGAGGCCCAGAAAGAGTTCAGCGCCGAAATACGCGCCATCACCCCGGTGGAGGTGGCGACCTACCTGCTCAACGAAAAACGCCCCGAGATTGCCGATATCGAGCTCCGCAACAAGCTCCGGGTGCTGATTCTGCCCAACCCCAACATGGAAACCCCCCATTACGAAGTCCAGCGCTTCCGCCAGCAGGACGAACTGGTCAGCGTCACCAGCTACAAGCTGACCGAGGAGTTTGCCTCCGAGCACAACCACGAACTGCTCGCCCCGGAGGTCGTTGTGCCGGCGCCACAACCGGCGGTCCAGCACCTGCCGCCCGCCTCCCCCGCTCCTCAGGGGCGGGCGGAACACCCGGCCCCAGCGGCCCCGGCACCCGCCGCCGCGGCCCCGGCAGTGGTCGTCAGCGGCAAGAAAGCCGGGCTGCTGCAGCGGGTTCTCACCTGGCTGAGCGGCTCTGAGCCGGCGGCCCAGGAAGAGCAGGTCAAGCCCGAGGTCAAGACCAGCGACACCAAAACCAGTCGCGACGGCCAGCGCACCCGGCGCGGTCGCGACCAGGGGGGCTCCGGCAATCGCCGCGGCTCCCAGGCCCAGCGCGGCAACCGGGGCGAACGCACCGAACGCCAGGATCGCTCTGAGCGCCAGGAGCGGCCCGACCGCCAGGAACGCACCGAACGCACCGAACGAGACGCCGGCCCCCGCACGGACAGCAACCGCTCGGCACCCCGCGATGACAACGGCCGCGACGACAAGCGTCAGGAGCCCCGCGGCAACCGGCGTCGCGACCAGGCCAGAACACCCCGCCCTCCGCTCGAAGTGGCTGAAGCCCCGGTCGAAGAAGCGCAGGTCGAGCAGGCTCCGAGCCAGGAAAGGACTGACCAGCCGCCCCGGCGCCCCAGCGACAAGCGCCGCGAACCGCGCCGCCGCCGTGAGCGCCAGGCGTTACCCGAGGCGCTGGTCGCCACCGCCACCGCGCTCGGCGGTGCCGCAGCGGATGCCGCTCCGGCGTCGGATCCGGCACCACAGCCAATCCCGGCCACCCATGACGAGCCCCTTGCCGACACGGAAGCGAAGCCTGGTGACAACGGGCGCCCACCGGCACCCGGCGACGAGCCGGCCACCGTTTCCGCTCCGACGGGCGCGGCGACCGCTGCCGGCCCCACCGCCGAGGCCCTGGCCGAACAGCTGGCCCGGGACATCGAGCGATTCAACACTGACCGGGCGGCACAGCAAACAACCTTCAACCTGGATCTCGCGCCCGCCACTGAAACGGAAGCCACCAGCGCTGCCGAGGAACCCGGCATCGACGCCGCCAGCACTGCGGCGGTAGCACCGGAAGGTGTTGCGGAACAGGTCGTTGCGGAACAGGTTGTCGCGGAGCAGCCAGGCGCCGTGGAACAGGCCCCCGTGGAGCAATCCGCCATGGAGCAATCCATCGCAGAGCCGGTCGCTGTAGAACGAACTGCCCTGGAACAGCCTGTCCGGGAACAGGTCGCAGTAGAACAGACCGTCAGCCGTGCGGAGCCGGTCGTCGCCACCGAGGCGCCCCCAGCGCCTGCCGACGACAGTGCCGCGATCGAGCCGCCCACGGCCGCCGCTGTCATTGACGACACCGCCGCCAGCGACGACGAGGCGGAAGGCGCCGCAGTGACCAGCCCAGCGATCGGTGGCGATGCGCCAACGGTCGAGAGCAGCGTCAACTTGACCCCGGCGGCCACCGCCCCGACGACAAGCGACGCTTTGCCGGCGCCCGCCATCGAGGCGCCGACAGAAATGGCGCCAGAGCCCGGCAGCGCGACAGCCGAAGGTGCTCTGCCCCGTGCCAGCAATGATCCGCGCCGTCGCCCGCAACCGCGGCACGAGGTGGTAATCCAGTCGCAGGTGATCGAACAGCCGCTCAGTGCGCCGCTCGACACCAGCCTGCCGCCCCCGGTCACCGTCGCCCAGGTCGACTTCCAGAGGCCGGCCAACGACCCGCGGAGCAAGGCCCGCAACACCGGCGGCAGAGACAGCGGCAGCGATGGGCACCCCGGCTCAGATGCCGGGAATCATGGCGGATAATCGCTTGCCAGAAGAGGCGTGGGCTGTATAATCTGCGCCTCTTTGGAGGGATGGCTGAGCGGTTGAAAGCACCGGTCTTGAAAACCGGCGTGTCGAAAGGCATCCAGGGTTCGAATCCCTGTCCCTCCGCCAATTTTGCCAGTATTACTGGCCTTCTTGCAGGGTTTTGACGGCGCACCCGCCTAAAAACCCGCCTTTCCCTAAGTGCTGGAATGCGATGGAGTAAGGCCCTGCGAGACGATGAAGAAGCCACCCTCAGCGGTGGCTTTTTTCTTTCCGGCGACGGCTGCGCGATCCGGTCGCCGGTCTTTGCGCTGGCACATATTCTTGTTCACCGTTAGCATGACAGGTTTGATATGATCTGTTGAGCGAAACGGAACTGATGACACCAGAAGATCAAATTGAATTTGCGGCTTGCAACCCCGACCCGGTACGGATCGAACACTTCAACCCGCGGGCGGTTATCCCCTACGGCGTGACCATTGAGCATATCTGCGCGGCGATGAATGATTTCATCGGCTTCATGCAGATGGTTAATGTTCGGCTGCACGAGAACGCATCACCGCGCTTCGAGACGATGCTGATGCCCGCGAACTTTAGCAGCATTGTGGGTGAGTTCATGACCGCGAATCTGCCCAAGCACTCGCCGGGCATCGTCAAGAATCGTTACCACAACGGACACCCCGACCTACTCCCCGCTGGACGCTTCCCGAATGACTCGCAGCAATACTGCGATGAAGGTATTGAGGTGAAGGCGTCGCGCTACCTCAAGTCCTGGCAGGGCCACAACGCGGAGGACTGCTGGCTTATGGTGATCATGTTTGACGCCAATCGCGCGGTCGATGAAGCGAAAGGTGTGCCGCCTATGCCCTTCCGCTTTCTCCGCGTTGCGGGCGCGCAATTGACGAAGGATGATTGGAAGTTCGCGGGGCGGTCGGAGACCAGCCGGAGAACCATCACGGCAAGCGTGACCAGCTCCGGCTATGAAAAGATGATGGCGAATTGGATATACAACGCGCCGGACATGCCGCTTTAATCAGATGAGGTGGAGCTGTGATTCCAGCTCCGCTTCCTTATGGGCGAAGGATCGAACGTCTGCGCGGGCGAGCTGCGGCACCGCTTCGGCGGCCATGTCGTAATAGTCTTGATACCGTTCGACGCCCACGCAATGAAGCCCTAGCGCCTCCGCTGCGGCAACGGTGGAGCCGGAGCCCATGAACGGGTCAGCAATCACGCCCTCGCCCAAAGGGAGGGCCGCGCGGACGATCTGGCGCATGAGGGATTGCGGCTTGATGCTCGGGTGGTTCGCAATCTCCCGCTCACGCTTCGGCGTCCGCTCGCTGACAACAACATCCGCAAAGGGGTTTCCGTCAGCGAGACGGCGCAGTCCGCCGGTCTGGTAGGTGCGTAGGCACTCGGCAACGGTCATCTTCGCCGGGATAGGCTTGCGGAAGATACCCCACGGCTCATAGCAGCCTCGCGGCATTGAGCACACGTCCGGGAACTCATCCTCAGCATTCTTCGGGCGGTCGCCTCCGCGTAGGGTGCGCACTAGCCGGATGAACTCGCCGCGAAACTCTAGGCCGCTGCGCACAAGCGCACCGAACACCAGTTGCGACAGAAAGGAGTTACTGGCGAGGAACACATGACCGCCGGGCCGAAGGGCGTGCATCACCTGCTTGCCCCACTCGAAGAAGAAACGATCAATGGCTTCGCGTTCTTTCTTGTCCAGCGCCGTAAATCGAGGGAGGGGGGAGCGGACATGCCCATCAAAGGACGGCGGGATACGCCAGATGCCGCCGTTGCCGTTGTTCTTCTTCTCCAGTTGATCGAAGTCGTATTCTTTCACGCCATAGGGTGGGTCGGTGACGATGGCGTGGAGGCTGTCTGCTGGAATGCTGCCCATCCACTCCAAGCAGTCGGCGTGAATCGCTCGCGTCGTGCGGAATGCGAGCGATTCATAATCTAGGGCAAATTCTTTCAACACTATGCTATATTTCCCGGTTCTCTGCGGCTTGTATTTACAAACAAGATTCTACCCGTCCGGGCACGGTCGGGATAGGGCCTTTCTCCGCTCACGGCGTCAAGCCCAAGATGGCGACCTTCTCTGAGCAGGGGGTGCAGCGGCGGTTCTGCGGTCCGGCGGACACGAAGCGAATCCCGCACATCAAGCAGGTCCTGACCGCCACGCTCTTGTTGTGCTCCCCGAAAAACTTGGCGTTCTCCCCGCTACGCGGCGCGGGGAGTATCTTGGTGGGCTTGTTCTTCAAGGCGGGGCCTCACTTGTCGAGCCAGTCCCGAAAGCCGACCGCGATCAGCCCCGCAACGCCCGACAGGAAGATGCCCAGCAGCGCGAGCGTTCCCTTGCTGCGCAGCTCCTCGCCGGACCTCCGCCATTGGCGGAGGTGCTGGAAGTCCCGCTGCATTTCCAGCGGGTGCGCCGGATCGGCTCCCATCTGCGTGAGCGTTTCGCGGACCGTTTCCGCGATCAGTTCCCGCAGCTCATCGCGGGTCATGTCAGCGAGGCTCATGCTTAAGCCTCCTCATCATCGCCCGCCGCTTCGGCAATCGCCTGACCGGCAATCGCAAGCGACAGGTTGGTGATCGGGTCTGCCTTTCCACGGACAAACTCGCGGTCAGCGGCGACGGCAGACTTGTAAGCGAGTTGGACGCCTTCGAGCTTGCCGTTGAGCCGCTTCCACACATCGCCCACGACACGCTCCGCGAAGGCTTGGACCATGAACGGGCGGCGATCCTTCGGGCGGCGGTCGATCACGGTCACGATGGCCGCGCCCAATACAAGATCGCCGGTCATGATCGCCGTGCGGGCGGCGTTTTCGAGTTCCACCGGCCCCGCGCCTTCAAGCTGAATCTGATATTGCGTGCGCTTCGGATCGCCCAGCGCGACGCGGCCCAGCATCGAGGCGGGCGAGGTATAAACGGCGGCGATGGCGGCGGCTTCGTCCGCGTAGGCTTTCAAGCCCTTGAGCATCGCGGCGCGGTCGGCTTCGGAGGAGGCAATCAGTTGGCGGTGAAGGTTCGCGGCCTTGTTGGCGGCGGACTTCTTGGCGAGTGCGCGAGCGGTGGCGCGGTCCTCGCTGGAGGCGGTGCGGATCAGTTCGTCAGCTTCGCTGGAATAGCGGTCCCGGGCTTCGGCCACGGCGGCTTGCAGCTTTTCGAGCTTGCGGGTGAAGGCGGTCGCGGTTTCGGTGGCGCGGTCGCTGAGATATTGCGCGCGTTCCTCATTCAGCGTCACGCCGGAGGGAACGGTGTTGAAGTCGATGGTTGCCATGTCGGGCTCCTCTGAAAAGTCATCACGACTCGGGAGGGCTCAAGACACGTCACCGGCGGGGCCACTCCCAACCTATGAGCGCCGGACGCTGAATGCCCGGCACTTTCGGGGATTCTCGTGGACGATTGGAGTGAAAGTCTACAAAAATAGTTTGTATATCAATGGCTTGGGTTTACTTTTTTGGCTTCGACAGGGCGGCAAGTAATGGCCCGATCAAGCGGGCGCGACGGATCGCGGCGGCAATCCATGCGGTCATAGCGCGACGGCTCCGGCTTTCCGGATTGCGTCGGCGCGGGTGCAACCCGGACCGGCTGCGCGAGACGTGGCGAGGACGTGCCGACCTGCGCACGGCGGAGCGTATCCTGGGCGTTATACAGGGGCCGGTCCTCCGCGTGCGCTACGGTGGCGAGAATTGGCAGGATGATGGCGATGATCGCAAAGATTCGCATAGCGATCGCTCCTCAAACGTAAATTATGCGGTTTCCGGTGTCGGGTAGTTGCGGCGGTGGGCCGTCGAAGCTGCCCATGACAACGAAGCCCGAAGCGGAACCGACAAGCCCATAGCTGGTAGCGTCCAGCCAGTGGTCCACGGCTTTCGTGTCCACGTCCTCCGGGTTGCGAGGGTCGCGCGGCAAGCTGGGCACGGTGCGAAGCCAGCCCAAGCAGCGGCTCGCAACGTAGAACTCCCGCGCAATCATCATCTGCTTCAACGCCTCGAAGCGCGGGACACGCGGCCCCTTGCGAGCGGGCGAGACGCGAACCCCGGCGGCGCGGAACAAGTCGCTGATGCTGTCCTCATGACGCCCGGCGGTCTTGGCTTCGGCGGCGGCGTCGATGACGCCCCGTGCCCGGACACCGGAGCGGGCGCACATAGCATGAAGCGCGGGCGCAATCTGCGACGGCGAGCGGCCCGTGCCACGGGCGATGTTGCGCGGGTCGAACTCTGCGTGTTCGTCATACACGACAACGCTTCCCTTCGGCATCACCCGATCATCCGGGAGTCGCACGTCATAGGCGAGCGTGCCCATGAGCAAGGCGACGCACGGCGCGGCGCTGCCCCAGTCGATGGCGAGCGACAACTTGGTGAACAGGTGCGGCGGGAGGTCGTGGTGGTCGATCACCATTTCATCCGCCCGCCACGATCCAGCGAAGAAGTCCCCGGTGATCGCTGACCAGTCGCCGTGCCGGTGCGCCTTGTACAGCGCCGGGTCGGTGGTGCGCAGAACCTCGAAGTTGCGCTGGTACGCCTCCGGCAAGTGCGGGTTGGAATCGACCGTGGAAGGCGCATAGGCCCAGCTCTGCCCGGCGAACTCGAATATGGCCCAAGGGTCGCGCGCGGTGACGTACCGCTCCGACAGGGCGGAATGGTTCGCCCCGCCAGGGTTCCCGGCAAGGATCATGCGGAGCGGGACGCCCGGAGCGCGCAGCGACAGCCCGAGCTGGTCGATCACTTCCAGCGGCGGGCCTTCGCCCGCTTCGTCCACGACCACAAGGCTGTAGGTGTGGCCTTGGACAGTATCTTGTAGGGCGCTGATGGACTCGCAATGCGTCATGAAGATTGCCGCGCCGTTCGGGAGCCGGAACACGTTGTCATTCATGTTGTAGGCAACGCCCGGCCCAAAGGCGGAGCGTAGCAAGCCCCGGAGTTCTTCGGCGAACTGGAGCAGCGACTTCAACCGGCGGCGCGTCACCAGCACGCGAGCACGCGGGCCGTATTGCTGGACGTGGCGAAGGATCAGGAGCATCAGGGCGAAGGACTTTCCACCCCCGCGGCCACCGCCAAGGAACAAGAACACGTCCTCCGGCACCGCCAGCACGCGGGCCTGAAACGGTGTCGGGCGGATCACGTTGTCAATCTTGGACATGGATCACCCTCGCGTACTCCTCCGGCGATAGGGCCGCGTTGATTTGAATGAGGACGCGGGGCGCTTCACCGGGGCCATCCTCGCGTCCGATCTTGTAGAGCTTGTCGCCCAGCCATTCGGCGGCGCGCGTATCGCCTTCCTTCATCCGGGCGCGCATGACCGCGATGACCTCGCCCGCGCCTTCGGCCCGGCCTTCCTCCATTGCCAGCGCCAGCGGCGAAAGCTCGCCTTCCGCGTCATCCTTCTTGAGCGCGTTCCATTGGGATGGAGACAGCCCAAGGGTCCGGCGGATAGCGTGCTCACGGCACCCTTCGGCGGCGAGGCCGCGCACGATGTCCAGTGAAGCAGCGGGCAGGCCATTGGTGGCGAGGTCGCGGACAACGCCCTTGGTCAGTTGCGTGTTGCGGCTCATGCGTCCACCTCCCCGGCGGCGATGGCTTCGGCGGCTTCCAGTTCCTTCCTGATGCGGGTGATGGTGGACGCCCCGGCGTGCGTGATCGTGCGGATGCGATGAGGCTTTACCCCGGCCTTGAGCAAGGCGGCGATCTTGTCCTCAAGACTGCGGGCAATGCGCGGTGCGCCGATCCTCACGCCCTTGGCCCGGGCCTTGCGGTGGCCGCGCCGGAGGGCTTCGACACGGCAGGCCTTGTCGAAGGCGACCACGGCGGCGATAGCGTCGATCAAGGCATGACCGGCGGGAGTCCGGGTGTCCAGTTCCATGTCGTGCGCGTACAGGCCAGCGCCTGCCACGGAGAACTCGCAGAGCAGCTTTTGAAGGTCGCCCACACTACGGGCCAGCCGGTCGAGCGAAACAGCAGCGATGCCATCCGCTGCGCCCCGGAGCGTGTCGTATATCGCGCGGTCCCGATACGGGCGCGGATCGCGGGCGGCGCGGGTGTCGATGTTCTCGTCAGCGTACTCCGCCACCACCTCATGCCCAGCGGCGAGCGCCCAAGCCCGGAGCGGCGCGAACTGCTCCTCGGTGGTCGGGTCGGTGTCGAGTGCCCGGCGAGCGTACAGAATGAAGCGGGCCATGATTGAATTCCTATCCAAGTTGCTGTTATCAATAGGGATTCTACCGACCGGAAGTGAAAAGATAAAGGGTTTTAGGCGGGTGTATAGGCGGGTTTATACGCTCACCATGCCGAAGTTCCAGACGCTATGGGGGTCTGCGGGGAGGACTCCTCCGCCATGCTTGAGGCGATGCGATCTTGTATGTGGGGCGGTCGCTGGTGGCCCGTGACACCGGGCGGCGGTGCGGGGGTGAATCAGCCCAAGGGGCGGGAGCCGTTACGCGGTTACGGGTCGCTACGCGGCGGGACAGCTTCCACGTAACTGCCCCGGACCCCATACGCTTCTGGCTTTCCCGGCTTTCCGTTACGCGGTTACGGGGAAAGTAGGTAAAAGACTTCAGGAGGGGAGGAGAAACGGGATCGGCTCCCGCCCGACCCGTGGGCGTAGGGCGTCGCGCCGTATACGCGTAAGGGTCTAATAGGAATTGACGCGTATCGCGTAACCCGAGCGCAAAAAATACAGCCGGAAGCCCATCCGTTGATGGATTTCCGGCCGTTACGGGGAACCCGCCCATTTTCGCGTAACTCTGGCACCTCGCCCATCAGAAGGGGGCGAGGCCCGCCGGGTTTCCGTCCCCGGCCCAGACGTAGATGCGGCATAGTTCTCCGTCGATCCGCACGGGGCCTTCTGGCTTCCACTTCAGCGCCGTCATCGCCTCCTTCACCCTCCGGGGTACTCCGCCGTTGCGGTCCTTTTGCGGGATGCCCAGCCGGTTGTAGACCGCTTCCGTTTTGACGATCCATTGGCCCTTCCATTGCTGGATTTCGTCGCGCAGGCCTTCGAGGCACTCCATGTAGCCTTCATCGACCACACGGCGTTGCGCTTGCGCCTGTTTCGCGCCGGTGGCGGCTTCCCCTTCCAGGGTCAGCGCGTAGTCGCCGGAGCGGTAGCGGGCCAGCGCCTCCGCGATGAGCTGGTCACGTGCGGCGTGCAGGCCTTCGAGGTCTACACGGGACACGGCGACCGGCCAGAAGCGGCGGTTCTCGGTCGGGTCTTGTAGGAAGCGCTCCTCATTGGTGGTTCCCGCCAAGACAAAGCGCCGGGGGACGGTGACGGGGCTGCGTGCGTAGGCCGGGCGTCCGGTGTCGGCCTGCCGGGCAATGGTCGCCTTGAGGGCTGAAACGTCCTTCTTGCTCATGCCGTCCAGCTCTGCGCATTCGAGAATCCACACGCCGGAGGACACCTCCAAGACTTCGCGGGCGTCCCGCGCCCCAAGGAAGGCGGCATCAGAGAAGAACTCGTCACCCGCGAGGATGCGCAGCGCGGTCGATTTCCCCACGCCTTGGCCTCCCATCAGCACCAGCATGTAATCGAACTTCACCCCCGGAGCGAAGGCGCGAGCGATTGCCGCAGTCAGCCACACGGCCCCGGCGGCGCGAGTGTATGGGCTATCCTCCGCACCGCAGAAGTCGATCAGCCAGGAATCAAGGCGCGGTTTTCCATCCCATGCCGGGAGGGCATGGAGGTGGTCGATCAGCGAGTCAAAGCGGTTTTCCGTACACAGCGATAGCACCGCCTTGTTCGTGTTCATGTCGCCCGGATCGAAGCCGAAGCGGCGGATAATCTCGTCACGCAAGATGCGCTCCGCGTGGTCGGAAAACTCCCCGGCGAACTCCTGCAACTCATGGGAGCCCACGAGGTGGCGGGCGCGGAACTTGTCATAGCGGCATTCCACGCCCATCAGCAGCAGCGCCGTCCGGGCGTTCCAGTAGCTGGGCAGCGGGTCGCCTGCCTTGTTCACGCGGTCCCATGTTGGGAGCTGTGCGGCTTCGGCCACCTTCGCGCGGGCCTTCTGAATCTGGTCGGCGGCGTAGGCTTGCCAGCGGGGTTTTTCCCGCACGCTCTCCGCAATCTTGTTATTCGGGTCCGTGATCGCGGCGAAGATCACCGGATCGTCAGCCCCGGCCCGGACAAGGTCGCAGCAGACAGCAAACAACGCTTCGGAGCGGGAGGGGTACTTGGCCGGGTCCAGCGGGTCCTCGCCGGTGGCGATGCGCGCAAGGGTCGATTCCTTGAGCGTTTTGCCGTTGGCCTTCGCCCACGCTAGCAGCTCCTCCGTGCCCATCCCCATACCCTCGCCCAAGGGCACGGGCGCGGATGCCTTCCCGGTGGCAGGACGTGCGCCGGAGGTGATTGCTTCGGCCTTCGGAGGCGCGGCCTTGAACGCGGTCAGCGGATAGGTGGCATCCGTGCGGCTGTATACCTCCGCCTCGCGCGGCTCCCGGCCCTTGTCGCGCTTCTTCTTGTTCGGCCAGTTCATCGTACCGGGCAGGCGCATGATGCGGTCCACGTTGTGACAAGAGTCCGCACCGAAGGCGAGTTCAAGCGCCCGGTTGTAGCGTTCGGCTTCGTGGGCCTTGCCGGCGTCGCCGTCGATGTTCAGCGGTTCCGTCAGACGCCAGAAGGCCTGAAAGCCTCCGCCGGAGTCGATAACCAGCGATGGAGCCGGGACGCCATTGGGCAGTTCGGCAGTCAGCAAGCGAAGGATGCGGACGCGCTCCTGCTCGAAGTCCTCCCCGGTGCGCGGGTCGATGTCAACGTGCAGGTATTCAACGGCGGCAATATCCTCCTTCTTCGCCTTCGCCGTCAGCGGTCCCCGCGTGCGATTGACGTGGAAGTAGATGTTCTTGTTTTCGTTCTGGCGAATGGCCCACGCCTCCGCCTCCTTCGAGTCGGTGAAGGTGCGCGTTTCGGTTTTCCCGTCCGGGACGATGGACGTGAGAACGAACGGCCCGCCGGAGCGGTAGTTGTCGAGGAAGTCAGCAATCATACTGCGACCTCCTGAAACAGGTGGATGCCCCGGCGGTATCCGGCCTTGTTGTTGAACCAGCCGTTGTCGGTGGGATTGGCCTTGCCGCTCATGACCTCGTTGCAGTGGTCGAGCGTATGGCGGAACCAGAGCGCACGCGGCGAGGTATCGCGGGAGCGGGCGGCTTGCTTGGTCAGTTGGTCGAGTTCAACAAGAACGGAATCAACAAGGTGTTGATCGGCGTCCGCGTTGCACTCGGGTCCAGCGGGAAAGATGCGGTGCGGGTTAATGCGCAGCAACCACGCGACATACGCGGCGCGGCGGGCTTCGGTGGGCGCAGCTATTTGCGCTGTGAGGCTCGGTTTCATAGGTCCGTCTCCTCACTGATGCGCTTGCGCATCACGCCATTGCTCCAGCTCCGCCACAATCCAGATGGTTGTGCGCGCGCCGATCTTGCGTGGGCGTGGGAAGTCGGGGCGTTCCTTGAGCCAGCGCCAGAGCGTGGCATGGCTGATGCCCAAGAACTCAGCCGCTTGGGCTGGACGGAGTGATTTTGTTGATTGTGTCTGCATGGCAGCGGCTCCAATACGTCCGCGCTGCCGCCTGCCGAAAAACAAGAAGGGGAAGCGCGGAGCCGATAACAAACAGCTCGAACGCTTCCCCTTGGATGACTCGCACCAGAAACGGGTGAAGGTCGAGCCACCAGTGGCTCAACTCGTTCTCCATTTCTGTACGTCCGCGCCGGGGAACCGGCGGGATATGCGAAAGACTATAAGACTTTCAGGGCGTCTCGTCTAGCCTCGAAGGCTAAAATCTTCTTGTAGATCAACGGCTTCCTTTACTTTTTCGGGTGAAGATACGCGGCCCAATCGGCCATAAGTGCCTGACGCTTCTGGAAAAGACTGCCGCGCGCATAGGCGGCTTCGGCCTTGTCCTTGAGCTGGTGCGCAAGGGCGTGTTCGATGACTTCTCGGGAATGGTTAGTGATTTCCCCGGCCCAATCCCGGAAGGTCGAGCGGAACCCGTGCGGGGTGGCAACCTTCGGGTTGCCGTTCTTGTCGGTCTGTTTCGGGTCAATGTAGCCCCTGCGCCCCGCCTTCGTTTCGCTTTCGTGCATACGCTTGATGACTGCGGCCAACGTCATATCCGACAACTCGCCGCCACGGGATGCAGGGAATACAAGATTATTGTCCTCGAACACCGGCAGGGCCTTCAACAGGGCCACCGCGTCCGCTGTCAGCGGCACGGTGTGTTCCTTGCCCATCTTCATGCGGTCCGCCGGGATCGTCCAGACTCCGGCCTCAAGGTCGATTTCGTCCCACTTCGCCCCGCGTACCTCGCCGGAGCGGGCGGCGGTCAGAATGGTGAATTCCAGCGCCCGCGCGCCGGTCCCTTCCATCTTGCGAAGATGCGTCATGAATGCGGGAGCCTCTGAGAAGGGCAGCGCGGCATGGTTGCCGTTCTTCGCCACCTTCGACGGCTTGGGCAGCATCGCCTCAAGATTGCCTTTCCATCGTGCCGGGTTGGAGCCGTCGCGGTACTTACGAGCTGTGGCCCAGTCCAGCACGGCCTCGATGCGACCGCGTAGCCGGTCGGCAGTCTCAGTTTTCACCTTCCAGATCGGTTCGAGCACTTCCAAGACGTGCGGCGTGTCGATGTCGCGCACCTGTAGTTTGGCGAGGGTCGGGAAAGCGTAGGTGGTCAGCGTGTTGGTCCACTGCTGGGCGTGCTTCGCGTTCTTCCACTCCGGAGACTTCGCCTCAATGCACAGCCGCGCGGCCTCCTCGAAGGTGATCTCAGTCGCCCGGCTCGCCAACAGCGCGGAGCGCGCGGCCTTGCGCTCCGCTATCGGGTCGATGCCTTGGGCGATCTTCTCCCGGACCTCGCGCGCCTTGTCCCGGGCCTGCTGTAGCGTCACCGCCGGATACCCGCCCAAGCCGACCTCGCTGCGGCGCTGCTTGCCGCTCGCGGTCGCCCCGATAGTGACCCGCAGCAGCCAGGTCTTTCCTCCGCCGGGGAGAACTTGAAGATGGAGCCCAGGCACGCCGCCCACGGCGTGCATTCCCGGTTGTGAGAGGCGTTTCACCTCCAACGCTGATAGTTCTTTCGCTACTCTTGGCATAATCGCACCCGCCTATAAACCCGCCTAAGATTATACGATCTTACGCGATAAGTCGAGACCATCCGAGACGATCAGTGCGGAGAAAGTCTTGTATTACAAGGGGTTGCTGGCAAGAGGGCGACGTTACGCGATGCCGCGAGACGCTAAGATGGGGGACTGTCCCTCCGCCAAATCATCGGCAAAAAGCCCGGCTGCGTCCGGGCTTTTTGCCGTCTGGCGCCCCACTGGCGAATTACCGCCCCGATTGTCGATCGCTTCTCTATACTAGGCTCTGTCGACGTTTCGCCGACCACGCAAAAAGCGGTATGCGGCGGCAGACCCTGTGAAAGGGCATATGGAAGCGCGCTTCGGAAATGACATGAAAAAGCATAGGCTGTGCTGAGGAACGAAGCGCACCGCAGGAATCGCGGCAATGACATGTTCTTTTATGTGTCAATACCCTATATCCAAAGGTTGCCGGGCTTTGGACTGACGCTTTTCGCAGAGCGCCAGGGATGATGCCCGAACGCCAACAGACTCTGGACCAGACAGGATCGTCACAGACCAACACCAGATCGGATACCCCCGAGCCATGAGAGTATTACGCCCGCTGCTGTTCTCCCTGCTACTGGTTTTGCCACTGTTCGAGGCCCAAGCCGAGACGTCGGCGCCCGACTCGGCCGACGACATCGAGCAGCAGCTCAGCGCGCTCGATGACCGGCAGCTGCCCGAAGGGCAGCACCAGGCGGCACGGCAAGCCCTGGAAAGCGCGCTCGTCCATATTCGCGAGGCAGAGCGCCTGACCGTGCAACTGGAGGCACTGAAGAAACGCCTCGATCAAGCGCCCGCCGCCATCTCTGAGGCGGAAAACAGCCTGGCCGGGCTCAAGGATGGGCCGCCGGCGGATATCGCCAGCCATTACGGCAACTCCAATCTCGATACCCTCGAACGAGTCCTCGCCGAACGCATCGCACAGCGCGATCAATGGCAACAGGATCTGGCTGAGGTCAACGGGATGCTGGCCAGCATCCGGGCCCGCCCGGAGCGCAACCCGGAGGAGATCAGCGCCAACCAGCTCCGCACCGCGGAGATCACCACTCAGCTCGACACCGGCAGAGGACTCGGCGCCGAACAGCGCAAGGCCCTTGACGCCGAGGTGCTGGCACTGACAAAACGCACCTCGCTGCTGCGCCAGGAACTGGCGGGCAACAGTCTGTTGCAAAACCTCGGGCAGGCCCAGCGGGCGCTGCTCAATGAACAGATCGACCGTATCGAGGACGAGATTCACAGCCTCCAGGCGTTGGTCAATCGCCAGCAGCGCGTCGAATCGGAGAAGATCGTCGCCGATCTGCGCCATGACGCCGATGACAGCGGCGGCGACTCACCGCTGGCCCGGGAAAGAGCCGACATGGTCAGGCTCTCCACGCTGTTGCTCGACACCACCGACGGGCTAAACGATCTCGCCCAGCGCAACCTCGATCTGAGCCGGCAGTTGGAAAACCTGAAGCAAGCCGACCAGGCGCTTGACGAACTCCTCGACGCGCTTCAGGGCAACCGGTTGCTGACCCGGATCCTCCACGAACAGCGCAACGCCCTGCCGAGGATCGAACTCGACACCACATTATCGGACCGGATCGCCGACATCCGCCTCGCCCAGTTCGACCTGAGCCAGCAACGCGACGCGATCAGAAAACCCGCCGTTTATGTCGACCGCCTGCTCGCCGCCGACCCGGCGCACCCGGCCGACGTCGAGACCCGCCAGGCGCTGCGCGGCCTGGTTGACGCCCGCGCCGAGTTGCTCGAGCGCATCGACGGCAAGTTCGACACCCTGCTCACCGAAGCCATCGCCCTGCAACTCAAGCAGAGGGAATTGCAGGCCACCGCCAGCGAGCTGCGCATCAAGCTCGACGAACAACTGTTCTGGATCCCCAGCAACAAGGCCCTCGATGCCGGCTGGCTGACAAGCCTGCCGGCGCAACTCGTTCGCCAGGGCATGGAGCTTCCCCTGTTCCCCCTCGCCGCGGATCTGTGGCTCGGCCTCAAATCCGTGCCCCTGGTGTTCTTGCCCCTGCTGGTGCTGATAGCGATACTGGCGTGGCGGCGTCACTGGCTGGCCGCGCAGCTCGACCAGTTGCAGAAAAACATTGGCTCCGTGCGCCATGACCGGCAGTGGCACACGCCCCTGGCAATCGCCATCAATGTACTGATGTGCCTGCCAGTGCCGATGTTCCTCGCCCTCTGCGGCTATGCGCTGGCCCTCGACGCCCGCGGCGGAAACGACTATCTGGGCATCGCGCTGAGCCGCATGGCGCTGGCATGGCTGGTCTTTCATGCCCTGTACCGCCTGCTCTCCCACGGCAATATCGCCGAACTCCACTTTCGCTGGCCGCGGGACGACACCGCCTACCTGCAAAAGGTGACGGTCTCCATCGGCGCCGTGGTGCTGCCACTGAGCGTCATCATCACCATCGCCGAGCACCATCCCGCGGCGCTGGACACCGACGTCATCGGGATCATCGTGCTGTTGGTCGCCCTCGGCCTGCTGGCCTGGCTGCTGCCCCGCCTGTTCTGGCATCGCGCCGCCGACAAGCGGCTCTCCGTGCCGCGCGGCATCGGCGGCGTGATCGCCGGCGCCCTGCCCTTCGGGCTGATCATCGCGGTGATTGCCGGCTACTACTACACCGCGCTGAAACTCACCGGCCTGCTGATCACCAGCCTGTTCATGGTGGTGTTGTGGCAGCTGGTGGAAGCGGTATTGCTGCGCGGCCTGTCCCTCGCCGCCCAGCGGCTGGCCTACCAGCGCATCGTCGCCAAGCACGAGACGACGCTGCGCGACGGCGAGGACATGGTCGAGGAACCGCTACTCAACATCGAACAGGTCAACCAGCAATCCCTGCGCCTGGTCCGCCTCGGGCTGCTCGGCATCTTCCTCGGCCTGCTGTACTGGGTGTGGGCCGACACCTTCACGGTGTTTGCCTATCTCGACCGGGTCGTTCTCTACGAATACGTCAGCAGCAACGCCCAGACACTGGTGCCGATAAGCCTCAAGGATGCCCTCGGCGCACTCGCCATCATCGTGGTTTCGCTGATCCTCGCCCGCAATATCCCCGGCCTGCTCGAAATGCTGGTCCTGTCGCGGATGAAACTCGCCCAGGGCAGCGCCTACGCGACCACCACCCTGCTGTCGTACATTATTTTCAGTGTCGGGTTTGTCGTCACCCTGTCGACCCTGGGTGTCAGCTGGGACAAGCTGCAATGGCTGGTGGCAGCATTGTCGGTAGGGCTGGGGTTTGGTCTTCAGGAAATCTTTGCCAACTTCATTTCAGGTCTGATCATTCTCTTCGAACGCCCGGCACGCATCGGCGACGTGGTCACCATTGGCAACCTGTCCGGTACCGTGAGCCGGATCCGCATCCGGGCCACCACCATTACCGATTTCGACCGCAAGGAAATCATCGTGCCCAACAAGGTCTTTGTCACCGATCAGGTGGTCAACTGGTCGCTGACCGACACCATTACCCGGGTCACCATCCGTGTCGGCCTGTCCTATGGGTCGGACCTCGACAAGGTGAGGGAGCTGTTGCTGGCGATTGCCGCCGACAATCCGCGCATTCTCAAAAGCCCGGCACCGATGGTCTATTTCCTCAATTTCGGCACCACCACACTCGACCACGAGTTGCGGCTCTATGTGCGCGAGCTGGGCGATCGCACCATCGCCGTCGATGAAATCAACCGCCGTATCGACGAACTGTTCAGCGAGCACGGTATCGACATCGCCGTGACGCGGAGCGATGTCCGCAACACCACCGGCTCCGGCAAGGCCGCGATGCCACCAGACGACACCAAAAAAGGCTGAGCGGCGCTCGGCCCATTCGCCTGTGCGGGGCCGAGGTTTACCAGCTGCACCGCCACGGCAGACGTTGCGGTTGTGCTCACTCGCTTTTCAGATAAATCCGCAACGGCGTCTGCTCCTTGCTGCCGAGATAGAGCACCAGGCCGTAGTAGTCATTTTCGTAATCCGCCACCCACTCGTGGCGCACCGACACCGGGCTTTCGGTTTTGTCCGGCCGCTGGGCGGTCACAATGATTTCCTGGACGATCTCGCCTTCCGCCACCGCACTGCGGGGGATTTCGATGGTGACCCGCTGTCCCTCATCGGCGGGCAGGGCCTCGATACTTTTGATTCTCGCACCGACACCGGATTCGGTAAATCCTTCGCGGGGAGTAATCCACTCCGTCTGCACTTCGGCGGCGAATGCCGGCAATCCTGCCAGGCTGCCCATCAGCAACCACGTAGCGGTCATCCTGTTCATGAGTCTCTCCCCGGTAAAGGCAGCGGATGCTGGCCTCTATCACTGAGTCTAGCCCCTGCCCTGCCAGCCAACAAGGCGGCAGGGCTTCAGCCTCCGCTCAATCGAGCAGATCCGCCAGCAGCGCGTAGGAGTGCAATCGGGCCTCATGGTCGTAGATAGCCGATGCGATCATCACTTCATCGACGCCGGTATCACTCTGGAAGGCGTGCAGCTGATCCGCTACCCCGGCCGCCGCTCCCACGAAGGAGCAACTCAGCATCGACGAGGCATGCGCCTTTTCCAGCGGGCTCCAGTAACTGTCGATGTCGTCGATCGGTGGCGCCAGCTGTCCCGGCGCGCCCCTCACCAGATTGGTGAACTGTTGCTGAATCGAGGTGAACAACCGCTTCGCCTCAGCGTCGCTATCGGCGGCAAAGACATTGACCCCGGCCACCGCATAGGGTTGCTCCAATTGCGCCGAAGGCTTGAATTCGCGGCGGTAGATATCCAGGGCATCGTGCAGCGCCGCCGGAGCGAAGTGCGCGGCAAAAGCATAGGGCAGGCCCAGCATCGCCGCCAGACGGGCGCCAAACAGACTGGAGCCGAGGATCCACAGCGGCACGTTGAGCCCGGTGCCGGGCACCGCCTGGACCTTCTGCCCGGGCTGAAGCGGGCCAAACAGGGCCTGAAGCTCCACGACATCACGGGGGAAGTGTTCCGCCGCCGATGACGAACGGCGCAGCGCCTGGGTCGTCAAGCCGTCGCTGCCCGGAGCGCGCCCCAACCCCAGATCGATGCGCCCGGGATACAGCGTTTCCAGAGTACCGAACTGTTCGGCGATCACCAGGGGCGAGTGATTCGGCAACATGATTCCACCGGCGCCTACGCGCAGGGTTTTGGTGCCCGCCGCGACATGGCCGATCACCACCGAGGTCGCGGCGCTGGCGATACCGGCCATATTGTGGTGCTCCGCCAGCCAGAAACGCTCATAGCCCCACCGTTCGGCCCAGCGGGCGAGATCAAGGGTATTGGCGAGGGCCGTGGCGGCCGTGGCGCCCTCGGAGATAAAGGCGAGATCGAGGATCGATAACTTCATAGATGGATGTCCATTGTGTATCCATTGTGTAAAGGCCTTTCCCTTCAGGGACGCCCGGGAGATATACGCTGGCCGCGCGACACCTGATCGCACAGAATCCGGTCGCATAAAATGCAGTCCAGCGGGAATCCGAGCATCCCCCGCCGTCCTTCGGCAGTGATGACCCAGGAACGATCCTGCCAGGGCGGATCGTGGCGCACGTGCTGGCTGTGACCACAAGCCAGCACCGCGACCCAGTGACTTTCATCATCCTGCCGAAAACCGACAATCGGCTGCTGCATGACTCACCCCGTTACGCAGTGTCAGCGATTATCCCATCAGCGTCGCGGCGATGCCAACAGCGCCGCGACGCCGTCAATAATGGCGGCCGCGAGTATCCCTGATCACTTTTCCCGCAGGCCAGCGGACCCCCCAGGTTTGCTGGCCGCAATCGCCAAGTGTACGGCTAACCCACATGCCAGCCACAGACTTATCCACAGATTCTGTGGACAACAGTTTGCGCCGTCATTTCGGGATCGAGCACCGTGTAATCATCGGGTGATAGACCCGGTGCTCGTCCAGCAGGCGCAGAACGTGCAGCGCCGCCGGGCCCGGATGAGCGCGAATCAAGCCCATCTTCACGATCGCGCTGTCAATCCGGGGCTCGCGAAGGAAGCGGGATCGACAGGCAGGTGGGTAAAAGCGGTGATGATCCAGGTCGCGGCGTCGCCGTAAACAGGATCGGACCGGCATCAGGCGGATCTCCCCGACGCGGAAGGCCCGGGAGCCGGGATTGAAAGCGGATATGGTGCCCGAGGCCGGAATCGAACCGGCACGACCGTGAGGTCGAGGGATTTTCGTACCACTTCGGCTTTCGCCGCCAGCGCTTGCGCTGTTCGTGGTCTGGAGCACGCCTTCACCCTAGCGCCACGCATCAACGCGTTGCCGTAGGTGCCCGCCGTCTGCTCTCTACACCTTCCCCGAACACAGCATCCAGGGCTTGGCTCGGCGTTGGCTCGGACGTTTGGCGCATCCAGGGCTTTCGCCGAGTTTGACGGGCTTCACCTCCAGGGTTTCCCCTGGAGGGCTCAAATTGTTTAAGTCCCTTGTGTCTACCAGTTTCACCACTCGGGCGTGAGGGGATGGCGAATACTACCGGCAAGCCGGCCGCGATTCAATTCAAACCTGCCGGCAGCGCCGATGCCCTCTCCCCAGCCGCCGGCAGCGGCCACTTGCGGCCGCGCCAAATCCGCCGATATCGACAAATGGGCTTGATTCCCCAGCGGTAATCCATAGAATACACACCTCGCCGCGGATGCCGTGGCGACCCGGGCAAGCCCGGACCCTTTCAAGGCGCGGTAGCAGAGTGGTTATGCAGCGGACTGCAACTCCGTTTACGCCGGTTCGATTCCGACCCGCGCCTCCAATTTCCCCGATCGCTCCACCAGGATCCGCCATGCGCGGGGCCCCGGCCCCGTCTATCCCGCCGTAGGCAATACCAGCACCGGACAGCTGGTGATGTTCAGTACCCGCTCGGTCACGCTGCCTACCCAGAAGCGCCGCCAGCCGCTCAGGCCGGTTCGGGATATCACGATCAGGTCGGCGCCCATGTTCGTCGCGGTGTCGGCGATTCCCTGCGCCGCGGGCGCCTCGGTGATCACTTCCTTCGGCTTTGTCCGCAATGCCGCCTCAGCGACGAAACCGCCCAGTTCCTGCCTGGCCTGGGGCAGCTTGACGATGGACTGCATGAACGAATAATGGGTGGGGGTGACCATGTCCAGCGAGTGCATCACCACCAGTTCCGCCCCGTAGCGCTCGGCCAGCGCGTCCGCCTGGCGCAGCATCGCCTGCGAGGCGGGAGAAAGGTCGACCGGCGCCAGCAGGCGGCTGAAGGGAATGGTTCCGCCCTGCTCGCCATCGATGCCGCTCTTGACGATCAGCAACGGCACATTGGCCAGGCGCAGCAGCTTGAGAGCTTCCGAGCCCAGAATCACCTTCTCGAAGCCCGAATAGCCATGGCTGCCGACAATGATCAGGTCGCTCCCCTGCCTGTCGGCGTAGTCGGAGATGCCCTGGGCGGCGCCGATGTTGCGCTCGGTGGCGAGCACGACCCTGGCCCCATAGCCCTCCGGCACCAGTTCCTCGAGCAATTCATCGGCATACATATCCTGGGCGCTTGCGATCTCCGCAACCAGTTCCGGCGAGCCGAACGTCATATAACCGGGATGCGGCGCCACCTTGACATGGAGAATATGCAATTCAGCCTGGTGGTGCCTGGCGATCCTCAGCGCGAAATCGAGCGCTTGCTTCGACGCTTCCGAAAAGTCCGTGGCAAAAACGATACGTTTGAAGTCCTGCATTTCATTCTCCTGATGACTTGGGGGAACTATTTTGCGTTTTCAGTCGAGTCCGCTTGAGATAAGCGTGGACGGAGAGACCGGTTTTGTCACGTTCCCCGTCGCGCTGGGCGTGAAAAAACAGTGAATGGCCCTTGCCGGAACGCCCACTGCCTGGGTGTGCTGAGCAACTGCTGCTTACCCGTCAGCCCGGCGATGGCCGCCAATTACCGCCTTGAGCGAGGGATATCATCACAGGTTGGCAAGGCCGGGGACTTGATCCCGGTCAGTCAGGTGCACGGCAGCCACCTGCCGTGGATTGCAGGCGGTATCGGCAACTCGACGGCAATCGGCTCAGATGTAGTAATTCAGGTATTTTTATCCGCGGAGCCGCCTTTCAGCTCGGGCCAGGCCGCGGCGAGGTACAGGCACATCGACCACAGGGTCAGGGCCGCCGCCACATAAAGCAGGAAAATACCCACGTAGTCGAGAGTCGGGTACTTCACCGGATTGATCAGCAGCAGGAAGGCGATGGCGATCATCTGCAAGGTGGTCTTGACCTTGCCGACGTAGGACACCGCCACACTGGTGCGGCTGCCGAGCTCCGCCATCCATTCGCGCAGGGCGGAGATCACGATCTCCCGGGAGATGATCACCATGGTGGGCACGGCGAACAGCAGGTTGGAGTGGGTTTGCAGCAATACCACCAGTGCCACGGCGACGATCAGTTTGTCCGCCACCGGGTCGAGAAAGGCCCCGAAGGGGGTCATCTGGTTGAGCTTGCGCGCCAGGTAGCCGTCGAACCAGTCGGTGATCGCGGCGACGCCGAACACCGCCGCACTGGCCGGGTGGCGCCATTCCCAGGGCAGGAAGTAGACGACCACCAGCAAGGGAATGCAGAGAATCCGCAGCAGTGTCAGGATATTGGGCAAATTCCACATGGCGGAGGGGGCTTCCTTTATCAAACAGGCAAATTACTCGTTGTGAAGAGTACTGTAAATAGTCTCGGCGACTTTTCGGCTGATCCCCGGGACCTTCATCAGTTCACCGACGCTGGCCTTCTCGACTTCGCTGTAACCGCCAAAATAGCGCAGCAGCTCGCGCCGGCGCTTGGGACCGACGCCGTCGATGGACTCCAGCGGCGACTCCCGCCGTTTCTTGTCGCGCCGCTGGCGGTGACCGGTAATGGCGAAACGGTGGGCCTCATCGCGAATCTGCTGGATGAGATGCAGGGCCGGGGATTCGGTGTGCAGGATTTCCTCCCGGTCCTCGGTGGCCAGCAACAGGGTTTCCATCCCCGGTTTGCGGGTCACCCCCTTGGCCACGCCCACCAGGATCACCCCTTGCACGCCGAGGTTGTTGAGCACCTCGGACGCCTTGCGCAACTGGCCCTTGCCGCCGTCGATCAGCAATACGTCCGGCAGTTTGCCCTCCCCCTTTTGCAGACGCCGGTAGCGCCGCTCCAGCGCCTGGGCCATGGCGCCGTAGTCATCGCCCGCCGGCACGCCCTCGATGTTGAAACGCCGGTAGTCGGCCTTGATGGCCCCCTCTGGTCCCCAGACCACACAGGACGCCACCGTCGCCTCGCCGCTGCTGTGGCTGATATCGAAACATTCGATGCGCTCGGGAATGGCCGGCAGGCCCAGGCCATCGCGCAGTGCTTCGAGGCGGCTCAGCACTGTCTGCCGGGAGGCCAGCCGGCTGGCGAGGCTCTGTTCGGCGGTGCGCGTCGCCACTTCCAGCCATTTGAGCCGGGTGCCGCGCACCGAGGTCTTCACCACGACCTTACGGCCGAGGGCCTGGCTGATGGCGGCCGACAGCACCTCGCCGTCGTCGGCGGGTATCTCGGCGACAATCTCCCGGGGCAGATCGTTGATGCCGCCGCCCGCCAGGTAGAGCTGGGAGATGAACTCGCTGAGCAATGCCCGGCGGTCATCGGCCAGGGGCGTTTTCGGGTAGAAACCGCGACTGCCGAGCATCCGCCCCTGGCGGATGAACAGCATCTGCACACAGGCCACGTCGCCCGACACCGCGGCGGCGAGCACATCGACGTGCCCCTGGCCGGCCTCGATCACCTGCTCCGCCTGCAACTGGCGCAGCGAACTGATCTTGTCGCGCAACTCGGCCGCCTGCTCGAAATCGAGCTCGGCGGCGCAGCGGTCCATTTTCTGCTCCAGCTCGCGAATCACCTCGTCGCCCTTGCCCTCGAGAAACAGCTCGGTGAGGCGCACGTCGTTGCGGTAATCCTCCTCGCTCACCAGGCCGACGCAAGGCCCGGTGCAGCGTTTGATCTGGTATTGCAGGCAGGGCCGGGAGCGATTTCTGAAGAAACTGTCCTCGCACTGGCGGACGCGGAAGGTCTTCTGCAGAAAGACCATGCTGTCGCGCACTACGTTGGCATTGGGATAGGGGCCGAAATAGCGGCCCTTCTTGCGCTTTACCCCGCGGTGGAAGGCCAGGCGCGGATAGGGCTCCCCTTCGGAAAGAAAGATATACGGGTAGGATTTGTCGTCCCGCATGAGGATGTTGAATGGCGGCCGGCATTGCTTGATCAGGTTCTGTTCGAGGATCAGCGCCTCCACCTCGGTGGCGGTGATGGTGACCTGGATATTGCGGATACGGCTCACCAGGGCCTGGGTCTTGGGACTGAGGCCGGTGGCGCGAAAATAACTGCCGACCCGCTTGCGCAGGTTCTTGGCCTTGCCGACATAGAGCACCTGCTCGTCCTCGCCGATCATCTGATAGACGCCGGGACGCTGGGTCAGGGTGCGGATAAAGCTCTTGGCGTCGAAAGGCATGGTCGGAACAGTATGGCCTCGGAGAAGAGAAAAGGATGGTCTAGAGGATTTCGCTCGGATCCACCAGCCCGTACTTGACTGCCGCCAGCGTCAATTCCACATCATTGCCCACGCCGAGCTTTTCATAAATGCGGTACTTGTGGGCGTTGATGGTCTTCGGGCTGATATTGAGAATCCCCGCCACTTCCGCCGCGCGGTAGCCGCTGGTGATCATCTGCGCGATCTGCAGCTCGCGCTGTGAAAGCTGGGCAAGAGGCGATGATTCCTGCCCCGGGCGCAGGCCGCTGATCACCATCATCTGGGCTATGGAGGGGCTGACGTACACCGCACCGGCCATCACCATGCTGATCGCCTGGGCAATTTCGTGGCAATCGGCGTTCTTGGTAATGTAACCCGCGGCCCCGGCCTTGAGCAGTTTGTTGGGGTAGACATCGTCGTTGAAGGCGGTGACGATGATCACCCGCACCTGGGTGTGGCTGAGCACGATCCGCTTGGTGGCCTCGATCCCGCCCATGCCGGGCATGCGGATATCCATCAGCACCACATCGGGGCGCGCCTCGCGCACCCGCTCCAGGGCCTCTTCGCCGCTCGCCGCCTCGCTGACCACGGTGACCCCGGGCACACTGCCGAGCAAGCCGCAAAGCCCCATTCGGATGAGATGGTGATCATCGACCACCAGCACCTTGACCATCTCGCTGCTCCTCACTGGGTTACCAGCCTGTTAGATCACCGGTCGCACGGCGCGGAAGGTGATATTGATGCGCTCCTCCGTCACCCCTGGTTGCTTGGGCACCCGGTGGCGCCAATGGCGCTGCAATTCCCCGGCCATCAGCAATAACGAGCCGTCCGGCAGGTCGAGGCGGCAGCGCTCGCCAGGGATTGTACGGTGTTTCAGCTCAAAGCGCCGCACCGCACCGAGACTCAGCGAAGCGACCTGGGGAGCCGGTCCCAGTTCCGGCTCATCATCGCTGTGCCAGTCGACGCTGTCGGCGCCGTTGCGGTAGAGATTCACCAGGGCGCTGTTGAAGCCGAGGCCGGTGACCGCTTCGACCCGTCGCTTCAGTGCCGCCAGCGCCGGGCTCCAGGGTTGGGTGGCCAAGAGCACGCCCGAATAGCCGTATTCCACCCCGCTGTCGCCATACCAGGCGTTGAGGCGGGGAATGGCAACGCTCTTGCCGGCTATGCGAATCCTGCTCTGTACCCAGGGAGTGCCCTGACGCAGCGCGGCGTAGAGCCCGGCGCTCTGGCCGCTGTCGAGGAACGCCGGCCAGTAGCGCAGCTCCCCGCCGCTGAGGGCAATGGTCTCGTCAGTGGCGAACAGCGACATCGCCGGACTCCGCCAGCGGCCTGCCCAGCACCGCCGGTTCAAATTCCAGGGCGACGCCAAAGCGGTCGTGGATATCGGCGGCGATATCGGCAGCCAGCTGCAGCAATTGCTCGCCGCGACCGCCACCGAAGTGGACCAGCACCAGCGCCTGGCGGTCGTGAACGCCCACCGGCCCACGGCGCCGCCCCTTCCAGCCGGCGCGGTCGATCAGCCAGGCGGCGGGCAGTTTGACACGGCCATCGGCCTGCGGGTAACCCGGCAGGTCGGGATAGCTGCACCGCAGCGCCTCGGCGTCGGCCGCCGCGATCACCGGGTTCTTGAAAAAGCTGCCGGCGTTGGGCCGCTCCGCCGGGTCGGGGAGTTTGTGGCGACGCAGGGCGCATACCGCCTCGCAAACGTCCCGCGGCGTCGGCGCCGCGAGATGGGCCACGGCATCCCGCAGTTCCGGATATTCCAGGCAGGGCGACGCCGCGGTCGACAGCGCCAGGGTAACCGCGGTGATCACCGCCCGGCCGCGCAGCTCTCCCTTGAAAATACTGTCGCGATAGCCAAACCGGCAGTCGTCGCGGTCGAGCTCCACGACCTCGCCACTGTCCAGCACCAGCGCCTCGAGACTGACGAAGCGCTGGGCCAGTTCAACCCCGTAGGCCCCGATATTCTGGATCGGCGCAGCGCCGGCGGAGCCGGGAATCAGCGCCAGGTTCTCCAGTCCGAACCAACCCTGGTCGAGACAGTGCCGCACCAGCCGATGCCAGTTCTCGCCAGCGCCGACCCGTACCACCACCTCCCCGCCCTGCTGCGCCACACCCTGGATTCCCGGCAGGCCGTTGCGCACCACCAGGCCACCGATATCACCGGCCAGTACGACATTGCTGCCGCCGCCAAGAATGGTGACCGGCAGCCGCCGCGACCGCGCGAAGCGGCGCGCCGCGTCGAGTTCGTCGCCCGTGGTGACAGTGCACAGATATTCCGCGACCGCCGGCAGCGCCAGTGTGTTGCAGTCGCGCAGCGAGACTTTCTCAAGGAATTCCACGACGGTTCACGATGCCTCGCGGATGTGATCGAGCAGCCCCAGCGACGCCCTCTGGATCAACTCGTAGACCCTCTGGAAATCATCGTCTCCGCCGTGGTAGGGATCCGGCACCTCATCGAGCGCCCCGGACCGATCGCCGGCAAAGGCCAGGAACAGCCCAAGGTGGCCGCGGTAGTCCTCGGGCTTCAAGCGGTGCAGGGCGTCGAGGTTGCTGCGATCCATGGCCAGAATGTACTGGTACCGGTCAAAATCCGCGGCCGTTACCTGGCGCGCCCGCAGATGGCCGATATCGACGCCGCGCTCCAGGGCCGCGCGGTGGGAGCGCTGGTCCGGCGGCCGGCCGATATGCCAGTCGCCGGTGCCGGCGGAGTCGACGGCGATTCTCTGTTCGAGCCCCGCATCCCGCACCAGCCGTTCGAAAACCCCGTGCGCCGTGGGCGAACGGCAGATATTGCCGAGGCAAACGAACAGCACATGGACTTTATCGATCATCGCGACCCACCTCCTCCCCGGGAAACCAGATGAGCGACGACCCGCGCCAGGTCATCCTCGGTGTCGACGCCGCCGGGCACCGGGGCACAGGCCGGGGCGACATGAATCTTGCGGCCGTGCCACAAGAAGCGCAGTTGCTCGAGACATTCCAGGCGTTCGAGAGGCGCCACCGGCCAGGTGACGAAATCCCGCAGGTCCCGCACCCGATAGGCATAGATGCCCAGGTGGCGCTGGGCGCCGAGATCGTCCGGCAACCCCGGTGCGGCGGCAAGGCGATGATCCCGGGGCCAGGGCACCGGCGCGCGACTGAAGTACAGGGCATGCCCCGCCTGGTCGGCCACCACCTTGACGATATTGGGGTTGTCAAAATCCTCGCGCCGCTGGATGGGCTCGCACAGCGTCGCCACCGCGGCCCCGGGATTGGCCGCCAGATTGCCCGCTACCTGACGGATCACCGCCGGCGGAATCAACGGCTCGTCCCCCTGGACATTGACCAGGATGGCGTCGCCGGCAAAATCCAGCAGCCGCGCCACTTCCTCGAGGCGGTCGGTGCCCGACGGGTGGCGCGGAGAGGTCATTACCACTGCCCCGTCGAAGGCCGTCACCGCGTCGCCGATCCGCGCGTCGTCCGTGGCGACCGTGACGCTGAGGGCGCCGGCGGCGCTGGCCTGTTCATACACCCACTGAATCATCGGCTTGCCGCACATAGCCCGCAGCGGCTTGGCGGGCAGGCGGGTCGAGGCATAGCGGGCAGGAATGACGATATGGAAAGGCGCGTTCATAAGCATGCCACGGCGAGGTTCAGAGGGTCACCACCAGATTTTCGATGGCGTCGACAAGGGTATTCATGCCGCTGTTTTCGAGCGTCGCGGCAACATCCAGCACCCACAGGTCAGGCGCGTTCAGGTCACGGCATTTTACCGCATCCTTGGCGGTGAGGATCACCGCGCGACCGTCGTCGAAAACCAGATCCTCGGCGACGAAGCGGTGGTGATCGGGAAAGGGGTGGAGCTTGACCGCAAGCCCCAGGCTCGCCAACGTGCGGGCAAAGCGGGTGGGATTGCCGATGCCGGCCACGGCGTTGACGAAGTCGGCCGGCGGTTCGTCTACCGGGCGGATATCGCTGCCGTCGACGCGCCGAAAGCGCAGCGGCTGGAGGAACATGCGGTACTGGCGCGGATGGTGGAGCACGGCGTTGCCACCGTTGACGATGGCGAAATCCGTTTCCTGCAACCGCTGCAGCGGTTCCCGCAGGGGGCCGGCCGGCAGGCACCAGCCATTGCCCAGCACCCGCTCGCCGTCGACCACGACGATCTCCATATCCCGCGGCAAGCGGTAGTGCTGCAACCCGTCGTCGCTGAGGATGATCTCGCAATCGGTGTGGTTTTCCAGGTAGCGGGCGGCCCGCACCCGGTCGGGATCCACCACCACCGGGCAATCGCAGGTAATGGCGATCAGCAGCGGCTCGTCGCCGCTGTGGCCGGGGTCGCTGTCGGCGGTGACCCGCATCGGATAGACCGGCGCCCTGCCGCCGTAACCGCGGCTGATCACCCCCGGCTTGTAGCCTCGCGCCTGGAGAGCCTTGACCAGGGCGATGATCAGCGGTGTCTTGCCGGTGCCGCCGACGGTAATGTTGCCAACCACCACCACCGGCAGCCGCAATGGCTGCTGGCGGGCCTCCAGCCAGCGGCGGCGGCGCCGGGTGACGGCGACGAACAGCCACGCCAGCGGCGCCAGCAGCAAGCTCCAACTGCCTGGCCGGTACCAGGCCCGTTCCAATGCCGTCACCTCAGTCCTCCGAAAATTGCTTGCGGTAAAGCTGGGCGTAGCGCCCGCCTTTCGCCAGCAGGCCGTGGTGGTCGCCCTGCTCGACGATGCGGCCTTTCTCCAGCACCAGAATGGTGTCGGCGTTTTCCACGGTGCTGAGGCGGTGGGCGATGACGAAGGTGGTGCGCCCCTTCATCGCCATCTCCAGCGCCGCCTGGATATGGCGCTCCGATTCGGTATCGAGGGCCGAGGTGGCCTCGTCGAGGATCAGGATCGGGGCATCCTTGAGCAGCGCCCTGGCAATGGCGATGCGCTGGCGCTGGCCGCCGGAAAGCATCACGCCATCGTCGCCGATGCGGGTCTGAAAGCCCTTCGGCAGGTCTTCGATGAAATCCAGAGCATTGGCGGCGCGCACCGCCTCGCGGATTTCGTCGAAGCTCCTGGTAGCCAGTTCGCCGTAGGCGATATTGTTGTACACCGTGTCGTTGAACAGGGTCACCTGCTGATTGACCAGGGCGATGTGGCTGCGCAGGTTCTTGAGCTGGTATTCGTTGATTTCGACGCCGTCGAGCAGGATGCGTCCCTGCTGGTGATTGTAGAAGCGCGGAATCAGGCTGACCAGCGTGCTCTTGCCGCTCCCCGACGAGCCCACCAGCGCCACCGTCTGGCCGGGTTCGACGGCGAAGGTGACGCCTTTGATGGCCGGCTCGGCACCGGTGGCATAGCTGAACACGACATCCTCGAAACGAAAACTGCCGGTGACCCGCTCGGCCCGGTGATGGCCGGTATCGATTTCCTCTTCGCCATCGAGGGTGGTGAACAGCACCGTCGCCGCGGCGATGCCCCTCTGGATGGTGCTGTTGACCTGGGTGAGCTGGCGCAGCGGCTTGGCCAGCAGGCCGGCGGTGAGCAGGAACTTGGTAAAGCCGCCGGTACTCATGCCGCCGAGGATGTCCGGCACCATCGCGATCCAGATCAACAGCGCCAGCACCGTCGCCACCAGGATCTGCACCACCGGCGTGCTGATGCTTTCGGTGAGGGACAGCTTCAGGCTCTGGCGGCGGTTCTGCCGGCTGGCGCTGTGCATGCGGTGGATTTCAAATGCCTCGCCGCCAAACAGGCGCATCTCCCGGTAACCGGTCACCGCTTCGCTGGACACCTGGGTCACGTCACCCATGGCGTTCTGGATGCGCTTGCTGAGACGGCGAAACCGCCTGCTGACATTGTTGATGATCAGCGCGATCACCGGCATCACCGCGCCAAAAATCAGCGCCAGTTGCCAGTTGAGGATAAACATGTAGATCAACAGGCCGATCACCAGCGACCCCTCGCGAATGATCACCTTGAGGGCGTTGGCTGTGGCGCCCATCACCTGCTGGACGTGGAAAGTGAGTTGCGCCACCAGGTGCCCGGCCATCTGCTGGTCGAAATAGCCGCTCGGCATGCGCGTGTACTTTTCGAAAATCTGGTTGCGCAGGTTGTCGACGATGGATTGCGAGACATAGCTCATGCCGTAGCTGCCGACGATGAAACCCAGCGAGCGCAGCACCGCCACCGCGATGATCATCAGCGGGATCACGATCCGCCCCTGCTCCAGCACCGTGCCGTCGCTGAACCAGTGCTCGGCGAGACGCGCGCTGATCCCGGTGTCGATGGTGGTGATATCCAGCCCGCTGCCGCCGGCGGACTCCCCGGTGATCACGGTGAGGACATTGACCAGATAGCCGAGCAAGTCGACAAACGCCACTTCCATGGCGGAAAACAGCCACATGCCGAGCACGCTGACGATAAACACCAGCCAGTAATGGCGGATATAGCGCAGCAATCGCCAGTAGGTGGCAAGGTGCGTGGGTAACAGGGTTTTCTCCATCAGGGGCTTGTCCATCAGGTTTTTTTGCATCAGCGAAGAGGCTCCTCGGGCTCCTGGGTGGCAACGCTCAGCCGGCCGAAGCCGCGACGTCCGGCGGCGCCACCTTGCCGGGGCGCAGCGCCCGGCAGCGCTCGATGGCAATCACTGCGAGAGAACACAGCGGGATGGGGGGCATCAGCCATCCCCTGCGATGATGAATTCGTACACAACGTGTCCTTGGGGGTTTTGCCGCGCAACTTTACCATAAATCCACTGCGTCACAGGGGCCGGACAGGCTGCGAAGCTCCCTGGGACCCGGCGAGCAGATCGCTTATCGCTCCCGCCAGGAGCGCCCGGGCCTGAGCCGGTATTCGCTGATCGCCGGCTCGCCGCCGCCATCCCAGCGGAACACCAGCGCCCCGCTGTCGGCGGTGTTCCACAGAGTGCTCCCCGCCTCCTGGTAGCGGCTCACCACCTGGGGGTGCGGGTGGCCGAAGTGGTGGCCAAATCCCGCCGCGAACACCACGTGGCGCGGCTTCGCCCAGCGGATGAACGCCGTGGTCGACGATGTCTTGCTGCCGTGGTGAGGGGCGACCACCACATCGACGCCGCTCTCGCCACCGTCGAGCGGCTGGCCGGCGAGCCGATACTCCACCTCGCGCTCGATATCGCCGGGCAACAGTACCGTCACTGCCCCAAAGCGCACCAGCAACACACAGGAACCATTGTTGGAGCGGCGGTAGATATCGCCCGCGGCCATCGGCGGCGACAGCATGGTCAGCTCGACGTCCCCCCAGAACCACCGCTGGCCGCGGTGACAGGCCGCAGCGCCGCGGTGCGCTTCGAGAGTATCGCGACCGCCGACGACCTCGGCAACCGCCATGCCCGCCCGCACATCCCCCGCGCCACCGGCATGATCATTGTCGCCGTGGCTGATTACCAGCAGGTCGACAGACTCGATGCCGCGGCTGCGCAAATACGGCAGTACGATCCCGCTGCCGGCATTGAACGCTTCACTGAAGCGGGGGCCGGCGTCATATACCAGGGTGTGATCGCCGGCGCGGATCACCGCGGCCAGCCCCTGCCCGACATCGAGCACGGTCAGCTCGAACGCCGGCCCGGGTGGACTGCGACCGAGCAACAGCCCCGCCAATAGCAGCCCGGCGAGCCCGCGCAAGCCGAGCGCTGCGGGGAGCATCGCCATCAGCGCCAGCACCAGCAGCCCCGCGGTGAACCAGGGCTGGCGCGCATTGGCCGGCTGCCAGGCGACACTGTCGCCCGGCCCCGACGCCCAGGCGAGGCCGGCGGAGAGCCAGTCGAGCTGCCATGCCGCCAGATCCCACAGCGGATCACCGAGGACCGGCAGCCACTGGCACACTGCCCCCAGCAGGCAGAGCGGCACGATGGCCAGGCTGACCCAGGGAATAGCCAGCAGGTTGACCAGTGGCGACGTCCAGTACACCGCGCCCTGGAAAAACAGCAGCGCCGCCAGCAAGGCGATGAATACCGCCAGCTGGGCGTCCCACAGGCGCCGCCAGCGGCCGATCCCGGGCCTTGGCACGAACCACAGCAGCAATGCCGCGACAGCGCCAAACGACAGCCAGAATCCCTGGCGCAGCAGCGCCAGCGGATCGAGAATGACGACGCCGCACAACGCCATCCCGAACGATTGCCAGGTGCCGATCCGCCGCCGGGAAATCACCGCCAGTGTCACCACCAGCGTCATCAGTATCGAGCGCACCAGCGGCAGGCCGCCGCCGGCCAGGAGACCATAGCCGAGCGCGCCCGCCACCGCGCAGGCGCCCCCCAACTGGGGCGCGGGCAGCGTCGCGCCCAAAGCCGCGGCCACCCGCCCCAGGCACAGGCCGAGAAAGAAACAGCCGCCCGCCACCATGCCCACATGCAGGCCGGAAACCACCATGAGATGCACCGTGCCGGTGGCCACCAGCCTGTCCCACCCGGACGACGGGATGCCGCTGGTGTCGCCGAAGACCAGTGCCGCCATGTAGCCGGATGCGGCGGCCGTGTAGTCGCGGTTGCCGAGGCGCTCCGCCAGGGTGCGGCGCAGCGTGGCGAACCAGCCGCCGGCATCATCGGCAAGGCGTTGGTTGAACGATCCGGCGCGAACGTAACCGGTGGCGGATATCCCCTCGCCCAGCAGCCAGCTGCGGTAATCGAAGCCACCGGGATTGGCGAACCCCCGCGGGGAGCGCAGGCGCACCTGGAGTTGCCAGCGCTCCCCCAACTGTGGGCTCCGGTCCACGCCGCCGTACCAGCCGAGCAGCAGCGTCTCCAGCGGCGGCGCGGCCTGCCCGCCGCCCGACAGCTCTTCGACAGCCAGTCTGAAGCGGGTTTTGGCATCGTCGCTTTGCGGCAGCGAGGTGACCACGCCGACCACCTTGAAGTCGGTTTTATCGAGCGCCAGCGGCAGTTGATGGGCCAGTTGCTGGTGGCCCCACCACGTGCCGTGGCACAGACCCAGCAGCAGCCAGGCCAACAATCGCAGCCGCGGCCGGAGAAGGGCCGCGGCAAGGGCGATGACCGCGGTCCCGGCGACTATCGACCGGGGCGGCAGGAGCGGGAGAAAAGCGGCGGCGGAAATCCCGAGGGGATAGACCCAGGGCAGCAGGGGCATGACCAACATCCTTGTCGAAGCATGTCTCAGAGTATAGGCTTTGATGCCGCAACAAGACCACAAGGACAACCAGCTGCGATGAGCAGAGCATTGATTCTATCCGGCGGCGGCGCCCGCGCGGCCTACCAGGTGGGCGTGCTCAAAGCGCTGCGGGATATTCTGCCGGACACCCTCTACGCACCCTTCCCCATCATCTGCGGCACCTCGGCGGGCGCCATCAATACCCTCGCCCTGGCCGGCCGCCCCGGCAATTTCGCCAGCCAGGTGACTGAACTCGAGAATGTCTGGCGGCAGCTGTGCGCCGAACGCATCTATCGCACCGACACCCTGGGTGTGTTCAAGAATACCCTGCGGCTGCTGTCGACCCTGGTCCACGGCCGCTCGGGCATGCGCTGGCCGACGGCACTGCTCGACAACAGCCCGCTGCGCGAATTGCTCGACGGCTACATCCAGTTTCGCGCCATCGACGAAGCCATCGCCAGCCGCCGGCTCGAGGCCGTGGCGGTTACCGCCATGTCCTACAGCACCGGCCAGTCGATCACGTTTTTCCAGGGCCAGCAGGACAACTGGAAGCGAGCGCGACGCATGGGGCTGCGCACCGGGCTCACCCTCGACCATCTGATGGCGTCCGCCGCGATCCCGACCATCTTCCCGCCGACCAAGATCGGCGATCACTACTACGGCGACGGCGCCCTGCGCCAGCTCAAGCCGCTGAGTTCGGCGCTCCACCTGGGCGCCCGGCGCTTGTTCGTGGTCGGCGTCAGCGACAATCCGGCGCGCACCACCTTCGAAGAACAGGTCTACCATCCGCCGTCCCTGGCGCAGATGATCGGCCATATGCTCAACAGCGCCTTTATCGACAGTATCGAAAGCGACCTGGAAACACTTCGCGCAATCAACAGGCTGACCGCAGCACTCACGCCCGCACAGCGCGTGGCGCACGGCATCGAGGATCTGCAAGCGGTGGATTTTCTCTGCATCACGCCATCCCAGGGCATCAACACCCTGGCGGAGGAATACCTCCATGAGCTGCCCGGCACGGTCAAGACATTCCTGCGCCTGACCGGCGCCTCCGCCAAAGGGGGCGGCACCAGCGCCGCCAGCTACCTGCTCTTCGAGCAGGGCTTTATCGGCCGGCTGATCGACCTGGGCCACGCGGATACGTTGCGCCAGGAATCGCGGATAGTGGATTTCTTCAGCGCCGAGAACACCGGCGACGACCAGCAGCGCCGCTACGGCGCTTATTGATCCAGGGGCGAGGCCCAGGCGTCGACAGGCTTCAACTGGCGGGACAGCGCCAACAACGGCACAATACCCGGCCGAGCCAACGTATTCACGCCATGCCAAAGAAGTTCCTGCGCCGCTACCTCAAGGCTCGACGCCACCAGGTCGGCAGCCGGCTACCGCGCTGGCTGGGGCCTCTGGCCGCCGACCCCCATCTGTTCCACCTCAACCGCCACTCGGTGTCGGTGGCGTTCTTCGTCGGCCTGTTCTGCGCCCTCCTGCCGCTCCCCGGACAGACGCTGATCGCCGCGCCGCTGGCATTGCTGTTGCGCTGCAACCTGCCGATCGCCCTCGCCCTGGTGTGGATCACCAACCCGCTGACCATGGCGCCGGTACTCTACCTGACCTTCAAGCTGGGCAGCTGGATACTCGGCACACCCCAGCTCGACATGGCGATCCACTTCGACTGGGCATGGATCAGCCAGCAGGGCAGGCTGATCCTGCTGCCGCTGGTGGTCGGCGGCGTCGTCGCCGGGCTGCTGGCCGGGGCAACGGGTTATCTGGTGATACGCGGATTGTGGCGCTGGACGGTAGTGCGCGAGTGGGAAGCGCGGCGCAGGAAACGCCTGCCACCCGCTGGCGATGACCGCCGCTGACAATCGACTGCAACTGATCCTCGCTGCCGGTCATTCGTAGCGCAGGATCTCCGCCGGACGCACTCGCGCGGCTTTCCAGGCAGGATAGAGGGTGGCGAGAAAATTGAGCGCCAGGGCCGTCGCCACCACCGTTATCACGTCGGCGCGGCGCAGTTGCGACGGCAGGTAATCGATCGGGTAGATCTCGGTGTTGAGAAAGCGCAGGTGCAAAAGTTGCTCCAGCCAGGCCACCAGGTCGGAGACATAGAGCGCCCCGAGCACCCCGAGCACCAGACCGGCGGCGCAACCGACCAGGCCGATCAACGTCCCCTGAATGAAGAAGACACCCAGGATTGTGCCGTTATCCGCTCCCAGGGTCTTGAGGGTGGCGATGGCGGGTCGTTTATCCACCACTGTCATGATCAGCATCGACACCACGTTGAACGCCGCGATGGCAATGATCAGGAAGATCAGCAGCCCGACCATCTGCCGCGACATCTGGATCGCCTGGTGCAGGTTGCCGTGGGTCTGGAACCAGTCGATAAAGCTGAAAGTCGCGGGCAACTGGCGAATCAGGCCGAAGCCGAATTCCCGCGCCGCGAACACGTCCTCGAGGGCGATACGCAGCCCCTGGGGGCGATCGCCGAAACCGGTCAGCGCCCCGGCGGTATCGAGGTGGACCAGCGCCAGCCCCACGTCCTCGGCGGTATGGGTATCGAAAGTGCCCTTCAGGGTGAAGGCCTGCATCACCGGCGCCAGCTGCCGGCCACCATCGCCGATGCGCGGCACGATCAGGGTCAGCTTGGCGCCGGCCTCGACGCCGAGCTTGTCCGCCAGCACCCGGGACAGCATCAGCCCGCCGCCGTCGGCGCCGCCAGCGGACAACCACCGCCCCGTCTCGGCCGGCAGGGCGCTGGCCATCGCGCTGTCCAGCGCCTCGGGCAGCAGACCCTGGACCGCCACCGCCTGGGTCTTGCCCCGGGCATTGATCAGCGCCTGGAAGACACTGACCGGTGTCGCCTCGACCACCCCCGGCATGGCGCCGATGCGCTGCGCCAGAGCCCGCCAGTCGGCGATGCCGCCCTGCTCGAACAATTGCACGTGGGGCACCACGCCGAGGATGCGGGTGCGCATCTCCCGGTCGAAGCCGTTCATCACCGACAGCACGATGATCAGCATCGCCACGCCCATCACCAGCCCGGTCATCGCCAGCAGGGAGATGAACGACGCCAGCCGCGAGCTGGACCCGGAGGCGAAGTAGCGCCGCCCGAGAAAGACCACCGGCCCCCTAGGCACCCAGCGGCTCCAGCGCCGACAGGCGGCCTTCGCGAAGCTCGAGGATACGGTCCATGCGGGCGGCAATCGCCAGGTCGTGGGTGACGATCACAAAGCTGATGCCCAGTTCGCGATTGAGTTCGAGCAGCAGATTGAGAACCGTGGCGGCGGTAGCCGGATCGAGATTGCCGGTGGGCTCGTCCATCAGCACGCACGATGGACTGGTCGCCAGGGCGCGGGCGATGGCCACCCGCTGGCGCTCACCACCCGACAATGCCGCGGGCTTGTGTCCGGTGCGCGCGCCAAGACCCACCCGCTCCAGCAGGCCGCGGGCGATGGCGCCCGCCTCGCGATGGCTTTTGCCGGCGATCAGGTTGGGGATGGCGACGTTTTCGAGGGCGCTGAACTCCCCGAGCAAATGGTGGAACTGGTAGACGAAACCCAGGTGTGCGTTGCGCCAGCGGGCGCGGCGGGATTCCGACAGCGGCTTGAGGAGCTGGCCCTGGACATGGATCGCACCGCTGTCCGGATCGTCGAGGCCGCCCATCAGGTTGAGCAGCGTCGATTTGCCCGATCCCGAAGAGCCGACGATGGCCACCAGTTCCCCCGCCGCGATCGCGCACTCGACGCCGGCGAGAACCTCGACCACCTGGCTGCCCTGGCGGTAGGACTTATCCACCGCCTGGCAGCTGAGCACTGCCGGTGGCGATTCAGTGTTCATAGCGCAGCACCTCCGCGGGGCTGACCTGGCCGGCCCGCCAGGCCGGGTACAGGGTGGCCAGCAAGCTGATGATCACCCCGATCCCGGCCACGATGGCGACGTCGGGCCACTGCAGATCGGAAGGCAATTCACTGATGAAATAGACCTCGGGGTCGAAGATCGACAGGCCGAGCAATCCTTCGAAAAAAGCGACCACCGGCCCCAGTTGCCAGGCCAGCAGACAGCCGGCGACGGTACCGAGCAGCACACCGGACAGCCCCACCGCCGCACCCTGGACGCGAAAGATTCCGGTCACCGTGGCGCTGGTGGCACCCATCGCCCGCAGCACCGCGATATCCTTGCGCTTGTCCGCCACCATCAGCACCAGGCTGGCGATGATGTTGAACGCCGCCACGGCGATGATCACCGTCAACAGCACGCCCACCACCAGCTTCTCCATCTTGATGGCGTCGAACAGCGAGCGCAGCGACTGCTGCCAGGTGGCGGCGGTGGCGCCGGCGGGCAGGGCCGGGCCGAGGGCGGCCAGCAGGCGATCGACGGCGAACGGATCAGCGAGGGTCAGGCGCACACCCTGGATCGCCCCGCCGCTGCGCAACAGCTTCTGGGCGTCCTCGATATGGACAAAGGCGATGCCGCTGTCGACCTGGGCGCCGACCTGGAACACTCCCACCACGGTCAGCCGCTTGACCCTGGGAAACACGCCCACCGGGGTAATGGTCATGTCGGGAAGGGTCAGCAGCACGCTGTCGCCGGTCATCGCTTTCAGCGAGCGGGCCAGCAGGCTGCCCAGCACCACGCCGTATTCGCCCGGTTGCAGGGCCTCGATACGCCCCGCCAGCAGATTGTCTTCGAGCACATCGAGAGTCGCGGTATTGAGTGGGTCGACCCCCTGGATGCTGACTCCCTCGAAGTGGCCTTCGGTCGACAACATCCCCTGGGCTTCGATAAAGGGCGATGCCGCGACAATGCCCGGACTGGCCAATACTGCGGCCATCTCCGCCCGCCAATTGGCCAGGGGCATGGTCTTTTCGATGGTCAGGTGGGGCACCACGTCGAGAATGCGGGTCTTGATTTCACGATCGAAGCCATTCATCACCGACAGCACCACGATCAGCGCCATCACCCCGAGAGTCATGGCGCCGAAGGAAAGCACGGAGACGACCGAGAAAAAGCCTTCGCTCTGCTTGCTGCGCACATAGCGAAGGCCGATGAAAAGAGGCAGTGGGTTTGTCATCGGCGGCATTAAACCGGAAAGGCCGGGCCGCCACAAGCTCGGACCACCGCGAACGCCGTCAAGTCAGTTGCGGGTCTTGGCGGCGTCGTAGGCGAGCCCGCTGTCGCCGTCTTTGGCAACCTTGGCTGCCGGGCCCTCATCGCACTTGTTGGGATCACCGCCGCAGATATCACAGCTGTAGTTGGGATCGCCCAAGGCTGCCCCCATGCCACCGCAAGACCCCTTCATAGGTGACCGGCCCATCAGTACACCAACAGCCATACCCGCCATGACCACCAGCAGTAAAACCAAAGCAAGCGTGAATTCGATCATCACTCCTCCTCCCCGAGATAGGGAACAAACGCCGTGGAATGGTATTCGCCAAAACCATCTTGTTCTTTGACCAGCAAAAACAGTGGAATGTCCCACTGTTCGGCAAAAGTCAGGGCTTGCCGTTCGCCCATCACCATCAGCGCGGTGGCCAGGGCGTCCGCCTCGGCGGCTGTCGGCATTATCACCGTGACCGAGGCGATACCATGGGCAATGGGCCGGCCAGTGCGGGGGTCGATGGTGTGGGAGAAGCGGACACCGTCGCGTTCGAAGTAATTGCGATAGTCTCCCGAGGTAGCGAGCCCCCGATCGCTGACCCCGACGATTCGCTGTACGGCGCGCTCCCCGGGGCGCGGCGTTTCGATCGCGATCTGCCAGGGCCTGCCCTTCTGGTTATGCCCCGCCAGGACCATCTCGCCGCCCACTTCGACCATGAAATCGGTAAGTCCCAAGCTGCGCAGGTAGGCCGCCGCCCGGTCGGCGCCGTAGCCCTTGGCCACCGCCGACAGGTCGAGGCGGATATCCCGCTGCCGCGTGGCCCGGGGTGGATCGGCGGCGAGGTCGAGGCCATCGTAGCCAATGGCGTCGCGCAGAGCGTCGATCTCGGCTTGCGCCGGCGCCCGGTCGCGGCCCGGCACAGGCCCGAAACCCCACAGGTCCACCAGCGGGCCCACTGTCGGATCGAAGGCGCCGGCGCTGTCGCCATGGACCCTGGCGGCAACCGAGAGGACCTCGAACAGCTCCGGGGACAAGGCGAACGCTTCGCCGACCGGCTGGCGGTTGAGTCGCATCAGCTCCGAGTCGTCACTCCAGGTGGTCATCGCCCGGTCGACGGCGTCGAGAGCGGCGAACACCCCCTGCTCCACGCCATCGGGAATCGGTGACGCGGTTTCGACGATCTTGACGTGGTAGCTGGTGCCCATGGTGTCGCCGCCGAATGCCAGCGTCCGCGGACTGCTGTCGCAGCCGGCGAGGGCAAACAAGGCCAACAGCGCCAGCAACAACGGGGTAAACAAAAACGAGGCGCAATGCCCCGTTTTCGCCGTCGCGTTTGCCCTGCGGTCAGCCACCGAAATCATCCAGCAGGATATTGTCGCGCTCCACACCAAGATCGACCAGCATCTTGATGCAGGCGGCATTCATCATCGGCGGCCCGCACATGTAATACTCGCAGTCCTCCGGCGCCGGATGGTCCTTGAGGTACTGCTCGTAAAGCACGTTGTGGATAAACCCGGTGAGGCCCTCCCAATTGTCTTCCGGCTGTGGATCGGACAACGCCAGATGCCAATCGAAGTTGGGGTTTTCCGCCGCCAGTTCATCGTACTCTTCAGTGTAAAAACACTCGCGCAGGCTCCGCGCACCATACCAGAAGGAGATCTTGCGATCGGTCTTGATACGGCGCAGCTGGTCGAAGATATGGGAGCGCATCGGCGCCATGCCGGCGCCGCCACCGATAAACACCATTTCCGCCTGGGTATCCTTGGCAAAGAATTCACCGAAGGGCCCGTATACCACGATCTTGTCGCCTGGCTTGAAGTTGAACACGTAAGACGACATCTGCCCCGGCGGAATATCCTTGCTGCCCGGGGGCGGCGTGGCGATGCGGATATTGAACTTGACGATGCCTTTCTCTTCCGGATAGTTGGCCATCGAATAGGCGCGGATCACCGGCTCGGTGGTTTTCGACTCCAGATTGAAGAAGCCAAAACGCTCCCAGTCGCCGCGGTATTCAGGATCGATATCGAAATCCTTGTAACGGACATGGTGCGGCGGCGCCTCCAGCTGCACATAGCCCCCGGCGCGGAAGTTGACATTCTCGCCCTCCGGCAGGCGCAGGGTCAGTTCCTTGATGAAGGTGGCGACATTGGGGTTGGATTCGACCGTGCACTCCCACTGCTTGACCCCGAACACCTCCTCCGGCACTTCGATCTTCATGTCCTGCTTGACCGCCACCTGGCAGGACAAGCGGATACCCTCCCGCGCCATACGCTTGTTGATATGGGCTTCCTCGGTGGGCAGCAGGTCGCCGCCACCTTCCAGCACCTTACAGGTGCACTGGGCACAGGAACCGCCGCCGCCACAGGCTGAGGAAAGAAACACGTTTTCCGACGCCAGTGCCTGAAGCAACTTGCCGCCGACTGGAACAGTGATGGTTTTCTCACCATTGATTTCGATCTGCACATTGCCATCGGGAATGAGCCGCGTTCGCGCACCGAGGATAATCAGTACCAGCGTCAATACAATAGCGGTGAACATCACTGAAGCAAGAATAATCTCAAACATGTAAATCTATTCCCCTACTTCAGATATCGATGCCGCCGAACGACATAAAGCCCAAGGCCATAAGACCGGCGGAAATAAAGACGATTCCGATACCCTGCAAACCGGCAGGAACATCGGAATACTTGAGTTTTTCACGAATACCGGCTAACGCGATGATCGCCAGCGACCAGCCGACGCCGGCCCCGGCGCCATACACGATACTTTCCGGAAAGGTGTATTCCCGCTCCACCATGAACAGCACGGCGCCAAAGATGGCGCAGTTGACAGTGATCAGCGGCAGGAAAATACCCAGCGCGGCATACAGTGCCGGCAAGTAGCGGTCCATGAACATTTCCATGATCTGCACCACCGCGGCGATCACTCCGATATAACTCACCAGGCCGAGAAAGCTCAGGTCGATATCAGCCAGGCTCGGACTGACCCAACTGAGCGCACCGTTCGCCAGCACATAGTTATAAACCAGGTTGTTGATGGGAACCGTAATCGTCAACACCAGGATCACTGCGACCGACACCCCTAACGCCGCCTTTATCTGTTTGGAAATGGCCAGGAAGGTACACATCCCGAGAAAAAATGCCAATGCCATATTTTCGATGAAGACCGCGCGAACAAAAAGACTTATTAGCTGTTCCATCAGAAGGCCTCCTGCACACGGCTATTGGGGGCGATTTTATACTCGGGACTCTCCATCAGACTGGTCTTCCAGGAGCGCAATGCCCACATCAGCAAGCCAACAATAAAAAAGGCCGAGGGCGCCAGCAGCATCATCCCATTGGATTCGTACCAGCCACCATTGGACGCCAGCGGCATCACTTCGAAACCGAACCAGGTGCCCGAGCCAAAGATTTCGCGGATGGTGCCGACCGTCAGCAACAGCAAGCTGTAACCCAGGCCGTTACCGATACCATCCAGCAGGCTGGGAATTGGCCGGTTCTGCATCGCGAAGCCTTCCATTCTCCCCAACACAATGCAGTTGGTGAGAATCAGCCCGACGAACACCGAGAGTTCCTTGGACAGTTCGTAAGCGAACGCCTTAAGTGTCTGATCCACCAGAATTACCGCCGTAGCGGCGATGGTCACCTGTACGATAATGCGGATCGACGAGGGGATCTGGTGGCGCAGCAGCGACACAAAAAAACTGCACACCGCGGCCACCAGGGTGAGACCGATACACATGACCAACGTGGGCCCCATCTTGGTGGTCACGGCCAGCGCCGAACAGATGCCCAGCACCTGCACCATGATCGGATTGTTGGTGATCAGTGGTCCGACTAATACTTGTTTCCAGGATGCTTCCGCCATTGCCTTACGCCTCCCCCGCCTTCAGATTTTCCAGAAACTTGCCATAACCCTGCTCACTGAGCCAGAAATGCAACATGGTATCCACTCCTTTGCTGGTCAGGGTTGCCCCGGACAGGCCATCCACCTCGTGTTCCGCCTTGGCGCTGGCGGGATCGACCTTGCCCTTGATCACTCGAATCGCCAGGTTTTCACCATCGTACAGCTTTTTGCCGGACCACTGCTCTTTCCAGCGCGGATTGTCCACTTCGCCGCCCAGCCCGGGAGTCTCGCCGTGCTGGTAATAACCGAGGCCGGCGATGGTGTCGAGATCCGCTTCCAGGGCGAGAAAGCCCCACAGCGTCGACCACAGTCCGTAACCGCGGATAGGCAGAATCACCCGGTCCAGTTGGCCGTCCTTTTCGGCCAGGTAAACCACGCCGTAGTTTTCACGACGCATCAGCTTGGCCGGATCGTCCTCGCTCGCCAGCTTGATCGAGAGCTGCGGATTCTTGGTCAACCGTTTGGCGTCGACCACCTGGTCCGGCGTCATGTCCGTGGTGAACTTGCCGGTTTCCAGGTTGACGACCCTGGGAGTCACCTGTCCGATCTGCTCTTCCAGCGGGACGCCCGGCTTGTACAGGCCGCCGATCTGCAGGATGTTGATGTTGCGGTCGTTCTCCTGGGCGATCTGCTGGCGGGGCTTGAGGAGCACCGCCGCCGTCGCCACCACGGCGGAACAGACCACACAGACCAGGAAAGCGACCAGTAGCGTTCTAACTACCGTTTCTTTGTGTTCAGCCACGTGCCAGCCTCCGTTTGATGTTGGAACGCACCACGAACCAGTCGATCAGCGGCGCGAACAGGTTGGCGAACAGGATCGCCAACATCATGCCCTCGGGAAACGCCGGGTTGACCACCCGGATCAGCACGACCATCACCCCGATCAGCACACCGAATATCAACTTGCCGGTATTGGTCATCGCCGCCGATACCGGATCGGTGGCCATGAACACCATGCCGAAGGCGAAACCACCCAGCACCAGGTGCCAGTGCCAGGGCATGGCAAACAGCGGGTTGGAGTCGGAGCCGACCATATTGAACAGCGTCGACAGCGCGATCATGCCGAGCATCACCCCGAGCATGATCCGCCAGGAGGCGATACGGGTGATCAGCAGCACCGCGCCGCCGATGAAGATCGCCAGGGTCGATACCTCGCCGACGGAGCCCTGCATCCCGCCAAAGAAGGCATCGAGCCAGGTCAGTTGCCCCTGCAGCGCCGCCATGCCGTCACTGGCGGCCACGGACAGCGCCGTGGCTCCAGTATAGCCGTCAACGGCGGTCCACACGTCATCGCCGGACAGCGCCGCCGGGTAGGCGAAGAACAGGAAGGCGCGGCCAGCGAGCGCCGGGTTGACGAAGTTCTTGCCGGTACCGCCGAACACCTCCTTGCCGATCACCACGCCGAAGCTGATGCCCACGGCCACCATCCACAGGGGGATATCGGGCGGACAGATCAGCGCGAACAGCACCGAGGTGACAAAGAAACCTTCGTTGATCTCGTGGCCGCGGATGGTGGCGAACATCACCTCCCAGAAGCCGCCGACGATAAAGGTCACGGCGTAAATGGGAATGAAGTACACCGCGCCATACCAGAAGCAGTCCCAGATGCTGGTGGGATCATGGCCCGCCAGCAGGCTGATCATCGCCCCATGCCAGCCTTCGAGGCCAGCGACACCGGTGGCCGCGAGGATGGTATTGGCCTGAAAGCCCAGGTTGTACATACCGTAGAACATGGCGGGAAAGGTCGCCAACCACACGGTGATCATCACCCTCTTGAGATCGATACCGTCGCGAACGTGGGAGGCGTTCTTGGTGACGTCCGGCGGGGAGTAGAGCATGGTGTCCGCCGCTTCATACAGGGCGTACCACTTTTCGTACTTGCCGCCCTTGTGGAAATGAGGCCCCATGCGGTCGAGCATTTTGCGCAATCCCATCGGTCAGCCCTCCTTCTCGATGCGGGTGAGATTTTCCCGAAGGATCGGGCCGTACTCGTACTTGCCGACACAGATGAAGGTGCAGAGCGCCAGATCCTCCTCGTCGAGTTCCAGGCAGCCGAGGTCCTGTGCGGCCTCGGTGTCGCTGACGATCAGCGCGCGCAGCAGGTGGGTGGGCAGGATGTCGAGGGGCATCACCTGCTCATAGTTGCCGAGAGGCACCATCGCCCGCTCGCTGCCGTTGGTGGAACTGGTGAGCTTGAACTTGCGCAGCCGGTTGAGAGCGGAGAAATACACCGGCATGGCGGAATAACGATTCACGCCGGCGCCGAGGTAGTGGATGAACTCGCGCTCGCGACCTTCGGCAATCACCGACACCTGGATGTGGTAGCGACCCAGGTAGCTGAACGTGCCCGCGGCCTTGCGCCCGGACAGCACCGAGCCGGAGATGATCCGGTTCTCCCCGGCGTTGAGGGCGCCGGCGGTCAACTCATCGAGCTGGGCCCCGAGCCTGGTCCGCAACAGCACCGGGTTTTCGACCTGGGGACCACCCAGAGCCACTACGCGACTGATATCGAGGCGGCCGCTGGTGAACAGCCGCCCCCAGGCGATCAGGTCCTGATAGCCGATGTGCCACACCGTCTTGCCCAGGCTGACCGGATCGATGAAGTGGATATGGGTGCCGACCAGCCCGGCGGGGTGCGGGCCGGCGAACTCATGGCGCTGCACGCCGGCGACGTCGCCACCGGGGATCGCCGCGCCGGGCGCGGTGCACAGGTGGACCGGGCCGTCGGTGAGGCGCTTCAGCACCTTGAGACCATTGACGAAATCCTGCTCGCGGCCGGCGATGACCACCGCCGGATCCGCCGCCAGAGGGTTGGTGTCGATGGCGGTGACGAAAATCGAATGGGGTTCGCTGTCGATTGCCGGCACCTTCGAATAGGGTCTGGTGCGCAGCGCCGTCCAACTGCCGGAGTTGACCAGGGTGTCGACTACCTCGGCGCGCTCGAGGGCCGCCAGGTCGCTTTCGGCATAGACGGGGAAGGATTCCTCACCGTCACCCTCGATATCGATAACCACCGACTGCAACACCCGGCGGTCGCCACGATTGACGGCGACCACCCTGCCGGCAGCAGGTGCGGTGTACAGCACTCCGGGGTTTTTCTTGTCTTCAAACAGAACCTGTCCAAGCCTGACCTCATCACCCTCCTTGACACGCATGCTGGGTTTCATCCCCACATAGTCGTTGCCGAGAATGGCGACTGATCTGACGACAGGTCCATCCTGGACGACCTGTGCGGGAGCTCCCGCGATAGGCACGTCCAAACCGCGACGGATCTTGATCATAGATACAGCACTCACAAAGTAAAAAAAATCACGCACCACCCCCGATTGGGCATGGTTGACAATTTTGCGGCCGAGATCCGGCAGGGATTGACCCTGGGATGAGGGGGGGACTGCGCCGTGCGGGCGTCCACAATATGCCCCTCCGAATGGCGCAACATTATAAGGATTGCGACCTCTTATTGCCAGCGAGCGGCCCGCAGGGAAGCACACTTTAATCGCCGCCACCGACCGATCATTCATCCCGCCCCAAAAAAAACCGGCAATCCGGTTTTTTTTGTTTCACGATGGCGCCAGCCCGGTACTTCGCTGAACTACGCCAAGGCTCTATACAGAGGGGACATCCTGGGTCTCAGCTCGGATTGTCCATCGTGTCGCCGCACAAGCTGCGGGCCACGTTGATTTGCTCGCACGGGCGACGCTTGACCTCGCTGGGCAGCATCCCGAATGCCTTGCGAAATGACGCGGCGAAGTGGCTCATGTTGGTGTATCCAAGCTGATGGCCTGCTTCGGCCACCATGACGCTGCCCGAGGCAATCAGATCCCAGGCGACTCGCATGCGCTCTCGTTGATAGAGCGTGTACACGGATTGACCGAAGCGCTGTTTGAATCCTTGTTTCAGCCGGAACGTATTGAGTCCGCAGGCCCGCGCAAGCTGAGTCAGTGTCGGCGGGTTCGACAGATCGGCCAACAGCAGATCGCGCGCCTGATCCAGACGGGCGCGCTCGCCCCGCGTCAACCCGGCTCGATCCTCGCGGGTTCCGGCCTCGACCAGCCGCGCCAGAAGTTCCAGGCTCTTCGCTTCACGCAGCAGGGCGCTGCCCTCCGCTGTGCGCAGGATGGCATCGAGTTCTCCCGCTGTGCGCAGGATTGCGAGATCGCCCCGCTGCACCCGCAGCGGGCCATCGCGCCGCAGGCAGCCCAGGAAGGCTTCGCCCTGACCGCCGGCCAGATTACAAAGAACGTCCGGGGTCAACATCAGACCGGCGTAGTGCACCCGACTGCAGAAGTCGATGCGCCACGGAACCTCGGGGCGGTAGGCGGCCACCAGATCGCCCGTTTTGACGCTGTTGCGACCTTTGTGATCCACCTCGATGCCGTCGCGCAGCCAAACAGACAGGTGCATGCGCTGTCCGGAATCGCAGACGCTCAGCGTAGTTGGCTGCAGGTAGTCACCTCGGTTGACGAATGTTGCGAGGCCATACGCCGTCGTACTGATGACCGTTTGCGGCGCGACACCGGCGTGCGATCCGCTCCAGGTGGCCCGGTCGGCGGGCAGGTAGTCCGCCAGATCCACGGCAGTGGTGCTGGTCATCAAAAACTCCCGATTCGAGCAGTCATTTCCATTTTGGGTTACAGAATTCAAATGAGAACAATTAGCATTAAAAGAGTTTACCAGTTGAGTGCTTTCAC
>Ga0265293_10000843_pt1 | contig 70671 bp, 59 predicted proteins | sample Munlanlewell138R_FD_192505 | JGI IMG/M metagenome (GOLD analysis project Ga0265293, IMG submission 192505) | Leachate microbial communities from a municipal landfill in Southern Ontario, Canada - Leachate well 138R | ecosystem: Engineered > Solid waste > Landfill > Unclassified | place: Canada... | reverse complement strand
CTAAGTAAAACATCAAAGTAGCGGTGCCAACACTGATGATAATGAGCAGGATTTTGCGCATGTGGTCGTTGAGCAGATCATAAATGGCCGACATGCGGATGTGCCGAGCGTGGCGGGCGGCATAGCCCACACCTACGAAGGTAATGATCACAATCAGCATTTCGGTGATTTCGTAGGTACCGGGAATGCCGCGGTTGAAAAGAAGGTTTCCTACCACATGGGCACTCATAATAAATGCCATCAGAAGAACGCAGCTGGCAATAATTGTGCGTTCAATCCAATCGAGCCCCTGATCGATAGAATCAAGTACCGCAAAGAAACTATTGTGTTTGTTTTGTCTCATTCTCCCGTCGGCTTTGTTCGAGTCGTTCATCTTTTGCCTTGTGTAATCAGACAGATTTGCCAGTTCGTTGCTCGTGTCCGGCAGTTCGATAGCACGGCCTATATGTATAAATCCAAGGGTACAACCAACCGTCAGTGTTCGCCACCAGGCATCAGGTCTCCACTGGTTTTATGCGCAAAAAACAAATGGCAAAGACATCATTTTCCGCTAAACATTTACATGAATGTTCTATGTTGTAGCATACTAAGCAATCAAAAAATTACATCGCTAAAACAAGGAGTGCGAGCATGAATGTTGTAACCACCATACGAATTTTTTTGATAGCAATGTTGTTGTTCGCGGCGAATAGCTATGCTGATACCCTTAGTGACCGCACCATCACCAGCTTTATTTCCAGCCTTGACGAACTAAACGCAATGGAAGATGAATTTGACACGCTGGACATGGATCTCGAAGCCGATAATGATGACGAGCTTGCAATGCCAGACTTTGCACACGTGATCTCTGGTGGGCTGAAAGATATGAAAGGTCACTCTGACTACGACAAGCTCGCTAAAGTTGTTAAGCGTCACGGATTCAGAAATCCGGAGCAGTGGGCGCAGACTGGGGATCGCATATTTCACGCCTGGATGGCACTGGAAATGGACACGCAAAGTGCTGAGGTTAGTCAGGAGATGAAAAAAGCCCTGGTAGAACTTGATAACAACCCTGATATGACACCAGCTCAGAAAGAGCAGATGAAAGCAATGATGGGCGGGGTTATGTCAACCATGAAGCAGGCCATTAATGCACCAAAGGCAGATATGAACTCAGTAAGACCACATATGAACGCACTACGGGCAGTAACTGAGAGTGAGGCTGACTAAATAAACTATACGGCTCCCCGTGGTCGCTGTTACGGGGAGCCGTCTACATTAGCCAAACAGCGTATAAGGAAGAAAATGGTGCCAAAATGACTGAATACCAGGCAGGGGACTGGCAACAGATGAAATCTGTGCCATCCTGACCCTGTGACACCAGAGTTGCAAAGGCCGGCTCATCCCCGGTTTTTCTTTGTAAAATCAACCAAGGAGAGATTCATGAAACTGATAGAGCGCGTCCAGTCAATATTGCTCAAACCCAAGGAAACCTGGCCGGTCATCGAGCAGGAAGGTGCCGAAATCAAGACCATTTACCAGGATTATCTGGTGTACCTGGCAGCCATTCCCGCCATCGCTGGATTCATCGGCATGAGCCTGGTAGGCGCAGGCGCATTCGGAGTGAGTTTTCGTGTGCCCATCATATCGGGCCTGGTGAGCATGGTGGTGAGCTATGTGCTCTTGCTAGTCATGGTGTTTGTGCTTGCGCTCATTGCCAATGCACTGGCCCCCACGTTCAAGGGCGAGAAAAACCTACTCAACGCATTCAAGCTGATTGCCTATGGTGCAACCGCGAGCATGGTCGGCGGCATCTTCAGCATAATGCCTGCCCTGTCCATTTTAGGCATACTTGCTGGCCTGTATTCCATCTACCTGATCTACACAGGCATCCCTGTGCTGATGAAATCGCCTGCTGAAAAATCGCTGGGTTACACTGCGGTGTTAATCCTTTGTGGCGTGGTGGCCGGTATAGTGCTGGGTGCGATAAGTGCCTTCTTCACGCCGGGAGCAGGAATGGGTGGTGCGGGCGATGTGACCATGAAGGTTCCTGGCACAGAAATCACGCTGGATTCAGCAAAGATCGAAGCGGCCAGTCGCCGGATGGAAGAGGCTCAGTCCAAGGGCGACACCGAGGCTGTCGGCAAGGCTATGGGAGAGATGATGGGAGCAGTTATGGGCGGCGGCAAGGGCGGACAGCCTTTTGCCCCCAAGACGCTTAGGGATTTCACGCCTGATTCCCTGGGGGATTTTACACGTACATCCATCGATGCGCGCACCGAAGACAGCTTTGGTGTGACTTTTTCAAGCGTCACGGCCGAGTATGCCCGCAACGACAGTCGACTTGAGATCAAATTACAGGACATTGGCGCTGTGCCCACCTTGTTGATGGCGATGGGAGGATGGACCAATAGCACCGTTGACCGGGAAACCCAGGATGAGGTTGAGCGCGTCTATAAGAAGGACGGCGTGTCGATCAAGGAGGAGTACCGCAAGGATGGAAGCAGCACCAACCTTGAGTTGGTTCTTGCCAATGACGTAATGGTCAGCATCAGCGGTGTGCAGGTTGATATTGATGAAGTTCGTGAAGTGATCTCCTCGCTGGATATCAAACGCCTGGGCAAGTTGGAGCGAAAACCTCTGTAAGCATCCTGGGCGTAGCAGGGTATTGTCCTAATTGTTTGCTCTCGTTCCCACGCTCCCGCGTGGGAATGCAAGCCTTGCCGGCGCACAAGGCTCCCACGCAGGAGCATGGGAACCAGCAGAAGAGCTACACCTTTCAGCTCAAACGGTAGCTGTCAAAAGGGCGTCGTTTTCATATGATTGAAAGTCATAAAGATTCAGTGAATCATGGAAACGTGCGTGAAGTGTTCATGGCTTTCCTAAAGCTTGGCTTGACATCATTCGGTGGGCCAATTGCTCATCTGGGGTATTTCAGGACTGAACTCGTCGAGCGTCGCCGCTGGGTCAATGATGAACAGTTCGGACATCTTTTAGCAATCTGCCAATTCTTGCCTGGCCCGGCCAGTAGCCAATTGGGGTTTGGCCTTGGTCTGTTGCGTGCTGGTTGGCTTGGGGCGCTGGCAGCTTTTATAGCCTTTACGCTCCCTTCGGCTCTTATGCTTCTTGCATTCGCGGCTGCGTTGCCTCTCCTGTCTGGCCCTATCGGGCAAGCTGCTGTTCACGGCCTAAAGTTGGTGGCCTGTGCTGTAGTAGCAGCTGCGGTGCTAGGTATGGCCAAGAAGCTTTGCCCCGATGTGTCGCGGCAAACCATTGCTGTGCTGTCCGCAGCGGCTTTACTCATGGTGGCTTCGCCTGTGGCACAGCTGGTTGTTGTGGCGTTAGCGGCTCTGGCCGGTGTGTTTATCCTGCGTGGCAAAGTCGCGGTTAATTCTGCCAACGCGCTTCAGGTTCCCTACGGTGCACGTACCGGCGGTTTACTCATTGCTGTCTTCACTGGTTTTCTGGTGGGGCTACCAATACTCGCTGCATCCGTTGGTGGATTATCTACTGTAGCAGAAGCATTTTATCGAGTCGGCGCATTAGTTTTTGGCGGCGGCCATGTTGTCTTGCCACTCCTGCAAGAATCAGTCGTGTCTTCAGGCGGGGTGTCCCCTGATCAGTTCTTGGCAGGTTATGGTGCATCTCAGGCCATTCCAGACCCTATGTTTGCGTTCTCGGCGTATCTTGGGGCGATGCTATCACCTACAGCAAACACTTGTTTGTCGGCGGCAACAGCGCTGGTTTTTATATTCCTGCCGGGTTTTTTGCTGGTCGGCGGGGTTCTCCCATTTTGGCAATTCGTATCTAAAAACCATGTCGCTAGCAACGCTATCGCCGGGGTTAATGCAGCCGTTGTGGGTATGCTTGGCGCTGCCCTGTATAACCCTGTTTTCATATCAGGAATATCAAGCCCTACCGACTTCGCGATCGCGCTCGTTGGATTTGGCTTGCTTGTAACGTGGCGTGTTTCACCACTTGGCGTAGTGCTATGGTGTGTTGCAGCCAGTGTTTTGCAAGTATTGGTGTAGCTTTAGGGAAACGCTGAATAATTACCTGCGTTGTCAGGGCGGTGTTAAAAAACGACTCAAAATGCTCATTTACTACGTGTAAAGTGCGCTTTTTCGTCGTTTTTTGCCCAGCCTTGACTGCCTCGCCAACATTATTCAGCGCTTCCTCAGCTAATGTGGAATTGGTGGCTAACAAATCGTTGCAGCGGAGATTTGACCTGCCACTTATTTTGAGAATTTTGTCTGGCTCTACATGAGTTCATGATCGTGAATTTATTGCGGCTATGTGCCGCGGTCAGCAAACTGAACCAGAGCGTATTTGCGGAGATCAATCAATGTCTCAAGTAAACACGATGTTGCGAGCTGTGCTGCTGAGTGCCGTACTGCTTGTCACGGGCTTACTCGTCCAGACCGTGGTAGCCCAGGATGCATTGCCGGGTTCAGCATCCACTGAGGCGTCGGCAGTTCTGAATGGCCCCGCTGCGGCACTTGATCCTTACGGCCGTGAAACACCACGCAGTCTGGCCTCCGTTACGCCTGCCGCATTGGTCGATATCAGTATTGCAGGCGCACCCTTGGCTGATTGGCTGATCCTGACAATTGTTACGGTTGTCGCCTTTCTTGGAATGCGGTTTGTTTCTGCGATCCTGCTCAGGCTCATTCGTACCTTTGTGAAAGATCCCGAAACCCACCGGGGATATCTGTTGGTAGAGGCTGCCTTTCCGCCACTTGGACTTTATCTGGCGGTCATCCTTTTTTTCGCAGTGACGCAGGGGCTTCAGGTTGCGATCGTTACACACCAGATACTCGCGCTTTACGCGAGCATTATCGCGTGGGTCGCTTTCGTATGGCTGCTTTGGCGGATGATCGGTACGGTTACAGAACTGTGGTCCGCGCGCATGGTACGTTTAGATCGCCGTCAGGCCGTGTCGGCGCTGGTTTTCGTGCGCCGAAGCGCCAAGAGTGTGCTAGTGGTCATCGCATTGGTCGCCATACTTGACGCGTTCGGCATCAACGTGACGACCGGCATTGCGGCGCTCGGCCTGGGTGGTCTCGCTATCGCCTTGGGCGCACAGAAAACCATTGAAAATCTGGTGGGCAGTCTGGCGGTCATTATCGACCAGCCGGTACGCGTCGGAGATTTCTGCAAGGTAGGTGATGTGACGGGCACCGTAGAGGATATCGGCATGCGTTCGACCCGCGTACGGACGAATGCACGAACGGTGGTCACCATTCCGAATGGCAATTTCTCTTCATTGCAGATCGAAAATTATTCGCACCGTGATCGTTTTCTGTTTAACTCGATAATTAGCCTGACCTATGATACTTCAGCGGCTCAGATGCGCTCGGTGCTTGCAGCCATTCGTGCCTTGTTGGCAGAAAATTCCAACGTCATCGATGGCGCCCGTGTGCGCTTCGTTGAGTTCAATGCAAGCTCGCTCGATATCGAAATATTCGCCTACATCCGTACTTTCGATAACGCGATTTTTTTGGGTATGCGCGAGGAGATCTTGCTGAATATTATGGAGACAATTGAAGCTGAAGGCGCGAGCATCGCGTTCCCGACACAGACCGTTATGCTCAAGACTCCGAACACAAACAGGATCGAGAAAGATAGCAACGCCGCTGAACCAGAAATTTGATTTGCACGTAACAAATAGACTCAGACTGAGGTAGAACGGTTTTCCTACTCTAAAACGACATGCTTGAATGCGTTTATCATTGCTGTACCCAAGTAGCCTACTCCTAAAGTTTGTATACGTATTTTTCAGGTTGCCAACCTCATGTGCTAGCTCTGCGCGTAACGAGCACGCACTCGCACGACGATTGATTCGGCCGCAGACTACGCTTGATAGCATACCCCGATAGTCATGTACGCTGCCGCACAGAAATCGTCAGCGTTTTATCGTACTAATGTGTTTATGATGAGTGTTGGGTGAAAGCATGCGAGTGCTACACAACGTAAATTCATCTTTCTTTACGGAGGCCCAAAATGCAAACTATCAAATTACCTGATCAAACTACCCCTATGGATTTTACGCAGGCGCGCCTAACGGCTGTGGGGAAAGCCGGCGAGGTTCTTACGAAACCAGTGATCGTCGCCTGGAAGGATGACAGGAACGGCAAGTTCGCGCCCGCAATTCCTGGAGGGACGGGGGACCGTTGGCATGATTACGGAACAAGCAACGAAGGAATGCTGGAATTGCAGGTCGCCGATAAATTCCACTTCATCTTTACAGACGCCGATGGCTTCGATGAACCTGATACGAATCTCACATCACTTGAAGACAATGGCACAAAATTTCTGTGTTTGAATGACGCTTGTACTGAAGAAGATCGGCAACGCCTTGGGTACTTCCCGGGTGGTGGCATGGGCGGGTAGTCTTCGCCGTTTATCGTTCCTGGCGTGGCAAGAATTTAATCAACCGTTGCCACGGGCCATACCGAAAATTGTGCGAACCGTTTTTGTCCGACACCCGTCGCGCCTTTTTCCAGGTACAGCGCCCAGGCCCAATCGGGCTCGAACAGGCTGGTGGTCGACGACCAGTAAATGTCCTGCACGTCGGCGAAAGGATGACCGGTTGGCAGCGCCGGGCTGTGGGCTGCGCAATCCACCAGCGATTCCAGTTCGTTGATCGTTGGCAGCCGCCAGATGATTCCTGCGCCTGCGTGGTTTAGCTCGGCCACCGCGTCTAACGCCTCGCGCCAGACCACCGGTTGCGCGGTGAGGTTCGCGCTGCGGCGCCAGAGCAGATGAGTGAGCCGATCCAGCACACCTGTTTGAAGCATTTCAAAACGCGGTTTCGGCCACGCGGCGCCATGACGGAATTCGCCATCCTGGCCGGAACCGGCGCATGGCATGACTTTGCCGGCGGCGTCGTAACAGAGACTTTGGCCGGTGCGCGGAACTACGCCCAGGCCTGTACCGCGCACCGGCCACAGCATGAAAGATTGATCCTTGCCACCGTAAAACATGCGCGCGCCATCGAGCGCCACATACCAGGCATGCGCCGGGCTGATGGCCGCCGTGGTCGATGTCCAGTACCAGCCGTTGAACACATCAAGGAACGGATGTTGCTCAGGCAGGGCCGGCCATTTTGTTTGCAGGCTGAGCAAGCTGCGTAATTCACGACGATTGGGCATGCGCCAGTCGCGCTGGCCGAAACGCTGTTCGCGGTTCATGGCCGCGACGAAATCCAGTGCTTCCTGCCAGGTGAGGGGAAATTCCGCGAGATTGGCGCTGTGACACCAGATGAGGCCGGTCAGCCGATCCGTGACGGAGTCGCCACGCACCTCGAAACGTGGTTCCGGCCAGGGGTCGCCAACGGCAAACGACGCATCCTGGCCGGAACCTTCGCACGCAAGCTCGCGGCCATCTTCGGCATGGCAGGTGCGCTGGCCGGTATGCAGATAATGGCAAGGGGTCAGGTGCTGACTATTCATTGACGAATCCCGGTTTTGCACCCACACCGATCAATCGCGGCGCACTGCCGCAGTCGCTCCAGCGAGGGTCGCTGACTTGATTATTGAATTTGTCATGAGCGCACTCGAACAGGTTATCAAGTGCCAGCCGTATGTACTTGAGTTTTTTGGCCCAGACCCTGAATGTCGGTGAGGCCCACCACACGATAGCGAGCAGCACCACAATGAGAGTGATCGCGCTAACAATAGCGGTAATCAACTGGTTTGCTCCGCTTTGAGTTTGAACAAGGCGTGCTCGTTCGTTAGTAAGGCAGCATGTTTGTGAAACCGCAGACGACTGCCCGTTCGCCGGAAGGTGCTGGACATCGCCTCAGCACCTAAGCTATGGCTTACGCCTTGTTTCATGTTCAAGGTACAATAGCTTCCATTTTACGCCCTCGGAGATCTCTCGTGAGTAATAACAAGCAAGACAACGGCTCTGGTATCAGCTATCGCGACGCTGGCGTGGATATTGATGCCGGTGATGCTCTGATTGAGCGCATCAAGCCTTTTGCCAAACGCACCACACGACCAGAGGTCATGGGTGGCCTGGGTGGTTTTGGTGCGCTGTTTCAAGTGCCGTTGGAGCGTTATCGCGAGCCTGTATTGGTCGCCGGTACCGATGGTGTCGGCACCAAGCTTAGGCTGGCCCTGCAACTGCACAAGCATGACACCATCGGTATTGATTTGGTTGCCATGTGTGTCAACGATTTGATTGTACAAGGTGCTGAACCGCTGTTTTTTCTCGACTACTACGCAACTGGCAAGCTTGATGTCGATACCGCAGCTGAGGTCGTGGAGGGCATTGCCGCAGGCTGCGAGCAGGCTGGTTGTGCCCTTATCGGCGGTGAGACGGCAGAGATGCCGGGCATGTATCATGGTGGTGATTATGATCTGGCCGGTTTTGCTGTCGGCATTGTGGAAAAGAGCAAGATCATTGATGGCAGCAAGGTCAGCGCAGGCGATGCCCTTATAGGCCTGGCCTCATCCGGCCCACACTCTAATGGTTACTCGCTGATCCGCAAGGTCATTGAGGTCAGCAATGTCTATCTGGGCGAGGATTTTCATGGCAAGACCCTGGGCGAAACCTTGCTAGTGCCAACGCGCATTTATATCAAGCCGCTACTCAAGCTGCTGGCAGAGGTTGATGTGCATACCATGGCCCACATCACCGGTGGCGGCCTGCTGGAAAACATCCCGCGTGTGCTGCCTGAAAACTGCCGTGCGGTTATCGACAGCAAAAGCTGGCAACGTCCACCGATATTTGATTGGCTGCAACAAAAGGGGCAGATCAGTGAACGAGAAATGCACCGCGTTTTCAACTGCGGCGTGGGCATGGTCATCGCCGTGGCAGCAAATGATCTGGAACGCAGCCTGGCATTATTACAGGCCGCTGGTGAACAGGCCTGGAAACTGGGAAGTATCGACACCCGTACAGCCAACGGTGAGCAAGTGGTATTTGATCACCAATGAATACATCCGTAACCAACAAGCTGCCTATTGCGGTGCTCATTTCTGGTAGTGGCAGCAATTTGCAGGCTATTATCGATGCAGCACAGAACGATCTGCCGGTGGAAATTCGTGCCGTCATCAGTAACAAGGCCGATGCCTACGGCCTGCTACTTGCGCAACAGGCTGGTATTCAAACCCATGTCGTCAACCACCAGGGCCGTGCCGATCGCGCCAGCTATGATCGGGAACTGATTCGCCTCATAGAGGCAAGTGGTGCCCGTCTGGTTGTTCTCGCTGGCTTCATGCGCATTCTTGGCGATGGCTTTGTGCAACACTATGAAGGCCGCCTGCTCAACATCCATCCTTCGCTACTACCGCGTTATCGTGGCCTGGATACTCATGCCCGTGCGCTTGCGGCCGGTGATCGCGAACATGGCGCCACCGTGCATTTTGTCACTACCGAACTTGATGCAGGCCCGATTATCACGCAGGCAAAAGTGCCGGTAGAAGCTGGTGATACAGTAGAAAGTCTTGCTGCCCGTGTGCTTGCACAGGAGCACCTTATCTATCCCGAGGCCATACGCTGGTATGCCAATGGCAGACTTAAGCTGGCCAACAATCTGGCACTGCTTGATGGCCAGCCTGTCAAACTCTAGAGGAGAATATTCATGCGCCTTTATCTTATTGCAGCCTTGTTAGTGATTGCCCACCTGCCGCTCGTTCAGGCCGATTTTGAGGATGGCATGGCTGCCTATGAAAAGAGCAACTACACCGTAGCTTATAAAGAGTTTTTGCAAGCCGCCAAAGAAGGTAATGTCCACGCTCAGGGCAAACTGGCTGGCCTGTATCTATTTGGCGTGGGCGTAGAGAAGAATTATATTGAGGCCTATGCATGGTTCGATCTGGCAGTTCGCCAAGGCGATAAGTCGGCGGAGAAGTTTCGCGATGCCATTAGCGATCAGCTCAGTAATGCACAATTACGCCAGGCATCTGTCCTCGCAGAAGACTACTACGACAAATATCTCGCCCCCTTTGAGCAATGAAGTTTATTGTTTGGTCAGGGTACGTGCTGGAACATGAATGCATTTTGCACTTGGCTTGCAGAAAAGAACATGGCTATACTTGACTACACTGCAGGTTGAGATTGTCTTGCTGCTTATCCGTCGGAGAACAGGCAGTCTATCTTCAATGTCTGTAGTTAGGACGTTTGATTATTTATTTTGAGGTGATTTACATGGCTACAGGTACAGTGAAGTGGTTTAACGACTCCAAGGGTTTTGGATTTATAGCACCATCCGACGGTAGCGAGGATGTATTTGTACATTTCTCCGCCATCCAAGGCGGTGGTTTTCGCACACTGCGCGAAGGCCAGGATGTTACATATGAAACAGAAAAAGGACAGAAAGGCCTGCAGGCCAAGAATGTAGTGCCTAGCTGATTTGGCGTTCCAGGAACGCTGATTTCAGAATTAAACTACAACTGTCTTAGAAAAGCCCTCCCTCACAAGGGGAGGGCTTTTTTGTGGCAGTTAAGCATGCTATTCAGAGGCTTACTAGTTTTTGTCCTTGTCCACCAGCTTGTTGGCGGTGATCCAGGGCATCATGGAGCGCAGTTTTCCACCGACTACTTCAATTTGATGGGCTGCATTGTTGCGGCGCCAGGCAGTCATTTCTGGGTAGTTGCTCATGCCTTCTAGGATGAAGCGCTTGGCGTAGTTGCCATTCTGGATATTCTCTAACGCCTCGCGCATAGCCCAGCGGCTTTCTTCGTTGATGACCTTGGGGCCAGTTACATATTCGCCGTATTCGGCGTTGTTGGAGATCGAGTAATTCATGTTGGCGATCCCGCCTTCATACATCAGATCGACAATAAGTTTAAGCTCGTGCAGGCATTCGAAATAAGCCATTTCCGGTGCATAACCAGCCTCGACCAAGGTTTCAAAGCCAGCCTTGACCAGCTCTACCGCACCGCCACACAGTACAGCTTGTTCACCAAACAGATCGGTTTCGGTTTCATCCTTAAAAGTGGTTTCGATGATGCCGGTGCGCCCGCCGCCGATAGCTGAGGCATACGACAATGCAGTGGCCTTGGCTTGGCCGGAGGCATCCTGGAAGATGGCGATCAGATCGGGGATACCACCGCCCTTGACAAATTCAGAGCGCACGGTGTGCCCTGGCGCCTTGGGGGCAATCATAACTACGTCCAGATCATGACGTGGCAATATCTGGTTATAGTGAATGGCAAAACCATGGGCAAAGGCCAGGGTCGCGCCCTGCTTCAGATTGGGTCCCAGATCTTCCTGGTATAGTTTGGACTGGAATTCATCCGGAGTGAGGATCATTACCAGATCGGCATCTTTCACTGCTTCAGCCACTGGTTTGACCTTGAGGCCAGCATTTTCTGCCTTCTTGGCCGAGGTCGATCCTGGACGCAGCGCCACGGTAACATCGACACCGGAATCCTTCAGATTATTGGCGTGTGCATGACCCTGCGAACCGTAGCCAACGATGACTACTTTCTTGCTCTTGATGATGGAAATGTCACAGTCTTTGTCGTAGTAAATATTCACAGGTTTATTCCTTTGAGAAAGTTACAGGTTGTCAAATTCGCAGTGCTTTTTCGCCACGCGGTATGCCCATCACGCCGGAGCGCACGGTTTCCAGTATCTGTGCGTTGTCCAGGGCATGGATAAAGGCATCCAGCTTGATGCTGTCGCCGGTCAGCTCGATGGTGTATGTGCTATCGGTGACATCAATGACCCGACCACGGAAGATATCCGCCATACGCTTGAGTTCATCGCGCTGATCACCGCCTGCGGCCCGCACCTTGATTAGCATCATCTCGCGTTCGATGTGTGGCCCTTCGGTCAGATCCATCAGCTTGACCACATCGATTAGTTTGTTCAACTGCTTGGTGATCTGCTCAATGATGTCATCCGAGCCACGAGTCACCAGCGTCATGCGCGAGAGTGAATCATCTTCGGTCGGTGCCACGGTCAGAGATTCAATATTATAGCCGCGCGCGGAAAATAATCCCGCTACACGGGATAGTGCGCCGGCCTCGTTTTCGATCAATATGGAAATTATGTGACGCATTATTCGTTACACCAGGATCATTTCGTCCAGACCGGCACCAGCCGGAACCATCGGATAGACGTTTTCTGTCTCGTCAGTAAGGAAGTTCATGAATACCAGACGATTTTTATATTTTGTGAAGGCCTCTTTAAGCGCCGCCTCGACATCGGCCGGTTTGTCTATCTGCATGCCGATATGGCCATATGCCTCGGCCAGCTTGACGAAGTCGGGCTGTGATTCCATGTAGGAGTGTGAGTAACGGCGATCATAGAAGAATTCCTGCCACTGCCGCACCATACCCAAAAAGAGGTTATTGAGGCATATTATCTTGATCGGCAAACCATACTGCAGACAGGTGGATAATTCCTGGATATTCATCTGCACCGAGCCGTCGCCGGTGACGCAGACTACCACTGACTTGGGGTGTGCCAGTTGTACACCCATGGCGGCTGGCAGACCAAAGCCCATGGTGCCAAGACCGCCGGAGTTGATCCAGCGGCGCGGCTTATCAAAATGGTAGAACTGCGCTGTCCACATTTGATGTTGCCCAACATCCGAGCAGACATAAGCATCGCCCTTGGTGATTTTATGTAGGGTTTCCAATACATATTGCGGCTTGATCAGTTCGGAAGACTTGTCGTACTTGAGGCAATCCTTGGCTCGCCACTCGTTGATCTGCTTCCACCACTTGCTCAGGGCATCGGCGTCAGGCTGTTTGTTGGCAGCCTTGATCAGCTTGAGCATATCTTTCAGTACCTGCTCAACACTACCGACGATGGGAACATCGACTTTCACATTCTTCGAGATGGAAGATGGATCGATATCGATGTGGATTATCTTGGCGTGGGGGCAGAATTTCTGCACATTGCCGGTAACACGATCATCAAAACGGGCACCAATCGCCACCAGCACATCGCAATGTGACATGGCCATGTTGGCCTCGTAGGTACCGTGCATGCCCAGCATGCCGAGAAACTGTTTATCGCTGGCCGGATAACCTCCAAGACCCATGCTGGTATTGGTTACTGGATGGCCGAGCAGGTGGGCAAACTCGATAAGTTGTTTGGAGGCATTGGCCAGCACCACGCCGCCGCCGGTATAGAGCATTGGCCGTTTGGCTGCAAGGATAATGTTAACTGCACGCTTAATCTGACCGGAATGTCCTTTCACGACAGGGTTATAGGAACGCATGCTCACTGTCTTGGGGAAGACATATTTGGTGCGGTTGGCCGTGACATCCTTGGGGATATCCACCACCACTGGCCCTGGACGGCCGGTCTGGGCAATGTAAAAAGCCTTCTTCAGGGTAATGGCCAGATCCTTGACATCCTTGACGAGGAAGTTGTGTTTGACACAGGGGCGAGTAATACCGACCGCATCCACTTCCTGAAAGGCATCGTTACCGATCAGGCTGGTAGGAACCTGGCCTGTGAGCACCACCAGCGGAATGGAATCCATATAGGCCGTGGCAATGCCGGTGACGGCATTGGTGGCGCCTGGGCCGGAAGTTACCAATACGACGCCTGGTTTGCCGGTCGAACGGGCATAACCATCGGCAGCATGAGTAGCCGCCTGTTCATGCCGCACGAGGATATGTTTCAGCTTATCCTGCTTGCACAGGGCGTCATATATATGCAGCACCGCTCCGCCTGGATAACCGAACAGGTGTTCGACGCCCTCATCCTGCAAAAATCGGACGATGATCTCGGCTCCGCTCAACTCCACCTCAGTAATCCCCCAACGTGAGAAGCCCTTAACAACGGGTAGAAAATAGAATGAATACAGTAAAGGAGAGGAAAGCTACTTAGATTCATCGCTCAGGTCAAGAGCCAGCAGCGTTGTGACGCTTTTCCTTTGCCTGTACCCGCAGAAAAAACCATAATGGAGGTTGTTTTTGAATCTTTAACTTTAAGGACTGATCATCATGTACAAGGAACTTTCATTCATCTCCGCACTGCTTCTTACAGCTGTTTTGCTGATGCCAGCCGCCAGCGTCCTTGCTGCCACCATGTACAAGTGGACCGATGAGGATGGTAATGTCCAGTTCTCCCAGAGCCCGCCGCCTAAAGGCAGTTTTCAGCAGTTGAACACACATGGCTCACAGTCAAATAGTCCAATCCTGTCAGATACGGCCAAAAACTCTGCCCCGATGTCAGAACCAGAAGCAGATGACAAGGATCCCATCGAGGACAAACAGGAAAAGGAGCGCAAGCGACTGGAGGCAGATATCGCTGAATATAACTGTTCTGTGGGGCGTAAAAATCTAGAGGACTATAGCAATAGCAAAAATTTTATAAACACCAAGGGCGAGGTCGTTAGTCTCACGGATGAGGAACGAAGTGCCAGAATCAAGGCAGCCCAGGAACTTGTAGATAAATACTGTCAGTAACTTCAACTTTTCATACTTACGGAGAATAGATATTTCATGCGCGCATCACGCCTGCTGATTGCCACTGTCAAGGAAACCCCTGCCGATGCCGAGATCATCAGCCACCAACTGATGCTACGGGCTGGCTTGATTCGTCGATTGGCTGCCGGACTTTATACCTGGTTGCCACTGGGCCTGCGTGTATTGCGCAAGGTAGAGGCCATTGTGCGCGAGGAGATGAATCGCGCCGGTGCCCAGGAGGTGCTGATGCCTGCCGTCCAGCCAGCTGAGCTATGGCTGGAGTCTGGCCGTTGGGATGAAATGGGCGAGGAAATGTTGCGCATGAAAGATCGCCACCAGCGCGATTTTTGTTTTGGCCCTACGCACGAAGAAATTATTACCGATCTCTGCCGGCATGAGTTGCGTTCATACAAGCAATTGCCCATCAATCTTTATCAAATTCAGCCAAAATTCCGTGACGAGCGACGCCCACGCTTTGGCCTGATGCGCTCGCGTGAATTTCTTATGAAGGATGCCTATTCCTTTCACATAGATGATGCCTCTTTGCAGGAGACCTACCAGGTCATGCATGAGACTTATTGTCGTATTTTCGATCGCTTGGGCTTGTATTACAGGCCGGTGCAGGCCGACACAGGTGCCATTGGCGGCACTGGCTCGCATGAATTTCATGTGCTGGCTGATTCCGGCGAGGACGCCATCGCCTTCTCTGATCAAAGCGATTACGCTGCCAATGTGGAAATGGCCGAAGCACTTGCGCCGACCAGCACACGCCCTGCGCCCAGTGAAGAGCTGCGTCTGGTTGATACACCAAACGCCAAAACTATTGCAGATCTGGTGGAGCAATTTTCCCTGCCGATTGAAAAAACTGTCAAAACCCTGGTAGTGCATGGCCGCGAAGGTGGCCTGGTAGCGCTATTGGTGCGTGGCGATCATGAGCTGAATTCTATCAAGGCTGGCAAACTGTCACAGGTAGCCTGCCCGCTGCAAATGGCGACTGAAGCAGAAATCCGTGCAGCCATCGGTGCCGGTCCAGGCTCGCTTGGCCCAATCAAATTATCATTGCCCATTGTTGCCGATCACAGTGTGGCTAATATGGCTGACTTCACCGCAGGTGCCAACATTGATGACAAGCACTATTTCGGCCTCAATTGGGAGCGCGATCTGCCGCTGCCGGAGATCGCTGATATCCGCAATGTTGTCGAAGGTGATCCCAGCCCGGATGGACATGGATGTTTGCAGATCAAACGCGGAATAGAAGTTGGTCATATTTTCCAGCTGGGCAGAAAATATTCCGAGGCGATGAAGGCCACAGTGTTGGATGAAAATGGCAAGTCGATATCGCCGACGATGGGTTGTTATGGCATTGGTGTATCCCGTGCAGTCGCCGCTGCCATCGAACAGAATCACGACGAGCGCGGCATCATATGGCCGGAGACTATCGCTCCATTTCAGCTGGTGCTGGTGCCGATCAATATGCACAAATCAGTGCGTTTGACAGAAGCAGCAGAACAGCTTTATCAACGACTGCAGGATGCGGGCTACAGCGTATTACTTGATGACCGTAAGGAACGTCCAGGCGTGATATTTGCCGACCTAGATCTGATTGGCATTCCGCACCGTCTGGTGTTTTCCGAGCGCGGCCTTGATGCTGGCAGCATCGAATACAAGGGACGCCGTGAAGATGCTGCGCAGGACATCCCGCTGGCTGAGCTAAATAGCTTCCTGCAAGCCAAGGTCAAGCGCTGATGCTGGCCTGCCGCATGATTAGCCTGATTTTTTTGCTGGCAGTGGCAAGCGCGCATGCTGCACCACGGGAACTGAATGAAGAACTGCGCCTGCGCCTGGCGCAGGCAATGGCAGAAGATGGCATTACCCAGGATCGTTTCGAGGCCGAGGTCTGGCTGACTGACATGTCCACCCGGCTGGCCCGACGTTTGTCTGATCACAAAGAACGTTTGCAGTTGTTGCGGCAGGTTTATCTGGAAGCCAGGCGTGCCGACTTGCAGCCTGAACTGGTGCTTGCAGTAATCCAGGTGGAAAGTAATTTTGATCGTTTCGCCATCTCTGTTGCTGGCGCACAGGGATTGATGCAAGTGATGCCTTTCTGGCTGGCCGAAATTGGCCACCCTGAAGATAATCTGTTTCATGTCAACACCAATCTACGCATGGGCTGCACCATCCTGCGCTACTATCTGGACATGGAACACGGAGACCTCACCCGCGCTCTTGCCCGCTACAACGGCAGCCTCGGCAGCGCAAAATACCCACAGATGGTCTATACGGCACTACGTACCCGCTGGCATCAATAATCTGCATGCTTCACCAGAGCTTTTTTCGTGCCATAGCGAAATATGCAGTTAATGCACCGCCTCTGCCGGTAGCATAGTCTGAAATTTCAAGCACCCTTGAGTAGTTATCTTTTTGTGGCTCGTATCTAAAGTACACACTCAATATGATCAATGAAACTTCTCATGAGTTCTTGCTTCCCGCAGTCTGGTGTCCGCGCTTGAGCAAATATGTTCCGACTGCGATCGATGCAAAGCTCATCTGAATTCAGACTTAAGATCTATGACATGGAATTCGATATTTGTAGGTTTTGTTGCAAGTAGTTGTATTCCAGCCCCAACAGCATAACCCTCCAAAATATTGCGGTTAATTATAGGGTGCAGCCCTTATAATCGCCTTCGGACTCAACTTATAAGTGCATAAAAATCAAAATAATTAATTTATTTTACATATTAGAACATAGCTGGCCTGGCCTCTGAGCCAAGTGCCAAGTGTGCCAGGGAATAACTATCCACTACCTCACGGCTTGCCCTCGGTTTGTATTCTTTGCGCCATTATCTGCGTCCCTAAGGTGAAATATGCGGGATAATGATTTTACTGTCTGTTTGCCGCTAATTGTAACGATGCCCTTACCAGGATTGATTATCTATTCAGAGGTTCCCTGATTGCCGTGTCTGTTGGTATTGTTGCAGTGGCAAAAAAAGTTAATGAGGAGTGCCTTGAGTGGCTGAGTTAATACATTGGTGGTGGATTGCGGCAGTGACGATATTGCTGCTGGGCTGGGGTATCAACCGGCTGTATCTTGGATATTTACACAAACGCATACTCGATGCGCGTGGTGGGTCATTGGAGTTGGTTGGGCATTTGCCCTGGTGGCCCTTCTATCTGCGCCGTGTTATTCGTGACTATGATCTGACGATGGATCGACTGCGCACTATGTTTCATACCGTGGAGGAATGTCAGGCCCGTGTGTTGACTGAGCGCAACAAGATCAATGCTATTTTGCAAAGTTTGCCAGGTGTATTGCTGAACGTGGCAGATGACTTGACGATTACTACAGTAAACCGCCATGCCGAGGAAGTGTTTGGCCGTAGTGACAAGAATCTGGTTGGCGTGAACCTGTTCGATCTCATCAAGTTGAATGAATATGACCGCGCCATTATGCGTGATGCCTTTCTGTATAAACAGCCCATACGCAATCAGGAAATCACCTTGCTCATCGATGGCAGGAAACGTTGGTTTTCACTGAATCTCGGCTTTTTCAATGAGCACGAGATGGATATGGGAGCCATCATCACTTTGCTTGATATCAGTGAATATCGGGAATTGCAGGATACTGTGGCCAATCGGGAAAAACTGGTTGCGATGGGACAGCTTGCCGGTGGTGTGGCGCATGAGATGAATACACCACTTGGCAGTATTCTTGGCTATACACAATTGATTGCAGCGCAACCCGAAAATACTGCAAAGGTGGCGGAATTTGCCCATGTGATTTCGGAGGAGACGAAGCGTTGTTCGCGTATCGTGCATGATTTGCTTAATTATGCGCGGCAGGAAAAATGCAGTGGCGAAACCTGTGATATTGCTCAGTTGTTGCGTGATCTGACAGAGACTTTTATCAGTTGTCGCATGCGTCGCTATGGTATTGAGGTAAGCCTGCACTTGCCAGATACGCCCTTGATGGTTGAGGGTGATTGTGGCCAGCTGGATATTGTCTTCAGCAATTTGCTGCAAAATGCCATTTATGCCCTGGACGGCATGTCTCAGCCGCAGATTGTTGTGCGGATAATGCAAGGCGAATCGCGTTATCTGCATATCGCGGTGGAAGATAATGGGCCTGGCGTCCCTGAAGCGCAACGTAGCCGTGTCTTTGAACCATTCTTCACCACCAGGGATGTCGGTGCAGGGACAGGCTTGGGTTTGTCTATCTCACAGGCCATGTTGGCCAAGCGCGGTGCCAGTATACGTTATGATAGTGCATATACCGATGGTGCGCGCTTTGTGGTGTCGCTGCCGACTGTCAACCTGCAGCAGGTGAAAAATGTCGTTTAACGCTTTACAAAGACCAAGCCAGGATAATGTGATCCTGGTGGTAGAAGATGACAAGAATATGCGTGAATTGATGCTCAATGTCCTCGGACAGGTGCACCCATCAGCGACTGTGATAGGTGTCGAGAATGCGCATCTTGCCATGGAGTATGTAGAAAATAACCCAGTCAGTGTGATTGTTACCGATCTGCGCATGCCAGGTGGAGATGGCATGGATGTGCTGGAATTTACGAAGGCACGCAGTGCCAGCACTCAAGTGGTTTTGGTCACTGGCTTTGCTACCGTCGAATCCGCGGTTGATGCATTGAAGGCTGGTGCCTTCGATTACTTGCGTAAACCATTCGATAATGAAGAGCTGCGCTGCACAGTCGAACGAGCCTTGCAGTATCACCTGCTCAGTACAGAAAACCAGCGCTTGCGCCAGCAGCAACGCGCACTGTCAGATAAGGGTGATCTGATAGGTGATTCTGTTGCAATGAACAAATTGCGCAAGCTGATCGATGCCGCTTCAGCCTATGATTGCAGCGTGATGATCACCGGCGAGAGTGGTACCGGTAAGGAATTGGTTGCCAGGCAGATCCATCAGCAAAGTACGCGCAAGGATTGTCCATTCGTTGCAATTAACTGTGCGGCGATTCCGGAAAATCTCATCGAGAGCGAATTGTTTGGCTATAAAAAAGGCGCTTTTACAGGGGCGGAGCGGCATAAGATTGGCCTGTTTGAGGCGGCCAACGGTGGCACATTGTTTCTCGATGAGATTAACAATGCGAGCCTTGCATTGCAGGCCAAGCTGCTTCGTGTCTTGCAGGAAGGCAGTTTTTATTCCATGGGTGACACTCAATTAACACATGTCGATGTGCGGGTGGTGGCTGCTACCAATAAACCGGTCGCGCAGTTGATCGAAGACGGTGTCTTTCGTGAGGATCTGTATTATCGACTGATGATTATGGAATTGCATGCGCCCGCCTTACGTGAAAGGCGCGATGATATCCCATTGCTGACCTATTATTTTTTGAACAAATACGCGTTACGTTTGAACAAGCCGGTGAAGAGCATGGATACTGAAGTGCTCGGTGCGCTATTGCGTTACGATTGGCCCGGCAATATCCGCGAACTGGAAAATGTGGTGCAACGGATGCTCATTCTTACTGAGGGAGACAAGATCCGCGAAGAGGTTTTACCGCAACACATCATCGACAAGCAGGGTAATGCAAACAAGACACTGGATTTTCTGCCGCCACAAAGTTTGGAGGAAATTGAGATCTATTTCATCCGCAAGACCTTGCGTGAAACGCAGGGTGATCGTTCTTTGACGGCCGAAATCCTTGGTATCGACAAATCAACTTTGTGGCGCAAAATAAAGCGCTATAACCTGGATGTATGATGAGATTGCTTGCCGGGCTGGATTAACCGGCATATTTCAGCAAAGCTGAGCTAATCGGTATGTCCCAAGTGCTTTGTCGCGATTGGTGCGTCTAGTGCCTCAACCCATGTTATGCGGATGCGCACTGAAAATCATTGTGGTATTTAGTTAATTCAATCCAATCCTGCATCACAGCCGCCCGCTGTAGCGTAGTTGATAAAAACCACGGCTGTCAGCTCGATCAAGCAGTTGCAATATTTGAGCTAAATTATCCTCGGCACCGGGGCGAGCACGTAGTTGGGCAGTGAACTGATAGGTGCCGCGTGGATCAAGATTTATATTTCCTTTTATCTCCAATGGGCCACCATTATCGCTGAGCAGTCCTTGGCTGCCACCATCATTTTTTGGTTCAAAAATCAGGCTCAGATCACCTAGATTGAGCGGTTGGCCGGTGATTAGTCGTGCCTGATTCCACGTCGCCTTTCCCTGCAGGCTGAGTTTATCCTGCAAACGCAGACTGGCCTTCTCCAGATGTAGTGATATGACTCCGTCTATTGCTATGGGCAGCCCCTGATTAAATGTCATTAGTTGTGCCGCCGGCAGGCGCGCGCGCAAATCCTGTAAATGCAGGGAGTGATCTGAACGAAGCTGCAGTTGGGCACTGATTGTTGTATCACTGCCTTGTAATAGCGTCTGCAGCTGCAGGCGACCGCGCAGTAATTGCCAGGGCGATAAACTCCAGTTCAGCTCGCCCAGCGTATGACCCTGCCAGGCGAGAGAGGCGATATGACCTGACCATATTGTGCCGCTGATATTGTTCATACCGAGCTGGCGTGGCATGGTCATGCGCGTTTCCAGTAAGGCATGGACATGTGAGGCGGGCAGCAGGATCAGCAGGCTTATGAGATAGACAAAAATTCCGCCGAGTATAAATTTCCATGCCGCACGTATCATGGCGTGCTCTCCAGCGTGAGGCGTGCATTGACCTGGCCGGGAGAGGCTGCGTTGCCTTCGATATTGAGCATGGTGATGTGAACCTGATGCTGCATGAGCAGGCTATCCAGCCAGCGCAGGATGCTGTTGAAATCAGCTTCCTCCAGCCAGATGCGTACAGTGTGCTGTCCATCGGGCTGGATACGCTTGATGGCCTTGTCCAGATTATGTTCTCTGGAGCTGTTGTCGCTTATGGTCAGCAGGGATTGTGTGTTTTTTGTTAGCGTCGGCGTGGCACCACGCAGGGTTTGAACTTCTTTAGCAGCTTGTTGCATCCAGACGAGGTTGGCTTGCTGTTCCTGCAGGTGCTGTTCGAGTTGCCTCAGATGGGTGTTCAATGGCTCCCAGAGCATGGTGTAAAACAGCAGCAGCAAGACTACGACCCCGCCACCTAGCAGGATATGACGATCGCGATCCTGCAGCGACATCCAGTGGTGTTGTAATTTCTTCTTCATGGTTTATCCATGCGTATGGCTATGCGCCCGGCAATCTGATCATGGCTGCTGTCGGCCTGAAGTATTTCAGCGTGGATTACTTCACTCTCCAAGGTCTGTTTGAGTTGGTCGAGAGCCTGCAGGTTGCGAGCGGTCAGTTCAATGGTAAATTGCTCCGGGGTGTATTGCAGGGCGCGTAGTTCGATATCTGGCCGATGCAATGCCGGGCCTGCATGCAGCAATAACTGTGGTAGCTCCTGCATGCCACTGCCGCTACGTAGTGCTTGTAGCCCTTGTTCCATCTGTGCCCTGACATTGACGATGCGGCGGGACTCCGGGAAGGATTGGCGGTAGATGTTTTCAATTTGTTCATTAAGCTGCTGCTCCTGATGCGACAGCCTGGTATAGCGACTGGTTGTTATGCCGCCCTGGATAAGCAAAAGTAATGTCAATAGTGCAGCCGCCGCCCGCCAGGGACGCCAGAGTTGTTGGGTTTGTTTGCGTCGGCTGAAGTCGCCTTGTAGTAGATTGATGGGCGTGGCTGCAAGTGTGGCACGAGCCATCATTGGCAGGGCATTCGCTATTGTGGCATGCGTGAAATCAAGTTTCATTTCTTTGCAGTAGCGTTCCAGCTCCTGCCTGGTCTGCTCTGTCCCGGCTGAAGGTATTTCATTAATTATTATTCGTTGTGGGCGCTGTTCACCGGATTGCTGTATTAGTTGGGGCAATAGATGAGACAGGGCTGTAGTGTCGCACGCCAGGCCACTGTATGGGCCTGTGCGCAGATATGCGCTATTTGCTTCCAGCAACAGCGACCATTGGCCACTTTGCTGTGGCAGGGCCAGTACGTCAGGGATAGCGACATCAGGTTTCAGGCCAACCGCGGCCAGCTTGCCCAGCCAGTTGCGTAGCGTGGCCTTTGCCAACACAGCGCATAGAATTGATGTCCCAGGACGAGTATTGGCGATGGCAAAGTGTAGAGTCTCCACATCAGCTGCCAGTTGTTCTTCCAGTGCGTAGGGTAACGCCTGGTGCAGATATTGCCGTCGGCTGGAAGGCACTTGGGCTGCGAGCAGGGAGATATCGATACTCGGCACTAGCAGGGTGAGGCGATAGCCAGCTGCGGCGGCACCTAGTGCGGTAAATGTGCCGTGGCTGACGCGCTCAGGCATGCTGGCATGGCACCAGTGCGCAGTGTTGTCAGATGCGAGCCGTATTATTAAATGTTCCATGTGGTCACAGGTGTTGTTGGGTACGTGTCAGGCGTGTAATCAGACCGTTGTTACTTCGATGTAACAGGCTGGTGTAGCGGTGATCCAGGCGACCTGTTTGCAATGCCGACATTACCATAAAATACTGCGTTGCTACGCCCATACCTTCTGTTGGTATCCCTTGCCTGGCAAAGACTGGCTGCTGCAGAGCGGCATCAACACTGATAAAATATTGCTTCTCCCGCGTAGCAATAAAATTTTCAGCGAGGGTTCGATCCGGACTGTTGCTCAAGGCCATGATGATCTCTGCGCTTGCAGTATTGAGGTTGATGCTTGCGTATGAGGGCAGGGCGGTAACATGAGGCTTCAGACGATGATAGGCTTCAGCATCAAAGCCTGCGATCAGGCGCAGCTCGCTGACATCAGCAATGGGACGGTTGGCGGCTCGATAGGGTGGTTGTCTATTCAGATAGATATCATCTTCAGCCCCATTGGGTGAGACGGGTTCAGCATCAGCATCAAGCCAGTCAATTACAGCATCGACCAGTGTTGGCGACAACTCAAGTATCGCCAGCAAGCGGCGAAAACGCGCTTGATCTTCGGCATTTATACGACCATCCGTAATTAAGTTATTGATATTAAAACGTGCCTGGGCATCTTCGATCCTTCCCGCCAACATGCCGCCATCCACTGGCATGGGTGGCAGCTGCATCGCCCAGTCTTCACCCAGGTGATCTACCTTACTATCGCGCCTGTCTTGTTCAAGTATTTTCCCTGCCCAGCCTTCGATAGCAAAAAGATATTGACGTAGTTGGCCTGATTCCAGCGCATTTTGTGCACGACGCAGGTCGACTTGCTGTTGCCAGGTCATGGCGACACTGATGATGGTGGCCAGGGCTACGATTAGCATGGCCGTGATCAGCGCAACACCACGTTGATGTGGATATTTGATTTTAATTTTTATCGAGCTGTGTAAGCTGGTGGACATGTTGGTTTTTATTTATCCAATATTTTGGCTTGTAACTTACTTTGAATATGACAGCGTGCTGTGTATTGAATTATTCAGCGTATACGGAACAAGCGGGTGAGATTGCCCCAGTCTTCCAGTTCCAAATGTAATTCCAATGCGATAGGCAATGTCTCCGCTGCGGCCTCGATTGTCGGTGGTGGCCAATCTGCTTGCCATTGCCGATTGGCATCAAGATAGCGCAGGCGCAGGTTCAATACTGGATCAAGCAGGGTCATTTCCAGTGGGGCACTATCCTGGGCGCGATCCAGCACTTGCCAATAGGCACGGATAACCCGGCGCTCGCGCAGGGTGTAGGCAACTCGTTGCAAGTCGCTGCGCAACTGTTCGGCAGGATTGGACCAGCCACTGCGAGTGAATTCAAACCAATCTTCACCGCCACGCAGGGCAGGCTGTCGATCGCCATATTCATCACGCATACTGCGATCAGCCAGCTGATCCAGATCGCGCTCCAGCATCAGCATGAGCTGTTGGATGTTGCGTAGTCTTGTAGCCTCTGCTGATATATTTTCTCGCGCAGTCAGCACACTGGCAAGCCCGCCATAGGCCAGCGCAGCCATGATGGCGAAGATCGCCATGGCGATGAGCAACTCTAGCAGGGTAAAGCCCTCGCTCGCTGGTCGCATTGTATTGGCAGGGCAATAACTAGAATTCATGGTTGGGCTTTATGTGGTTGTGGCAGAAATATCGACAGCACGGCAAGATTTGATTCCTTATTGGCACCGACCTCTATGTCGACACGGCGGATGCGTTTATCTGGAGTTTCGCTGATGTACATACGCCATTGCCATTCACGCCAGCCCATTTCGGCGCGGCCTTGCTGTGTACCAGTCGCCGGCCATTGCTGCTCCAGCTGCATTTCTGTGGCCTTGTTGGCAGCGACATAGTAGGCCAGGGTTTTGTCACGCAGGTGGATGGCGTTGGCACTGTTGACTGTACTAACACGAATAGCTGCTGCCAGCCCAATGGCAATGATGGCCAGGGCAACCATGACTTCTAATAGTGTAAAGCCACGGTGGTGGTTTTGGCTTGTATTGGTGCGCTGGCAGGCAGGTTTGCAGGACATAATCAAAGTGCTCATGGCAGCTCGAGTTCTTTGCCCACTTTAACCGGGCCAAGAGCATTGCTTTTCAGTTGGTAGACGATGCGCTGGTCGTTGCTGCTCAACCGCAGCATAAAGGGTGTGCGCTCACCACTGGAGAGAAAATATAATTGTGGCGCATCGTGTTCGGCTGATGTTGCAGGCAGTGCATGGGGCAGATCATCCAGTGTTAATTGTGCACTTGTTGATGGGTGAAACTCACGTGGCCGCAAAAGCTTATCTTGTTCCAGCTGAAGCCAAAGTGATGGCCCTTCATTTTGTGGGGCAAGAAACAGAAAACTATATCCTTCAGTAGTGAATTTCAAACCAAGTTGGCGACCTTGCAGGATGGCCTCTTCACTGACCAGCTCGATGAGCGAGGCAAGACGGTATGCGTCTTCCTTGATCTGGGTTTCCTGATCATTTCCTATGGACAGGGTGGCAAGGGAAAACAGGATGCCAAGTATCAGTAGTACTACCAGTAATTCCAGTAGGGTGAACCCTTTGCTGGCGCTGCGTCGGTGTGGTTTTTCACTCGACATTCCAGTTGCCGATGTCTGCATTCATGCCTTCTCCACCAGGGCGGCTGTCGGCACCTAAGCTAAAGATATCGATCTCGCCATGGATGCCTGGGTTCATGTACTGATAGTCATTGCCCCACGGGTCCTTGGGCAGGCGGTCGATATAACCGCCTTGCTTCCAGTTGCGCGCCTGGGGAGTTCCGCCAGGTTTCTTTACCAGGGCTACCAGTCCTTGATCGGTGCTGGGATAGTGAAGGTTGTCCAAACGATAGAGGTTGAGGGCGCTTTCTAATACGCGGATGTCTTGCCGTGCCTTGGTGAGACGCGCGCTGTCAGGGCGATCCATGACCCTGGGCACGACAATGGCGGCGAGGATACCAAGGATCACGACAACAACCATGATTTCGATAAGTGTGAAGCCGGTGTGTGAGTTGCGTTGTCTGTACATCACTTTCTCTTTGCTGGTGTGAGCGCATTGCGCTGTCGAGCAATGCCGACAGGCATGGCTGAAGCTGGTTTGTGAAATTACCTTAATTTTGCCATAAAGGATGCTCAAGTATCCTATTTTACCAACTGATTGAGATCAAAGATGGGCAGCAGGATGGCCAGCACGATGATGAGGACAACCCCACCCATGACCAGGATGAGCAAAGGTTCAAACAGCCCCATCAAGGTGGCAATAGTTGTTTCCAGTTCACGTTCTTGATTGAGCGCGGCGCGTTCAAGCATGTTATCGAGCTGGCCGCTGGCTTCGCCACTGGCGATTAGTTGCAAGGTGATGGCAGGGAAATAGTCGCCCACTGCCAAGGCCTTATGGATGCTGGAGCCTTCTCGTACGCGATGTGCCGCCTGTTCGACGGCTGTGCGCATGGGCAGATTATCCAATACCTGGGCAGATATATGCATGGCATCCAGTATCGCCACGCCACTGGCGGAGAGAATGCTCAGGGTGCGGGCAAAACGGGCGGTGTTGACGCCACGGCTCAGTTGACCGATGAGTGGCAGGCGCAGCAGTAGCGCATGCCAACGTGTCTTGTATTCTGGTCTGCGTAATAGCTGTGTTGCTAGCCAGATTGTTGCAGCCATCAGCAAGGCCAGCGCCAGGCCCCAGTTGCGTATGAAGTCACTGAGGGCGATTAGACCACGGGTAAGCGCAGGCAGTTGCTGACCAATATTGTCAAAGACCTGGACTACCTGGGGGACGACATAGGCAAGCAGTGCTACGGTGACCGCAAGCGCCATGGCGGTGAGTATGGTGGGATAAAATAGTGCGAGCTGAATTTTTTGTCGTAGTTGCTGGCGTGCTTCTGTGTAGTCGGCCAGGCGCTCCAGCACTCTGTCCAGGTGGCCGGAGTGCTCGCCAGCGGCCACGGTGGCGCGGTAGAGATCTGGAAAGACATGCGGGAAATCATCCAGCCCGGCGGCGATGGTGTGTCCTTCCAGGACTTTTGAGCGTACCGCCATCAACATGTTGCGCAGACGAGGTTTGCTTGCTTGCCTGGCGACCGTGTGCAGGGTTTCTTCCAGCGGCAGGCCGGAACGAACCAGGGTTGCTAACTGGCGCGTGATTAGGGCCAGCTCGGAGGCGCTAATACGCTGGGCAAAAATCTTGCTTTGGCGTTTTTGTTCGCGTTCGAAGACGGCATCAACAGCGAGAGGTGTCAGTCCCTGTTCACGCAGGCTTTGCCGTATCTGGCGTGCTGTATCTCCTTCGAGCACGCCTTTTTTCTCACGTCCAGCTGCATCCAGCGCACGGTATTCAAAAGCACCCATCTCAATAGTCCAGCGGCATGACTGGTGGTCTGTTTGATTTATTCATCGTGTGTAACCCGCAATACTTCCTCCAGGGTGGTGTCTCCTGCGAGAACACGGCGCAGGCCATCTTCGCGAATACCAGGTGTGTGTTGGCGAGCCAGTTTCTCCAGCACATGTTCGCTGGCGCCGTCGTGGATGAGGCTGCGCATCTGGCTGTCAACTACCACTAGTTCATAAATACCGGTGCGGCCACTGTAGCCGGTTTGCTTGCATTTGCTGCAGCCAATCGGGCGATAGAGTAGAGGTGCCTGTTCGACCGGAATGCCAAGCACGCTACAGTCGGCATCGCTGGCCGGTTGGGCTTGCTTGCAGTGTGGACAGAGTAGGCGCACCAGCCGTTGGGCAAGGACACCCAGCAGGGTGGAGGATAGTAAAAATGGCTCTACTCCCATATCGCGCAGACGGGTCAAGGCACCAACAGCGGTGTTGGTGTGCAATGTGGAGAGCACAAGGTGTCCGGTGAGGGATGATTGCACAGTGATTTGTACGGTCTCCAGATCGCGTATTTCACCAACCATGACCACGTCCGGATCCTGCCGCAAAATAGCCCGCAGGCCACGGGCAAATGTCATGTCGACCTTGGTGTTGACCTGGGTCTGGCCTATGCCATCGATAAAATATTCGATGGGGTCTTCCACTGTCATGATGTTTCGATCGCGGCCATTAAGTCGCGCCAATGCGGCATAGAGCGTAGTGGTCTTGCCCGATCCGGTAGGGCCGGTGACGAGGAAAATACCATGTGGTTCGTGGATCAGGCGGTCGACTTTTTCGCGTATTTCTTCGGCCATGCCAAGGTGGGTAAGATCCAGCCTGCCGGTCTGTTTGTCCAGCAGGCGCAGTACCACGCGCTCGCCATGGCCAGAAGGCAGGGTGGATACGCGTACATCGACTGGCCGACCGGCTACCCGCAGGGAAATGCGGCCATCTTGTGGTACGCGTTTTTCGGCAATATCCAGTTTGGCCATGACCTTTATGCGTGAGACCAGCAGTGGCGCAATACTGTTTTTTGGCTCCAGCACTTCGCGCAATGCCCCATCGACGCGAAAGCGTATGGACAGGCGGTGTTCAAATGGTTCGATGTGAATATCCGAGGCGTTTTCACGTATTGCCTCGGTAAGCATGGCATTGATTAGGCGAATGATAGGAGCGTCGTCTTCGCTTTCCAGCAAATCTTCTGGTTCTGGCAGATTTTGTACCAGGCGATCCAGATCCAGTTCTTCACCAATCTCTTCCATTGCCTGCATGCTGCCATTGCCGGAACGCTCGTAGGCACGGCGCAGCAGACGTTCAAAGGCCTGGCTGTCGAGTTGCTCCAGCGGCATGGACTGGGCAGCCACGCGGCGTGCCTCTGTCAGTGCCAGTGCTGTTGTATCGGCGCGGTAATACAGCCGCAGGCTACCGGCTTCGTCTGGAAACAGGATGACACCGTTGCGTTTGGCATAGGCGTAGGGCAGATGGTGCTGTCCCTTGCTTGCGAGCTGGATATCAGTAGCTGGCTGAATCATCCAGAGGCTCCAGTGGTGTTTTAGTGTCGTCGGCGAAAGGTGGTGGCAATGCGAGATAATCATCCCACTTGGGCAATAGTGGCGAGGCATCGTCAGGCATCAGGTGGATGCCACGTTCACGCAGGGCCAACTGCTGGTTGCGGATATAATTGTATTTGTCGCCCATGATGGCGAGATCGTTGCTGCCACCACGCAGGATGGTCGGATGAATAAAAACTATCAGATTGCGTTTGACGCTAGTGGTTTTTTTGTAGCTGAACAGGTAACCAAGCATGGGAATATCTCCCAGCCCTGGAACCTTTTGCTGGTTTTCAACTAATTGGTCATCGATGAGCCCGCCGAGTACCAGTATCTCGCCGCTATCGACCATAACTGTGGTTTTGATGGCGCGTTTGTTGGTCACGATATCAGCGGCCCCCGTGGTCGAGGTGCTGATGCTGGAGACCTCCTGGGCAATCTCCATGCGTACCGTATCGCCTTCATTGATTTGTGGCTTGATCTTGAGGCTCAAACCAACATCCTCGCGTGAAATTGTTTGAAACGGGTTCCCTGGTACTGCCGTGCCGCCCGTGCCAGTACTGGCATAGGAGCCGGTAATGAAAGGGACGCTCTGGCCAACGACAATTTCTGCTTCTTCATTGTCCATGGTAACCAGACTGGGTGTGGAGAGAATATTGGTATTGACATCACCAGACAAGGCGCGTAGCAACATGCCTATACGAGTGCCACCAGATGTGGCTGTATCGCCAATGATAGCCGTAAGACCATCACTGATTTTTGGTGGATCGGCAATTAAATTATTCAGGCCGGAGCCAGAACCGGCAAAATTGACCACGCCCACAGGCTGGTTGCTGGATGAGCCATCGAATAACCACTGCACACCCAGTTCGCGCGCCTTGTCATCAGTCACCTCAGCGATCACAGCTTCGACTATGACTTGTGAGCGCCGGATATCAAGACGGCGGATGACCTGTTCCAGGTTCACCATGATATCCGGGGTGGCGCTGATGACCAGGGCATTAATGTTTTCATCTGCCTGGATATTCAGTAACCCTGCTCCATCTTCAGTTGCAGATTGAGCTGCTGCAACAGGCTTATGGGCCATGCTGCTGGCGATAGAGTTGAGCAAGGGAGCGATATCCTTGGCCTTGGCATAGCGTAAATAAATGACCTGGGTATTGCCTCGGCGCTGGGTTGGTGTGTCGAGATGGGTGATCAGGGTGCGCAGGCGTAGTCGGTTATTGCGATCGCCGGAAAGAAGCAGACTGTTGGTGCGCAGATCAACTGCCAGCCTGGGGGTATCGTTGACTTGATCGCCTGCACCAGCAGGAGTCTTGCCAAGCGTGTTGATGATGCGGGCTACTTCTTCGGCAAAGGCATGTTGTAGTGGGATAGCCTCTATTTCTAGATCGCCAGCCAGATCAACCCGCTCGATAATCTGCACCAGACGGTTAAGATTTGCGGCACTGGCTGAGGCGATCAGCACATTGCTGCCAGCATAGGCGGCAAGGTGGGACTCCTGTGGCAGCAGTGGGCGCAATACAGGTACCAGTTGTGCCGCGGACACATTGTCCAGTTGTATCACTCTCGTAACGTATTGATCACCACGTTCTAATTGATTGTTATCGGTATTGGGTATGGGGCTTTGCTTGGCAGTCACTGCGGGAATAATTTTGATGGCATTCTTGTCAGGAACAGCGGCAAAGCCATGTACATTGAGCACAGAAAGAAAGACCTGATAGACTTCGTCAGCGGCAAGTGGCCGGTTTGAGACTATGGTTACCTTGCCTTTGACGCGCGGGTCGATAATGAAATTTTTGCCGGTGATTTCCGCTACGGTGCTGATAACTGAACTGATGTCGGCATCCTTAAGATTCAGCATGACACTATCTTCAGTTGCTTGCGTGACTGCGCTGGCAAAGAAAAACATTGCGATGATTATGTTGGTAAAAGCCTTGCGCATGGTGGTTAATTTCCCTGGTTCAGGTTGATGACTATATTTTCCGTCATCCCGTCGGGTCGATCTATGGATAGTTGCAAACTGCTGGCCTGGGCAAACATATTGCCAAGCTCGACGAACCGCGCCGGTTCGGTAACCGGAATGTCGTTGACATGGGTAACAATATCATTAGGTAACAGCCCCACCGTCTTGAAAAGCTCATTATGACGGCGTGGACGAATATAATAACCACGCAATAGCCCGTCTTGTATAGCCGGTTGAAAATCGGCCAGCTGCATGATTACATCTGGGTTACTCAGTATTGATTGGCGCAATTCCTGTAACTGCAATTGCATTGCTGTGGGCAAGTCAGTATGGCTTGTGGCTGCCGCAGTCGTGTTTAAGTGATTTTTGGGCAGACGCAGGGTTTCATAGCGCCCGGCATGCTCAAGCACAACACGGTCAGCCAGAATATCATGTACTACCACCCCACTACTTACCTGATCTCCAATGCGGAAGTGGCGTTCATTATTGTCACCCAAGGAAATGATTGCCAGGGCCTCTGCGCGATTCTTTACGGCGAACAGGCCACGTAGGGTCAGGTTGAGCGAGGTTTCCGGGGCATTGGCCTGGTTGGATGCGGCTGGCGCTGCATCAATTGATTTACCAAAAAGATGCAGTCTGGCGAGGCTTTCCAGACGCGTGTTAGTGCTGTTTGCAGATATGGTTGTCTGGGGTGCTGTGAGTCTTGGTTGTGAGAGTGGTGCTGGGATCAATTGCCAGCTCAGCTGTGCCAGGCTGATGGAACAGCTGACAACCAGCAGCCAGGTTGCCCAGCGAGCAGCCATTGCGTTATTGAGGCGCGGTCGAGAGAGTAAAGGGAATTTTGTTATCACCGTCGGTTCAGTAGTTTTTATGTTGGATTTTGCTGGCTTTATTTTGGGCTTGTAGTTGGCGTAAGTTTTTGCTCAAGCAGGCATCATCAGCACAACCTTATTCTGTAATCGCAAGCGAGTAAAGTCAGCATTACAATCAGCCTTGGGATTGATGTAATCTGGAACCGCCTGTCATGTTACAGCTCACCATATCAGCTTGTCTGGCCGGCCGCCATAAGCATTATGGCGGATTTAGTATGGTATGTAATTTGGCGTGGCGTTGTCGATCCTGCTTTGTCGCAAATCAGCTATTTACCTGGGTCTGGGTTGGTGCAATACGATGGCGGCAGATTCTAATTGGTGGGTGCATTGAGCTTGGCGTGATGTTTGCCGGTAGATTAAGAGTGGATATTGATGCGCCAGGCAAACACTGCATTGGTGGTAGTTGTGCCTTAATATAGCAATTGCCCTGAACGATCCTGACAGTCAATTCAGCACAGACGCCGAGACTGGTAAGGCCAAGAAGTTACGCCTGTTATTCGCAGCTACCTACCGAGCCTGGCCGGCAGCGTTTGCGGTCTATCCACATTGCGCCGCCCAGTTTGGCACCTTCGAAGCTGGTCTCGAACAGTCGAGCCTCGACCAGTGAGGCGCGGCTGAGGTCGGCATTGCGCAAGTCTGCATATTGCAAATTTGCCTTGTCCAGCCGGGCTTGTTGTAGATTGGCGGCTATAAGTGTGGCGTTTTCCAGATCGGCCTGCAGCAAGTTGGCATGTGGTAGCTGGCAACCATCCAGTTTGGCCTGCTGTAGCCTGGCCTGACGCAGCTCGGCGTGACTGAGATTAGCCTCACTGAGATCGGCCTGTTTAAGCGTGGCCTGATAGAAACTGGCGTTGCTTAATTGTGCTCCCTTGAGGTTGGCCTGAGTCAATTCTGCCCGATCAAAACGGGCACCATCGAGTAGTGCCTCGCTGAGATCGGTTTGCTGCAGATGTGCGCCGGTGAGTCGTGCATTGCTTAAGTGGGCCTGTTGCATTTGGGCCTTGTTCAGCCTGACAAAATTCAGATCTGCACGATCCAGGCGCGCGCCGCGCAGATTGGCCTCGCTAAAGTCGCTGCGTGTGAGGATCGCGCCGCGCAGATCTACGCCTTGCAGATCAATCCCGCGTTTGTCGCAGTCGCGCCAGATTACTCCAGGGGCCGGAGCATCCTCGCAGGAGGCCTGGGCAAAAGCTGAGATGAATAACAATGTAAGTAAAAAAATGAATCTAGACATGAGTTTATGTTCAGCGATAGGCGAGTGATAATAAATTCATTCTACTCTTTTTCCAATGACTGCGATTGATGCGTCTTGTTCCTGGCACATTCTATGTTTGCTGGTGAAATATGCAGGTTATACTACAGCCCTGCTGTACTGATTGGTGTATTGGGCGTGCGTAGGTTTTGGCGAATTTTCTGCTTTTCTAGTGTTTTATCTATGGTGCTGCCCGTGTTGGCACAGGCGACACCAGCGGTGGAGCCTATGATTGATCCAGTGGTTGATGTGGAGTTTCCCGATCTGGATATTGCTAATAGTGTGCGCCGGCGATTGGGGCTGGTGCGTGCAGATGATGGTGAGAGCAACACAGCACCAGTTGTTACGTCTATAGATAAGCCAACTATAGCAAGCCCCGCCATAGTAGTGCCATCGAGCGTACCAACAGCTACGATCAAGCATGTACCTGCCACCAGCTTGCCATCTCCACAGCTACGAACCCGGCCGCAAGCACCAGCCGCGCCGGTAACAGAGTTCAGCTATGTGCCCTTGCCGGCCAAGGAGTTGATGATCCGTGACTCGGATGATATCCGTGCCCTGGCGCGTGAGCTGGAAGAAGCCAAGCAGCGTCAGCGGCAGGGGCAGACCTCAGTCGAGTAGGTGCGAGACCAGGCCGTCAGCTAGTTTAGGCTCGAACCAGGTGGATTTTGGTGGCATCACCTCGCCAGCATCGGCCACCGCCATGAGCTGTGCCATGGAGGTTGGGTAGCAGGCAAAGGCGACTGCCATTTCGCCGCTATCGACACGGCGTTCCAACTCACCAAGTCCTCGAATCCCGCCGACAAAATCAATGCGTTTATCACGGCGTGGATCGCTTATATCGAGGATCGGTGTGAGCAGATGATCCTGCAGCAGACTGACATCCAGGCTTTTGACCGGATCGTTATGCGGAATATGTTCGGTCTTGATGGATAGGCGATACCACTGCCCCGACAGATACATGCCAAATTCGCCGGTCGTGACGGGCTTGTATTGTGCGCTGACTTTTTCGACCTTAAATGCATCCTGCAGGGTGGCGAGAAAAGATTCTGTGCTGTGATTATTGAGATCCTTGATGAGGCGATTGTAGTCGAGGATCTGCATCTGGTTGTCGGGGAAGATCACAGAGAGAAAATAGTTATAAGCCTCATCGCCGGTGTGGTTCGGGTTGGCGGCCTTGCGCGCAGCGGCGATGCGTGAAGCAGCGGCAGAGCGGTGGTGGCCGTCAGCAATATACAAACAATCCATATTATCGAAACTGCGGGTGATAAAGTCGAGCTGCTTGTCATCGCTAATACGCCAAATAGTATGGCGTACACCGGTGTCGGCCGTGAGATCCATGTCTGCTTCTACTGTGCTTATGATCTTGCTGACCAACTCATCGATATCGGGATGGTGTTTGTAGTTGAGAAACACCGGCCCGGTTTGTGCCCCCAGGCTGTCAATTTGGCGCACGCGATCGTCTTCTTTGTCTGGCCGGGTGAATTCATGTTTGCGGATGCGGTTGCTGTCGTAATCACTGACGCTGGCAGCGGCCACCAGTCCTGTCTGTTGGTGTTCGCCCATAATCAGACGATAAAGATAATAGGTGGGTACTGGGTCTTGCAGTAGTACGCCTTGCTTGAGCATGGCCGTGAAATTTTCCTTGCCCTTGGCATAGACTCTGGCATCGTAGGGGTCGATGTCGGCAGGCAGATCGATCTCTGGTTTGGAGATATGTAAAAAACTCCAGGGTTTGCCGGCAGCGCGTTGGCGGGCTTCATTGCTATCCAGCACATCATAGGGTGGTGCGGCCACTTCAGCAGCACGATTGGGGGCGGGGCATAGCCCGGCAAAGGGGCGAATCAATGACATGTTATGTTCCTGTTGCTTGCGTTAATACAGACCGCCACCACGCAGGTCATGCAATGGATCTTCGGGCGGCATCTGGAGATAAAAACCTTGTTCTGTCAGCGCTAGCATTACCTCACGGGCATTGGCGCGAGCCAGTTTACGCCCGGCATCCAGCCATAGTTGCATGACGAATTCCGGTTGACCAAGACTGTCCAGCAGAGCCGGTGGCACAACGTCAAAATCATCCTTGCACGGCAGATAAATATAGAGCTGATCTTTTTTGCTGCTTTTGTAAATAAAGCAATTCATGTTGTGGCTTCCATCAGTCCATTTGCTTTACGGCCGAGGATGGTTGAGTCATCACGCAGTGGTTGGGGCTCATCGGCAGGAGGCAATAGGGTAATCAGGCGATCTCCGTCTTGCAACTTGTCGTAATGCCACGCGATGACCTGTAGTTGGCCATTGTGCTTGAGTAGAAATAAGGGGTAGTGATGTTGTTGTTGCTGTAGCTCGCTGGCAGATAGGGTCGCAATAGCGCCAGCACGAGCGAGCATGCTGTTGACGTCGGTCAGGCTTAGCTCGCCACCAAACAGACGTGTGGCGGAATATTGTTGGCCTATGGCACTTTTATTGGAGCTGCGTTTTTCTTCAGCGGTGAGCAGGGTAAATACCCGCTGGGCACCAAATTCGCGGGAATAGCGCTGGCAGGCCTGGGCATTTAGCGCGGCGCGGTGCGACATGGCAAGCAGGTAGTCAATACCAATGAGATCAAGCTGATGATCTGCCCGCGCGCTGACAGGATGCCCCAGGTAGGTGGCAAAACCGTCCATGCGTGCCTGTTGGATATTTTCCCAGTCGGTATCTGCCAGTAATGTTTGTATGCCTTCGGCCGTCAAGCTACGGGCGATGGCGCGCGCAGTACTGTTGGCTCCAATAATCAGCACGCCACGTGGCCTTTTTTCTGCCAGCCCAAGCAGCCGCGCCATGAGCTTGGCTGTGAGGAATTGCAGCAAAAGCGAGATGACGACCAGCCATAGCAGTAGTGGCAATAAACTGAGAGCCGGTTCGGTGGCATATAAGGCAAATAAGCTAAGAGTGGCTATTGCCATGAGTCCGCGCGGTGCCAGCCAGCCGATGAGCAGTCGCTCGCGCCAGTGTAGTGGCGAACCAAACAGGGCGATGAATATTGCCACGGGCCGTGCCACAAGCAGTATAAAGCCAAGCAGCAGCAAGCTGGCCGGATTGGGCAGGTATAGCTGGGTTGGCTGCAGGCTGGCTGCCAGAAGAATGAATAGCACGGAGAGCAGGGCCGCACTCAGGTTTTCCCGATAATTGAGTTGTTCGTGCAAGGCCAGGTCTTTCATGTTGGCCAGCACCATGCCCATGATGAGGACACTGAGCAAGCCAGCACCATATTCCAGTGCGCTGACCAGGATAAAGTTAGCCATTACCATGGTCAGGGTGGTGACTTTGATGAGTGAGGGCGGGATCAGGTGTTTGCGTAATGCCAAGGCCAGCAGATAGGCACTGACAAGGCCCAGGCTGCTGCCAGCCAGCAGGGCACTGGCAAAGGCCAGCAGTGGATCAGATTGAATACTGGCCGTCAGCCAGGTGTAGAGCAGCACGGCGAGCAAGGCTGCAATAGGAGCCAGCAAGCCTGCTTCCTGACGTAGCAGGGAGCTTAGTCGGCTGCCTATGTTGGCATGACGTAACAGTGGCAATAGTTCACTGTCGCCACTCATCAGGGCGACAAGGGCAAACAGGATAGCTGTAGACCATGGCAGTTCAAGCAAGAGATGGCCGGCCAGGGTAATGAATAGTCCAACCAGCAGCGCGCCGAGACCGACCAGCCATAGTACCGAGCCTTGCAGTCCAGCCAGCTTATCGAGGCGAAAGCTCAGACTGCCTTCAAACAGCAGGATCGCCATGCCGAGGAATAGCAGTGGTTCAAACAGCTCGCCAAGCAGGGTCTGTGGTTGCAGCAGACCACAGATAGGACCCATCAGCAAGCCAGCCAGCAGCAACAGCAAAATGATCGGCAGGCGCAGCCGCCAGGCCAGCCATTGGCAGGCAAGGCCAGCCAGGATAATACTGGCCAGGGTGGAGGTTGTTTGGGCAAACATTGGAATTCCGGTTTCTTTCCTAACTTAAAGTATGCGGCCTTAAATATGCAGCATAGTCGTTGTCGGGCATTTTACCCGAAAGTCTGTTGCTATGTTTCTTGAGTTCAGCTCTTAATAGCTGATAGCAGGTCATGGCTATTGTTATATTTTCAAGCCTGATTCGCGTGCTGTCTGTTTGTATATCAGCATTCTTGAGCACAATGACGGCATTAATCAGAGTCTGGCTCTATCAATCATGCAAAGAAAATCACTGGTTGACCTGATGTTTCTGCTATGGTCAAGGGTGAGTGCCTTAACAGCATTTCACCTCTTGTCGGTGCGGCACTGGCGCTAGTGGTATTGCCAGTGTGCTGGCTCCATCTGGTTTTTGATCAGCGACATTTCTTGTTTATATGTGAACTATCTGGCGTTGTGTTTTACGCGCACGATAAGTATTAACCTTGTCTTTCGAAGGCGTTTGGCGACAAGAAGTCGTCTATATTTTCCTGGATTACCTCGATACCTGCCAAATCGGTGCTAGATTTTGGGAGTAGGCAGACGTTGGGTTGAATCAACCGGATAGAAAAGGGAGGTTGCCATCGGCAGCATGGAATCCATATTTTTGACACGTAAACGCAATGCTCTGCACAGCGACCAGGATACTGAGTTGCTGCGTTCTGAGCTGTTCAGTATTGAGCAGCTGAAACGTCACGCAGTAATGCTGGCCGACCAGCATAAGCTCGATCCGCGTCCTGGACATGACAGGTTGCGCCCCCGGCTGGCGGATAATGAGCGCGTTTTGCGGGCAGCCTATGATGTCGTGACTACCGCCGTCGCGCAGGGACAGCGAATCATGCCGGCTGAGGCATGGTTGCTCGATAACTTCTATCTGATAGAGCAACAGATCAGCCTGGCGCGTCGACATTTGCCACGTGCATACAGCAGGCAGTTGCCGCGCCTGGCTGACGGACCATCAGCCGGTTTCCCCCGCATCTATAACCTGGCGCTGGAGCTTATTTCCCATATGGATGGGCGCGTTGAGAACAGCAACGCGACCCAGTTCATCGCCGCCTATCAGACCGGCGAGCCGCTGAACCTGAGTGAATTGTGGGCCTTCCCGATTATGTTGCAGTTGGCGTTGCTGGAAAATCTTCGCCGCGTCGGCTTGCGTATTGCCCATCGGCGCGAAGAAAGGAATGCGGCCATCACTTGGGCAGATCGCATGCTTGCGCTGGCTGAAACAAAACCCAGGCGTCTAATCCAGTTGCTGGCCGAGTTTGCCCATGCTGATGTACCTCTGACTGCGCCGTTTGTGGAGGAGTTTTATGCAAGGCTGCAGGCCCAGGGGCCAGCTATGGCATTTGTGCAAACCTGGGTCGAACAACAACTGCTCGAACAAGGTGTGACAGCAATACAGTTGTCGGAAGCTGCGAGCCGAACGGCCGCTGCCAACCATATATCTATCGCTAACAGCATTGGCAGCCTGCGCTTTATTGGTACAAACGACTGGAAGGCTTATGTCGAGTCACTCAGCGTTGTCGAACAGACCTTGCGTAAAGACCCGGTAGGGATGTATGCCAAGCAGGATTTCACCACCCGTGACCGATACCGGCATATCATCGAGGATGTAGCGAGGGGCAGTCCGTGTAGTGAATCGGCGGTGGCACATGCAGCCATTACCCTCGCGCAGGCCGCTGCAGAACGACTCGGCACGGACGATCGCAGTGCGCACGTGGGCTATTATCTGATCGATCGCGGACGGCAGAGCCTGGAGCGGGAGGTCGGTTGCCGCGTGCCATGGAGACTGCGCGCGAACCGGATAGGCAGGCGTTTTAAGCTCGTGCTTTATCTGGGCCCGATCCTGTTGCTCACCGTACTTGGAACATCGTTCGTGCTTTCCGCTTTTGATGTGGTCGCGCTGAATGACTGGCGCTACTGGTTTTTTGCGCTCACCGGCATGATTGGCGCGACGGCGCTGGCCGTACCGCTGGTGAATCTTGTGGTCACGTTGGTCATACCGCCGCGTACACTGCCACGTATGGATTTTTCGCAGGGAATTCCAGATATTCACCGCACCATGGTGGTTGTTCCCACTTTGTTGAATAGTCTGCAAGAGGTCGATGAACTTCTCGAAGCGTTGGAGATACGTTATCTCGGCAATCGCGACGCCAATCTGTTTTTTGCCTTGCTGACAGATTTTAATGATGCACCTGAGCAGACGCTACCAGAAGATGATGTGGTGCTTGCCTATGCGCGCGAATCTGTGCAGGCCCTCAATGAGACCTACCGCGAGGATCGCCCTTGTATCTTCTATCTGTTTCACCGGCCTAGGGTATGGAATCCGGTTGAGCGGGTGTGGATGGGCTATGAGCGTAAACGCGGCAAACTGGAGCAATTCAATGCCCTGCTCAGGGGCGGGGCGCAGGACGCATTTTTGGATGTAATTGGTAATACATCTATTCTTGCTTCGATAAAATACGTCATTACCCTGGATACCGATACACAACTGCCACGAGATGTGGCGCGCGCGCTGGTAGGCAATATCGCTCATCCTCTCAACAGGCCGGTATACGATGCCACCAAGGGACGCATTGTCGAAGGCTACGCGATCCTGCAACCGCGTGCGTCAATAAGCATGCTCAGCGCCAGCAGATCACGGTTTACGAAAATTTTCGTAGGTGAATCCGGGATCGATCCCTACACACGTGAGGTATCTGATGTCTATCAGGATATCTTTGGGGAAGGGACGTTCATCGGCAAAGGCATCTATGATGTGGATGCATTTCGTCAGGCGCTCGCCGGACGTTTTCCTGAGAACCTTATCCTTAGCCACGACTTGCTGGAGAGCGGCTACGCACGTTCGGCCCTGGTGACCGATGTTGAACTCATTGAGGAGCATCCAGCCAGCTACGTCATCGAGGCCAGCCGCCGACATCGGTGGATACGTGGTGACTGGCAAATTGCCGGCTGGCTGCTTCCGCGCGTGCCCGGGCCGCCTGGCCTGAATGGGGCAAGGGCGCGGCGACAACCTAACCCGCTCACCGCCCTGTCGATGTGGAAAATATTTGACAACCTTCGGCGCAGTCTAGTCTCGCCAGCGCTGCTTGCATTGCTGGTGGGCGGGTGGCTGTTCGGCCCAGGCTCAGCGTGGTTCTGGAGCTTGTTGGTCGTGATTGTGATGTTCTTGCCAACCTTGCTGTCCACCGTGATCGAGTTTATCCGTAAGCCAGCAGAACGTGGTTGGCAGGTGCATTTTAGCCTGACCAGCAAAACCGTAGGGCGTCCAGTAACGATAGAGATTTTGAAGTTGGCTATGTTGCCTTACGACACGCTGATCCGGCTAGACGCGATTTTACGCTCGGCTGTACGGATGTTATTTACGCGTCGTGGGCTCCTGCTTTGGCAGTTGCCATCCTATGCAAGCCGCAACATGCGGCGCACGCCAAGTCATTTTATTCGTGAGATGTGGGTCGGGCCTGCCCTGGCAGTGGTTCTGGCTTTGGCTTTGAGCTGGGGCCGGCAAGTGGCTGGCGGTTGGTCGATGGAATGGCTCATGTCTGCGCCTATCTTGCTGCTGTGGTTGTTGTCGCCCATTGTCGGCTGGTGGATCAGCAAGCCATTAGTCCAGCCCGTACCGAAGTTGAGTGCGTCGCAACAGGCGTTTCTGCGGGCGGCGGCCAGGCGTACCTGGCGCTACTTTGCGGAGTTCGTCGGCCCTGATGACAACTGGTTGCCGCCCGATAATTTCCAGGAACACCCTTCTACAGTGATCGCTGCACGTACTTCGCCGACGAATATCGGCATGGCACTGCTTTCGAATCTGAGCGCGTACGATTTCGGATATATTCCTGCCGGGGAATTGCTGCAGCGTGTCGAGAACACATTGGCAACGCTGGAGAAGCTGGAGCGCTACCGTGGTCATTTTTTCAACTGGTATGACACGCGCACGCTGCGAGCAATGCACCCTCAATATGTCTCCTCAGTGGACAGCGGCAACCTGCTTGGCAGCCTGCTCACCTTGCAAGCAGGATTGGCCGAGTTGAAAGATCAGCCAGTGTTGTCAGCAAAAGCATTTCAGGGGTTGCAGGATACATTGCAGGTACTGGCCGAACATGTGCCCGCGCTACCTACGCCGGAACTCGCGAAGAAGGTCAAGTCTCTACAGGATACACTGGCGGCGCTCACACAGAACGGGCAGCCACAGACGCTGGTCAGCATCGATAACATACTGGGAGAAATCCACCGTAGTGGTAGTGGTCTGACTGCCTGGTTGCCGGTGGATGCAGATATCGATGGTGAATTGTATTACTGGGCACAGACATTTGATGCACAAGCCCATGCACTTCGAGCAGATCTCCGCGCCCTGGTGCCTGACTCGCAACACTTCGATCACATCCCGACATTGGCGGCATTGGCCATGCCGCGCACCGTTGGCACCGAAGTGGATTTACCAACCACTCCAACTATCGTGGAAAGTTCAGGTTACAAGGCCGCAGTGGAGAGGGTAAGAAGCATCGACAATCTGCTGGATCGTTGTCGCGAACTGGCTGGGATGGACTTTGGATTTCTTTACGATGCAACATCAAGCTTGCTGGCCATCGGTTACGATGTGAGCGAACGGCGCCGCGATCCAACCTACTACGATCTGCTGGCATCCGAGGCACGCCTAGCCAGTTTCTTAGTTATCGCGCAGGGACAAGTGCCGCAGAAACATTGGTTTTCACTCGGCCGCTTGCTGACAAGTCATGGTGGTGACATCAGCCTGATTTCGTGGAGCGGCTCGATGTTTGAATATCTCATGCCGCAGCTGATTATGCCAAGTTACGAGAACACCTTGCTGGAGCAGACCTGCAAGGCCGTAGTATTGCGGCAGATCGAATACGGGCGACAACGCGCTGTGCCCTGGGGAATTTCAGAGTCCTGTTATAACGCCACAGATATCCATCAAGTTTATCAATATCGGGCCTTTGGTGTGCCTGGTCTAGGCTTCAAGCGCGGTCTGGGAGACGACCTGGTCATCGCGCCTTACGCCAGTGCGTTGGCCCTGACAGTCCTGCCACTGGAGGCATGTCGTAATCTACAAATATTGGCTGAGAATGGTTTCCTTGGCAGCTACGGCTTCTACGAGGCGATCGATTACACGCCCTCGCGCGTGCCAAGGGGCAAGAATCACGCCCTCGTGCGTGCCTTCATGGCGCATCATCAAGGTATGAGCCTGTTGTCCTATGCGCATGTGTTACTCAACCAACCGATGCAGCGCAGATTTATGTCGGATCCTCTGGTTCGGGCGACGAAATTGTTGCTGCAGGAGCGAGTGTCTAAGCAGGGTGCGATGTTGCATCCGCACGCAGCCGAGGCGAGTGCTGCCGCGCGGCCCCCTGTGGCAGAACATGGCGCAATCATGCGTGTGTTTACTGACCCTGAAACAGTGATACCTGAAGTTCACCTGTTATCCAATGGCAGCTATCACGTTATGGCGACCCATGCCGGCGGCGGTTACAGCCGTTGGCATGACATGGCAGTTACCCGTTGGCGCGAGGATGCCACAACCGATGGCTGGGGCACCTTCATCTATTTACGCGACTGCGATACAGGGCAGTATTGGTCTACTGCGTATCAGCCGACACTGCGTAAGGCCGATCATTACGAGGCGATATTTGTTCAGGCGCGCGCCGAATACCGGCGACGTGATGAGGCGATAGAGACGCATACCGAAGTTAGCGTTTCAGCGGAAGACGATGTTGAGATCCGCCGTGTCACGCTCACCAACCAGTCGTCCAGACAGCGCCATATCGAGGTGACGAGTTATGCCGAGGTGGTGTTGGCACCGCTGAACACTGACCTTGCCCACCGGGTTTTCAGTAACCTGTTTGTGCAGACTGAAATACTGCCCGAGCGGCAGGCAATTATCTGTACGCGGCGGCCACGGATGCCTGGTGAGCAGGTGCCGTGGATGTTTCACCTGGTGACGGCAAGTGGAGCTGATAGCGACAAGCCATCGTATGAAACCGACCGGGCAAAATTCATTGGGCGGGGCCGAACCGCTGCCAATCCTCTGGCGCTGGATAATAATCTGATTACAGCTTCCAATAGGCTAAACAAGCGAAGAAGCAAGGGTATATCCCAGCAGCTATCGAATACAGATGGGCCAGTACTCGATCCCATCGTGGCAATCCGCCGCACGCTCAGTTTGTCGCCCGATGAATCGGCGACCGTGCAGGTCATCTCCGGGGTCGCTGCAACACGGGAAGCGGCTTTGGTTTTATTGGGAAAATATTGTGACGAGCACTTCGTGGAACGAGCCTTTGAAATGGCCTGGTTCAAGAGCCAGGAGGTGCTGCACCATATCAATGCCACAGAAGCAGATGCACAAGTCTTTGGCCGTTTGGCCAGCTTCCTGGTTTATAGCAATGCTTTACACCGGGCAGAGCCCAGCGTCATTGCGCGAAATCAGCTTGGTCAGTCAGGGCTTTGGCGTTTTTCCATTTCGGGTGATTTACCGATCGTTTTGCTGCAGATCGGCGACTTGAGCCGCATTGAACTGGTAAAACAGGCGCTGCAAGCCCATACCTATTGGCGGATGAAGGGTCTGGCTGTTGATCTGGTAATTATGAATGAAGATTTCTCGGGCTACCGCGCGGTTCTGCATGACCGGATCATGGGGCTAATCAATTCTGGCCCGGAGGCGCACAGTATCGACAGACCGGGTGGCGTTTTCGTACGGCGTGTCGACGACCTTTCCGAAGATGAGCGGGTTTTGCTGCAGACGGTCGCACGTGTCGTATTCAGTGATACCGCTGAGTCATTGGTTGAGCCATTGGAGCGGCGCGTAGCAGCAAGGCGCGTACCGGATCATTTGGTGACATTGCAGACAGTGGCAACAGAGCCTGTCTATCCTCTCGCGCAGCGTGAGCAAATTTTCTATAACGGCCTGGGAGGCTTCACCCCTGATGGACGCGAATACGTTATCAGTCTTGAGCCTGGACAGAGCACGCCGGCACCGTGGGTCAATGTCATAGCAAGCCCGCACATCGGCACGGTCGTCAGCGAGAGCGGGAGTGCATATACCTGGGTGGAAAACGCTCATGAATTCCGTCTGACCACCTGGCATAACGACCCACTCTCTGACAGCAGCGGTGAGGCGCTTTACATCCGTGACGAGGAAACTGGCGCGTTCTGGTCGCCGACGCCTCTGCCCGCCCGCAGCCGTTCCGGGTATGTGTGTCGGCACGGCTTTGGCTACAGCGTATTTGAGCACTACGAAGCGGGTATCTCATCGGAGCTGTTTACCTATGTCGCCATGGACGCACCGGTGAAGTTTGTAGTGATTAAGGTGCGTAACCATACGAAGCTGCCACGTCGTATGTCGCTGACAGGATATTGGGAGCTGGTGCTAGGCGAGTGGCGTCATGCCAATATGATGCACATAGTGACCGAGAGGGACTCGGGCAGCGGAGCGCTGTTCGCCCACAATGCCTATGGCCGTGAATGCGCTAATCGAGTTGTCTTTGCCCATATCAACTATGAAGGTCTCGGCGAGCATGAACGTACAGTGACTGGAAACCGCACTGAGTTCATTGGCCGCAATGGCACGCTGTCCAGTCCGGCAGCCATGCGCCGTAAACGTTTATCCGGCAAGACCGGCGCTGGCCTTGATCCTTGCGCTGCGTTACAGACCAGGTTTGAACTGGCCGAAGGGCAGGAGCGTGAGATTGTGTTGATCTTTGGCGCGGCTCGCGACACTGATGAAGCGCAGCATTTCATTCAACGATTCGCAGGTCCGGTGGGCGCGCGACAGGCTTTGGAATCAGTGTGGGAATACTGGAATCATACCTTAGGCGCGGTACAGGTGGAGACACCAGACCCGGCATTACAAGTGTTGGCCAATGGTTGGCTAGTTTATCAGACGCTGTCTTGCCGACTGTGGGGGCGCAGTGGTTATTACCAATCTGGCGGTGCCTATGGTTTTCGCGATCAGTTGCAGGATACTATGGCGTTGATCCATGCAACCCCCTGGGAGGCGCGTGAGCAGTTGCTCCGTTGTGCCGGGCGTCAATTCCCCCAGGGTGATGTACAACACTGGTGGCATCCACCCAGAGGACAAGGCGTGCGCACCCGTATCTCTGATGACTATTTGTGGCTGCCGTATGTCACCTGTCACTATGTTTTTGCGACTGGTGATACCAGCGTACTCGATGTGGATGTTCCCTTCCTGGAGGGACGTGAATTATTTCCGGAAGAGGAGTCCTATTACGATCAGCCGCAACGTTCAGCTGATGTGGCCAGCCTCTATGAACATTGCGTACGCTCACTTAAGCACGGTTTACGCTTTGGCGTACATAAATTACCGCTGATGGGCGGCGGGGACTGGAACGATGGTATGAATCTGGTCGGTCATGAGGGCAAGGGCGAGAGCGTTTGGCTGGGCTGGTTCCTGTACGAGAATCTCAATTTGTTTGCCGGTCTGGCGCGGGAGCGGGGCGATACGGAATTTTCCGAGTCGTGCAGCGTGCAGGGCGCTCAACTGCGCATGAATATAGAGGCTCATGGGTGGGATGGCGATTGGTATAGGCGTGCTTATTTTGATGATGGCACGCCGCTGGGCTCAAGCGAAAATGACGAGTGTCAGATCGATTCGATCAGTCAGAGCTGGGCAGTTATTTCTGGTGGTGGAGATCCACAGCGTGTTCGCCAGGCCATGGCGGCAGTAGATCAGCACCTGGTGCGACGTGATGCACGGTTGATTCAATTGCTGAACCCACCCTTTGATACCTCCGATCTGGAGCCTGGTTACATCAAAGGTTATCTACCCGGTGTGCGCGAGAACGGCGGCCAATATACGCATGCTGCGATCTGGACCACCTGGGCATTTGCCCTGCTGGGAGACCGGGAGCGTGCGTGGGAATTATTCACCCTGCTCAACCCCATCGAACGCGGTGCTGAGCCGGAAATGATGCAAAACTACATGGTCGAGCCTTATGTCATGTGCGCGGATATCTATGCCGCGCCACCACATACCGGCCGCGGTGGCTGGAGCTGGTACACCGGGGCGGCGGGCTGGATGTATCGGTTGATACTTGAAGCCCTGCTGGGCCTGCAACTGAAGGTCGACCATCTGCTCATTGTACCCTGCATCCCGGCCGATTGGGACGCGTATAAAATCCATTATCGCTACCGGGAAACGGTCTACCATATCAACATCAAGCGTGATGTTGAACAGTCGAAGCCTGCGATCAGCGTGACGGTTGATGGTGTCCTGGTTACTGGTGGCGGCGTCGACAGAGCCGGGCGACCACAAGGCATGATACCCCTGGTGGACGACCGCCGGGAACACCAGGTTGAGGTGGTTTTTAGTTAAGGGATCTCTGAATTGTGCTAGCGATGACGCTAGCACAAAGTAAAAACATACGAGAAGATCAGTTTATAGTCAGGTGGATTCAACCCTGAAATGCATATCATGCGTGGTGCTACTCGCAGCTAAGCAAGAGGTGCACGAACGCGCTAAATGCATGATTATTGCCAAAGTATCACTTGTTGAGTCCCCGGCGTTTCGGTTTGATGGAATAAACCGAGCCTGTCGCGCCTCTTTAAGCCACATGTACCACAGACCGGATTAAAGGGGTTTTCATGTCGTTATCACGTCGTCAGTTCATTCAGTTAATGGGGGCCGCTAGTGTTGCGGCGATGGCGCCTGGCCTGGCCTTTGGCAAGCAAGGCGCTGCGAATCTTTATGATGTGCCTAAATTCGGCAATGTCAGCCTGCTGCATATCACCGACACCCATGCCCAGTTGCAGCCGATTTATTTTCGTGAACCCAACGTGAATATTGGCTTGGCTGATAGCTACGGCAAGGCGCCGCATCTGGTAGGCGACAAGCTGTTGGCGCATTTTGGTATCAAGCCTGGCTCGATCGAGGCGCATGCCTTCAGTTATCTCAACTTTGCCGATGAAGCGCTCAAGTACGGCAAGGTTGGCGGTTTTGCGCATCTGGCTACCCTGGTTAAACAGATCCGTGCATCACGCGGAGCAGGTAATTCCTTGCTGCTCGACGGCGGTGATACCTGGCAGGGCTCAGGCACGGCCTACTGGACGCGTGGCAAGGATATGCTTGGTGCCTGTAATAAATTGGGTGTGGATATCATGACTGGCCATTGGGAGTTCACCTACCTTGATAGTGAGGTGCTGGAGAATATCAGCGAGTTCAAAGGTGAATTTGTTGCGCAGAATATCTATGTGCGTGAAGAAGCCTTGTTCGATGGTTTTCCTTCCTTTGATGAAAATACCGGCCATGCCTTCAAGCCCTATACCATGCGCGAGATAGGCGGCGTGCGGGTAGCGGTAATTGGTCAGGCCTTTCCCTATACCCCGATCGCCAATCCAGCGCGCTTTATCCCCAATTGGTCTTTCGGCATACGTGATGAGGCTATGCAGGTGATAGTGGATAAGGTGCGTAGCGAGGAAAAGGCCGAGCTGGTGGTCGTGATCTCGCACAATGGCATGGATGTGGATCTGAAGATGGCATCTATTGTTTCTGACATCGACGTGATTCTCGGCGGTCACACGCACGACGGTATGCCAGCACCATCCATTGTTAAGAACCGTGGCGGTCAGACCCTGGTGACCAACGCCGGCTCCAATGGCAAATATCTGGGTGTAATGGATCTGGATGTGCGTGGCGGCAAACTGCGTGATTTCCGCTATCGTTTGTTGCCGGTGTTTTCAAATCTGATACCAGCCGACACTGGAATGCAGGACTATATTGATCAGGTGCGTAAGCCCTATCTCGGTCAGCTCAATGAAAAATTGGCCACGGCAGGTGAACTTCTTTATCGGCGCGGTAATTTCAATGGCACATTTGACCAAATCATCTGTGATGCGCAGCGCGTGGTGGGCGATGCACAGATCGCGCTGTCACCAGGTTTCCGCTGGGGCACTAGCGTGTTGCCCGGTCAGGCTATAACCATGGAGCATGTACTTGATCAAACCTGTACGACTTATCCGGAAACCTATGTGCGTGAGATGACGGGTGAGGAGCTTAAATTTATTTTGGAAGATGTGTTGGACAATTTGTTCAATGAAGATCCTTATTATCAGCAGGGCGGTGACATGGTGCGCTTGTCCGGCCTTGATTATGTCTGCGATCCAAGTGCTGGCATAGGTAAGCGCGTTACCGAGATGCGTCTGGATAACGGCAAGCTGATCGAGGCCAAAAAGAAATACAAGGTGGCTGGTTGGGCTACCGTTGGCGCACAATCATCAGGTCGGCCAATCTGGGAAATAGTGGCTGATTACCTGCGTGATCAGAAGGTCGTCAAGGTGAAGAAATTCAATACGCCCAAGCTCAAGGGTGTAGGGGGGAACCCAGGCATTGCTGACTATCCACTTGCTTGATCTATAAAGAGCAGTGCGGTGGGATGCATCCCCCGGTTACAGCCTGTGGGCTGGACAGATTTGTATTCCCTCCTCTCCACCAAACAGGCTTTGGCGGAGAGGGCTAGTCTGCACCGCCAACATGGCGCGGTGCTTCCATCAGCGGCAGTGTGTAGCCCTGATCTTGAAACAGGCGCAGACAGGCGTCTACAACTACTGGATCAAAGTGTGTGCCACTGTATTGCCTGATTTCAGTCAGGGCATCGTCGATGCCCAGCGCTGGGCGATAGGGACGGTACATGGCAATCGCCTCGACTACGTCGGCGACGCCGATGATACGTGCGCCCAGCAGGATCTCGTTCTGGCTTAGCCCCTGCGGATAACCACTGCCATCCAGACGCTCGTGGTGCTGGTAGACATAATCCGCCACTGGCCATGGAAATTTTATGCCACGCAGGATTTCATAACCGGCCGCTGAATGTGTTTGCACCAGCGCAAATTGTAGTGCGGAGAGCTTTCCCGGGTAGCTCAGGATTTCCGCCGGCACCTGAATCTTGCCGATATCGTGGATGGTGGCCGCCAGATAAATGCCGGTACATTCATCTTGCGACAGCCCCAGTTCCTGGCAGATGTGCCGAGCAAGATCGGCCACTCGGCGCTGGTGCCCTGCCGTATAGGGATCACGCATCTCAATGGTGGTGGCCATCGCCTGAATAGTGGCCTCCATGCTGTTTTCAAGTTGCAGCAGATATTGTTTGCGCTCTTCTTCGAGTCGCTCACGGGCGGCAGATACGCGTAGCCAGTTGATGCCAAAGGCAAGATCTGAGGCCAGCTCTTCCAGCAGCTTGAGTTCTTCCTTGTCGAAGGCGTTGGGCTCGGTGGCATAAATGGTCAGCATGCCGAAGAGTTGATCTTCACTTTGCAGCGGGAAAGATGCACCGGCCGCCACACCAAGGCGCTGGGCTTCTGCACAATATTGGGCACAGAGTGTATCGCCTTGAATATGTTGAATGATGTAAGGCTGCCTGCTTTGCCTGGCAGTATCGTTCATATGGGCACTGAGTGTCGCAGGCTCTGGCGTGTGATTTTCCTTGATCAGCAAGTGCTCGTCTGGCCTGGCCTCGATCAACAGTCCAAAGGACTGATTGTTGTCAGCGGCATAAAGCCCGGCCTGCACTAAATGGTAGCCACCGGTATTGACGATAATGCGGCTGATCTCGGTCAGCAGTTGATCTTCACGTTCGGCATGCATCAGCGCCATATTGCAGCTACTTAAGGTCTTCAGTGCACGATTGACGCGGCGTAGTTTTTCCTCGGCATGGATGCGTTCGGTGACATCCTGGATTGCGCCATCCCAGATGATGTTGTTATCACCCTGCGCTGATGGCTTGGTATTGAGCAGGATGTATTTTACTTCTTGTGCGCCAGGGGGGAGCCAGCGGAAGGTCTGGTATAGCCGTTCGCTTTGTTGGGCGCTGTCGGCCAGAGCCTGTGCGTAGGCTGCTCGATCCTCGACGTGAAGACCGGCAATAAAGAGGCCTGCATCGCGCAGCAGTTCATCCGGCGTTAGTCCAAGTACACTTTCGGCACCCTTGCTGACATAGCTGTAGCGTATGTCATCGTGGGGAAATTGCAGCATTTGATAGAGCATCTCTGGCACGTTATCGGCCATGCTGCGCAGGCGTTGTTCCGAAAGCAGGCGAGCCAGGGTGCTTTCAAATAGTCCGGCCACAGCCAGATAGATGTTCAGCAGTTGCTTGCTCAAGGTTATGTTGCCCTTGTGACCGACCAGCATGGTGATCAGCGTGTGGCTGCTTGGGGTGATCGGCAACAGGGCAATAACATAGCTGTTAGGTAAGTCGACCTGTTCACTGACGAGAAAGCCGCTTTCGGTCACTTGTTTTACCAGCTTCGCCAGTTGGCCGAGATTGGTGCAGGCAGCATCGTCCGCCGTTGCATGGCAATAGTGCACACTCATCCCTTCGCTTGTTGGCTCTTTGGGACGATGTTCGATGAAAGCCACGAGATCGGTGCCGAAGAAATTATGCATGACCTTGCCAAAATCGGCCAGGATATCTTGCATAGAACTCAAACCGGCCAGGTATTGTGCTGTTTTGGTAACAGCGGCCAGATAATCCCGCTCTGGCGTGGGAATGTCTTTCACGATGCGCCCTGCAGATAAAGACTGGTCAGAAAGACATCGTCAAAGTCGTCATATTCAGCCAGATTGATGAATTGAGCCGTGGCGCGTAATTGTGCCAGGGTTTCATTGGCCGAGGCCAATAATAGTATATCGCTACAGCCATGCAAGGCAGTATTGCCAACCAGCTCAATGCGTTCTGGGGCAATGTTTGGTAGCAGTCCGATGGACTGGGCATTGGCTATATCGAGGACTCGGCCAAAGGCACCAGCCACGCAGATACGTTGCAGCTCGCTAAATTGCAAGCCGGCCTTAGCACACAAGGCATGTACGCCTACGCCAAGTGCCGCCTTGGCGCGTTGCAGCAGGTCGATGTCTTTCTTGTTCACCGTCATGTCTTTGCCCGCGACAGAAAATTCAAATATCTCGCTGCCATCCGTGAATCTGCCAACGGCCGTCAGTCGCCCGGTCTTGCGCAGACAGGCAAGCAGATCGACCAAACCTGTACCACAGATGCCGGTGGCCTGTTCATCGTTGATAGTCAGGTAGTTGAATGCTTGTGCATTATCCGGGCATAGCACGCGATAGATGGCGCCATTTTCAGCCGGCACTCCGTGGCGCATGCCACTGCTCTCGAAGGCCGGGCCGCCCGCTGCAGAAGTCACCCATAAAACCTGTCCATCCCATAGGGCTATTTCGGTATTGGTGCCGCAATCAATGAATAATGCGGGTGTGTTTTTAGTTGTTAGCTGTACTGCCACCAGACCGGCCAACAGATCCGAGCCGACAAAACCCGCCAATGGCGGGACGATGATCACACTGGCTTGTGGGTGGATCCCCCATATGTTTGCCCAGCCTGTTGGTTTTGTAGGCGTGCAGTCAAACTGAGTTGCCCACTGGTTGGGCTGTAGCAGTTGTGCTGAATTTTTTTCTGCCAGCAGGGCTAGCATTGCGGTATTGCCCACTAGCCTTACATCGATTACACGATGCAAATCAAATCCTTCACGGCTGCTTATGTCCAACAGCGCCTCGCCTATCCCTTCGATTAGCCGTCGGCTCAGCTCATGTGTGACATGAGTGGATTGTGTGGCCGCCTGCAGGCGAGTGAGGACATCGGCGCCAAAATCCGCTTGCGGATTGCGGCCTCGGCGATCGGCAAGTTCGCAACCATCAACCAGATCAAAAATAGCCAGACATAAATTGGTTGTGCCTATATCTATCGCCACGCCGCATGGTCGTTTGATGTCGGCTGCCAGCTTGTGTTGCCGCACAGGTTGACGACAGACAGGTTCTTGCACTAGCAAGGCTGGGCTGGCCTTCCAGTCGGATTTAAGTGAGGGATGAGATATTTCAAGTGAAATATCGTCTGTTGGCCTGACTTGACAGGCGAGACGGAAACCATCATCAAGTTCCATTGGTGTCAGGTGCAACTGTTCACTGAGTGTTGCTGGGCCAGTATCGCCGCTGATGATGCGTATTCGGCACAGTCCACAGGCACCAATACCGCGACAGGCGGAGCGCACGCGGTAATCTGTCGGCTCAAGAATATCGCGTATTGATGGCCCTGGTGTGTAGTTCAGGCAGTGAACGTGGCCGTCTTGTAGTATGCGTAATTCAGCCATGGTGCGATCTAGCGGCAGCTACCAGGGCGGCAATATTTTCTGCTTTGGCCTCTGGCGGAATCTCGCAGCCGGCCGAGAGCAGCAGACCACCGCGTGTGGCAAATAGTTTGGCCAGTGCATGGACTTCAGCGGTGATTTTTTCTGGCGTTGAGGTAACAAATGACAGCGGTCGAAAATTGCCCGCCACGCAGGTCCTGGGAAGATCCTGCAGGATGCGTGCTGGCGTGACATCGTAATCCACATGCAGGATATCCAAACCTAGTTCTGCACAGTATTTCAGGATGGGATCGATGGTGCCGGTGATCATCAACCAGTGCAGCAGTGCACCTGCCTGGTGAAATGCCGTCAGGATGCGTTTGATTCTTGGCTGGAGAAATTCAGCAAAAAAACGTGGCGGCACGATCACTGATGAGGCGGCTGGATCGAAAATCATCGGCAGGTGTACGCCGGCTTCAAGCTGGGCGATACCATAATGAATAGCGATCTCGGTGGCGAAGTCCAGTATTTGCTCGAAGCGATCCGGATCATCTGCGGCTAGATAAATACCGTCTTCCATACCGATAAGCTGGGTAGCCAGGGTCATTGGGCCAGTGACTGCACCTATCACCAGGGTTTGCTCACCGACTTCCTTGCGTAGCACACTAGCGGCGCGTAGCAGTTCCGGCATGCGCCCGCTGTTATGCGGATCGGGAGTGATAAGTCCATCCAGTGCGCCATCTGCTGCAATTACATAGTCGGTTATCTCAGGGTATTGGTGTTCGTAGTATTGCAGCACCGAGCCCACCGCCTCGGCTTCCACATATAAATCCATGAAGGCAAACACAGCATCGTAGCCATAATGTTGCAGTGCCTGCAGTTGGCAGCGTGCCAACAAATCACCGTCGCAGAGATAGTCACGCAGCGGCACGCCGGCAAGTACAGCGGCATGGCCGAGCACGGCAGGAACTACTGGCATGCGATCGGTTGGCGCAAAGGCGCTCGCGGCCTTGATACGTTCAATGCTGTTCATTGACTGACTCCTTGTGCGATCTGCTCAAGGTAGCGCACGCCATCAAAGGCAGTTTCAGCCACAAAATCAACATTGAGTTCAGTTGTGCTGGCCTGTTTCAGCGCGGCACCACCGGCGACTATCTTCACCTGTGACAGACCGCGTGCCAGCAGGGCTGGGCGCACCTTGCGTACCTGCGGGATGATGGAAGTAATCAGCCCGCTGACCAGCACTGCGCTGGCATTTTCGCGCTGGGCCGTGCTAACCACGGTTTCTATCGGGCAATCCTTGCCGCAGTCGATAACGCGATAACCTTTACCGAGCAAAACTATCTTGACGATCTTTTTGCCCAGATCGTGAATATCGCCTTCCAGAGTTGCGATGACAAAGGTGGCGCGTCCCTTGTCCGGTAATCCACCTTCGGGATATAGCTCATTGACCACAGCCGAGACGGCACGGCCAACCAGCATGATCTCTAATAGATTGAAGCCCTCGACAGTGCATTTGTCATCGAGTTGCTGCATAGCCACTTCCAGACCTTCATTGACGATCTGCTCGGCGCTGATGCCTGTCTGCTGCAACTGTTTGGCCGCAGCCAGCGATGCGGCACTATCGCCTTCCAACAGGGCATCTATTATTGTTCGCATAATTGGTCTGCTCATCTCAGGGTATGTGATCGCGACTATATGGGTTGACACGCATATTTCACCTGGTATGCGAAAAATTTCTGCTGTTGTCAGTTGACAGCCACTCCGGTCAGGAGTGGTTTTCACAGGCTTTTATTGATGATGAAGTGTAGCCAGATGCCGCTGCCGGATTTTTCGGGCTTGTGTCATGGTCAGCATTTACCATGCAAATAACAATGGAAATCTATTTGGTTAGGTCTGGAATTCAGGTTAAGCGGCTATTAACACGAAATCAACAGGAATGTGGCGGAGTGCGCCATTGAAAACAACAAAGGTGGCCTCGGTGCAAGTGGGCTACATGCTATTTCTTATCTGACAGATTGGCACGTTATGTGCAGAAGTGTCTGCGTGACGATTTCGTGGCATAGTCCCGGGGTAGGAAAAACATGAATACTATCGATACCAGTCAATTACTTACACAATTACGCGCCGCAGCTGCAGTGGCTCGTGGCACGCCAGCGGAAAATCCGGCAGCAACATCTCGCGTCAGTTTTTCGTCGCTTTTGCAGGATTCCATAGGTCAGGTAAATGCTATGCAACAAGAGGCCTCACAGATGAAGTCAGCAGTAAGCATGGGGGATACCTCGGTATCATTGGCCGATACGATGATCATGACCAATAAAGCCGGACTTGGTTTCCAGGCAATGGTACAGACCCGCAACAAGCTGGTCGAGGCCTATCAGGAAATCATGCGCATGCAGGTTTAGGGTTGAACCGGGCTTAATAGTTTGGGTTTTTGGCTTGGATTCTGATTGAAGGCGGATACGAAGATGGAAATGGTAAAAGCAGATAGTTTGGCCGGACCGTTTGCTGGTTTTGTCAATTTGCCAGCGGTAAGGCAGGTTGGCTTGATGTTTGGCCTGGCGGCCAGCGTTGCCCTGGGGGTGGCAGTGGTACTTTGGTCACAGGAACCAAGCTACAGTGTGCTGTATGCCAATTTGGGCAACACGGATACCTCGCAGGTAATGGAAACCTTGCAGAAGCAGGGCGTGAAATATCGACTGGATGAAAAAACCGGCGCGCTGATGGTGCCTGCAAGTGCTGTACATGAGTTGCGCTTGAAGCTGGCCGATGAGGGTTTGCCTCATGGCAGTACGGCCAGCCTGGATATGCTGCAGCAGAAGCAGGAATTTGGCACCAGTCAGTTCATGGAGACAGCACGTTATCAGTATGCCCTGGAAGGTGAGCTGGCTCGTTCGGTGATGACCATCAGTAGCGTGGAAAAGGCTCGTGTGCATCTGGCATTACCCAAACAGACTGCGTTTATCCGTGAACGTCAGCAGCCCAGTGCCTCGGTATTGGTGTCGCTTTATTCCGGTCGCGTGCTGGAGGAATCCCAGGTAGCCGCAATCACCCATATGGTGTCTTCCAGCATCCCTAATCTGGAGCCAGGTCGAGTGACTGTAGTGGATCAAAAGGGTCGTCTGCTGACCGGTAAACAAAAGGCGGATGGCGCGGTCAATCAGGAACAGTTTGAATATACGCGCAAGCTGGAGGAAGGCTATATTGCCCGGATTGAAAATATAATTGCTCCCATCGTTGGCCTGCAGGGTGTGCGTGCCCAGGTGTCGGCCGAGGTGGATTTCACTTTGACCGAGCAGACTCAGGAAAGCTATAACCCGGATCTGCCTGCTTTGCGTAGCGAGCAATTCTATGAAGAAAGCTCGGCTACGGACGGGATACAGGGAATTCCTGGGGCGCTGAGCAATACGCCTCCAACTACCGCGACAGTACCGGAAGTGGCAACTGCCAGGACCGGCGCAATAACTGCCTCACAGAATGGTCGTCATCTCAACCGTGCCACACGCAACTATGAGCTGGATCGCACCATCAGTCACAGCAAGCTGGCAACCGGTCAGGTGCGTCGTCTGTCGGTGGCTGTGTTGGTAGATGATCGACAAGTAATTAATGAGGAGGGTGAAACTGTGCGCGAGCCGCGCAGCGCTGAGGAATTAGAACGTATTTCTGCGCTGGTACGCGAGGCGGTTGGCTTCAGTGTCCAGCGCGGTGATACGGTTAATGTCATCAGCGCACCTTTCCAGCTTGATCATGCGGTAGAGCCTCTGCCTGAGCTACCAATGTGGAAACAGTCCTGGGTGATGGATTTTGGCAAACAGTTGCTGGGCTTGCTGGTGGTATTAATGCTGGTATTCGGTGTGTTGCGACCGCTACTGCGTACTTTGGCAACTGCCAAGCCAGCCGAATTTACTCCAGCTCTGGCACAGGATCAGGTGAGCCTGGGTGCCCCGGCAGATGTGATGCAATTGCCGCAGCAAGGTAGCTATGAAGGTAATATAGGCTTGATACGTGACATGGCGCGCGAGGATCCCAAGCATGTGGCACAGGTGGTGAAGACCTGGGTATCTGGTGGTGATGACAAGTAATTGGGTACAGATGCATGGCTGAGAAAAAGACAAATCTGAGTGGGCCTGAACGTGCTGCCATACTAATGATGGCGGTCGGTGAGGAAGTGGCTACTGCCATCATGAAGCATATGGGGCCGAAGGAAGTGCAGCGCATCGGTGAGGCGATGGCTTTGACCTCCAATGTCTCACGTGAACAGGTGGAGGATGTAGTGTCTAATTTTGCCCAGACCTTTGGTGATCAGACTGCCATAGGCGTGGGCGCCGAGGATTATTTGCGTAAAATTCTGGTCAACTCACTTGGTGAGGAAAAGGCCGCTGGTTTGATTGATCGCATCCTGGTTGGCCGTTCCTCCAAGGGGCTGGAAGCACTTAAATGGATGGAACCACGCGCAATCGCTGAGGTGGTGCGTCTTGAGCATCCACAGATCATCGCTATCGTATTGTCGTATCTGGATAGTGATCAGGCCGCCAGTGTTTTGTCTTTATTGCCTGAAAATATGCGCGCCGATATATTGATGCGTATCGCCAGTCTCGATGGCATTCAGCCCAGCGCCCTGCAGGAGCTGGATGAGATCCTTGATAAGCAGTTCTCTGGCGCCACAGGCAGCCTCAAATCTTCCAGTGTCGGCGGTACCAAGGCCGCAGCCAATATTCTCAATTTCATGGATACCTCCATCGAAGGGGCGATACTGGAACGCGTCAGTGCGGTTGACAATGATTTGGCGCAGAAAATCCAGGATCTCATGTTTGTCTTTGATAATCTGGCTGAGGTGGACGATCGCAGTATCCAGGCGCTATTGCGTGAGATATCTTCTGATACCTTAATCATTGCCTTGAAGGGTGCCGATAACACTGTATTGGATAAAATCCTTAAGAACATGTCCAAGCGCGCTGCCGAGATGATGCGTGATGATCTGGAGGTGCGCGGCCCGGTACGCCTGTCTGAAGTAGAGTCGGCACAGAAAGAAATCCTGTCTATTGCCCGTCGCATGGCCGATGCAGGAGATATTTCTCTGGGAGGCGGTGGTGATGAGTTCGTCTAAACTTATAAGCCCTGACGATCTTACTGCCTATGAGCGGTGGGAGCTACCCAATGTGGATGGGCATGCAAAACGAAAGTCCAAAGTCAAAGAAGAGGAAATTGTAGCGTCATCTGTCAAGCCTTTGACGGCTGAGCAGGTGGAAGAAATACGCAGTGCTGCACAGCGTGAAGGCTTTGAAAAAGGGCACAAGGAAGGACTGGCTGCAGCAGCAAATGAAATTCATACCAGCACGCAAAATTTGCAAAAAATTATCCAATCCTTCAGTCAGCCGTTGGAGGATGTCGATGCCAGGGTCGAGCAAGAATTGCTGACCTTGGTAATTGCCGTGGCCAGACAACTCATACGGCGCGAACTGAAAACTGATCCAGGTCAGATCGTGGGCGTTGTGCGCGAGGCGTTGCAGGTGCTACCTGCTGCCACACGCAAGACCAGGGTTTATCTGCATCCAGAAGATGCAGTGCTACTACGTGAGTCACTGGCGGCTGGTGATGAAGCCAGTTGGCGTATTATTGAAGATGTCAGTCTGACCAGAGGTGGTTGCAGGATTCAGACAGAACATTCATCCATCGATGCGACGGTGGAAAAAAGAATTGCTGCAATTGCTAATCATTTACTGGGTAGCGAACGAGCAAGTGACCAGGCCGTAGAGGAGGAACACCATGCAGCGCAGTGAGCGTTGGCTGGCAACCCTGCAGCGCGCTGGTCGACAACTGGCTGAAGTACAGACCATGCAGGCCGTGGGCAGTCTGACGCGCATGATAGGTCTGACTCTGGAGGCGTTAGGCCTGCAGGCCAATATCGGCGCACGTTGTCTGGTGGAGGTGGCCAATGGTGAACCCATCGAGGCAGAAGTTGTAGGTTTTGCCGGTGAGAAATTGTATTTGATGCCGACTGGGCCGGTGCATGGTATTGGTCCTGGTGCAAGGGTGATTCCGACTGGACGCAGCTATGAGGCGGCAGTTGGTGATGCCTTGCTTGGGCGGGTGATCGATGGCGCTGGCATGCCGCTGGATGGCAAGGGCCCGATTGAAACAACGGCGCGTATACCGCTCGCCGGCCGTACTATCAATCCTATGTCACGCCGCCTGATTCGTGAACCGCTGGATGTGGGCGTGCGTGCGATTAATGCCTTGTTGACCGTTGGCCGTGGCCAGCGCATGGGCCTGTTTGCCGGTAGTGGCGTGGGCAAGAGTGTGTTGCTTGGCATGATGACGCGCTTCACCACAGCCGAGGTCATTGTGGTCGGACTGATCGGCGAGCGAGGACGCGAGGTAAAAGAATTCATTGAAAATATTCTGGGCGAGGAGGGCATGGCGCGAGCCGTGGTAGTGGCCGCACCAGCAGACGCCACGCCAGTGATGCGCCTGCATGGGGCTTCGCTGGCGACCAGTGTGGCGGAATATTTCCGCGATCAGGGGCGTGATGTCTTGTTGTTGATGGATTCATTGACGCGTTACGCCCAGGCGCAGCGTGAATTGGCATTGGCGATCGGTGAGCCGCCTGCTACCAAAGGCTATCCTGCTTCGGTGTTTGCCAAATTGCCGCAGCTGGTTGAAAGAGCGGGTAATGGCGATGTCGGTGGCGGCTCAATTACGGCCTTTTATACTGTGCTGACCGAGGGTGATGACCAACAGGATCCAATTGCTGATTCGGCGCGTGCAATCCTTGATGGTCATGTGGTCTTGACCAGACGCCTGGCAGAGGCAGGACATTATCCAGCTATTGATATCGAGGCATCTATAAGTCGTGCCATGACCGAGATCACCGATATCGACCATCAACAGTCGGCGCGTCAATTCAAACGTATTTATTCGACTTATCAGCAGAACCGCGATTTGATCAGCGTCGGTGCCTACGTCAAAGGCACCAGTCCACAGATCGACGAGGCCATCAGACTTTATCCGGGTCTGGTGAAGTTTCTGCAGCAGGGCATAAATGAACCACTGGGCTTTGCACAGAGCTTGGAAGATCTGGAAACAGTCATGAGCGAAGGCTTATCAGATAGCAGTAGCTTGGTGCGCCAGCAAGCAGGTTGATGAGATATGAGCCGCGCTAAACGCATGCAACCAATAGTGCGCATTACTCAGATGCGCGAGGAAGATGCAGCCAGGGAATTGGGCAAGGCGCAGCGGCAATTAAAGGAGCAGAAAGATCGTCTGGCTGAGCTGTGTTTATATCGGAAAGAATACCTGCAGACATTTCAGGCGCAAGGCAGTGCCAGCATCAGTGCTGTCCATTTTCAGGAATTTCACCGTTTCCTGGCCAATCTGGAACAAGCCATAGAACAGCAGCAGCTAGTGGTGCAGAACGCATCCCGGCTCTGTGCTCAGAAAAATGAACTCTGGCAACAGACCCATATCAAGAGCAAGAGCATGGGTATGGTGGTAGAGCGCTATGAAGAACAGGAACAGTATGAACAGGGACGACGTGAACAGAAGGACGCCGATGAAATGGCGCAGCAGGCAGCACGGACTCGCTTGTTGCATGATGAGTAGCACGTTATATCCTTGAATATTAATGGCATGTTAATTGCATTCTTGTTATGCACAGGCCAGTACAGTGGAGAAAAAACATGTTGAATGCCAAGAATGGACTTGCAGAATTATTGTCGTCTTCCGGTGGCGGAAATGGCGTGAGCAGACGTCAGAATCATGAAGCTTCTGCAGAAGCTGGTTTGTTTGGCGATACCTTAAAAGGGCAAATGCAGCAAGTTAGCAAGCAACAGAAGCCAGACGCGCAACAGACCTATAGAACAGGCAAGAGTACAGCTGAACAGGCACCAAAATCAGCTGAAAAAGCCAATGACACCAAGATCGACAACCCCAGGCAGGATAAAGCCGAGGAGACAGATAACACCAAGGGAAGCGAGTCTGGCAAGCCGGATGAACAAATAGATGGGGTAAAAAATTTAGTGGCTGCTGTCGAAGAGGTAGCTGAACCAGCAGCCAACATGGCTACCACAGAAAATGAGTTCCTGCTCTCCAGACAAACTGAAGAGTTGCCTGCCGAGGATGAATTACGGCTCTCCAGGCAAGCCGAGGAGTTGCTTGACGAGGACGATGAGTACGGCAATATTTTGCCGTTTGCCTTGCCGCAGACAGCGGCAGAGGTACTTGAGCAGCCTGAAGAGGATACAGCAGAAGCACTGCCGCATTGGCTGCGAAAACTGGCAAATGATCACGGGCGTGAGCAGGTCGTGGCAGACGATACGACAGATATTGAGTTGAAATCGACTGAGGCCTCAGTTGATGAGTCAGCGCAGAACAGAGCCTCATTTCTCAAGAGCTTGCAGTCTATGACGGCAGACATGGAGGCGCAGGGTGAGGGTGGCAAAAAGCCACAGGGCGCAGGTCTGAATGAGGTGTTCAGGATGGCAGTTTTGAACTCAGCCAAGGAAACTCCGCCAGTGCAAAATACTCCGCTGCCTGCCTCTGCCAGTGCGGTAGCTGCCGCTGCAGCAAGCGCAACACCAGCCACCATAGCTCCAGCGGCCACTGTACAGAACATGACAGTGCCGGTATCCGTGCGTCAGGAAGGTTGGGATCAGGCCATGTCAGAGCGCGTGGTGTGGATGGCCAGACAAGGCATCAAGGAAGCGCAGATCCAGCTCAATCCACGCCACTTGGGGCCTATTGAGGTACATGTCTCGGTCAACAAGGATCAGGCTACGGTCAACTTTGTTGCCCATCACACGATCACCCGTGAGGCGCTGGAATCAGCCATGCCCCGCCTGCGTGAAATGTTGCAGGATAGCGGGCTTGATCTGGCGCAGTCTGATGTCTCACAGCAACAGCAGCAACAGGCAAACGACCAGACAGTGCGGGATTTTTCCGGCAGTCGGGGAGATAGTGAGCAAGAGCACGATGCACAGGCCATGGGTGATGAAGAAACCATGAGTAGTGAAACTTTATTGGATAGTGGCACTGGGCTGGGTGTGGTGGATTACTATGCGTGATGGAAATATAGCAAGCACAGGAAATATCTAAGAAATAGGCGCATCAGCTAAATTCGGCAATGCCCGCTGGTTATGCGCCCCACATTAATAAAGCTCCCCTCTCCCGCTTGCGGGAGAGGGGAAAGGCTATTCATCCTGGTTCATGAATTACCCAGCAAACTATTAGCCTTCTCCATGTGTCATAATCGCAGGCAATTAATCTCTTTACAGTGCCTGTATGTATACATCCAAAGGAATGAATCGTGATGATGAGCTGGTGACGCGTTATGCGCCACTGGTCAAGCGTATTGCCTATCATCTTATCGCTCGCCTGCCCTCCAGCGTGATGGTTGATGATTTGATCCAGGCAGGCATGATCGGGCTACTTGATGCAGCTAGTAACTATGATGAAAGTCAGGGGGCCAGTCTGGAAACCTATGCTTCGATCCGCATTCGCGGCGCCATGCTCGATGAATTAAGACGCAATAATTGGGCACCCAAGTCGGTACACCGTCGCGCACGTGATATTGCCGAGGCCACGCGGCGTGTTGAGATGGCTAGCGGACGAGAAGCTGCTGATAAGGATATCGTCGCTGAGTTAGGCATCTCACTGGAGGAATATCACCAGATCCTGCTGGATGCCAGTGTCAGCCAATTGGCTAATTTTGAAGATATGGGCATGGATGAGGGACGTATTGTTGACGAATCATCCATGCAAGAACCGGCACCCTTGCGCGCTGTACAGCAGGAACGTTTTACTAAATGCCTGGCTGAGGCCATAGATAAATTACCAGAGCGTGAGCGCCTGATTCTCAGTCTGTATTACGAACAAGAACTTAACCTTAAAGAAATCGGTGCCATCATCGAGGTCTCCGAGTCGCGCGTCAGCCAGCTTATGAGTCAGGCGTATTTGCGCCTACGAGGACGACTTGCTGATTGGCAATCTAACTGAAATATCTTTGTACGTATGAAATACCCACTTGTAGACCGTCTGGCAGGACCACATCCACAGTGGCTGTTCGAGGAAAATTATCAAAGATTGCGTTGCTTATTGCCTGAGCCAAGGTCAGGGGTCAACTACGTGCTAGGCCATGGCCCGCAGGCCTTGCGTGTGACAGTGAAGGAGATTGGCCCATATACATCAGAGCTGGTGATATCTGCTAATCAAGCCGGTGAGACTGGTTTACCGCCACCGTTACACCTCAAGCTACGTATTTATCATGACGCTCGTCTGGTGGAGGTGGTCGCCTATCAAAATTGCGCGAACATCCCGCCACCTTATGCCGCACGCCAGGCCATGGGCATGCAGCGTGATGAACGCCTGCAGGCCAATCGTTTGCTGTATGAACTGCTGCAGTATTGTCGGCAACGCGGATATGTGCGGGCCAGGATTGAAAGCATGGCCTGATGAATCTGCTAACAGTATCTTCGTCCATCTGGATGCGCTTGCTCGTTATGACAGTATTTGTGCTGTTGCTGATCTTGCTCCATACCAACGCTGGCAGCTTGTTAGCACAGTATTAGCTTAAAGCTATTGACTGCAATTGACGCTTATCGGCCTGTGGGCTGCTCTCCTGCATATTCATGCTCCCACTGTATTTCTGTTTTTAAAAAACTTGCATAGGCAAATTCTATTCGCGTAAGATAGTAATAGGTTGCTTACTTTTGTGGGGTTGATGATGAAAACAAAGATACGGTCGAAGAATCTGCCTGCCGATGAGCGGCGTGAGGCTACGGTGGCGGCGGTGGTTAGCCTGGCGGCCGAGCAGAATCCCAGTGATATTACAACTACTGCGATCGCCGAGCACATGGGGCTGACTCAAGGCGCGTTGTTTCGCCATTTCCCCAATAAAGAAGCCATCCTGGAGGCTGTGATGTCCTGGGTGGCTAAAAGATTGCTGGCGCGAGTGGACAAGGCGGCAAAAAAGGCCGCAACACCTGCGGCGGCGTTAGAGGCGATCTTCTTGACCCATAGTGAGTTTGTCGCCGAGCATCCAGGTGCACCACGGATGTTGTTTGGTGAATTGCAGCGGCCAGGTGAGAGTTTGCCAAAGAAAATGGCGCAGACTTTAATTAAGAGTTACAGCGAGCGTCTACGGCGACTTTTCACAGCAGGCAAGGAGCAGGGAGAATTGGCTGCTGATCTGGATATAGAGGCAGCGATTGTGTTGTTTATCGGTACTTTGCAGGGTCTGGTGATGCAGGCCTTGCTGGCTGGCGACCCAGCGCAAGTTCGCCGTGATGCGCCGCGTGTGTATAGCATTTTTCGCCGTGGTCTGGGAGGCGCGCAATGAGCTTGCCAGCACTGCAACGACGTACCTTGGCATTGATCGCGGTGGTTACGCCCATTCTGCTCTTGTTTGTTTATGTCGCGCTGCGCTCTGGGCCTTTGGCACCGGTGGCGGTCACTGTCGTCACAGTGAACTCGCAGGCGATCACCCCTGCCCTGGCTGGGATCGGCACGGTGCAGGCGCGTTATACCTATAAAATAGGCCCCACTTTTGCCGGGCGTCTCAAGTGGCTGGATGTACACGTCGGTGATCTGATCGAGGCTGGGCAGATTCTGGGTGAGATGGATCCGGTCGATCTGTCCGAGCGTATTGTTGCCCAGCATGCGGCAATCAAAAGCAGTGAGGCTGTGGTGCGCCAGGCAGAGGTCAAGCATGGTTTTGCCGAGGCGCAAGTCAGACGTTATGAGCAATTGAAAGCAGAACAAAGTGTCAGTGAGGAGCTGCTGGATACTCGTCGCCAGGAATGGGCGGTGGCGGCGGCCACGCTGACTGCGGCAAGAGAAGATGTGGTTCGCTTGCGTGCCGAGTTGGAGGTGTTGCATGCGCAACAAGACAATCTTCAGTTGGTTGCACCGGTAGCTGGATTAGTGGCGGCGCGCGATATCGATCCAGGCACTACGGTGGTGTCTGGACAGACGGTTGTTGAGTTGATCGATCCAGATAGTTTATGGATCGACGCTCGTTTTGATCAGCATAGCGCCGAGGGTTTGGCGGCAGATTTATCCGCCAGGATAGTGCTGCGCTCAAGGCGCAGTCAACCCTTGTCTGGACAGGTGTTACGGATTGAGCCGCTGGCCGATGCCGTGACCGAAGAAATTCTGGCGAAGATTGCTTTTGCTACGCAGCCTATGCCCTTGCCACCGGTCGGTGAGCTCGCCGAGGTTACTGTACAACTGCCTGAACTGCCTGCGGCTGCAACAATACCAAATGCCGCGATTCGCACCGTTAACGGTGTACGCGGTGTGTGGAAAGTGACTGACGGTAAACTGGTTTTTACACCAATAGTACCGGGTCGTTTTGATAGTGGCGGTATGTTGCAGGTAAGTGATGGCCTGGAGGTTGGTGATCAAATTGTGGTGTATAGCGAGAAAGCGCTCAGCAGTAAGAGCCGGCTGAATGTTGTCGAGAGCCTGGTTGGGCTGTCGCGATGATAAGTCTCGCTGGCCGCGATATCCTGCATGCCTGGGGCAAATTCATCTTTACCGGTATAGGCCTGGGTTTGTTGATCGGTGTGACACTGATTATGGCTGGCGTGTATCGCGGCATGGTGGATGATGGCAAGGTGCTGCTCGATAATAGTGGTGCAGATCTTTGGGTGGTGCAGCAGGACACTTTGGGGCCATACGCCGAATCATCCAGTATTCCAGATGACCTCTGGCGCAGTATTCATGTGATGCCAGGTGTGGCCGAAACCGCCAACATCACCTATTTGACCATGCAGGTGGGCCTGGGTGAGAAGGATGTGCGCGCGATGGTGGTCGGCATTGCGGCAGGCGAACCAGGTATGCCAGGCTGGCCACCATATCTGGTTGCTGGGCGACAGATCACTAGTAGTCATTATGAAGCAGTGGCTGATCTGGCGACTGGTTTTGCCATCGGTGATGAGCTGAAAATTCGACGCAACCGCTATACCGTGGTTGGACTGACTCGACGTATGGTGTCCTCCAGCGGCGATCCGATGGTCTTCATTCCACTCAAGGATGCACAGGAGGCGCAGTTCCTCAAGGACAATGATGCCATCTTGATGCAGCGCCGCCGCACCGAAGCCAATCCTGTCTTTAATCGTCCAGGCGTGCCGGGTCTGCTCGATGCTGTGATTGCCACGCAGACCAGCAACAATTCCGTCAATGCTGTGTTAGTGCGTATTCGGCCTGAATTCACCGCCGAGGAAGTTGCCGAACCGATTCGCCGTTGGCAGCGGCTAACGGTATATGACCGCATGCAAATGGAAGAGATTTTAATCGGCAAACTGATCGCCACCTCCGCGCGGCAGATATCTATGTTTCTCGTTATTCTGGCAATAGTAAGCGCGGCTATTGTTGCCTTTATTATCTATACTTTGACGATGGACAAGATCCGCGAGATCGCTGTACTGAAACTGATCGGTACGCGTAACCGCACCATCGCGGCAATGATCCTGCAGCAGTCCCTGGTGCTCGGTGTGATAGGTTTTATTGTCGGCAAGATCACTGCCAGTTTTGCTGCGCCCATGTTCCCCAAATATGTCTTGCTGATGCCTACTGATTCGATGCTGGGTTTTGCTGCCGTGTTGGTGATTTGTGTGCTTGCCAGCTTCGTGGCGATACGCATGGCGCTCAAGGTCGATCCGGCCGAAGCGATAGGAGGCTAAAGATGAGCGGCAAGGGTATCCGTATCGAAGGAGTTTCCAAACGCTATGGCGAGGGCGAGACATCTGTGCTTGCCTTGCGCGATGTGAATATGCACGTCGACCCGGGCGAGGTGGTTGGCTTGATAGGGCCATCTGGCTCTGGCAAGAGCACCTTGCTCAAAGCCCTGGGTGCGGTCATCGATCCGACAGCCGGACGCATGATCCTGGGTGATGAGGTGATCTTCGATAATGGCTGGCGTGTACGCGATCTGCGTGCGCTGCGTCGTGACAAGATAGGTTTTGTCTTTCAGGCTCCATATCTGATTCCCTTTCTTGATGTCACCGATAATGTGGCTCTATTGCCGATGCTGGCTGGTGTGCCGAATGACGAGGCCCGCAAGTGGGCTTTAACGTTGCTCACGGCGCTAGATGTGCAGCATCGCGCCAAGGCCATGCCATCACAACTGTCTGGCGGTGAACAACAGCGTGTGGCGATTGCCCGTGGACTGGTCAACCGACCACCAGTGATCCTGGCTGACGAGCCGACCGCGCCACTTGATTCTGAGCGTGCCATGGCAGTGATCCGCATCCTCAATGACATGGCGCAGAAATACGAGACCGCCATCATCGTCGTCACCCATGATGAAAAAATCATCCCGACTTTTAAGCGCATCTACCATATTCGTGAAGGAGTAACGCACGAAGAAGCCGGTGAAGGGCGTGGCTTTGATGCATAGCTCTATAGCTTGTAATGGATTGTTATGCCCACAGAGCGAACGTTGCGTCCTGCTTAATCATTGGTATTTCACCCCATCAACACAAGCGTAGCCATAGAGAAATAGATCAATACACCAACCACATCAGCAATTGAGGTAACCAGCGGCACACTGGCGGTGGCTGGATCGAGTCGAAAACTATTCAGTAGAAATGGCAACACAAGGCCAATCAAACTGCCGGTAAGTACCACCAATACCATGGTGAAGGCGACAACAAACGCCACTTCCCAACCACCTCTCATCAGGCCAACCATGGAGATGGCCACGGCCATGGTCAGACCGAGCAGGGAGGAGACAAAAAGTTCACGACTAAATAGCCGGCCCCAATCACGCGCCTGCACATCACCAGTGGCCAGCGCACGCACCATGAGGGTCGCCGTTTGTGCACCGGCATTGCCCCCAGAGGCGATGAGTAGTGGCAGGAAAAAGACCAGCACGACATAGGCGGTGATGGTGTCTTCAAAATGGGCAATGCCTAGCCCAGAGAGCAGGTTGCCGAAGACCAGCATCAGCAGCCAGAAAATGCGCTTGCGATAGAGCAGTCCGATGCTGGCATTGCTGACACTTTCATCAAGTGGACCTACCGTACCTACGCGATGGAAATCTTCCGTTGCCTCTTCTTCTGCGACGTCCATGGCATCGTCATAGGTGACGATTCCTACCAGTCGACCTTCGTCATCGATGATGGGCAGGGCGAGCAGGTCATACTTACTGATCTTTTGTACGACGTCTTCCTGACTGCCGGTGACGCGGCTGTAGATCACATCCTCCACCATCAGGTCGGCGACGCGTGCCTCATACGGCGCGACAATCAGATCACGCAAAGAGACCACGCCCAACGGTCGGCGCTGGTCGTCGATGACATAAGCCTGATAAATAGTTTCCTTGTCGGGGGCCTCACGACGCAGCGACTGAATGGCTTCCGAAGCCGTCAGTAAAGGCGTCAGCGTGGCATAGTCGGAGGTCATGATCGCCCCGGCGGTGCCTTCCTCCTGACTGGCCAGATTGCGGATGTCATCGCGCTCTGCCTGGGCAAGACCGGGGAGCAGGGCACTTTGCTGGGCAGGTTCCATACGGTTGTATAGATAGGCGCGTTCGTCTGCAGACATGTGGCGGAAGATTTCCGCCAGGTTGCGCCGATTTAACGCATTTGCCAGACGCACCTGCTCGGCAGGCGGCAGATAGCCAAAAACCTCGGTGCGCAGACCGGTTTCCAGCGAGGACAGTACGCGCCAGATATCGCTGCCTTCCAGTGCCGAAATACAGCTGGCGATATCGGCAGGGTGGGTTTCTTCAAGCAATGCGCGCAGCTGCGCCGTGTCGCGCAGGGCGAGTAATTTACGTACAACAATGGTGAGATTATCGTTTTCCACGCTTCACCTCCGGGCGCTACCAAAACAGGCAGCCAGGTGAGCGAGAATCGGGTTCAAACCCGGATCACATGAGGTTGCCGAGTGGCAGAGTTACCGCTGATTGTCTGTTTTCGCTCGGTGAGCGACTACAAGGGATATCCATGAATTAATTGGTCGTCAAACCTCCAAATGGAGGCCGGCGCACTATATCGAATGCCGCATCAAGTAGCAACTAAAAGCCTTGACACTAAAAGCCTTATCACTAAAAGCCTTATCCAATATGGCATGAATCTCGCGTCTGCGAGATAGCTATACATGAGTTGGAAAAGCCTCTCACCCGCTTAGGGGAGAAAGACTGCTTTTGCCGTGGCTTTTGGGGTTTAGATACTTTTGCAGGGCGTGCACCGCGCAGCAAAAGTCATTGTTGAGGATCTCCAGTCAGGAGTTTTTTTAGCCGGTAGATATGTTCCAGTGCTGCGCGCGGGCTGAGCTGATCTGGATCGAGCTGTTCCAGTGCGCTCAGCGCTGGCGGCTTGGTGGGCGACAGCCTCAAGCGCATTTGCTGGTTTACGTGGCCACTGTTGTCTGTAGGGATAAGCTGGTTTTCCAGTTCATATAGTTTGTTGCGTGCAGCTTCGATAACTGGGCGTGGCACGCCGGCCAGTTGTGCCACTTGAAGGCCGTAGCTTTGACTGGCGGGGCCTTCTTTGACCGCATGCAAGAAGATGATGTTGTCGTCATGCTCGATGGCATCGAGGTGGACGTTGACGATACCTGAGATTTGTTCGGGCAGGCTGGTGAGCTCAAAATAATGGGTGGCAAACAAGGTATAGGCACGCAGACGGGTGGCCAGATCATGGGCCACAGCCCAGGCCAGCGAGAGGCCGTCAAAGGTGCTGGTACCACGGCCGATTTCGTCCATGAGTATCAGGCTTTGTGCGCTGGCATTATGCAAGATGTTGGCTGTCTCGCTCATTTCCACCATGAAGGTCGAGCGGCCTGAGGCAATGTCATCGGCGGCACCGATGCGGGTGAAGATACGATCGACAGGGCCGATGGTGGCGCGATCGGCTGGCACGTGACTGCCGATATGCGCAAGCAGGACGATCAGGGCAGTTTGGCGCATATAGGTAGATTTTCCGCCCATGTTCGGGCCGGTGATGATCAGCATGTGGCGTGTATCATCAAGCTGGATGTCGTTGGGCACAAACGGCGATTGGCGGTAATATTCCACTACCGGATGGCGGCCTGCTTCGATATGTATGCCCGGCTCCTGGCTGAGCGTGGGCTGTACCCATTGCAGGGTGTCAGCGCGTTCGGCGAGATTGCACAAAACATCTATTTCAGCCAGGGTCGAGGCCATGAGTTGCATGTTTGTCAGCTCGTTAGCGAGTATATCCAGCAGTTCGTTGTAGAGATATTTTTCTCTGGCCAGCGCACGTTCAGCAGCCGATAGCGCCTTATCTTCAAAGGCCTTCAGTTCTTCGGTAATGTAGCGCTCGGCACCTTTTAGTGTTTGCCGGCGGATGTAATCATCGGGCACGTTTTCACTTTGACTGCGGCTGACCTCCAGGTAATAGCCGTGCACCCTGTTATAGCCGACCTTGAGAGTGCCGATGCCGCTGCGCTCACGCTCGCGTGCCTCCAGCTCAAGGAGAAACTGGCCGGCGTTTTCGCGCAGCCCACGCAGTTCGTCGAGTTCCTGATCATAAGCACTGGCAATCACGCCGCCATCGCGGATCAACAGGGGAGGTGCATCGATGATGGCGCGTTGTAGTAAATCATGTAGTGCCGGTTGGGCACGACATGCTGTGGCCAGCTGGCTCAGCCGTGGCTCAGGCAGGACATTGAGTTGTGTCTGTAGATCGGGCAGGCGACCAAGGGTGGTGCGTAACTGCACCAGGTCGCGTGGACGGGCTGAACGCAGGGCGATACGGCTAAGTACGCGCTCACTATCGCCGATGCCGCGTAACAGCTCACGCAGTTTTTCCCCATGTCGTCCTGCTATAAGGCTTGTAATGGCTTGTTGGCGAGAGATGAGTACTTGTTGATCACGCAATGGCCGATGTAGCCAGCGGCGCAGCAAGCGACTGCCCATCGGCGTAATGGTGTGGTCGAGTATGGCAATCAGGGTGTGTTCGGTCTGCTCGCCCAAGGCATGTTCCAGTTCAAGATTACGGCGGCTGGTGGCATCAAGCAGCACGGCATCATCATGTCGTTCCACTGACAGACCGCGCAAATGTGGCAGGGCTGCATGCTGGGTCTCCTGGGCGTAATGCAAGACGGCACCAGCCGCACCTAGAGCAGTAGACAGGTGTGCACAACCAAAGCCTGCCAGGTCTTGCGTACCAAATTGTTGGCACAGCAGACGCCTGCCGCTGTCAGGCGCGAAGTGCCAGGGAGGCAAGTATTGCAAACCACGCCACTCCAGCCATGCCTCATCAGTCATATTTTCAGGCAGCAACAACTCGGCCGGACACAGCCGCTCCAGTTCACCGAGCACGGCCTCACGGCCTTCTAATTCCATCACGACGAAGCGACCGGAGGCCAAATCGAGTGTAGCCAGGCCCCAGCTCTCACCTTGCTGTTGCAGACCGCATAAAAGATTGTCGTGTTGCGCTTCCAGCAGCGCCTCGTCGGTAACTGTGCCGGGTGTAATGATGCGCACCACCTTGCGCTCAACTGGTCCTTTGCTGGTGGCTGGATCGCCGATCTGCTCACAAATGGCGACCGACTCACCCAGCTTGAGCAGCCGCGCCAAATAGCCTTCAGCGGCATGGTAGGGCACACCTGCCATGGGGATTGGTGCACCGGCAGACTGGCCACGGGTGGTAAGGGTAATATCCAGTAATTGTGCGGCTCGCCGGGCATCGTCATAAAACAACTCATAGAAATCGCCCATGCGGTAAAACAGTAAAACATGCGGGTATTCGGCCTTGATGCGCAGGTATTGCTGCATCATTGGGGTATGTTGCTCGTTTTTTCCTAATGAACTCATGCCGTTACGCTGCTCTACTTATTGATTTATAAGCATTTATAGTTTTTCCATCGTCTCTCGCCGTCTCACAGAGTCTCACGAA